>ERZ772883.338-NODE-338-length-52766-cov-14.024075_pt1 | contig 52766 bp, 114 predicted proteins | sample MGYA00580575_ERZ772883 | MGnify/ENA primary metagenome ERZ772883 (study PRJEB29015, sample SAMEA2737666) | human gut metagenome | biome: human gut; feature: human-associated habitat; material: faeces | place: China | collected 2012 ... | reverse complement strand
ATAAAACATAATATAATTAAAGACGCTATTCCGGTTTTGGAACATGGTATAATTATCCTAATTAATATCTGAAAATGATTTGCTCCATCAATTTTCGCTGCCTCAATCATATCATTAGGAATAGCAGAAAACACCTGCGTCAGAAGAAATACGCCAAAGGTACTGAAAATGCCGGGAAGTATCAAAGAAAGATAAGATCCTATCAGTCCTATCTTATCAAACAATATGTAATTCGGAACTAACGTTACCTGAACAGGCAGCATCATCAAAATAACTACAAGATAAAATATTACATTTTTAAACGGAAAATTAAACTTGGCTAAACCGTACGCACTGAAACACGATATTATAACCTGACCGACTACGATTGTAACAGATATAAAAATTGAGATCCAGAATTTCATCAAATAAGATGGGTCAAGTAAAAAAACATCTGCATACCCCATTAAAGTTATTTGATTCGGAATAATATGAAAGTTGCTGTCCGTATTATCATTAGTGATCAAATTTCCGAAACTATTTAATATTTCCGACTTCCCCATTAAAGAACCGCAAATCATAAAAACGACCGGCATCAGTACTACAACCGATAACAAGCTCAAAATTATATAAGAAATAATTTTGCCATATGAAAACCTGAATCTTTTAACCATATTCAATATCTCCCAATCTTTTTTTGAACTTAAACAATAATAATATAATAATAAATATATTATATATACTAGTATTAGATATATAATAATTATTATCACTAGATAAAATTTCATTTTAAGTCTTGACAGATTGTTTAGGCTGTGATATAATACATTCAGAAAAGAAAGGGGAATTAAAATGGCTACAAAAGAAAAAAGGGAAGAATGGAAGAGAGCCGGATTATGTTCTTGTTGTGGAAAGAACAAGCCTGTCGAAGGTGGTCTTACTTGTCAGGAATGTCGTGATAGACAGAAAGCTAACCGAGACTATAAGCGAGAACATAACATTTGCGTTAAATGCGGAAGAAATAAGACGGCTCCAAATCGAAAGTATTGTGACGAGTGTCTTGAGTGGAGAAGCAATAGATACAAATGGCAGAAAGAAAATAATCCAGAGTTTTCAAATATAAGAAAACAATATTATGAAAGACATAGAGAAAAATGTATTAAGAATGGCTTATGTGTAAATTGTAGTAAACCAGCCTATGAGAATCATGTGCTCTGTTATGAGTGTTTAATTAAAGCTAAGAATAGAGCAAGAAGAGATAGGGCATCAGCAAAGGAGTTTAAGGGAGAATAAAGTATGGATTTGAAGAGTATTGATAACTTGGAACGGTATGCAAATAATATTCTGGATTTTACAGAGGACGAGGATTTAATGATTGGCGCTTCTATGCTTCTGGAATCTATGAAGCATTTTAAGAGTTATTATTTTAAAGAACGCAAACGCAATCCTTCTGCTAAATTTTATTCTGATAAAGACATTGAGGCTATGTATGGCAAGAAGTGAAGTTGTAGAATGCAAATTACCAAAAGGCAGAAAATGGTCTGATAAAGAAGTAATTAAAGAATCCAGCCCATATTGTGCGAGATATGATGGTCAACTTTATTGTCCGCATGGTAAATATTGTTATTTCTATCCAATTGGAGAAGATTTATACATTAAAGGGATGTTTAGCAAAGTGGATAAAGGTAAACAGGAAATTGTAAATATTCCTGTTAAATTGACAAATTACAAAAATTTAACAGGAATTGAAGCGTGGAATCTTCTTTCCGAACAAGTCTTCACAGAAAGTATGATTCTAAGTGTGTGGAATAAACTTGGAATACGTCTAGGTTTTACAGTTCCTGTATTGAGATGCCTAAATTAAGGAGAAATGAAAATGTCTTTTTATGCAATTATTGATACAAAATATTCCGGGGAGAGCTTCTTAGACCCAGATATTGGAATTTTCAACGAAGACGGAATCAAAGAAGCAAAGAAACTTCTTTATGTCGAATGCTACAAAAGAGTTTCTTGTGAGTATGAATCAAAACAATCAATCCTTAAATCACATCAGGAGGAACAAAAGGTGCTTTCAGATATGCTAAAATATTTCAGTTCCGTTGATAAAGTAATGCAGTCAAAAGATGCTGTAATTAGGAGATTGGATGAACTCGAAAATAAGGTCACAAATGAACAGCTAAAAACACAACGTCTGATTCATCTGTTAAATTCCGATAACATGGATGACGTAATCAAAGAAGCCGGGTATGAGGTTGTAGAGATTCCGGTTCTTGACCACTGTGACAATGAGATTTTAAAGGAGTTCTTGTAAGACTATGAACGACAGTAGAGGGTTTGATTTTGCAAAGAAAGCCAGTGAATTTAGCGACTATCCTACGTTCCACTTAGGCTGTTGTGCTGTTTATAAAAATAAAGTAATTGCAATTAGCTGGAATACTACGAAAACGTCCCCTCTGCAAGAGTCTTATAATAAATACCGTGGATACCCTATTCTTCCTAATAAACATGGTACTCATGCAGAAATTTCCTGTATCAACAAGATTAAGGACTTGGACGTTGACTTTAGCAAGGTCACGTTTTATATTTACAGAGAAACTAAAAAGGGTGAAATCGCATTGAGTAAGCCTTGCGGAGCGTGTAGTAAGGCAATTAGAGATTTGGGAATTAGGGAAATTCATTATACTGGTAATTTGAGTTATATTGTGGAGAGGTATTTATAATGGCGATTTATGTAACAGGTGATATTCACCTAAACCATGATTCTGCAAAACTAAATTCTACATTCTTTCCAGAAGGCAAAAATTTGACAAAGAACGATTATGTGATTATTTGCGGAGATTGTGGTTTTACTTGGGATTGGTCTGGTGAAACACGTTGGTGGACAAAATGGTACAATGAAAAACCGTGGACGACACTATGTTGCCTGGGCAACCACGAAAACTATGATATTCTTTATAACAACTTTGGATTAATTGATTTTCATGGTGGTCAGGCACGTCAAATTGCGGATAGCGTTTATTATCTTAATAATGGCGATATCTACAACCTACAAGGCAAGAAATTCTTCGTAATGGGTGGTGCTACTTCGCATGATAAATGGTGCAGGAAAGAACATATTTCTTGGTGGAAAGAAGAGATTCCATCTGCAAAAATGATGGAACACGGTCTGGATAATCTTGAAAAGAACAACAATAAAGTAGATTACATTATAACTCATTGCGCTCCAACAAGTATTATGACTTATTATGACCCTTATGGGTTCTATGAATCAGACGTTCTTACTGATTATCTTGAAGAGATTGATTATAAAGTGACATATAAAGACTGGTTCCACGGTCACTACCATGTGGATAAAGATGTTGACCATGTTCATGGGCTGTACAATCGTGTATTAAAAATTCTATAATTTTTTTGTTAAATTTGAGAACAGGACTTGACAATCCTGTTCTCTTTTGCTATAATACTTATAGAAAGGAGATTTAATATGACCGTAATTGGAAAGAGATATATTTGCGATAGATGCAAATCGGAAGTATTCGTTCGTTACATCGGAACAAAAGAAATTGATGGCGGTTGGACTCAGATTCAGAATTTTGAAAAACCAGAGAACTGGACTTGGGAGCATGACATTGGAGACTTGTGCCCTAATTGTTCAAAAACATACAAAGAGATGATTGAATCATTTAAGAATCTTGAATAAAATGTTAATTTGATTTAGGAGTGTTCGTAATGAAATCAAACTATAAATGCTTAGAAGCATCTGACGAATGGGGTAGTCCTGTGGAATTTAGTATCCACAAAGAAAAAGAGACGAATCGTGTTGTGTTTTTCGTTGATGTTGAATGCCAAGAAGTTCATCTTACAGTAAAACAAGCGAAAGAACTTGCCAAGATGCTTTTGGACGCTGCAAAAGAATAATTTGATAGAAGCAGAGAATTAAGGAGAGAATGACTATGATGAAGGTTATGGAGAATCATACTGTGAAAGAGGTTTGGGACGCGATTCACACACTTTCTGACATCAGGGCAGGACTGAACTGTTTTGACCCGAATGATGTAGAAAAGTATGAAGCGTGCTCTATGGGCATTCTGTCTCTGAGAGAGGTTGCCGGAGTTGATGAAAACTAAGTTTTATCATCAAAATATATGTAATATTGTTGCAAATTTATATGTATTTATGTACTTTTGTTGTGCAATTTGACGAAAATTGGAGATATTTATGGATGTCTTGAGTCTTTTTGATGGAATTAGTTGCGGAATGGTTGCGGCTGAAAGAGCTGAACTAAAAATTGATAACTATTACGCATACGAAATTGACCAGAATGCAATTAAGATTAGCAAAAAGAACTATCCGAACATTGTTCATTGTGGAGATGTAATAACAGAAGATTTCACCAAATACAAAGGAATTGATTTGATTATTGGTGGTAGTCCGTGCCAAAGTCTTTCTATCACCACTGGCGCAAACAGAACTAATCTTGATGGTAAAAGTAGATTATTTTTTGAGTTTGCAAGAGCGTTAAAAGAGTCTCGCCCAAAATATTTTCTATTTGAAAATGTTGCATCCATGAATGAAGAAAGCAAGCGTATTATTTCAGAGTGTCTTGGATGCGAACCAGTGTATATCAATAGTGAAAATTTTTCTGCTCAAAATAGACCAAGACTTTATTGGACAAATATTCCACTAAATAATGAAATTAACATTTGCGGTGATGTATTGAAGGATATTCTTGAAGATTCTGTTGATGAAAAATATTTCTATAATTGCGGCTATGACTTTCATGGAGAAGATAAACACGTTGCTGCTACGTTGGATGTAAATACGCATGAGATGCTAAAGCGAGTATATAGTAAAAATTTTAAGTGCCCAACTTTAACGTGTGTACATGGCGGTTATCAACAGAAGAAAGTATACATCAACGGGAGATGCAGGAAATTAACCCCTGTTGAATACGAAAGATTGCAAACATTGCCAGATAATTATACCGCTGGTGTTTCTGATACGGCAAGATATACCGCCGTTGGTAATGGCTGGACGGTTGATGTAATCGCTTATATTCTAAAAAATATTGCAGATAACTCTTGATATTTTATTCGTTTATGATATAATATATTTAAAGAAGGTGATTAAATGGTTGGCTATTTTTACGATAAAGATGGGTTTCCACATTACTATTATACACTAGATGAATTGCTTGATGAAGCAAGAGCGGTTCTAGGTGACGATTACGTTCGCGCTTTACAATCTGAAATGCAAGACGAAATTCAAAGTCAGATTGATGATTATGAACTTGAACACGAGGACGATGACGAGGATGATGAATAATGACCCGTAAACGGTTTATTAAATTACTTATGGGGATTGGTTATGATAGGAATGGTGCTAATTTATTTGCTACTATTGTGAATGATACATATTGGTTTTACTCATACCAAGATATATTTGAAAGACTCATTCGTAATCTCGCTATCGAATACGGAAAGGATTTAACATGAAAAAGTGTATTACTGTTTTTCTCGCAACGATTGCAATGTCTGTTCTTTGTGGTTGTAATAGGCAGATGGTTGACCTGACATATTCTTATGATTACGCCCAGTTTAAAATGCCAGATGGTACTATTGTTGAAGGCAAACTTGATAGTTGGTGTGATTATGATGGAGAACAGGTTCAAGTTGTTATTGATGGCGTAACTTATCTTGTAAGTTCTATGAATCTTGTAATGATTTCTCATTAAAAAGGAGAATGGTTAATGAAAGTCAAGCTACTCACTCACACTAAAGACCCAGAAAAGATTGTTGCCGCTGCTGCCAAACTTTGTTATTCTAAGTCTGATATTTCAACCCTGATGGATGGTCTAACAGACGAGAAAGTTAGCAACTTTCTCGAAAGACTATCTAATCTAGGTCATGCTAGTCCGCTAGAACACGCTTCTTTTACTTTCGGAATCGAAGGTGTGTCTCGCAGTCTTCTTGCTCAAATTTCACGTCATCGCATTGCCAGCTTTTCTGTTCAAAGTCAGCGCTATGTAGATATGGATAATGCAGACCACGTTGTTCCAAAGGAAATTTATGATGCTGGTTATTCCGCTGTCCGTCTGTATGAAAAGTCCGTGAAAAACTCTTTTAATAACTATAATGAGCTAAAGGAAGAACTGACAAAGAAGTATATTGCAGAAGGTATGAAAGAATCTCCTGCGAAGAAAAAAGCACAAGAAGACGCTCGTTATTTGCTTCCAGAGGCTTGTTGCACTCGTATGATTGTCACAATGAATGCTCGTGAGCTAAATCATTTCTTTAATCTACGTTGTTGTAATCGTGCCAGCCGTGAAATTAGAGAGGTTGCAGAAGAAATGCTAAAACTAGTTTATCCTGTTGCGCCTCATCTGTTCAAGAGTGCTGGCCCATCTTGTGTTTGTGGCACTTGCCCGGAAAGTAATATGTCTTGTGGCAAAGCAAAAGAAATGCGAGAAAAGTACAATATTATTAAAAATGGTGAAAATGATGTCTAAAGAGTTTTGTGTTGATTATGCCTCTAGTGACACACGTTGTTCTATAAGAACAAATGTAAATAATAATATTGCCAATATAAAAATTCCATCTTGCGAGATAGATACTTACGCTCAAATGCTAAAAAATTTAGGATATAAAGAGGTTTATTTAAAGTCTTATTTGAATTATAATGTTGAAAAGTATGAGCGTATGATTTTTGAAGCAAAAGAGGAAATTTCTAGGCTCCAAAAAGTTTTAGCTACTTATCAAGAAGAGCTAGAAAAAGCTAAAAATAACAAGAAAGAAAATAGTAAGAACATTTGCAATTGGTTGTGGGAAACATCCTAGCAGAGAAGTTTTAGAAGGTTTGGATAAACCCGGCAAATAAAGGTGAAAACAATGGTTAAAGAGTTTTGTGTAGATTACACTATGCATGAGAGTGAAAAATACAGAAATGTCCCAGAATGTACTGTTAAAACAAAAACAGGAGATGAGCTTGTTGCAAAAGACATTCCTGAATACGATATAAATTCTTACGTTAAAGCTTTGAAAGACCTTGGATATAAAGAAGTTTTTTATATTCCGTATTATCGGTCTGAGGTAGAAAAATATACGAATTTGATTTCTGAAACTCAGAAGAAAATTAAAGACCTCGAATATAGCATTGCACTGTATCAAACATCGCTAGAGAACGCAGAGAATAAACTTGATGATGTGGAGAAGTCTAGCTGTGACTGGTGGGGTGACTGCTGGACAAATTCTGGTTATTGAGGTGGAGCTATGACAATTAATAATCCATTTGCCAAATCTGGATGTACATTTGCATCGTATTGATTACGATGCCATAAGCCGTGTTAGGATAATGGATGAATTTTGGAATAGGTATAGGATAATAGTGAGGTTAGAATAATGGTTAAGGAATTTTGTATTCAGTATCGTATGTATACTGACGACGAAAAGCAATGTGATGATAATAATGAATTAGTAACTATCAAGATTAAAAATGGTGATGAAATTTCTAAAAAAGAAATTTTTGAATATAAATCTTATGAGTATGCTAATATGTTGCAAGAACTTGGTTATCGTCAAGTGTATCTAAAAGAATATATAGATTATGATATTGAAACACAAGAAAAGCGTGTAAAGCAGGCAGAAAAAGAATTGAAAAGCGCAAAGGAGTTGCTTGAGCGCAAGAAGGAATATGCAAAAATGAGCTACTATCATAATCTTTGTGATTGGTTTTGGGCCGATTGAGAGGTGAATAAAGTTGGTATTTTACAGTCGAGATTCTTGTTCTGATTTTGAAAAGAAACTAACAGAGCATGGCTATAAAAAGTGGATTCCTAATAGTCGTATAGATACATTTGATTATTTATATCAAAAGCGTTTTGATGATGATTTTGGTAAGAAATACTTTATTGACTTTCAGTTTTATAATTATATGAAGTATTATCACGACCACGGAATCAGCGTAAAAGCCAGTGTGACTTTTAATAACGACAACGAAGAGCCGGGTAAACTAGATAAACCTGTTTGGCTAGACTTTGATTTTAATTCTATCGAACAGGCAGAAACATTTGTTGAAGTGATGTGGAAAGCCAGCAATAGTCAGTATTATGAACTATGGGTCTGAATGCTGAGTAAAATTTAACAAGAAAATTTGAGCTAGGGTATTGACATCCTAGCTCTTTTTGTGCTATAATACTTGTAGGAACAAAAAGCACAGAAAAGGAGATAAATATGGCGAAACGCGAACATAAAACTCCAAAGAAAAAGTTTCATATTGGAGACATCACAAAAATTCAGGACAAGAACGGATTCCTTCTCCATATTGGCGATAAGATTAAATATGGAGAATATACAGGAAGATTTCTGTTAAATTATGAGACACCTTGTATCGCCCCTGATTATTCTATGTGGTACGGCGATGATGAGTTTAGTATGGATTCTTATGGAAAGTGTATTTATATTCCAGTAGATAACGGTGGAAAGATGAATCTTGAAATTGTTGAACCGATTGTTACGGAGGAATTTTATAATGATTGTTGCGAATAAGAAATATCTCGAAAAAGAGGAAGAAGTCTATCCTGATACGGAGACATTCTTTAACAAAAAAAATCAGTATTATCAAAAGTGCAGAGTATACGGTGTTTACACTGCTTATGAGGCGCTACAGAAAGAATGCGCTGATATTGCAGAATTATTCAAGAATCATTATCCCGGCAATAATTGTTACTATGATGTCTCAAAAATTGGGGATGGTATGTACATCGTAGAAGAAACTAGCGGAAAGAATAAGTATTATTATCCGTATGTCTCTGATAAAACAGTCGTAAAGGGAAGTTGCTGCTATCTGGATTATGACAGTGCAGTTCTTGCAGTTGTTGCGATGAAGTATATGAATACAAAATCTGCTACGAAAGTGGGAGATATGGTTATGGTTCTCGAAAAATTGATTGATAAGCCTATGGAGGAACAATGATGTGCGGAGTTGAAGTTTGTGACCTGTATCGCAAATCCAGAGGTAATCCAAGTCTTTCTGAATATGGCTTTGTCCCTCACGATATTAGCGAAGATGGCTCTATGTTTGTTGTAGAAGAAAGTCATAAAACTTCTGAAAGCAGTTTCCATCATTGTTATTATCCGTATGTGGAAGGTTATCCAGCAGTATTCACAGAGTATAACACATTTGAGGATGCTGTATTAGCATCTCTTGCTCTTAAATTAAACGGATATCGTTCTTGTCTTGATGATGGTAGAGTATATTTTGCAAAACAAATTCTTTCGTCTAGGAGACGCAACAATGGATGATTGCAGATGGGTTGTCTGTTTTGATACAGCAATGATTATTCGTAATGTTTATTCTACGAACGAAGAAAACGCAAAGAGTTCTGTTAAATATTATCGCAGTATTTATCCACACGTTAAAATCATGGACGAACAACAACTTAACAAGGCTCTGAAAGAAGATTTTCTTACTAAGACTGGGAGGAGTTTGTGATGTACGATTGGCAGAAACGTAGGTTAAAGCGTGAACTTGGCGACCTTTATGATATATTCTCAGACTATGAATGTTATTTGGCTGGTGGTGCTATTACTTCTATCTTTACTAATAAGGACATTAACGATTATGATATTTTCTTTAAACATAAGGAAGATATTGTTCGTTTTCTTTATAAGCAATCCTATGGAACAATTTTCAAAAGTGATTATGCTATTACTATTGCCAAAAATGGTAAAACTATTCAGCTAATTTATAAGCATGAATATCCTACTGTACAGGATGTGCTAAATTCTTTTGACTTCTCTGTGTGCATGGGCTGTTATGATTTTTCTACGGAAGAGTTCGTGTTAGGTCATACTTTTCTCGAAGATTTAGCAAGCAATACTATTCATTTCAATCAAAAAACTGATTCTCCTATTATGTCTCTTATTCGTGTTAAAAAGTATATGAATAAGGGTTTTGATATCCCTGTTCCTGAGATGTTTAAACTTGGTTTCACTATTAGTCAGCAAAATGTGGATAGTTACGATAAGTTCCAGAGTCTTCTTGGCGGGATGTATGGAGAGAATTACAACAAGTTCGCAGAGAAGCTAAAGAACGAGGGTAAGCCTTTTGATTTAAATTATATCGTAAGTAGGCTTTCCGAAATTGATGACGCAGATAAGAGTTGTGGATGTACAACCGAACTTGATTTTTCTGAAATGAATGAATCAGAAATCTCTATGGAGGTTGGTATTCCGTTTGATTATTTTAAATATGATGACGAATATTACACGCTAGATTTTAGACGCTTAGATAAAGAAGACGTTGATAAATGTCTTTTTGCGAGAAAGAAACCTATTGAAGAAATCGTCAAACTTCCAATGACTGTCTATAAATGGATTGATGCCAAGAACCGTTGCAGTTTCTTTAATAGCAACTTTAAGTGGAAAGATTATGGTGAAGTAAAGACAAATGATTGGTTCGCATCTTCTCATGGTCTTCATTTTGTTACGGAGGATAAAATTTGGACTTGCTGTTATTCTAATAATTCAAATAAAGCTCTTGTTCGTGGCATTGTAACTTCTTATGATGATTTTATTAGTGTTAATGATATGAATGTAAAAAATCAGGAAATGAAGCTAGAGCGTGTATTTGTAACTAATATTTGGAACGAGGAAGATATTCCAGAAGAAATCAAGAGTAAGAAAAAAGAGAAACAGGAGGGTTGTCCATTCTAATGATTTATGGTATTTTGATTTGTGCTATTATTATCCTTGCCGTTGTTATTCTAATTCAGCATTTTTCAATTCAGATTTCTACCGCTATGATTGCAGAGTTTGAGAAGTGGGCGAACCATTATGGTTATACTTTTCTTGACGTAGACCATAGTATTAAATACCCAGATACTATAAACAAGATTAGTGGTGTTATCGAAGAAATTACTGATATTATCCAAAATGGATACGATGGTAATGGTGATAAGTGATGATTCAAGGACTGTGTTACTTTATGGCATTTGGCATAGCTCTTTTCTTTATGTTTGTTATTGGTGTTATTTGTGATTTACCAAAGCATTTCCCGAAAAGAAATAGGTTTATGACTTGCGCTCACTACTATATCTACAGGGTATTCATGGATATAGTTAAAGAAAGAAAATTACAACCATATACACTTGTAATGGGTTATAAGCAAATTATTAGTATGTTAAACGTCCCAGAACTAAATCTGAAAAATACCATTATTGACCCATGCTGTTATGGTATTGCGGACAGCAAAGCATTCCTTTTAATCTACACTTATAAGCATTACAAAGGCGAAGGACTCTCCCGGAGTATACTCTATAAGAGTTTGAGAGAAAAAAATGGTTTAATTCTGTTTATTCCTAAAAGTTACAGAGACTATCGTAAGCTCTGTCGCTATTTTGCCGATATTGATATATCTCAAGAAACCAGTAATACTACAGCAGAGCAAATGGATTCTCTAAAATATCTTACTGATTTAATTCATCAAGCTCAAGACAACTCTGCAAAGACATTACAGGATTGTCAGTCAGAGATGGATAGGCATCTTGAAGGAAAAACTCTAAAGAAAAGACGCAATATGTAAATCAAAAATAATTTTTACGCACAGGTATTGACAATCTGTGCGTATTTTGTTATAATACTTATAGAAACAAAAACACAAAAAGAAAGGCTGGTATCACAATGAGACTCATTAAGAATATTTTAAATCCTGTAATATGTTTAGCTATGGGTTATGCCTGTGTACATTTTTATGATGCTGGTAATTATGATAGCGTAATCCTTTGTATTGTTATTTTTGTACTATGGATGCTTTTGTATTTTGAGGACTAAGATATGAGGGTTTGGGTGTTAATTGATAAATATAATGGCGATATCAAAGCTGTCGTGAACGAAACTGGTAAGCGCAATGTAGAAAAACAATTGATGGAACTTGGTAGGAAAGAAGTAAAAGAACAAATTGGCAACATAGAAGATTTTGGTAATTATGGTATGAACATCTATTTCCATCTAACGAATCTTCTAAATTCTGATGATTGTCTTGAGCTGATTGATTATACACATTACGAAATTGTTGAATTTAATGTAGAATCTAGTTATAAATTGGAGGGTTAATATGAAGACTTTTTATGCTATTACCGATGGCGATTATTCTGATTATCATATTATTGCAATTACTGACGATAAAGAACGAGCAGAGAATATTAAGAAACTGTATACCACAAATTGGTCAGAACCAATGATTGAAGAGTTTTTGACAGTGAATCAAAAGACGAAGCGCTCTATAGTGTACGGTATGACACAGATGGAAGTTATAATGTGAGTCCACGAGATTTTGATAGTGATAATTCCTTTAATATTGATATTATCAACGAAAGTATTTTTCATGATGATTGGTGGACATATAGAGTTTTCGTTATGGCTAAATCCAAAGACCAAGCTATCAAGATTGCACAAGATTTGTGGACAGAATATAAAGCAAAGAAAGAAGGTGTTGTATAATGTTTTGGGTTAGATGCTTGATTTCTCTTTGTATCGGTGCTATTATTGGCAAGAATGCAGTAAATGATGATTGGGTTGATGTACTTTTGGGAATTATCCTTTTCTGCGCATACGAAGCAACTTTAATTATTAAGTAATTAAAATTTCTGTTTTGTTTATAAGGAGTAGATATGTTTCATTATATTGCAAGTATTATCACTGCGATTAGCTTTTCGACTGTGACAACTGGTGTTCTTGCTTTAAAAGAATGTGACGATGATGATATTTTATTCTGGCTTAGAATTATTGTAATTGCAGGCGTAGTAACATTAATTGGTATGTATATTGTATGCGTAGAGGGAATTTAAATGAAAGTAGTGAAATATTCTGTTCTTGAACAGGCAGAAAGAGAACTGCGTACTCAATTTAGCGATACGGGTATTGAGTTTTTTCGTAAAGGTGATGGCATAGATAAACCAATTTATCTGGCTGTGTCTATGCCTGGCATTACTAAAGAGCCGGATGAAATGATTACCATTGCAGGGAATCTTATGGTTGCTGGGAAAGCTGCAAAAGAATTTAAGTATAACGGTTATTTCGTTGATTATAATTGAGGTGATTATATGGATACTCCTATTATTAATCCTATTTGGTTTTACTTGGCAGATGCCGTTCCATCTCTTGGAGCCTTTTTGGGACTTTTGGGTGGAGGGCTTTGTATCGTTGGACTAGCATTTTTCATTGCTGGTGAAGATACAAAAGAAGATATTAATAGGTGCAAAAAGTGTTTGATTCCGGGACTTATTGTACTTTTGCTATCATTTATGACACCATCAAAGGATACCATTTATCAGATGGTTGCCGCCAAGGCAATTACTCCCAACAATATTAAAATTGTATCTGATTATGTTAGTGATACCGCAACAAATGTTTCTAATAATTTAACAGATGCAATTAAAGACATCATGGATTACTCTGTTGACAGAATTTATAATGTTCGCAATAATGAAAAGACTGGTGATTAAATGCTAATTTATAGACCTCATAGAGGTAGTTTGGCAGGAGCAATGAAAGAAGCTAAGACCTTCAATTCGCTTGAAGATATTAAAAATTATGTCGCAAATGAGTGGAATAATCTTTGGGGTATCAGATTCTTAACCAAGATGATATTGTATTGGACGAAGAATCTCATGATGATGACCGTATCGGCTGGAAAGACGTTCATTATCTTTGTGCTAAAAAGATTGGTGATGAAGATTATATAAAAGAATATGGTTTCCCTCAGTGTATCGGATTTGTGGGGTGGATTGAATGATAAGCGTTCTGATTTTCATAGGTAAATTCATTTTGGCACTTGTACTTTGTACGCTGTTTCTCGTTCCAATCACTATCGCAATGGAGGCAAGCAGTGGTCACTATTGCTACAAACCTAAATCACATCCAGCAAAGTCCCCAAATGAAGTAAAGAATAAAATTAAAATTAAGTGAGGGTATCATGTTTTGTCATAAATGTATATGTAGCCATTGCTCTTATGGGATGAACTGTTCATACTGCGATACTTGGCTAAATAGGCATATTATTATTGCAGAAGGATGTGGTGGTTGTATAGAAAATAATATATGCCCACTAACAGAAATGTTAGGGGATGGAGCTATGAAACTTAGAGATTTTCTTAAAAATAAAGATGAAATTGGTATAGAAAGTTTTTTCAAAGAAGATTTTTATGTATGGTATAAGTGAGGTATAATATGGAAAACTCTTTTGAGTGGACAAAAGATATTGGTGAAATTCCAGAAATTAAATATCCTGTAACAAAAGATTTTATTCCTGAAACTCTTGAATGGTGTAAACACCACTATGTTCCACCTATGGATATGTATATCACTTGTTGTGACTTTGGGAATAATGATGGCATGAACGGTTCTTGCCATTGGTGTTTAGAAATGACCCCATATCAATTTGAGATGTGTTGGGATGCAACAAGTGTTAACAGCTATAGACGTATAAAGGGTTGGTCTAAAGAAAAAGCCATCAATTTTATTGAAGATTATAAACAAGGTAATTTTAAAAAATGCAAGAAATATAAAGATAAGGAGTTTAATGGCTATGAAATTTAAGAAAATTGTTTGTGCAATCATGATTGCGGTTATTGCTTTATTCTGTGTAGGCTGCTCCGAAGCAGATAGAGTAAACCACAACATTTCAAAGCAAGCAAATTATTTTGAAACAGAACGTCGTATTACTGTATATAATGCTCGTACTGATAAGATTATTCTTGAAGCAGAGGGGCTAATGTCTATCTCAAATAATTCTGATAATGAACTCGTATGTACCATTAAGACAGGGCCAAATACTTATAAGAAAAATTATATTTATCTGAATGCCTATACGATGTATGTTGCGGAAGATATTACAGGAACAATGACCGACCCGTACCATTATAAGATGTACTTCCATACAGAAGTTCTTCCTGACGTTGAGGTAAAGCCGTAATGGGCGCAAAAATCACACGTTATCCAAATATGAAAATTTTGCCAAATGACGGTATTAAATTTAAATGTGAATGCGGCTGTGAATTTGTGGCTTTTGGGAAGAGCCTTTTGGTAGATTGTGATTGTTTGGGCGGTAATTTAGAAATTTATTATACCCATTGTCCAGAATGCAAAAAGTGTTGCACTTCTGACAGTAATAACACAATTCATAACTATTGGGATAATGAGAATCCAAACGATGATAAACCATGTATGAGTCATAACTTTAAGAAACATTTAGAATTTAAAAAGATGATGAATAAGTAAGAGGTTACTATGAGCAGAGCTTTTGCACTTATTAAATTTAAGAAATCAAGCAATATTTATTATGGGTGCTACGATGGGACTTGCGACGTTATGTATCCGTCCATTTGTACGCCACAAGAGTGCTATGATAAAGAAGATGATTGTTATAAACCAATCTCATATTGCGAAGAACTGGGTGATACAAAAAATTGGAAAATTCGTGAAAGTCTTACAAACTTAGACGATATAGAAATCTACTCTGATTATGGTGGTGGCTTCTATTGGGACGGGACTGGAAGCGAATCAGAAAAGGTGGTTGTGACATTTTTGGCTCCATTTGACCAGTGTCCAAAAGATATAAAAGATGGACAGCCAGAATGGGTTAAAGATTTTTTGCATTATATTTATGAAATATAAAAATTAAAATTTATCGTTAAATTTAATCCAGAGTATTGACACTCTGGATTTTTTATGTTATAATACTAATAGAAAGGTTGGTGTTAACATGATTACTCCAAAAGAACTTGAAGAACATGATATGAAACTTGATGAGCTTGAAAAGAAAATTGATAGTTCTATAAAAAACTATCATGGTTGGAGTAAGTGGGAAGAGGCGATTATTGACGGCGAATACCCTGTGAATGCCAGAAATGCTATCGGACAGAAATATAAGAAAGCTGGGTGGAATTATGTCTACCATATTACGTCTTCTGAACATGGCGACCGTCCCGGTATAACTCGTTTTATTTTTTCTACGGAAAAACCAGACGACAAAGTAGTTTTTGGCTTTTATATTGTGTGAGGTATAATATGGTTTATAATTGGCAATTTGTTCCACTTGATAAAGAGGTATATTGTGTTGGTTTTCGCTATGGCAGAACTAAACCTATTGTGAATCGTAAACCTACCCTTGGTATCGTTAAAGATGATAGATGTTGGAGACGTTTTGTTCCGGATAAAGAAAATGGGTGTACTATTGAACTGCGTCAATATGCCTCAAGTTATTATTTTGCAGACACCTATGAGGAAGCAGTAAAAAAGTATAACGAGTTGGTTAATGTGGTTTACAAGAAATATTATGATTTAACATACAAAATTGGTCAAAACTTTATTGGAGGTACACCTAGATGACAAATATTGTAGACCCATATAAAATTAAAAAGTATAGAATTGAAATTAATAAAATCGAAATCACTCCTTATCGTGTTGATATAAAGATTTCAAAATTTAAAGGGGTAGACCAAGTTGTTGATGACGAACTATGGTTCACTGACGAAGAGGGCAATTTATCGCTTGATGAAATTGGAGAGCTTTATTGGATTTTGTTTACCAACCCAGAATATCAGAAAATTATTGGTATTTATTATGATGAACGGCTTGTTGCCTTTCAAGTAATTGCAAACGATAATTTACATTATATCACATGGGATACTGATGGAGTAATGGTCTCAAATTGCCTTGAAGGAGTAGAATACGGGAAGGAAATGTTGAAAAATGAATAACCTTATTTCCACAGCAGAAGCACAAAATTGTTTTTATCCTACCCCAAAATCTGTTGCATATCAGCTTTTTGATATGATTGATACTCAGCTTATTCATGAAGTTCTTGAACCATCCGCTGGCAAAGGAGATTTACTAAGAGCATTTGGTTGTTATAAAAATGAAAAATACCAAGAATCTCTTGCGGAAAAAGGTGTTAATAAGAAAGATTATAATAACGCTTCTTGTAATGTTGACGCTATTGAATTTGACCCTAACCTTCGTGGCATTTTGAATTATGAATTTTGTGGTCAACGTGTTCAGGAATTTAACAACAAGATGTATGAAATTAGTCAGAATCGCCGTTATCTCTGGAAAGAAGATGACTATGAAGGTCTAACTGACGAACAAATTGCAGAACTTAAACAGCTAAAAGAAGAAGTGAAAGAGCGCTCCACTTATGTCCATGTAAAAGTTGTTCATAATGATTTTATGACATTTGCAAGTAAGAAGCATTATGACTTAATTCTTATGAATCCACCTTTTGCAAATGGCGATGAACATTTGATGAAAGCGATTCAGATGCAACAAGAAAATGGTGGAAAAATTCTTTGCATTCTTAATGCTGAAACCCTGTTGAATTTGTACTCTAACAAGCGTAAATTCCTGATGAATACACTGAATGACCTTGGAGCAAAAATTCAGTTTATAGATAATGGATTCAGTGATGCGGAACGTCAGACAGATGTTCGTGTTGCTCTGATTTATATTGATATTCCAGAACCAGAACACCACAGTGAGATTTACGAAAAGTTCCAGAAGGCAAAAGAATACAAGGAATCGACAGGAGAGGAATCTTCTAAGCTGACGACTACTAATTTCCTAGAAGATTTGATTGCTCAATATAATGAGGAAATGGAACTTGGTTTAGCTCTTATTGATGAATTTAACGCTCTACTTCCTTATCTGAATCGTAACGTTGTTGGGGATGCCGGTAATTATTCTAACCTTTCCTTGAAAGTTGGAAATGAGGCTGTTGGCTATACCTGTTCTCCTAAGAATAAGTTTATCAATCTAACACGTCATAAGTATTGGACTTCTTTATTAAACAACGAAAAGTTTACAGGAATGTTAACAAAGAACTTGAAGGATAAATACTCTTCGATGATTAGTAAGTTCGCTGAGTATGATTTTACTATGTTTAACATTCAGACCTTAATGAATGATATGAACGCTGGTCTACAAGATGGTATTGAGAAAACTATACTTGACCTGTTTGATAAAATGTCTGCTAAGTTTGCATATATCCCTGAAATGGAAAGCAATATTCATTTATATAATGGATGGAAGACAAACAAAGCGCATAAAGTTGGCAAAAAAGTCATTCTTCCTTGTAATGGTGCTTTTTCTGATTGGAAATGGGATAAGAACCCTCTAAATGTTTACAACTGCGTTGAATTACTATCTGATATGCAAAAAGCTTTGAATTATCTTGATGGTGGACAAACTGACGATATTAATCTGAATGTTGCAATCACAAAAGCAAGAGACGAATGTAATTATAAAAAGATTGATACTAAATATTTTTATGTTACATTTTATAAAAAGGGAACGATGCACTGTGTCTGGAAAAATGAAGAGCTATTAAAGCGTTTCAATATTTATGTTTCTAAAAGACGCAATTGGTTCCCACCTTGTTACGGCAATAAGCACTATAACGATATGACAGAAGAAGAGAAACAGGTTATTGATAGTTTTCAGGGCGCAGATGATTATGAAAAGATTATGCGTAATCCTAGTTATTATCTGAGTACAAATACGAATCTGTTGCAACTTGGTGAATGATATGATTAGAAAACATGAATTTAAAGATATCTTTCTTTCTGACTCTGCCATTATCTGTCATCAAGTAAATTGTTTGGGGGCAATGGGCGCTGGTATTGCAAAACAAATGAAACAAAAATATCCAGATAATTTTGACTATTATAAAGAATTATGTGATGAATTTTCATATAGACCAGAACTTTTACTTGGGCAATGTCAATTAACTATGAACTCTGACGACACTATGCCGTTACCATATACACGTTATATAGCAAATCTGTTTGGGCAAGTAGGATATGGCAGAGATAAGCAACAAACAGATTTAAAGGCGCTGTTTCAGGCATTTTTAAGTCTTAGAGAACAGAGTAAACTTATTGACAAGTTCACCATTGCAATTCCTTATGGTATTGGGTGTGGTCTTGGTGGCGCAAATTGGAATGATGTTTACAAAATCATTGAGAGAGTTTTCAAGAATGATGAGTATTCAATCGTAGATATTTACCAATTACAAAAATAACCCTGTTAAATTTTAGGATAGGTCTTGACGACCTATCCTTTTTGTGTTATAATACTTATAGAAAACAGAGATAAACAAACGGAGGTAAATACTATGATTAAAACTATGTTTAATGGCGGCATCAACGGGTCTTGGGACTTCATGGTTATGTCTGCACAGGATGCAGAAGAGTTTATTCGTGAACCACATAATCGCAGAATTGCATTTATTTCTATTACGGAAGCGCACGGTTATCATATTGATTTTCATAAGTCTTATGATAAAATTAACTTCCTTCCTCTCAAATTTGACGACTGTACTACTGATATTGAGGGTACTTGTATTACAGACATTCAGGCAACTAATATTGTAAAATTTATTTTGGACAATAAAAACAAGGTTGACTGGTTCTGCTTCAACTGTTCTGCTGGTGTTTCTCGCTCTGCCGCTGTATGTGCTGCTACTATGCGGATTCTCTGTAATGACGATAGTCCAGTGTTTAAAGATGGCTACTTCTGCCCAAATATGACTGTTTACAGAGAAATTCTCAACGCTTGGGTAGATATTATTTCTGACGAAAATGAACAAATCAGCCTTGACCATTGGAATTTTTGGGATACGGTGGACTAAAAGATGACAAGAGACAAAGTTTATAGTTGGTGGACACCAGAACAGCTTATGTATGGCTGTGAACGCCTAGTTGCTGATTTACATAGCTACGGTTCTGAACCTATCTTTTTTGGTGAAGCTGTTACTGATTTCTTTATTGCTTTTTGCAATGAAGGTGGTATTGACACGAAATATAATGGCTACAATGATACTTCAAACGCACGTCAGGAAATGTGTTATAAATATATCCAAGAATGTAGCGATTATTTTAACTTTGGTAGTAAGAAACTAATTAACAAACTAAACCATATTATTCATACAAGCGATGGAGAAAAGGCAGAACTTGCACAAAGTTTGCTTGATAGTTTAAATAAATTTGCAAATACAGAGGAACAAATTAGACTCAGAGAAAAGATTATTGCGGCATATAAAGAACTTGGTGAGAAGATTCCAAAATAACACTTGACGAATCTGGTTTTATATGATATAATAATTATAGAAACGAGGTATAAATTATGGGAACTTATAAAGCACTCTTTTATGACAAAAGAACTGGAAAACTTATCACAATTCAGTTTTCTGCCATGAGTCCTATTGTTGCAAAATTAGAAATTAAGAATATTGAACGAAACAGCGGGTATACAATTAAATTTTATGATTGGCATGAAGATTGTTACGGATTCTGAGGTATATAATATGACAACGAAGATTAAAATTTTAAATAACAGAACTAATATCCAAGATATGTTTCTGGATTTAATGTATAGTGATTCTCCTGTTAAATATATTTCTGGTTTACATCCTGAGTGGTCTATTACAAAAACCAATAACGGCATTTGTGCATACAACAAAAATACGAAACAGGTTTATACAATTGGGTGCTAAAATGACTTACAGAGAAATTGAAAACAAAATTGCATACCTTGATACAGATACTATTCTTGCGGCTTGTAAGGATATTTATGATTGGAGGAAAAATGGCTACTTGAAGAAGGATTCTGTATTAAATGTGTTATCTACTTCCTATGGTTGTGATAATTTGGCGATTCTTGAAGATATGATTATAGAAAATTCTCATGCACGGTTTAAATATATTGTGCCACTTCTTTTAAAGGATAATCCCGGAAAATATCTTAAATAAAATTGGAGGTTTATTTATGGGTGCAGCGATTTCAACTTGTGCTTTCTGTTGCTTGCATACGAATGGAATAGTAAGTTTTTAGTAGCTCTTGCATTTATTATTGCTCTTACTGGTGCTTGCACAAATTTTAACATCAATTATAAGTGAGGATTACAAAATGGTTGACCCAAAACAGGATGAAATTGAAATTGGTGACGAAATTCTCTTAGTAACTGTATTTAAAGAAAAAGCGCATTGGAGTAAGCATACGGTTGTAGGAGTTACGCCTTGCATGGTCAAAATTGCACCACCATGTAACTGGAAAGGAGAGAAAAAAGGATACTCCCTTGTTGGCCCAGATAGATGTATTGTTGTTAAAAAAGGAGAAAAGTAAATGATTAATTTTCTTGAAGAAACTTTGGATATGCTAAAGGATTGTGGTAAGACGGAGGACGATGTTCTTTGGGTTGGACGCTGTGAAGATTGGGCATCTGACTACCCTGATGTAAAAAATACTTGGGAGTGGTTTAAGTCAAAGGCTAATTTCGAGTACGACAATGGATATGGTGGGGCAGAAATTCCGCTTTCGCTTGTAGTAGTCGGCAAGGATTTCTGGCTTGAACGTCATGAATATGATGGGTCTGAATGGTGGGAATATAAGAGAATGCCTACTGAACCACTTGAAACTAAAGACTTTGGTTTACAAAGGGCGAATATTTATGACTAATGAAATTTGGTGTGTAACACAATACGACGATAGTAATTTCAACTATACTCCTATGTTTTTCAGCAGTCAATTTGATGCAGTAGACTATATGCTGAAAGACATTAATGAATATATAGACGGTGAACTACCATTCGATATCAGAGCAGACAGATATACTGCCACTCTTGAGACTAATGACTTTACACATTGGTGGTATATCAGTAACGTAACAGGACAGATTAAGGATTTGAAAAAATGATTTATACAGTAACTCTTATGGATGAATTTAAAGACGATGGGAACGCCCGTTTCAGTTCTCCCGTTTCTCATAAAGCGATGTATTGGATGGCTGATTCTGATTGGACTGCTGGTTATTTTACAAATCTCGACGATGCTATCAATGCCGTTAAAAATAATGAGCTGGATGTTTTTGAACATTGCTATAACTACGCTGTTATCGAAGCGTTTGATGAAGGTTTTTATCCTATGCCTGAGATGAAACAGATGTGGTTTAGATATGACAGGCAGACAGATAGGGCATACGAAATTGAGCCACCTGTCTATAATGAAATTTACAAATACGCATTTTAACCGTTGACATATCTCTGTGATTATGTTATAATAATTACAGAAAGTGAGGTAATTCAGATGATTATTAATTGTAAGTCTATCGCACAAAAATACAAAGATATGGCGAAAGCAAAAGTCAATTGTATGTGGAACGAAAAAATTATTCCATGTCTTTATATTGTTCAGGTTGGTGATAATCCAGCTTCCCACGCTTATATCCGTGGAAAGCTAAAGGATTCTGAGGAAGTAGGCATCCATGCTGAACTTATTAAACTCCCAGAGAATACTACCGAGAAACAAATTCAGAAAGAAATTGATGATTGTCAAGATACCTATATGGTTGATGGGTTTGAGTATGTGTGCTCTGGAATTATTCTACAACTTCCTGTTCCTGAACATATTGATGTAAAGAATATTAAGATTCCTGATTGGGCTGATGTTGACGGATTTAACAAAAACTCTGAGTTTTATCCTTGTACTCCGCTTGGTGTAATGAAGATTTTTGATTCAATCAATTATGACCTTGATGGTAAGAATGTTCTTATTTTTGGACAGTCTGATATTGTTGGTAAGCCAATGGTTGATATGCTTCTAAAGCGTCATTGTAATGTTTTCTCTGTAAATAGTACAATTGAAACTTATACTAAGGAAGAGCTTATTTTACGCTCCGACGTTATTGTTACTGCCGTTGGTTGTATGAATTTTTTAACTCCTAATATGATTGATGGTAAATGGAGTAGTGATATTAGCGGTTACAGAAACTCTGGCTCTTGCCCCGAACTAATCATTGACGTTGGTATCAATTATGGAGATGATGGCAAACAGTATGGAGATGTATCAGAAGAGCTACGCTCTGACAAATATAATTACTGCTTTGATATTACTCCTAGAATTGGTGGTGTCGGTCTAATGACTCGTGCAATGCTTATGTGTAATACAGCCCATGTTTTTACAAAGTAATTTTTTGTTAAGTTTTTGAAGAATTTACAAACTGAAATTTTAAATATAAATAGGGATAAAATGAATAAGAAAACTGCTATTGAAATTACGGAAAAACTTCTTGCTAAATCCAATGTTAAATATACAAACTCTACCAAGAAACCAAATACCCCAAATTCTGAAATCGAAAATTTAAAGAAAAACATTGATTTCTACGAATACATTCTTTCTGGTCTTTATAATAATCATTTCTAAGGAGATTTACAAACTATGGTACTTATCATTCATACACCTTCTGCTCTTGTTAAATTTTACGCACTAAAACCCGGAGATGTATTTCGTTACGAGATTAATGGTCATAGTCATTATTTTATGAAAACACTTGAAACAAAAGATGGTTGTTGTAATTGTGTAGACCTTACAGATAGTGCGCTCGGCTACATGGACGAAAGCGACTGTGTTGATAAAGTACAATCTGCTGAATTAAATATTACAAATTAACAAAGGAATGCTATGTTTTATAAACTAATATTCCCTCTTATGCTTATTCTGTTTCTACGTTATTTATTTTATTATACAAAATATTCCTTTACAAACCACTCATTGTCTCACTTCCCTCATATTATCATTTGTTTAATTTCAATATCAGCTCTTACATTTTTATCCATATCAGAGTGGGTTCATTTTTAAATTTTCTTCCTCTTTTACAAACTCTCTTCTATTAAGGAATTACAAACTATGACTATGACCATTAATCTCATCTATCTTTTTATTTTCCTCTTCTTATTTTCATACAATCTCAAAACTACAATTTCTTCTCCTTCAACTTCTAACATTTTTCTTACAGCCCTCTGGCTTCTCTGTTCCATTTTACAAACTCTTGATATTTTTCTCCCTTATTACGCTACTAAAATCTAAAATCTTTTACAAACTCCCAACGTCTCTCCCCAAATTATAAAAATTTAACACAAAAATTTCTACAATTTTCCAATATCAAAATTTTGTATCAAACATAATTTTTCATCATCAAAATTTTCTATCCAACTATAAGAGGCCAGCATGAAGCTGGCCTCTTTCTATATCACCTTTTCAAAACTTTTTCTTCCACCTATTTACACCTTTTCAAGAACTCCTGTTTCCGGCTATCTATAATTTCTCTCTCGCACACTCCTACCCTTCACTCACTCCCATTGTCTACAAACTGTACGTCATACACGGACAATTGTACTTCTTCCACCAGTGTTGTGTGCAGTTTACGCCACAACACGGCATTATCAATTTCTCCCAGCTCTACCACTATTCTCCCAAAATCATATCCAATCTAAGGGAATAGATTTTGTACGTCCATACTAAACATTTTCTCTAATTTAACCAGAAATGTACTTCTGTACACTACATTGAGCCAGCTCATCCATTAGAGCGGCAATGTTGTAACGTCATTCCAGAACAGCCGATAATTAAAAACGGATTTCCCGTAGATATTTTCTGGCCGACATGGAAGATTCTAGGCACAAGCTTTGGGATTTAGAATTTAACTACGTCATTTCCGTTTTTATCGGAAGAAATGCAAGGTCACATAGAGCAGAGCGCAAACCTTGCCGATAGAGTTAATGCCAGAAAATCATATCCTTGTATGTTTACTTGATGTCACGAAAACATAGTTATTCTACACTAACTATATTATAATACCATTATATATACTAATACATATATACATATAATAATGTATAATATACATAGAGATACTATGCCAAGTTCTACTCGTATTCTCTTTTCAAAGTCCTTTACCAATATATCATACTTCACACCAGATGTCAACAGCAATTTCAAGTTTGACAAAAAATTACATTTCTGAAACTCTCTACCAACTATCCTACTAGGTTATATGCCTATACCAGAATTTAACTATCAAAATAATTACTAGCACTCCCACTTTTACACGTTACATATACACCGGATAGCCCACTTTATTTTTGTGTGCGTGTGTAATTATCACGACCATTCGGAAGTGATTCTGTGCCCGTAGGGCATGGTATTTTAATAGTCAGCTCACTCCCGCTTTTTGTGTGTCTGCGTGTAGAACACAGGGATACATACTGGGTTTGTGGGTTAGTGTGATGAAACCAGCATTTGTCTATTGCATACTAGGATATAGGGTTTATAGGATAATTAATTATTTTAATAGTCACGAGTAACACGAGTGATTCTAGCGCCGTAGGTGCTTGGATTAAGTGCATAGCTTCCACCAGATACAGTAACAACCTATAGTTGTATACTCACAACAAAAAATATTCAAAATAATTTTCAAAAAATGCTTGCAATTCTGTTTTCGTTGTGCTATAATAAAACCATCGAAAGCAAAACACACAAAACGAAATGAGGTAACTACAATGAGCATTATTTCTGGTTTCCACTTCTCTGAGGGTAATCGAAAAATTGGCATGACCCTGAATTTCAATCTTCTTCCTCTTGTGACTTGCAATTGCAAGGCTGAGTGTGCAAAGGGTCGAAATTGTTACGCCGTGCGTGATATGAAACACTATCCCTCTTGCAAACAGGCATGGGGCGAAAATACCGACTTATTGATGAACAAGCATGAATATAAGCTGTTTATTGATGCTTTTTGTGAAGCTATTGAGATTCACAATTGCCGGTTTGTTCGCTTGCATTCGGCGGGTGATATTTTTAGCGTTGAGTATCTGGACGCGCTTTGCAAGGTTGCAAAGAAAAATCGTTCTGTTAAATTTATGACCTACACCAAACAGTTTGATATTCTTAAAGAATATCTGAAAGAACACACTATCCCTAGCAACTTCAAAATCTATCTGTCTTTTTGGAATGAATTTCAGGCAGATGCAGAACTGTCTAGCAAATTCCAAATTGCATACTATAACGACTTTGAACATGAATCTTTGATTGACTGGGATAGCTCCTTTACTTGTCCGGGTGAATGCCCGAAATGCAAATTCAAGTGCTGGAAAACCAAAGACAACGTAATTTTTAACAAGCACTAAAACAAAATAATCAGAAAAGAGGTGGTAGAAATACCATCTTTTTTCTTTTGTTGTTAAATTTAACTATTAAAATAATTATAATGGTATGATTGAGATGAGTTAGTAAATAATTATTTTAATAGTTGTGGTTACTTGTAAAGATATCTGGAATAAATTCTATAAAACAATTTCAAAATAATACTTGACAGATATAGAAAAGTGTGCTATATTATATACAGAAACTATCAAACGAAAGAGAGGATTTAACAATGAACGCAGCAGATTTCTTTAAGATTCTAACCAACCTGAAAATCTTTGGTGAGTATCAGGATGGTAACACGCATTACTGGACAGACCGAAAATTTGATAATGACGGCAATGCGTACACTTTGATTATCGCAGACATTCCCAATGTAGAAAAGAAGTACACAGAACAAATCACCTACAAAGTAAAGGAGCTATGACCATGTTACAGAAAAATAAAGAGAAGCAAGAGCGCAAGGGAAAGCGCAAGCCTGTTTTGCGCCCTTGCAGATTTACCAAAAAGACGACATACACCAGAAAGAAAGGAAGAACTAGAGATGAATGATATTCGATTGAAGGACGCTACACGAATTTTAAAGAAGAATGGTTATACACTAGATAGAGTTTCGGGAGACCACTATACCTATAAAAATGAATCTGGAAGGCCGTTGCTTTTGGTGTTTCACATGAAAAGAGGAAATAGCTGTCCATACCCTATTTGGAATAAAATGGTAAAGAAACATAACATCAAATACTAACTTTTTAATGGCAGGGCGGTAATAATCGCCCTGTTTCTTTGTTAAATTTAATAAATATTTTAATAGTTAGTTGTCTTTATTGGATGCCAATATCACTATAAATTTAACAGAATCTTTGTGCATTTTGCATATTGACTTATTTGCTAAATTGAGTTAATATATAATCAGAAACCAACCAATAAAGAAAGCTGAGGTAATAATTATGAAGTACGAAGAAATCAAGAACGCAATCCATTCTATCCACGCTGGAACTTATGCCAACATGACCACTTGCAAGACACTCAAGACCCGAAAAGAATTTAAGGACAAAAACATCGTCAAGATTTCTCGTTCTACTATCCGTTCTGGATGCGACTACGAAAATCTCAAGTCCACCAAACAGGGACGTGCAGATGGCTCTCTCCCGTCCCAGAATACTGGACTTCCTTATGGCTCTTGGGTTTCTGGACAGGAAAAATACTTTATTGAACATAAAGGAAATATCTATCTTAGGGTCACAAGCAGCCCCAACAAGAGCCGTGTAACATATCTCGTGAATGGCATTCCTACAGATGAACAGGAAGTAAAAGCAATGTGTCTTAAATCTGAATTTCCTACTTCTGAAAAACCTAGCGTCTACAATGTCAACATCGACCACATTATTAGTATTGAGAAGTAAATAGTTATTATCTACCCGTCTAGTAATTTCCTCCAACTAGGCGGGTTTTGTTATGTGATATGTCATTACTATCATGACTAACAGGAGTGATTGAAATGACCGTAGGTCATTACTATTAAAATAATTATCTGTTAAATTGTCTGGAACAGATATGTGCATTTTATACAGTTTTGTTATATTATATTTGTGCAATATCACTATTGTATTTTTATTTTAAGTATGATATACTATATACAGTTCAAGAGAGAACTACTCAAGAGAGAACTACAAATAAAGAAAGAGGTAACGAGATTATGGAAATCGCAAAAATGAACGACCTGTTTGAGGAAGCAATGGAAAATTTGGGTTTTGACGGTTATGTAATTCCCGATGGTCTGAACCCCGTCCCCGGTCTGAATCGTCGAAAGAAAGCCTATGGCTTGTGTTCCCGAAAATATAATCGGTACGAACAACGTTTCGATTATGAAATCACTTTCAGCAAATACTTTATTATGGGTTGTACCGAAAAACAGTTTATGACCGTTGCTTATCATGAACTTATCCACGCAATAGCTGATAGCATTGATTTTGATTGTGGTCACACTGGAATGTGGAAAGTGATTGCTAACAAGGTTAGCGAAAAGCATGGTGTTAGTATCACAAGAACAGATTACTTTACCGATGAAAACGGTAAAGAGGTTGTGGCCGCTAACAGCATTGCAAATAATCGTGTTGAGTATGTATTGCGTTGCAAGAAATGCGGAAAGCTGATTATACGTCATCGCATGGGAAAGGTTATTCAGTTTCCCGAATTATATCGGCATGATACGGATAACGGCGAGCTTGAACGTATCAAGTAAAACAGAATAAATTCGGTTGGCACTTGCTTATTGTGGGTGCCAATTTTGTTTTAGGCGAGATTAATTATTTTAATAGTTATAGGTATGCTCCTGTTAAATTTTTTCAAGATATTTTCAAAAACCTATTGACTTTTGTTTCTGTATAGTGTATACTTATATCAATGAAAGACCACTAAACAGGAGGAGTAAATATGTATCGTCTGATTGGTTACAATGATTGCAGCAGTAATATTCTTGAAGAAAGTGACGACATCACAATTTTTATAGGGTGCGGCGCTGAAATTATTGACACTTACCCCGAATACACTTCTTTTGAAGTTGTTGATGATTTGAATACAGTTGTGTTCAGTATCTAACAGGAGGCAACACAATGAAGCTTTCTAACCGAATGCTTAACCATCTGGAAAAGTTTGGTGAATACGACACCCCTAAATATCGTTACTATATCGGTGCTAACAATGGTTACGAATACGTCAAGCGGTATCCCGTAAAGCGATTTGGAAACGATATCAAGACCGTTGGTAAGACTGAAAATGTTAGAGTCTGGAAGGGAACGTCATGGGCTATCTTTTAATGTTTCTGATTCACTGCATTATGTTTATTGGCGTTGCCATCACTACGCTGTTTATCAATCAATACAGTTCTATTCTTGCAATCGGATTTGTTGTCCTGTATATCATTGCTGTTAAATTGTTCTACATGGAACTGGAAAATTAATAAGCCATCTACTACCGCTCACGTTTTGTCTACCTTTTGCGTGGGCGGTTTTATTTTTGAAAGAATTTTAATTATTTTAATAGTAAAACTTTATTAAATTAACCAGAATCAAATTTTTATCAACATATTGGTTTATTATATTAAGTTATAATCATATAATCTTAATTAAATTAAATTATTAGATATTTTGACTTAATTAAATTAAAAAAATAACGTAGATACGTTAAATAATTATAGATAAAATTGACTTTTTATTGTGTCATATTCATAAAAATAATTTAACAGAAAATTTCAAAATATCCTTGACAAATCAAAATTCATTTGCTATAATAATATCAGAAACCAAACAAAAGGAGAATTTAACATGACACTGGAACAGGCTTATAAGAAAGTTCACATGATGGATGAAGTTCTGGATTCCGACATCCTGAACGATGAGGAATATACTTCTGTTGCAAAGCGATGCTTCAAACTGATGGCACAGATTGGGCTGGAAGAACAGAGACAGAAACAGCTTGCAACATACAAGCCCACACTTTCTGATTGGGAGCAAGGTTTTCTTGATAGCTTTGTGATTCAGGGTCACAAATGCCATTATATTACAGAGAAGCAGAAGGCTATTCTTCATGTTATCGGTGGTTTTGAACCGTTCCAGTATAACGGTTATGTATTCAAATTTGTCAAGAACGCTTTGTTGGTTGAGAAAATTAGTGAAAAAAGTTTTCTTGAAGAAATTTAAAAAAGGACTTGACACGAGAAGTAAAATGTGATACAATACTTACAGAAACAAAAGAAACACGAAAGAGAGGTAACAATTATGAGTATTGAAGATATCATTGATATTAGTTCCGCAGAGAACTATATCTACGAAAATTTCATTTTAGATGGCACATCACAACAACTTGTTAGTGGGATTTTGTATTGGGTTCGTGACGAATACAGAGGAAACATAGCGGATGCGCTTTTTAGTCTCCTTGACCCGGTTGGTCTTAATTGTAAAGAAATCGAAAAGATTGCATCTGTAATTTGACAGCAAGCTAGGTTCATAGGGTGGCGCAATTCCACCGCCCTCAGAAATGAGGGTAACGCTTAGACCTTACAATGGAGAATCTCGGACGGATGGCCGCAATTGCGAGACCAGAAAGAGAAGATACCGGAGTAAGGCGTAGCCTAATCACGAAAGAATTAGGTAGGTGTTTATTAGAACGGTATGAGCCTAACAGTAAAAACCGTTTAGTCTAGTAGGCGCACAGCTAGGCGGGGAGTGTAATTCAAAGTGCGACCTTGGTAGTGGACACTCGTTTAGTGAGTCCTAATCGTCAGAATTAGCTACTCTGGTATTAGGAGGTAAAACTACCCTTCCTATGGGATTTTAGCTTAATTGGGCAAAGCATTCGGTGCATCCGAAAGATTGTATGGTTCAAATCCAACAAATCCCTATATCATGACATTATCTGCCCTGTTGGAACCTTGTTACCTCATTCATCCAACAGGGTTTTGTTATATCTTAAAGTTTAACTATTAAAATAATTTTGGGAAAATAAACATCAAAATTTTCTTGCAAAATAGTGTTGACATAATCGAATTTTTGTGGTAAAATAATCTTGTAAAAGAAAGAGGTGCTTAATATGTTGAAGATGTTTTCTGATTTGATTGTTGGCGATACGTTTATTATCGGCAGTAATGGTTATGTTAAGCTTGGCTTTAATACAGCAATAAACACCAAAACAAAACACGTTGAGTATTTTTCTGAACGAAATATCCTTGTGAATGCTTGTAAAAATTATAAAGAGGTGTTTTAATATGGATTTCAATGCTAGTAAAAACGTGCTTTGCCCTTGCAAAGGTTGTGCAGACCGTTTCTGTGCCTGTTCTTCTACCTGTGAGAAATATGCAGAATGGCGAAAGGAATATGACGCAGAAAAGAAGTGGTTACAAGATAATAAGTATCGCTTCTCTACTACTCATAACAAGCCATTCTTGCGCAATTCAAAATCTGATAGAGAACGCAAACAGCATACTCATTGTTAAATTTAGAGAAGATGTAAGACGTGAGTGAAAGCTTGCGTCTTTTTATTTTATGTAATTTAATTATTAAAATATTTGTCAGTAAATTAACTGCTAAATTTTCATACAAAACATAATACTAATATTTGTGCATTTTGCCAATAGACAGAAAATAATAAATCTGTTATAATATAGACACTGAAAGACATACAAGACGATTTATAAGGAGGATTTAACAATGACCTTGCGTGAACTGTACGATGTAAACGGCGACTGGAATTACCCCGTTAGCCCGACTTTTGAATTTCACTATCCTACTGAAAACGGTATGTGTAATAATAAACCGTATCGCAAGTGTGGATGGAGCGATATCTCAGAAGAGGTACGAAATACCAAAGTTCTTTACTTTAAGACCATCAGCAAGAGCCGTGTCTGGATTGAATTAGATGTCTAACAACAAGGGGACTAGATGAAAAGTCTAGTCCCTATTTTATTATGCTATCAATAATTATTCTAATAGTAATAATTTAACAGAAAGAATTTTGAATTACCCATTGACTTCTCTGTTAAATTAGACGCTGGCAAAAGCTGGTACTTTTTGTATTATTATACATATTATTTGAATAATTATACATAACAAAACTATCCAAAATCTAAACCAATTCTTTGTGCATCTTGCCTATTGACGAGTGTTATTCTTTCTGCTATACTATAATTACACCAAGACAATAAAACAAATCGAGGTAATAATTATGACTGTTCGCGAGTATGCTAAGCTGAAGGGCTTTGAGATTGTCGGAAAACTGACCCGTCTGCCCGATATCTACTACGGATTGGATAACAAGCATCACTACCCGATATGGATTGACGAGGCCGGGAATGAGTTTTGCGGAAGCTACAGAAAGGATGAGGGTTACTGCATCATCACAGCCGATGGTGGTGTAATTTGAATTTGACAACACTAAATGCTTGTATTTAGGAAAATGGAAAGATATACCAGAGGATTTCTACGGCTATATTGTCCGCTGTTTTGGCACTTTGGACAACGGAGAAATTTATATCGAGCTGGAACCCGGTGAAGAAAATCTGTAATAGTTATGATGGGGTTGGACAGAAGTCCAGCCTTGTTTTATTGTGTTATAATTATTTTAATAATCAAAAATAACGTCGTCGAAAATTTCTTGTTAAATTTAAAAGAATTGCAGAAATTTCAAAATACTACTTGACAAGATACTGAAAGCGTGGTATTATAATTATAGAAAATATATCCGCTAAATCGGCGATAAGTAAAAGGGGCGATTGATATGGAAACAATGTACGTTATTGCTGTGAAGCACTTATTCGACTACAAAGGAAACACTCTTAATCGTTGGGAGTATGTTCAATTTGGCGAGTGTGGGTACACATTTTTTACTGAATCCGTTAATGGTGCGCATCACTTTTATTCTATTGATAAGGCTCAAAAATGGTTTGATGAAATCGGTCGTGGACTTATCTTTTACGGAAATTGTAAAGGTCAGTATGATTTGGAGTCTCTTTGTATTAAGAGCGTTGTTTTCCGAGACCCTATTGTAAATTTTGTAAGAGATTTGGATTATAAGAAGTGAGGTGAGAAAATAAATGAGAAACATTTTGTATAGCAAAGACGGTGTAGAAATCTATACCCAGTACGGAGATGTAGTTTTGTTTACTGGACATTTGATGGTGTTCAAAGAGGATACGCCTGAAAATAGAAAAGCGATTTTTGATATCGCAGGAGTAAAGGAGGTTCAACATGGATAATAAGAATATTCTAAACTATGTTCTGGACAATGGTAAAAACATTGTCCTAACAGAAGCAGAGCGCAAGATGCTGGTACAGATGTTTCGGATGATAATCAATTGTCTGGAACAGATGAAGCAACAGCCCAACACAATCAACATTTATGAACAGGCTCTATATCAGGCAATAGAAAAGGTACAGAACGATGGTAAAGCTATCACCCAAAAAGAAAGCACAGAAACCGAAAACAAGAAAGCCTAAAGCTATCCCATGGCGTGTTAAATACGGCACACATACAAAGGCTATAAGGCCATGCATAACGCCTTTTAATGAGCCTGAACACGATGTAATCTATCCTGTAAAGCCCGTATTGTGGAGACTCGCAGAAGCCGATGAACGTGTGCTAGATATCTACAAAGACTGACTCTAAGTCCCTTGAAAAAAATCAAGGGACTTTTTGTTAAATGTTTTTCAATGGAGTTTACTATTAAAATAATTATTTATGGTGTTATTGTTGTGTAAATCTGCACAGTTTTCATCATAATTCTTTGTGCAATTTGCCTATTGTAATCCGTCTTAAAATATGATAAACTATAGTCACTGAAAGAGAAACATAAAAGAAGCGAGGTGTTAATATGAATTTGCTAAACTACTATGAACGGCATGATGGGTTTTGCGCAAATATGCTGCTTATTCATGGTTATAACAGTTATGACAAAAAGAAAATTATGAATGATTATAATTTTCTTACCGATGAAGAAGCAACTGAACTTTGTGAAGACATGGCATATCTGGAACAAGTACAGGAAATTAAAGAAAGAGGTTAATTATGGATTTTGAAAAGTGGGTTTCTAATTGTCACGTTCGTGTATTTCCTTGGGTGGATGGAAAAAACATCTATATGAATGTTCAATACTTCCTTCCCGGTCAGTCTATTTCTCGTTCTCCTGCTTGGGAGAAAACAGTTTATATCTTCGATGATGAAGCTGGACGAAAACTTGTCTCTTGCTTTACATCCTCTTTGGTCAATGCAATCTGTTCTGATAGAATCAAGAATAATACCCATATCAAAGTAGAAAAATTACCATTTAATCAGTGATACAAACCCGGAGGAATCCGGGTATTTTTATTTGGCTAAATTTAATTATTTTAATAGTTATTCTATTAAACTTGTTTCATCTCAAGAGTGAAAATTCTTTTGAAAAAATTTCAAAAAAGTCTTGACAAATTCAATTGGATATGGTAATATAGAGTTACAGAAAGGGAATGCACCAAATACATGGAGGCAACAAAAATGACTGTGAATGATATCTACAAGTGCTCCAACATGATGGATAACACCAAATTTGTGATTGATTCTGACGATGGTATAACCGTCTATAATGGAACATGGTATAACATGAGCGAGAAACTTAAAGGGGTGGAAGTGCTCTTTTTCTCTATCAACAAGGTGGACAAAATGGATAAGCTCATTTATGCCAAAGAGGTGTTTGTGGCGTTAAAAGAGCTATTTGAAACACTGGAAATGTAAATTAGAACAAGCCCGGAGCAGAAATGCTTCCGGGTTTTATTTTTGGTGTGATTATAACTATTTTAATAGTTATCTTGATATACGTCAAGATGCTCTAAAATATTTCTGTTAAATTTGAAAATGTCTATTGACATCTGTTTAATTTTCTGTTATAATAAAGCTAATGAAAGACCACTAAGCAGGAGGATTTAACAATGACTATTTCAGAAATGGCTGAAGTTGTGAAGAACGCTCTGAACGAATACCGAAAAGCAAAAGCAACGAACAATAAAACAACTATTGAACGCGCTGTAAATGAGATGGAGAACGTCTATATCATGGTTTGTTGCTACCCTGTACCGGGTTCTGATATGCTCAGAAAGACTATTCTGGAAGCAAGAACAATTTAACGGAAAGAGGTTTATATTATGATTCCTAATATTGATTCTAAGCCTACTATGAAGCCATTTGAGGACGTTTCTGACATCTTTGTCACTGTAAACTTTGACGGTAAGTATCTTACATGGGTTAAGATTCCAGAAGTGTTTGACGCTCAAACTAATAAGAGCTATAACGCATACTGTTTTGAGCAGAGGTGCCTTGATTATTTCGACGGCTCTTATTGCGTCACTGACCCTAAGAGCGTAAATATGAAAGTAGAATTTTAATGAGGTGTTATAATGAGATGGTATAAGGTTTCTGGGCAGTATGACGATGGTTACAGGGTTTATGCAAAGACTTATTTTGTTTTTGCTGAATCTAGTTCAGAAGCAGAGCAAAAGATTTTCCACATGAAATTGCCGTATGATTGCTCTTTTCTTCCCTGTAATGTTGAAGCGCTTAATGAGAACAAGATTTATCCTATTGAGACAATTTAATGAGGTGATACTATGTGTAGATTTTTGTGTATCAAAGACAGTGACTTCTTTGAAGAGGGAGAAACCTATTTTGGAGAAGTTGAAGCAGACGGAACTTTGGCTATAAATACAGACTTCTATGATGATGATTACGGCGAATGGTGTTATTTCCCGTGTGATGGATGGCAAGAGTTCTTTAAACAAGAAACAGATTAAAATTTAACAAGAAAAGAAATAGCCGGGAAGCGAAAGCAACCCGGCTTTATTATATACCTTGCAACCGTATATAATTATTTTAATAGTTTATTTTTTCTTTTTCTCTTCTTCTTTGTCTGCCTGTGCGTTAAATAGCATTCTCATAGTTCCTACATCATGCCCGGAATATGTCAAACTAGGATTGATAAGTACGGAAGCACGTTTAATGTCACCTCCATACACAAGGAGAATAACAGGTTTTCCGTATAGTCTAAAAGAAAACAAATCTTTACACAAAACATTAGCATTAGCGCGACCATATCCAATTACTTCTGCATAATCGCCCAAAGACATTAGTTCTAGTTTATCCTTATCTGTTTCGTCTGGATTCCAACAAAGAACATTGTGTTCAAAATTAATCCACGGTAACAGTCTATAAACGTAAGACAATTTAGAACGGTTCTTTTTATCACAACTGTAATATAATTCTCTGCAAGCATTTATATAAATTCTGGTAGTATTAAAGCTTGCTCTACCAATAGGCTTTTTAACCCTACCTCTATAAATTCTCTTACTATTGATTTGCATAGTGCTATCTTCATTAATCGTTAAAAGATTCTCACTTTTAAGACTACGAACGAATCTAACAACCGTGCTTTCAGAAGTATCTAAAATCCTTGCTAAATCTTTTCTATACATTAGCTCATTGTTTGTTTTTCTTGGAACATTATCATAATCAAGGAAAGAAGAAAGCATGATAAGCATGGAAATACTTTTATTATTTAAATTAGGAAATAGTTCTTCAACCTTTGAGAATACAAGAAACAGAAATGTTCCAAACTCTTCGTAATCTTTATTTCTGGATTTTCTTTGTAGATACTCTTTTCTTTTTCTGTCTTTATACTTCTGTTCCGTTATGGCAACATCTGCATAACTTGTAATCTCGCCTGTTTTTTCGTTTTTAATTACTTCGTTAGGACTTAAAATATATTCTCCGCATTCTGTCCTCAGACGCTTTGCATTATCATCAAATGATATTGAATTTGTATTTACGTCCGTTTCATATCCAACGCTTAGTTCCGCACGGTTCATTTACATCACCTCTAAAGTATACAACACTGTCAAGACACCTCATAAAAAGTGACTATGATACTTTTTGACTGAAACCTTACTTTTGCTAAATAAATCTTGATGTTTTCGCCATCGTCACCCCTCCTTCCGCCTCATAAAAAGTGACTATGAAAAAATGGCATTTTTACCTTATAGATTCTAGTAGTTTTGCGATTGTACTCCTTCTTAATATCTTTACAAATGTTTTCTTCTTCGCAACAGTCCACTGGACTGTTGCTCAAATAATTTAACATAGATAAATAGTCGGGTTATTTATCTATTCTCTAGTATTGTATCATATACAAAACATTTTGTCAATACATAATAGCAAAATAATCTATAAAAAATTTAGATTACTATTATCAATTATTTTAATATATAAACTTAGTTACACTCGCAGAATAGCTACACCCTTCTGCCCATCACAAGGCAGTCTTAGGTGTAGCGTAAAATGGCGAGAGTGTAACGGGATAAACAATAACAACTAACTGATTATTTTGCGTTAAATTTAACAAATAGTAATAACAATAACTTTTTAAAAATTTAACAAGAAATTATTTATTATAATACTATTATTCAAAATTAAAAAATATAAATAATAATTTATTCTATTTTAAAATAATGCTTGACATATCATGATTACTATGATATAATGCTTACAGAAACTAGGAAATACAAAACAAAGTATTAATGAGTAATAGGAGGCATTATGGAACGCATCTTTGATTTTAATATGTTCTCAAATTGCACTAAAGATGAACTTATGAAAATCTATATTGGGCTAAAAGAAGTTGAAAATAGTGACCTCAGAGCTAGAGCTTTAGACCCATATCTTGATAAAGCAAAAGAAAAGATTTGTCCTGTTAAATTAAGTGCAAGTGATATTAAGGGGATTTATCGTCTTATTGTTGAAGAATATAACAAAGAAGTACAAAGAAGATTCTTTAAGGAGTGACAATTATGGAAAAGATGCTTAATGAATTTAAGGAAGAGTATGTTTGTCAGTATAGTTTGTATCTGGATAGCGCTGATGCGGTAGACTCCATGTTTGGACAGGAAATTCACGATAAACAGGAGATGGCAGATGCAAGGGTACGGTGGCAGAGAAAGCGTTCTGTTATGCGTGAACTGAGACGTGTAGCAAAGATTTTCGGATATACTCAAGAAGATATTGAACGCTGGGAATGGACTGAATATGTGAAGCATACAAAAGAATAAGAAATGAGGTGTTAACAATGACTAAAAGTGTATATCTGGAAGATAAAAAGTATACCGAAATTGCGCCTCCCGGTATCGTAAAACAAATGAAAGACCGTGGCATTATTGGTGAGCGTGTTATCTATGATGATGTTTATATTGATGTATATGGTGCCGGTAGCTGGAAAATCTGGTGGCAAGAAATGGGCAAAATTAAAACCTATTACCCTTGGACTGCGATTGTAGACGAAAGGGAGATGTATAATCGTGCTTAATATCGGTGATACCTTGCAAAGTAAAGTTTGCCCTACAATGGCAGGGACTATTGTTAAACTGGATAAAAATAGGGCAGTCATTAGAATTACCCGCACTAAATATAGTAGGGATATCGGAAGAGAGCTAGTGATTGATACTAGTTTCTGGAAGAAAATTTAACAAGTAATTACAGAGCTGGTTTATCTGGCTCTGTTTTATTATGAGGATATAACTATTAAAATAATAAATATAATATCCTGTTAAATTTAAAATATTTCTGGAAAATTTCAAATAAAGTATTGACAATTACAAAAAGTGTGATATAATACTTATAGTTAAAAAAATATTGAGTGAACCATAGTGCTCTAAATCGAGATAGTGCGCGTAATTCATCATATTGCATGATGTAGTAAATACTCTCGGTAAGGTTAGTCTTGTATATAGTAGTCCATACAGGCGGTTTTGTATAGTCATGTATTATATAAAAACGATGGAAATACAAAATATAAATATTTTAATAGTAAATAATATGGTATGATAAATTATATTCATATACAAAATGAAATATGCTCATAATAAATTTAGAAAAAGACTTGAAAAAATCAATACGGTATGCTATACTATTATTGTAAGGAACATACACCACAAAACAGAAAGAGGTATTAATTATGATTAACGGTTTCAATGTGTTTACTGGACGAAAAGATATCTTTGTTGAACTGGATAGCAATAGGCGTGATGATAGAACGGCTATTGAATTTCTGAATAGATATCAGAATCACGTCAACAACTTTGCTTGCATTGACAAGACTGTTATTGACTGGACGAAAAAGAATATGGTTAAAGCTGAATATGAACTTATTACAACGGCAAACGGATTTAAGTATCACAAAGTAGTAACAAAGGATGGTATTACTTGCACGCCTGTAAACGATGAAAGTACAATCATCATTCTGAAATAAATATAGGGTGGATTGAGAAATCTTTCCACCCTATATTTTATATGGTAAAATAACTATTAAAATAATTAAAAACACTAGTATACAAAACTGTTTTGCAAAATCTGGTATCAAAAATTTTATAAAAAATATTTGCAAAAGCATTGACAGAATATAATCTATCTGCTATAATAATAAGCGTAGGGAACACATACAACATACGGGAGGTAACAGGATATGGCTACTCGTTCAAGAATTGGTATTATCAACAAAGGTGAGGTCGTAGCAGATACGGTTTACTGTCATTGGAATGGTGGGCGATATGTTGCGCAGATTCTTAAACTGTACTACACTGACGTTGACAAAATCAAAGAACTTATCTCTGGTGGCGATTTATCCTCTATCAGCAAATTCATTGGTGAGAAGCACGACTTTGAGAAGCGAAATGAATACGAAGACTGGTGTACTTATTACAAGCGTGACCGTGGAGAAGATGGTGTAGACCCTCAGTGGTTGTCTCCTTCTAAATTCTGGGGAGATAGCGGAGAAGAGTATAATTATCTGTTCAAAGTAGAAACTGGTAAATGGTATTATAGGTGTTATGACTCTAACCGTTGGAAAGTCCTTACAGATAAGGTTTGTGAAATTACCAAAGAGGATAAAGAACAGGCCGAAAAGGAAATTGTAGAGCACAACAAAAAGAACCAGCATAAGGATGTTGACAAGATGCTTGACGACTTCCTTGCTAAATTCTAAAAATTAACATTGGGACTAGGTGAAATATCCTAGTCCTTTTATTTTACAGGTACTAATAATTATTTTAATAGTTAGTATATATGTTGTTAAATTTTGCTCATGTTAAACATGAAATATATTAAAGATTATTTTCAAAAAACTATTGACAAGCCTTTATTCTGGTGATATAATCATAATTAACAGGATAATTCCTGTTAGAAAGGTTGTTCAATATGGAAGAAATTTGGAAAAGTGTCGGGATTGTAAAAGGTATAGATTTTACTGGATTATATGAAGCATCTAATTTAGGATATATAAGAAGCATTGACAGTATATGTGAATATATTGACGGAAGGAAGCGCCATTTAAAAGGGAGAGTTTTAAGACCGTCAATAGATAAGAAAGGATATTCTTCTGTTACACTCTATAAAAACGGTTTAAAAGTCTGTGTTCGTGTTCATCGTCTTGTGCTGCAAACGTTTGAACCTAACCCAAATCCAGAAATTTATACGGAAATTAATCATATTGATGAAAATAAAAAGAATAACTGTTTAAATAATTTAGAATGGTGTACCCGTCAATATAATAATACTTATGGAACAAGATTGGAACGTGTATCTAGGTCAAGAATAAAGCATGAACTTGAGTCAAGATGCTTATCTTTTATTCCTGTTGTGCAATTAGATTTAGACGGAAATATTCTTAATGTGTATTATCAGAAAAAAGATATAACAACAAAAAATAATAATTTTTCATATAAGTATATAACAAAACGTATCAATAAAGGAATAAACATTGCTTACGGGTTTTTCTGGATTAAATTAGATAAATATAACGAATTAACACAAAACGAATTATTGAACCTAATAAAGAAAGGAATAGACAGAAGCGACGAAAATTTAAATAAGCGTAAAACGTGTGTTGCCATTTTGGATTTACAAGGGAACTTTATAAAAAAGTTTGACTCCATAGCAAGCGCGGCATCTTTTTTAAATTGCTGTCCTAGTGCGGTTTCTAGTTGTTTAAAGGGGCGCTCTAAAACGGCGAAAGGCTATAAATGTGTATATTTAGAAAATTATCAAAACAAATATTAAAATTATTAAAATTTTAAAAAATATCTTGACAATAACCAAAATCGTGAAAGGATACAATTCTGGCACGCTGTACGCAATCACAAAGGGAGCTAGTGCTTTGTTGTAGGTCGGTTGATATATAATCGGATGACAGGATAGCAAAAGCTATCCTGTCATCCGATTATATAAATATTTAATTATTGAAATAGTCATATGTTATGATTTTAAAGATTAAGCGTTCCGTATAAGTATTGATATTCAATTCTATTCATGTTTTGGATAAAAATTATCTTTGTTAAATTCAGAAAAAGTGTTGACAAATGCTTTATTATCTGGTATTATACTTATAGACAGAAACAGAGATACAGGAGGACAAAATAATGACTAACGAATATCGACTTCTTTCCCGCATGGCTATGGATTGCAATTACTTCTTGGGTGCTGGTGATAGGCACGAAAAGTTTTTGTGGGCTGGTAATGTAAAAGACCATATTAAGACCATGAAAGATATCTGGAACGGCCTAAAGGTTAAACCTGAATGGTTGACCATGGAACAGATTGAAGCTTGGGAAAAGGAAATGGAAGGCTAAACAAATGCTGAACACTGTACACATGGATGCTCAAGCGCTTCTCGATGGCGGTTGGAAGCCTGATGATTATGAAGAAATCAAAGAAGAATACGAATTGACAAATGACGAGGCTTGTGAAATTTGTCAAGAGATGGAGCGGATTCTGTGCGAGGACGACCCGGAGGGGAACGATGCAGACCGAAAATATCACGAAGCAATGGACGCAGGGGAATTATGGTAAATTTAACAGGGGGTAGGCGAAAGCCGAAACCCTGTTTTTATTTTGCTTATGATAATTATTTTAATAGTTAATTATGGGACGTTTTAACCTATAAAGTTATAGGGTTTATATTATTCTGGTGGTATCTGTAATGATTGATTTTGTAACTATGCGGATATCAACAGATACACGCTATAACAGCACTGTAAACGCCTGTAATAAGCGTTTTATAGCGTGGTAATATAGTTACGTTTGAATATAAAAGCCCTGTAAATGGCTTTATTTTAGCGCTTATAGCATGGATTAATCATGCACAAAACATAACAAAGAATCTGCCAATTCTTTGTTATGTTTGCATATTGAAAACAGCACTTGCAAGTGCTATACTAGTATCATAAGGAACGACATAAACAACAAAACAATAAAGGAGATTTGAATATGCGTACTTTTAAGATGAACGACCTGAGCAAGCTTGTGGAGATTATCGGCTCTAGCTCTGCAAGCGATGACCGACTTCCCGCTTTCCTTGCAAAGTTTAACTTTGTGGATAAGTACGAAACCGATGATGATTCTGTTGTGTATGTCACTGGTAACGATGAACAACTTGAAATCGAGTTCTTTGATATTAATTCCTTATATGACCGCACTTGCAGCGTGTTGTATAAGGAATATGGCAATCCCAACTATACAGTTCTCGAATGGGAGAACCTGAAAGCATGGTACTAATCGAGAGGGCGAAAGCCCTCTTTTTTTATTCTATACTTTTAATTATTTTAATAGTAATTATATTAATTCTATATCGTCGATTTACACAAAATATTATAGTAAACTTTGTGCAATATTACTATTGACGAAATTCTGATTATATGGTATATTATAGACAATGAAACACACCTAATACAGGAGGATTTAACGATGAGATTCATGTGTGATGTATTCAACAAGGTTCAGGGTTTTTGTGACCGCTATATGGTCGTTGCTCAGAACAGCAAAGAAGCACGGAAAGAGCTGATTGCACGTCTGGATGATGAAACAGACGAAACCAGTAAAGGATTTGATATCATCCGTATCACTGGCATTGTTGAATAAAGCAAAAGAGGATGTGGGCGAGAGTTTGCATCCCCTAACTTTTTATACAAAATAATTACTATTAAAATATTTATAAGAAAAGTATTTAAGAAAAATCACAATCAAAATTTTCTAAAAAATAATAAATATTTTAATATTTAAATATAAAGCCTTTATGAAGTGATGTATACAAAATATAAAACTGGTAAAGATAAAATAAAAATTTAACAGAAAAATTTGAAAATAACTATTGACAGTTGGAGGTAACAATTATGTTTGAGTCTAATCTGACCATTGAAGAGCGCACCGCTATGAAGGCAGAAGCAATTGAGCGAATGAAGATGCTGGGGCTTGACAAAAAGTGCATCAACGCTTTTGAGAAGCATAATAAAGTCTGGCTCAGTGAATCGTTTGGATTATATGACGATGAAAAAGTGCAGAACATGGTGAAGGACGTAGAGGGCGAAAAGGGATGCCTGATTTACCATGTTATCAGTAATAGAATTTACAATATGCAGTGCTACACAATGCTTTGTGTATGCAAGCATAAAGAGGAATGGGAGATGGATAGAGAGGATATTAAGGACGGCTATGTATTCTCTTATGTGTTAAATGTAGACGCTCCTGATTGCTCTGAATTTGGTTCTGTTGTGGTTAAACCTACTTTTGGTGCTTTGCGTCGTATCGGTTAATTTAACAAGAATCAACAAAGGCTCGAAGGTGTAAAAACTTTCGGGTTTTTGTTTTTTTGTGGTTAAATTTAAATATTAAAATAGTTAATGTTACACGGTGGTTTCAATGTCAATTCATCTATAGAGTGAAATTTATTCATGTTAAATTTAGAAAAAGTATTGACATTATGTTGGTGATATGATACACTATTATCAGAGATTGATACACGGTCAATCTAAAAAAGAAATGAGGTAGTGTTATGAAAAAGTTCGCTATTGTTATTGCTTCTGTCCTGATGTTCGTTACTGTTGGTTTCGGTGGTGTAGCTGCAAATGCTGCAACTGTTGAGCGTACTATTTCACCGTCTGGACACATGGTTTATAGCTGGACTGAACAGTGTACAGTAACGGAAGTTCAGCACGAGAGCAACAGAGACGTTGTTTTTGTGGTGGTAGATGGTACAGAAGATATTTACAGCTTTTATGATACGGAGACTAATTATTGGAAGTCTGGCATGAAGCTGAAAGCATCATTTGACCTGTGCGTCACTTGTGGGGATAAATACCCGGAATTGAATAGCGTGATTGAGTAAATCATATCGGGCTTGTTGGAGAAATCTGGCAAGCCTGTTTTTATTGGTGTAATAATAATTATTTTAATAGTTAAATCTATTCTGGTATCATATATGATACAACCTATCGTTGTAGCAATACAAACAAAATAACAACATGATATTTGTGCAGTATTCCGGTATGGACAAATGCTGTTAATAGGTGTATACTAATAATAGAAAATTTGATGTGCCTAAGGGCAAGAAAGAGGTTTATTATGATGTACCACAAAATCCGCAATGTTGAAAAGTCCGTTTGTACTGCTGAACAGAAAATCGCCTATAACTGTGCATTCCTTATCTTTGAGGATAGCCGATATAACTGGTTAGGAAATAAGGATAAAGCCCGGAGCGTCCTTGCGTATCACGAAACAAGGGCTATTGCAGAGCATATTGAACGACTTGCAAAGTCTGGATGTAAGTATAATCTGGACGCTGTGCAGTGCGCGTTAAACGCTGGTCTGCATGATTATATCTTTGGTAAGTATCACATCCTGAATAGTTACGAAGATATCGGGAAAGCATTCCCTGCAAACTATTTGAATTAAATACAAAAAGCTGTGGTGAAATATACACGGCTTTTATTTTTAACAAAATGCAAATGATAATTATTCCTATATAAATACAAGATAATAACTATTAAAATAATTATAACAAATACAAAAGGAAAAATCTGGTACAAAAATTTTCTTGTTAAATTTGAAAATAGGACTTGACAAATGCAATTTTATCCTGTATAATGGGTACAATGAAACACGAAATAAAATTTGGAGGTAACTATCATGTATCACTTCTTTTACAACCTGTTCGCTTCTCTGTTCACTCTGGTTGGCTGGAATGGAATGTTGATTGACTCCGCAGCGTTTGTCTTTGCAATCGCTTCCGTTTTGTTTATTGCAAACTTCACTTATTCTTTGATTACTGGTTTTAATCCGTTCTGGCGTTTCATCCGCTGGATGGGTAAAGTGATGGATTAAAAAATATCATCTCCCTACTAGTAATAACTAGTAGGGATTATTTTTATAAAACTATATAATTATTTTAATAGTTAATTTAACAAGGAATATATAAACCTATAACCATACAGGGTTATTATAAATTTAACAGGAAAAATTTCTTGAAAATATTTTAAAACTACTAAAACAGTTAGAAATACAAAATATATATTATTATTTGTTTCTTTTAGACTGATATATAAATTTTGTATTATAATATAATTTATGACTTGACAAAAACAAAAATTTGATTATAATAGTAATTAGTGGAAGAATCCACTAATATTTCAATAAAAGGTGGTTTACAAGATGGAAGAAAAAGAAGAGTGGAAAGACGTGGGATTTTATAGAGGTGTGGATTTTACAAATTGTTATGAAGTAAGCACCTTTGGAAATGTTAGAAGTCTTGATAGAACTATAATAGATAAGAGAGGCGTAAGGCAATCTATTAAAGGGCAAACGATTGAGCCTAAACTTGATAGGGGATATTTGCGTATTGCACTTAGTAAAAATGGAAAAAGAGTTTACACAACCGTCCATCAATTAGAATTACAAACATTTAAACCAAACCCTGACCCTAAAATTTATACTCAAGTAAATCATATTGACGAAAATCCATCAAACAACCATTTAGATAATCTGGAATGGTGTACAGTAGAAGAAAATATAAACCATGGCACAAGAACCGAAAGAGCAAGACAAAGAAACCGTTTACATTTTATTCCAACTATGAAACTTGATTTAAACGGTAATATTATTGATGTGTACTATCAAAAAGAGGATATAACGGAAAGAAATACAGGTATAACGCACCACTACATAGCAAGTAGTATGAATAAAGGAAATAATATTATAAATGGATATTTTTGGATAAAGCTGGATAAATATAACAAACTAACGCAAGATGAATTATTGAATCTAATAAATGAAACAAAAGAAAAGCAAAGAACTTCAAATAAATGCAAAAAGCTTGTTGTATTACTTGATATGCAAGGAAACTTTATAAAACAGTTTGACTCTTTAGCAGATACCGCAAAATACGCTGGTTGTGGCGTTGCTTCTGTTTGCGATTGTTTAAAGGGGCGTATCAAATCATTTCGTGGCTATAAGTGTATGTATTTGAACGACTATCAGATAAGCAACAAATAAGAAAAGGGTGGACTTTCGTCCACCCTTTGTCGTTGTTGTGTTCAGACGTTGTAGGCTTTGCGTCCACGGTAGATTTTTGCGATTCCAAGAGCTTCCGTCCACCGACTGCTGTCAACTGGTTCCCAACCATTACCAACGTCCTGTTTGGTAACTTCCGCGTATCTTGCAACGGCGCTTGCTAACTTTGCAAGGGCTTGTGTGCCTTTACCATCGGGAACGTAAACAGTCAATGTTGCGGTTTGGAACTTGCCCTGTTCGTCACGGGGAAGTGTAAACTCACGACTTTCGTTTCGTGTTGCATACAACAAGTTGGCGATGGACGTTTCGCCGTTCTTGAGTTTGAGCTTGAGAACTAACCGCCGTTCCGACTTCTGTTCATCGGACACAACAGGGACGCAACCAACACCAACGATTGACTTCTCGTTTTGCGCCCCCTTATCGGGTGCTACACAACAACGCACGAACTTGTGGGCGGTGAACTGTTTACCACAACAGGGGCAAACACTCAATCTTGCACGACCCAATTCATCGACACTGTACACGGAACCAACATTCATTTCACGGATTTTCATATTGTACCTTTCCTTTCTATCGGGTGGTTTTCTTTCGTTCTGGTAATAGTATACACCTGTTTTTCGCTTTCGTCAAGACTATTTTGATAATTATTTTATTGTGATTTTGTACAAACATTGCAACAAGTTTTTGTGCAAAACGTCAAACATGGTTGTTATTGCTAACTAACTATCGTATCTGGTGCGTGCACGCATTGAAACGGGCAGAAACGGCCTTAGAATGGCCTATTGCGTTCAACGTGTGTTTTATTGGTAAAGGCACAAAACGCTGTACAGGGCTTTACAGGGCCGTTTCCGTGGATTATATCACGCTTTGCGCCGTCGTTCTCAAATTCCAGAAATGGTACATTGACAATTTTTTATCAATACAACGGAATTTACAAATTTTGGAGATAAAAACAACGAAATGTTGTTATAGCCCTTATTTTTTCATGACCCAAAATTTTCTCTATGACATCACACTAATAACGATAATATTAAAAATCGTCACCAGAAAATTTTCGTTCTGACACTATAATCTCATAAATCAAAAAAGCAACCACCGAAAAATGCTCGACAGTTGCCATAATAAACCTAATTTAACAGATATTATTAATGTTTTTCTTCGCAATCAATCATCTACATCTACCCAAATTATTTTCCTTTCATTGTCTACAGTTGCATTCTTTGGAAAGCGTTCATCGTCTTCATCTTCAAAACGAATAGAATCATAGAAATAATCTCCATGAATTTCTATGTAATAATCTAGTATGTTATTCTCTTTACAATAGTCATAAAATTCTTGAACAGTCATATTAGCTCCTTTGTACTTTAATATTTACGAACCTTGTCGAAAATAAAAGCATTTTCATTACAATTGATAGGAGAAATCTCCCACCGATACTTAGTTTTTCTATTTAGCATCTCTGGGCGCAGCTCCATTCCGACAAAAATTTCTTCATCACAAATAGGATAGTCATCCATACGAACCATTCTCTGAATCTCAGGAACCCAACACAACCACATATCATTGTTGTCCCCATCTACAGGTCTAGCTTTCATAGCAGTATTCTTAATAAGATAAACTAACATATCATAATAAGATTTCTTAACTATCATCACCAGTTCTCCTTATTATCCTCCATTAATTCTTTGATGCTATCATTAATAAATTTCTTTTCATCCTCAGTAAGTCTTTCTATATTAAACATTCCTTTTTCTTTTGAGAAATGTTCTAAAGAACACTCCATAATCCAATGTTTCTGTGCTTTAAAATTAAAAATGAAGAATGCGTCAAATTCAGGGTTGTAGATATACCAATCATCTACATCGTACAAAGTATAAAAATCAGAACAATCATCTAGCTGGATTTTGTACGATGTGTGGCTGTGTAAATAACGCAATGCTTGTTCCCAAGTCCAATCCATCTTAACCAAAAATCAAATCCCCTTCCTTTTCTACGACATATTTTCCTCCTTCATGAATAAACCTACTCAAAAGTTCATTAGAACAGTTTTTGCAGAAGAAGTCAATATAACCAGCTTGAACATCATTCATCTTGTATGCACTAGCTAGATTATTCTCAAGACAACGAATTTCTCCAATCAGCGTTTCTTTTGTCATACCTTTAAGGGTAGAATCACTGTAAACATGAATCGGATAATTTTCATATAAAGTCATCGTTATTCTTTCTCCTTCACAAAATAATGCCCGTAATCATAATGAAGCGGACTGCTAATTATATCATATTCTTTCTTCATATTATCACTAAATTCAAACAGAACTTTAGAAATTCTAAAAACATTATACCACCAAGTATTTATCTTTCCAATACTTCTAGGGCGATTAGCAATAATTCTACCAAGAATATACTGCTTCCATTCGTCTTCCCAAACATTATATTGGTCTAAGAATTGTTGTAAGATATCCTGATTTATATAATAGGCTTTAAATCTAATTGTTGCACTTTTATTTCTCAAAAACTCCATATTCATCAGTAATAACCCTACCATCTGCGTGAAAATATTCTAAAGCGATACACTTAATACGATTTTCAACTTCTTTTAAAGAGATAAATTTTCTTGACACAATAATATATTCGTTATCATTATCTGGACATCCAAAACAAATGGAATAAACTCCATCAGGATTTTTAAAAGATGAACGATATTCGAGAAGAATCTTCTTATGGTTATATACAGATATGCTATTGCAAATAGCATATAAAATGCAATCTAAATCTTCTTCTGGAATCCAATAATGACACTTAGGAGTATTTTTTATAAGAACCATATCGAAACCGCCTTTCTTATCTTTATTATAGCAAAAAGAAAAGGATATGTCAATAGACATATCCTAAATATTACCAATAAATTTCTGTCAAATTGTTAGACTTTAGAAATTCATTTGTTAAATTAAAATGGTTATTTCCAAAGAATCCGCGATAAGCTGATAGTGGACTAGGATGTGCAGACTCCAAAATCAGATGCTTACGATTTGTAATCAACTTCTTTTTACTTCTAGCATAAGAACCCCAAAGAATAAACACTTTTAGACTATCGTTACAATTTAGCATAGAAATTACATTGTCTGTTAGAATTTCCCAACCATGTCCGGCATGACTACCAGGCTCATGTTCCCTTACAGTTAGAATAGAATTTAACAGAAGAACACCCTGCCTTGCCCATCTTGTTAAATCGCAACTCCACTCCCCTTGAAGAGCATTTTCGTCTATGATTTCTTTATGAATATTTTTTAAAGATGGCGGTTCTTCCGTTCCCTCATGTACAGAGAATGATAGCCCCATCGCTTGACCGGGGCCATGGTAACAGTCTTGACCAAGAATAACAACTTTAACGTCTGGTAAATCTGTTAGCTTAAATGCGTTAAAAATATCACCCATTGGTGGGTAGACTGTATGAGTCGCATATTCCTGTTTCAGAAACTTTCTCAGCTCTTCATAGTATGGCTGATTCTGCTCATTGTCAAAGAATAACTGCCAATCGTTACCAACATCAATCATCTCGACCAATTTCCTTTTTAAATTCAATGTAATCATCAACGGCTAGACGGAATTGATTTTCAATATCATCTTCTGTCTCTGAATTATAATCAACCAAATCCTTTATGTCAAGAATCCACCCATAATATAGGTTATCTTCTGTACTAAAATGTACATATCCCTCATATCCTTTATATTTAAGTATTTTTTGATTGTTCCACATGATATTTTCCGAACCCCCAAAATTCATCGAGCTTTGCATCTATGTCTCTTACCTCATTACAAAGTCTATCATACTCACTTTTACTGTCAGTCTTTAGGCTAAGTTCTTTCTTAGAGTCACGAAGAGCGCTCATTACAGCATATTGATAAGATTTGTCTTCCTCTCTTACAATATTGATATTAATTTTCTGCCCACAAAACGGACAACAATCAATTCTATAATATACCGTGTCGTTATAATCTTCCCAAGCGACAGACTCTTCAAACGTAATAGAAAATCCGGGGATTATATTGTCGTTCTCATCGCAGTATGCGTTTGGGTCACTCCTGTCATATTCTGCATTAAATTCAATATAGTCAAAGTTTTTTAGTCTATCACAACAATATTCAAACGGAAGGTACTTATAAGAATATTCATCACAGCCTTTGTCCTTAAAATGAATCCTAATAACGTCAATATTCATTATAACCCTCCTTATACGGCAATTCTTTTGCAACATCAAGAAGAATACGCCAGATATCCTCATATACCATACGAATAATTTTAATCATAGAACTATAACGCATAGTAGAATATTTATGCCCGTCAATCTCCATGCTTCTAAATGGATTCCAGTACAGACTATTGCGAACGCAAGTCATTTGTCCCGGACGGTCATCTTCACTAAAATAATCACATTTTTCATTCAATTTAGAAAGAATATATTTCTTATCATCAATGCTGCAAAAGGAGATGTATCCACCTTCAAAATATGCAATATTATCATATCTCTTTTGATTGGTTTCCCCAACTCTCTTATATGGATGACCTTCACAACAATTCCCAGTGTGGTATCCTTTTTTATTTAATAGAAGAATGGCGACTGCAATATTGCGGTCGCATTGAAACCTCTCTTCCTTGCCACCCCAATACGGAACAACTAGAGTAATGAATTTACGTTCCCATAAATATTCATAAGCCATTGGTTTAGTTCTCCTTAAATTTATTATGGTTTTTTACCATATTATTCCATTTAATTGCAGCCATAAATCTTAATGGAAAACGTTCCGTCTTTGCACCACAATGATTACATACAGCCCAATAAACCTTATATTCTGGCGTTGTTCTTGGATACACTGTAATGCTCTCGATATGCGGAGTCCCATGGCAAATCGGACACTCTTTAAGTGCGACCATATTTATCCCTTTCCGTTGGCTTCTCTACCTTGTAAACGGTTAGCTTATTGAATCTCTGATTCTTAAATTCGATTTGACCATTCATTTCTTTTCCTTTTACTACATCATGGCGAACAATCGCAATAAGAGACTGATTTGTGCTGTTTGTGTTAAATAGACGAACATGAAATACATCAGTTCCGTAGATATCCTTCCCGTTTGGAATACAAGAATATTTACGCATATTGAACATACGTTCGCACCACAACTTTGAGCAATCAAAATAGATAGGCTCAAAATTACCGTTTTCTAGGTTTTCAAAAATACTAGGGTTAATATAAAAATGTTGCATAATTATGTATTATTGTTACTCCTTACTTATCCTCTACAATTTCAATTCCAATAAAATCAGCAAGACATCTATGGTCTGAATCACAATGGTGGATTGCATGAGTTCCTTCAAACATATTAATTAATTCGTTAACAGTATTCTTTGTTCCATTTCCAACAATATTACCAAATTCTTCCTCGCAATATTTACAGCGATAAATAGCATAGTAATGTTCCATTTTAATACCCCCTCTTAATATAATGACCACACATAATTCTATCTCCTTCTGGTGTTCCTGTCTTACAGATAAAACTCCAATCCACTGGAATAATGTTCGTTTCTTCCCAGTTGCCACCAGAAATTGCACACCACTTCGCAAACTTATATGGGTCAAAGTAGCTATTAGGATATGCACGATAAGGTAGAATATAGAACCCTCTGTAAATATCTCCGTTTCCATCATGAAAATATACGAGGTCGTTTTCTTCTGGAAATCTCTCTGATAGCTTAATAAATTCGTTCATTTTTTACCCCTTATTAATAGCAATGTTGATAATACGACTAAGTTCATTCTTAATATTTTGAAGTTCTGCAAGTGCACCATTTAGCGTATCAATATCACCAGAAGAGATTTTATCACGCAAAACCCGTTCAGCAGTGGAAGAAATAGCTCTGTCAAGTGTGCTGTAATACTTTGGTTTACTAATGAAAGTTTTTTCGTCTTTATTTTTCTTTGGAATACCAACAGTATAACAGTTGTTGTCTGCGTCCAAATAATAATCATTAATCAAATGAATCATATTTATCTCCTATCATTAAAAGATGGTTTTTATTATCAAAATTATATGTTATATTGCATAATAATTTAACAGAATAATTATACTTGTTTGTGAAATCTATACAAATTTAGTAGTAACAATTATCTTCAAGTATATTATCCGATGCCACATTAGGGTACATAACCCCAACTTCAATTTCTTTAACTCTGCGACAAAGCGTTTCATGCGAATAAGATTTAGAGAAAACGATATTAGAAATGCTTTTTGTAAGCACAGGATTTTTAATCCACTCATCATCAAGACCATCTTTGAGATGATTTATGGCGTATTTTTTAATATCGAACAAACCACAAAGCTGATTCTCGTAAGAATAATTATCTTCCCAAGTAAGCCCATTATCATAATCTTCAACTACTGCCCAAAGTGTCATTTCTCGTCGCCATCCTTTGTTTTATAATATGCTTCGGCAAGTTCTCCATATTTAACGGATAATTCATTCGTGTTTTCTGTCAAATAAAAGTATTTGTCTTCTGTATCCAATTTACGAATAATCCATTCTTGATTCGCTAGGATATGAGAAATACCTGTACAAATAAGTCCAAATTGTTTATTCGTCATAATGTTCTCCAATTTAACAAGAGTATTTTGCCTTAGCATTGTCGGGTAACGCTTTGGCTTTGCTTCTGTAAGTATTATATCACAGTTAGAATGCTATGTCAAGCATAATTTAGAAGAAAATTTTCAGATTACTTTTAATATGATTATATAGTAATTATTATTAGCATATTTATATATCTAATATTATATATAATATATTTATTTACAATAATATTATTATT
>ERZ772883.337-NODE-337-length-52817-cov-8.977768_pt1 | contig 52817 bp, 44 predicted proteins | sample MGYA00580575_ERZ772883 | MGnify/ENA primary metagenome ERZ772883 (study PRJEB29015, sample SAMEA2737666) | human gut metagenome | biome: human gut; feature: human-associated habitat; material: faeces | place: China | collected 2012 ... | reverse complement strand
GAAAAGGTGCTTCCCGCCATGGAACATGATTTTGTAAAAGTAAAGCTGTAAAAAGCATCTATGAACTTACGAAATAAAAGTGAGGAGCTCCTATGATACTGGAAATTCTGACATATACACATAATATTACGACTATGCTGTTCGGCATCTTCCTGTCGGCTTTTTTTCTGGGTGTGAAGAAGGACAAAACGAATGTAGGGAAGTTGTTGCTATTGGCAGTGATTTCCGGGGGCTTATATATGGTCTGCGTATCTGTGCTGGGTCCGGAGATGGTGGATCAGATATACCCACTGATCGTTCACGTGCCGCTATTGCTGATGCTGGTGCTCTATTATAAATTCAGAATATTGCCGTCCCTGATCTCTATCTTCACTGCCTATCTGTGCTGCCAGTGCAGTAACTGGATGGGGTTGTTCGTGCTGTCGGTAACGGGAAAAGAGTGGTGCTATTACGTTTGTCGTATTGTGGTGACGCTGGTGGTATTCTGGGTATTGTGCCGCTATGTCTGCCAGACGACGGCGATGCTGTTTGCCAAGACGAATCGGGAATTACTGCTGATTGGAAGTCTGCCGCTGATATATTATATTTTTGACTATGCCACGACGAAGTTTTCCAGTCTGCTTTATACCGGCAACAGGGCGGTGCCGGAATTTCTCGGATTTGCCATCTGTCTGTCGTATCTGATTTTTTTGCTGGTGTATTTCCGGGAATACGAGATGAAGAGCAAGGCAGAGCAGTATAATGAGCTGATCCGTATGCAGATGAATTCTTTTCAGGCGGAGATGGACAATACAAGGAAAAGCGAGAAAAAGATGTCAATCCTGCGGCATGATACGAGACATCATATGGCCGTCCTGAGGACTCTGATCCAGCAGGGAGATTGTGAAAAAGCGCTGGAATATCTTAATGAGGTCAGCCAGACCTATGATGATACTGTCATTAAGGCATATTGTAGGAATGAAATGGTCAATTCGGTGCTATCTACATATAATACCCGATTTGAGGAGCAGAAGATTCCCTGGGATACACAGGTCACGATCGGAGAAAAGCTTCCCTGTTCAGAAATGATGTTCTGCGCGATCCTGTCCAATGTGCTGGAAAATGCTATGCATGCAGTACAGGAGCTGCCGGAGAGGAGACGGAGGATTGAACTGTCTCTGTCGGAGAAGGCAGGGCATCTGCTGCTCATGGTGAAAAATCCGGTGCAGATAATGCCGGTATTCACGGATGGAATTCCGGTCACAGAGCGTTCCGGACATGGTCTGGGGGTTCGGAGTATCGTATACTATGTGGAAAAACTCAACGGACAGTATCAGTTCCGGATGGAAGACGAGGAATTTGTAGTCCGGCTTATCTTCTGAGCACACTGGAGACTTTCTCCAGTGTCTTTTTCTATTGAGAAAACTTCTTCCTTTCGGTATAATGATGTCAACAATAACAGGTTGTTTGCAGGAAGGAGTCATTGAACGAATGAAATATACACTGGATTATCAGAAGTATGCGGAGCTGGCAAGACGCGTGGCGGCAGAAGGAAGTGTGCTGCTGCGGAATGAAGAGGATACCTTACCGTTACGCAGGGGACAGAGAGTATCTGTATTCGGAAGAACACAGTTTGAGCATTACAAGAGCGGCACAGGCTCCGGCGGCATGGTCAATGCTCCTTATGTCACGAATATCATTGACAGCCTGAAGGAAGACGGAACCATACAGGTAAATGAAGCGCTGGAGCAGGTGTACCGTGAGTGGCTGAAGGAGCATCCCTTTGATGTGGGAGAAGGCTGGGCCATGGAACCCTGGAATCAGGAGGAGATGCCCGTAGATGAAGAACTGGCGATGCGGGCAGCTGGACAATCGGATGCAGCGATCGTGGTCATCGGTCGTACTGCCGGAGAAGATAAGGATAACAGTGCGGCGGAGGGCAGCTATCTGCTGACGGCTTTGGAGGAGGAGCTCCTTCGTAATGTATGTCATGCTTTTGAGCATACGATCGTGGTACTGAATGTCGGTAATATTATAGATATGAAGTGGGTAGACCGGTATCAGCCGCAGGCAGTACTCTATATCTGGCAGGGAGGCCAGGAGGGTGGCAGGGCCTGTGTAGACGTTCTGACCGGCAAAGTAAATCCCGGTGGTAAATTAAGTGACACGATTGCAGAAGATATTGAAGATTATCCTTCCACAGAAAATTTCGGAGATCCGGTGGAGAATTTCTATACGGAGGATATTTATGTAGGATATCGTTATTTTGAGACCTTTGCGAAGGAGAAGGTGAAATATCCTTTCGGATTTGGATTATCCTATACGAAGTTCCAGACAGAGATATTGGGATTCTCCGTACAGGGCACGGCAGTCACGGCAGTTGCAAAAGTAACCAATGTCGGGGGAGTATCCGGAAGAGAGACTGTACAGCTGTATCTGGAAGCACCTCAGGGAAAATTAGGAAAGCCACTGCGTCAGCTGGCTGCATTTGCGAAGACAGAAGAACTGAAGCCGGGTGAGACAGAAGAACTGCTGCTGAAAACAGAGCTGACGGAGTATGCTTCCTATGATGACAGTGGTGTCACCGGACATAAATCCTGCTATGTACTGGAAGAGGGAGACTATATCTTCTATGCCGGAACCGATGTGCGAAGCGCAGCAGAGGCTGGCAGGGCGACCCTGACAGAGCTTCGGGTAGTGCGGACGATGACAGAAGCAATGGCACCGGTACAGGCGTTCAGACGCTTAAAACCCTTCTTTTTCGAGGAAAAGGATCATGCCATTGCAAACTGGGAAGATGTACCTTTACGAACGATAGACCTGGCGGAGCGCATTCGGACAGAGAGACCGACACAGAGTAAATATGAGGGGGATCATGGCTGGAAGCTGGCGGATGTGCAGGATGGAAAAATCACGCTGGAGCAGTTCCTGACACAATTGTCAGACGAAGACCTGATCTGTATGACCCGCGGAGAGGGCATGTGTTCCCCGAAAGTGACTCCGGGTACGGCAGCAGCCTTCGGCGGAGTGACAGAAGGACTGAAGAGATTTGGGATTCCTATAGCCTGTTGTTCGGACGGACCCTCCGGTATCCGTATGGATTGCGGCACCATGGCATATGCCCTGCCTAACGGCACCTTGCTTGCCTGCACCTTTGATCCGGAGCTGGTGGAGGAGCTGTATGAGATGGAGGGCATGGAGCTTCGGAAGAACAAGATTGACACCCTCTTAGGACCCGGCATCAATATCCACAGGAATCCATTGAACGGTCGTAATTTTGAGTATTTTTCGGAAGACCCGTATCTCACCGGTATCATGGCAGCAGCACAGCTGACCGGTATGGGAAAATACGGTGTCACCGGCACCATCAAGCATTTTGCATGTAACAATCAGGAATTCAAACGGCATGATGCCAACAGCATCGTATCCGAGAGAGCACTGCGGGAGATCTATCTGAGGGGCTTTGAGATCGCGGTGAAACAGGGTGGCGCTTACAGCATCATGTCCACCTACGGACCGGTAAACGGACTGTGGACAGCTGGCAACTATGATCTCCTGACGACCATTCTCCGTAAGGAATGGGGATATCAGGGTATTGTGATGACTGACTGGTGGGCGAAGATGAACGAGGAGGGAGAGCCCGGCTCCGGCAGACAGACCATTCCCATGGTACGGGCACAGAACGATGTCTATATGGTCGTGGCGGATGCGGCATCCAATTCTGCGGGGGACAACACCGCGGAAGGCTTGGCAGACGGCAGACTCACCAGAGCACAGCTTACGCGGAATGTGGCAAATATCTGTGGTTTCCTGTTACGTTCCGTCGCTATGGAACGTCTTCTGAGCAGAGAGGAAGAGGAATGCACGGAGCTTCACAATCCGGTAAGCACCGAGGGCGCAGGAGACAGCGGACAGGTGCTGGCGCGTCTGGAGCTGCTGGAGCCGAAGCTTTTAGAGGACATAGAGCTTCCGCTGGAGAAGCTGTCCACGAAGAAGGGCACAAGTGCGGTATACCAGTTGCGTTTTCCTAAGATCGGAAGATATGAGCTGGTATTTCGGATGAGCTCTGCGTTAGGAGAACTGGCGCAGCTGCCGATCTCCGTGTTCCTGAACAATACATTACAACAGACCGTGACCCTTAACGGCACAGAAGGTCAGATCTTGGAACGTGTTGTAACATTGCCCATTCGTCAGGACGGCGAGAAGTACATGAAGCTGTATTTCGGTGAGAGCGGTATCGATATGCACCGGATGTTCTTGCGCTATGTGGGTAAGAATGATATTGAAAGCTTCCGGAATGAATAATCATAAAAAACTTTAACGGAATATTTATGTGCAGAGCCCCAAAGAATGATTGACTTCCCCCTCTTTTTCAGATACAATCAACTCTTGTACGTTTATAAGAAAAACTAACGAGGAGGCAGGAAAAGTGATAGCACAGATACTTGCAGTAGTTATATTTGTAGCGATGTTTGTCCTGATCGTTCTGGAAGTATGGGAGAGACACGTTATTACACTGGGCTGCGGTCTGCTGACGCTGGTGCTGGTATTCGGACTGGGAATGCACAGTATGGGTGCAGTGTGGGAGACCTTGAATTTAGGCAGCTTTTTTACAAGTCATTTCTGGTATACGGCGGGACAGTCCGCGGAGACTTCCAGCGGCATTAACTGGGAGACGATCGTATTCGTAGCGGGAATGATGATCATGGTAGAGGGAATGGCGAGAGTCGGATTTTTCCGCTGGCTCTGCATGCGCCTTGCTAAAATGGTTAAGTATAAGGTAGTGCCGCTGTTCGTGACCTTTATGGTATTATCCGGTATTCTGGCAATGTTCATTGACAGCATCACCGTAATTCTGTTCCTGGCAGCAGTCACGATTGAACTGTCACAGCTGTTGAAATTCAATCCGGTGCCTATGATCCTGGCAGAGGTATTCTGTGCGAATCTGGGCGGATCCGCTACCATGTGTGGAGATCCCCCCAACATCATCATCGGTACTTCCCTGGGATATTCCTTCACGGATTTCCTGACCAATACCGGTCTGATCGCAGGTATTTCTCTGGTCGTAGTTGTATTGTATTTTTACCTGGTATTCCACAAGGAGCTGCGTGCCAGCGAGGCGGCAGCAGTCGGCAGCAACCAGACTTATCCGGACCCTTCCGAGGCGATCACCGATAAAAAGGGCTTTATCATCAGCACCGTTATTTTCCTGTGTGCAGTAGCATTGCTGGTAACCCATGCACAGACTGGTCTGACCGTATCCTGCATTGGTGTGTTTATCACTATCGTGACGCTGATCGCCGCAGGCAGAGATGCCCTGAAGCTGATCAAGCAGATCGACTATAAGACGCTGCTGTTCTTCATCGGATTGTTTATGGTGGTAGGCGGTCTGGAGCAGACAGGTATCCTGAAAGTCATGGCGAACTTCATCGGTGACATCAGTAACGGTAATCTGATGCTGATGATCGCGATTATTTTGTGGATCTCCGCAATCGCCAGCGCGTTCGTGGATAATATTCCTTTTGCGGCGACGATGATCCCTATCATCAGCAGTCTGTCCGCGGCCCAGGGTGTGGATCTCTCTATCCTGGCATGGGCGTTAGCCATGGGAACCGATATCGGTGGAAGCGCAACTCCTATCGGTGCATCTGCAAATGTCGTGGGTATCGCTACCGCAGCAAAGGCAGGTCATATGATCAAGTGGGGAAAATATTGCAAAGTTATGGCTCCTGCGACTATAATAGTAATAGTAATCTCCATGGCAATGATCTATGCGAGATATCTGTAAGACTATAAGGAGGGCAGACCCATGAGTGAACAACTGATTATCTCCGTCAGCCGTGAGTACGGCAGTGGCGGACATGAGATTGCACAGAAGCTGGCAGAATATTACAAGCTGCCAATGTACGATCATAACCTGTTAGATGAGGTGGCTGCAAGCATGAATGTGAGCAGCAAGGAGCTGGCAGAGTTCGATGAAAAGAGACGTAACAAATTCCTGTACAGAAGCGTGATGGGAATGAACAGCTCTCCTGCAGATAATGTGGCGAGAATGCAGTTCGACTATATCAAGAAAAAGGCAGAGGCAGGAGAATCCTTTGTGATCGTAGGACGCTGTTCTGAGATCGTGCTGAAGGATAATCCGAATCTGATCTCCATCTTCGTATTAGGAGACAAAGAAGCCAAGATTGAGCGTGTTATGCGGATCTATGAGCTGGATGCGAGACATGCGGAGGAGCGCATGATCGAGAAGGATCGTCGCAGAAAATCTTACCACAACAGCCATTGTAAGGTAAAATGGGGCGACTCCCGGAACTACGATCTGTCCATCAACAGCAGTAGGCTGGGTGTGGAGGAGACCGTGGAATCTCTGAAGAATTACATAGATGCGAGAATTGCTCATAAATAAAGCAATATCAGGTAACAAAAAAGCAGAGACTGTCTGCGGAAAGCATATAAGAGAAATACTTATAGCTGCCGTAGATAGTCTCTTTTTATTGCCATAGAAAGTGTGTCTTAAAAAATGCCGGACAACATTTAAGCAAATATTAAGGATTTCTGCCGCGACAAATACAAAGGAGTGTGGTATCCTAGGAGACGAATAGGAAATAGACTTAAGGAACGTACCGGTGCCGGTATGTGGAAATGAGGTACAACATGAGTGACAGAGAGCGAGACTCCATTCAGGAGATGGAAGATATACAGAAAGGGCTGGAAGCCTTTTTACAGCAGGAGATGCAGGAAATGCAGACGTCCGGCTCCGGCAGTGGGAAGTCCGGGACCGGAAGGCGGACAGCAGAGCGTCCGGCTCCACAGATGTTTGACATGACTGAGAATGACGAGGATGAGGAGGAACTGGATGTGATCGGATCCGGAAGACGAGCAAGAGCGGATGATTACGCGGAGGATTGGGATGATCCCGCGTATCGTAAGAGACAGGCGGCTCGCAGAGAGACGACGCGTAAGACTTCAGAGAATCGTAATAGTGGTGGCCGTAGTAACAGTAATGCAGATCGTCGCAGACAGGCGGCATCTGATAGACCTCGGCGTAGCAGAAGGGAGGACTATGCGGACGAATACGAGGACTACGAAGATCACAGAGAAAAAAATCGCTCCGGAAGAAAAGCAGGGAAGCGTGAGGAGATAGACACGAAAACGGATAAGAAGAGCAGAAAAGGAAACAAAAAGGAAGCCGGGAGCGGCAGAAAAAAGAAAAAATCCGGCTTCAAGCGCTTCCTGATCGCAGTGGCGCTGATCCTCGTATTTCTGGCAGCAGGGTTGTACGTCCTGGTGGGCAAGGTCTATGCCGAGATGAATTATGAAGAGATCGAATCCGTGGCAAGCTCTCCCATGAAGGAAGAAGGCGTCACGAATATTCTCCTGATCGGTAACGATTCCCGTGAGAACGGGGAGGATGGCAGATCCGATGCCATGATCCTCCTGTCTATCAGCAACAGGACGAAAAAGATATATATGACATCTCTGCTCCGTGACATGTATGTAGAGATACCGGGATATAAGGACAATCGTCTGAATGCGGCATATTCCTACGGCGGTGCAGAACTGTTGATGGAGACCATCGAGCAGAATTTTGACATTCATATCAGCCGCTATGTGCTGGTGAATTTTGAGGCATTTGCAAATCTGGTAGATGCCGTGGGCGGCGTGGATCTGGAGCTGACCGGTAAAGAAGTGGAATACGTGAACGGCTACCTGGTAGAATATAATATCCTGCTGGGCAGACCGGAGGGAACGGACTATTTCGATGACCTGTCCGGAGGTATGGTGCATCTGAACGGTCCTCAGGCGCTGGCATATTGCAGAAACCGTTATATCGGTACGGATTTCGGCAGAACCGAGCGACAGAGAAAAGTGCTGACAGAGGTCATTCATAAGCTGCCTAAGGGTGTACTCACGAATCCGAAGGGTCTGATTGACGGTCTGATGCCGAATCTGACCACGAACCTGACCCAGACAGAGTGTTACCGGTTAAGCCTCATGGCACCGAAGATTCTGACATACGATATTATACAGAACAGTATTCCCATTGAAGGCACGTATAAGGATGCGACCCATCGTAAAATGTCTGTGCTGGAGGTGGATTTCGAGGCAAATAAGAAATTCCTGCAGGAGAATCTGTATGGAACGGGAGACAGCACTGCGACAGCGGCTTCTGAAAATTAAGACTGATTTAGGAGAGGGCTAAGAGATTTCTTTGTAACAGAGGGAGAGTGTTTATGGGGCAGAGGAAAAAGCGGTTTGTGGCACTGGTTTGTGCGGTCAGTGTAATAGTGCTTAGCAGCTGCGGGGATGATCTGACACAGCAGGTCTGTATTCCCGGGGTGGAAGAACTGGCGCAGCCGATCGGAGGTTACCATACCGGACCGCAGGACGATCAGCCCGGGGATAATATCGGGGAGATCGTTCTGCCAGGTGGGACGGACGGTGACAATACTGCATTGCCGGAATCGGGACAGTCCGGAGCTTCGGATACTTTGATGGGGGAACGCTGCATGATCACGATCTCCGCAGCAGGGGATGTGACTTTGGGCAATCATCAGGAACAGGATTACAGCTATTCCTTCCGCCAGGCGTACGATCAGGCGGAGGATGAGGGATATTTTTTCGAGAATGTGAGAGATATTTTCGAGGCGGATGATATGACCATCGTGAATCTCGAAGGACCGTTGACCACATCGGAACATATGCGTGAGGGGCAGACCTACTGCATCAAGGGAGATCCGGCGTATGCCCATCTACTGACCTTGGGGGATATTGAAGCCGTCAGCTTTGCGAACAATCATCGATTGGACTACGGAGAGCAGGGCAGCCGGGATACAGTGGCAGCATTGGAGCAGGAGGGTATTGTCTATGCCTATGATAAAAATGTAGGCATCTATGAGATTCCGGACAGCGCGGCAGCCCACGGCGGAGAGCGGAATCTGAAGATCGGCATTATCTCCGTCAATGAAGTGGAATGGGGCGCACAGGCGGAGAAACTGATTCAGAATAATATCGAAGTCTTGCGGGAGCAGAACGTGGATCTGATCCTCGCCTGTTGTCACTGGGGGATCGAAAAAGACAATTATCCGGAAAATTATCAGCAACAGCTAGGCAGGAAATGCATTGACTGGGGAGTGGATCTGGTCATTGGTCATCATCCTCATGTGTTACAGGGAATCGAGGAATACAAGGGCAGATATATCATTTACAGCCTGGCAAATTTCTGCTTCGGAGCCAACCGGAATCCAGAGGACAAGGATACCATGATCTTCCAACAGACCTTTACTTTTGAGAACGGGGAAAAGGTGGAGGATCAGAACGCCCGGATCATTCCCTGTATGGTAAGTTCTGTCAAAACAAGGAATGATTTCCGACCGACGCCGGCAACGGGGGAGGATAAGCAGAGGATCCTGCAGCGTATGAACGAATACAGCAGTGCTTTTGGTGTGGCGTTTGATGAGGACGGCGGAATTATAGTGAATTGACCGATGGGAAAGGATAGGAATTGCCATGGAAAAAGCATTTAAGCTGGATTTTATCAATGACAAAACAGGAAGTCTGTATGTGAATTGCTGCGGGTGCTCTCAGACGGAAGCGTTGCACAGCTTCGGACCGGCATCCAAGCCGCACTACCTGATCCACTATGTCTTAAGCGGCAAGGGGCATTTCCGGTTCCATGACAAGGAATACCGGCTGGAAGCAGGGTACGGATTTCTGATCCAGCCCAACGAGCTGGCTTTCTATCAGGCGGATGCGAAGGATCCTTGGAGTTATCTGTGGGTGGGCTTTGCCGGGAGCCGCGCGGAAGAGTATTTACATAGCATGGGACTGTCAGACAGGCATCCTATTTTTTCCTGTGATAAATCAGAGGAGCTGTATTCTATTGTCCGTGATATGATGGAACACAATACCTTCGGAATCGCGGATGATCTGCGCCGGAACGGACTGCTGGGAGTATTCCTGTCTGTGATCGCGGACAGCGCCGGTGTCGTGGCGAGAGAGGAAGAGGATAAGGGGAACCAGTATGTGAAAAAGGCGGTATCTTTTATCCAGAGTAACTACTGTAACCCGATCAAGGTCACGGATGTGGCGGATTATGTGTGTATCAACCGTAGTTATTTATATACGTTGTTCCAGAATTATCTGGGAATGTCGCCTCAGCAGTTCCTCACCACCTTCCGTATCACCAAGGCGAGAGAACTGCTGGAATCCACCAATTATCCCATTGAAAGTATTGCCCTGTCCTGTGGGTATAGTGATGCGCTGGTATTTACCAAGGCGTTCCATGCCATGAAGGGCATGTCTCCGTCCAAATATCGCAAGGAAAGCCATAAGGAGAGTACCAAAGAACAGCTCCAGGAGGTCGAGGGTCTGATCGCCCGGCTATTGAAACCGTAAAGAACAACATTAAAAATGCCCATTCATATTCAAATGAATGGGCATTTTGGGTGTCTAGGTTTACACAGGAATTCTATTTATTTAAGTTATTCTCTACATATTCCAGGATATAGAAATTATCTTCCGGCATCTGGCATCCGACGATATACAGTCCGTTATCGTCGGAACAGCGGATGATACGGCCTTCCAGCTCATTATGATTCGCCAGAGCAAAATCATGGATCGTGATAATGATTTCTGCATTTTTGCTTTGGGTGAATATCTTGTCTGTAGCCAGGAAGGCGAATCCGTTGGCACTGATATTTTCCATGGTAGCCGCATATTCCGTATCGGAATTCTTGAACTTAATAGTACAGGTATTATTCAGATCCATACGAGGGTATTTGCGTCTATTGTTGATCCTGGGTCTGGTAGTAATGGTAATCTTGAAAGCATGTTCACCGCTTTCGGGAGCAGGAGAAATGGCCGCTTTGTCCCAACAGTACAGGATATTACCTGCGGTGACCTGCAGCATACAGGAAGCAGCCCCGTTAACGGTCAACTTCTTCTGACAGGATACCAGCAGTCCCTCCGGAAGCTGCTCGATCAGTTCCCCAAGATATTGGACATCCTCCTGACCGACCAGCTGTAAGTCAATCTTCATTCCGGGCTTGATGTCTTCAATACCCATGAAACCACCGATACCCAGATCACACATCATGTTCTCCATGACATCTTCGATGGTATTGATATTGTCTGCTGTTTCCTGATACTTGCTGAGCATCCGTTCACTGGTCCGGCTGGAGTGTGTGATACAGGTTGTGATGGTATCCACGATGTTAGATACCTGCTCCATGTTGGATACCAGCTGGGTGTTGGAGTTCTCTACTTCTTTAATGGCATTATCTACGACCTGAATGTGATTGCCCAGCTGCACGGAATCAGAAGCGATCTGATTTACGTTATCTCCGGTCTGCGTTACTTTTTCCAGAGTGATCTGGATCAGCTGTAATGTCTCTTCAATGGAAGAGGTCATCTTCGCGGAGGTAGCATCCAGCCGGGAGAGGGCATCCCTGATCTGCTCAGAGGAAGCGTGGGTCTCGGTGCTTAAGGTACGGATCTGCTCCGCTACGACAGCGAAGCCTCTGCCAGCTTCTCCGGCTCTGGCAGCTTCGATGGAAGCATTTAATGCCAGCAGATTTGTCTGATTCGTGATCTTCTCTATGGTGCCGGTCTCCTGTTTTACCATTTCGAATTCCTGCCGGAAATTCTCCAGAACATTTTCCAGCTCAGTAGACAGCTGTGACATGGTAGCAGCGGTATTCACCAGACTCTTCAGGTCTTCTGCGCTGACGCCGGAATGGGATTGCGTTTTTTCGACGAGCGTGATCATTTCTCCGATCAGAGCTACCACATTTTCTACCTGGGCGCGGATATCGGAGGTCATCTGTGTGGATGACGTGGTACGATCCTGCAGCATATTGTTGTTGTCAGTCAGCTCGTTCATACCCAGCATGACGATATCGGAGCCATGCTTATTCTCGGAAGCCAGCTCTCTTACGACAGTGATGCCATCGAGAATGATATTACTCGAAGACTTAACCTGTTCTACAGTAGTTACGACTCTGTGCAGGTCAGCCCTGATGCTGTCGGTCATGGCACCGTCGGATTCATTCAGATGACGGATGGACATGACATAGCAGATGTAGCAGAGGATGATACAGGACAATTGCAGCTGATAATTTTTCATATCGGAAGCGCTGTTGAAGCCCAGCATATAGCGATAGACGGCTGCACCGACGATGATCAGGGCATTGGCAATACCGCAGTTGATCATGAATTTCCGGTTCTTATATAGTACCAGCAGGCTCGTCACAGGAAGGATGTAAGTGAATGCGATCGGGGAAGCTGTAGTACAGATGACAAAAGTGTAGAAGATGCCGTAACCGATGACCAGATCGTAGCGGTAGAGCTCCGTTGCCCAGCCTTTTACACGTAACAGAACTTCGCCAAAGATCAGAGGCAGCCAGCATAATGCCAGAAAGATCAGATAAGAAGTGGTGGGATATAATCCCCCGGACGCGTCGGAGCCATAATTGGCACTCAGTAAAACAGCAAAAACGATCCAGATCTTACGGGCTTTCCGATTAGCTTTTTCTTTGAAAACATTTTCGTCGTATGTCATGATACATATCCTCCTTTACAGTCCTCTCCGGTATGTTCAAAAAAATGAATCAAATGGTGGATCACTTCCCTGCTTTCCGGAAGCTCCGGGTAAAAAGCGCTGAACGCATGGGTCAGGCGGGGATCCTTCGGGTAGTTGATCAGTTTATGGGGCATCTGATGTCTGCGCAGAGCCTTTTCAAAATTCAGAGTATAGCTCTGAAGATTATCGTTGTCACTGGTGATCAGGAGACTGGGTGGCAGGCTGGTCACGATGTCCGGGTGCTCCGGAGATACATAGGGGGCAAAAGCACTTTTTTTATAATGCTGGCCGTAGAGATATCTGGGGAGGAAAAGTCCGATCTGATCCAGGCGGTTCGTATAGAACATACCGCTGACCAGGCCAAGTGCCCGGACTGGCAGGTCAGAAGGGGTTACTCCGGCAGCCTGTGCCAGTGCAGTGCTTCGCTGCATGGCGATTCCATAAGTCAACAGACAGGCACCGCCGCTGTCGCCGCAGGCATATATGTGGGAAATGTCACCGCCGTATTCCGTCAGATGATCCCGGATAAAATCCAGTGCCAGATGCAGGTCAGCCAGCTGGTCATAGAAGAGACAGTCCGGTATCAGCTGGTACTCAATGCTGAATATCAGATACCCCGCCTCACAAAGGGAGGCACAAAAGGGACGGTTGAATTCCTTGTTCCCCATGAGGAGGCCTCCGCCATGTACGTTGACGATGACCGGGAGAATCTCTCCGTCCCGTCCCCTGGGACGGTAGACATCCAGACGATGTGCCGGAACATGCTTCTCGTCATAGAAAATATCCGATTGTAGGAAAACGTCTTCCGGAAGAGGATACTCTTTGCTCCTGGAAGCGTAGCTTTGCTCGAATGCCGCCCGCTGCTTATAGAACATTTGACATATAAAGCTTTTCATGTGTACTCCTGATTCTGACTGTATATGTTTCAAAAAAGGAAAGTATTGTCGAAAAATAGCGATATGCAGTCTTTAAAAGAATACCACAGAAATGAATAGATTAAAATAGAAAATGCAACATTCTGTTATGGAATGTTGCATTTTGTCTTGCACTACATATTTCGGCTGACCATTGGAAAACTTTAGCCTTTTTTATAAAAATCGTTATACAGAATTATATATATCGCTATGACGATTTCGCATAACACATATCATAGCTGTATATCGCGGAATACGGCATCTTTGTCATCCTGTTCAATCCCCAGATAATGTTTTGTGATCTGAAAAGAAGAATGATTGTAAATCTCCATCAGCAATGCGGGCGGAGTTCCCATTTTCCATGCATGGTAGCCAAAGGTCTTCCGCAGCGAATGGCATCGCACGACATCATCGATCCCAACCTGCTCCGCGGCTCTGCGGACAATGCGGTAGGCCTGATACCTGGAGAGAGGGGAATCTGTTTTTCTGGGACTGGGAAAAAGGTAGTCTGTGTCGGTTACGGAAGACTGTGTTTTCCGGTAGGACTGTAATGTTTTCTGAAGTTCTCTGTTGATCAGGATTCGGGTCTCTTTTCCTGTTTTCTTTTCTGTGATCAGAAGATGGGTGTAAAAGCGGCTGCATTCCGAGCAATAGACATTTCCCCAGGTGAGATGAAGAATGTCGTTGATACGTAGAGCAGTGTTCAGACCGATCAGAATGAGAGTGTAATTCCGGAAGTTTGGCTGTTGGGTAAGGTAGTAATCTTTGAAATCATGTAAAAGCTGTTTGCTGCGGATAGGTTGTGTCGTGCTCATAATAGCCTCCTTGAAAGTATAAATGAATAAGGAAAATGCAACATTCCATAACAAAATGTTGCATCAGTGAGAACCAGCAGGCAAGGAAGGCTGAATAAAAACAGGGAGGTTATCAATTATGCTGCGTCTGACCGTTAGTCCGGAAGAATACCTGATGATCAATGACAATATCAAGATCGTGTTCCTGGGAGGAACCAAGAATCATCTCCGCATTATGATCGATGCACCAAAAGAGGTGAACATCGTACGGAGCACGGTGCTGGAGAACCAAATCACAGATCCGGAGGAGAGAGCGAAGCTTCCTAAATATTATGCGGAAGAAGAGCACCCGGAGAAGTACCGTAAAAAATCCAACGTGATCATCACAAAGGGAAATACGGACAAATAATTTCATATGGTAATAACCGGAGGAAGAGCGGCTCTGTCAGGGCCCGACAGGGAAGCTCCTACTCCGGTTACTATAAAAACTAAAAACAAGTATCTGGGAGAAAAGGATTTCTCAATAACAATACAGATACGCACACTGCCGCAAAAGGAATTGGGCAGTAATACAAGGAGGTAAATTATTATGGTAGTACAACACAATCTTACAGCTATGAACTCTAACAGAATGTTAGGCTTAACCACCGCTTCTCAGGCAAAGTCCACCGAGAAACTGTCTTCCGGTTACAAGATCAACCGTGCAGCTGATGATGCAGCAGGCCTGTCCATCAGTGAAAAGATGAGAAAGCAGATCAGAGGTCTGACACAGGCTTCCAGCAATGCTCAGGATGGTATTTCCACTGTACAGACCGCTGAAGGTGCCCTGAACGAAGTTCAGGATATGTTACAGAGAATGAATGAGCTGGCAGTAAAAGCAGCTAATGGTACGAACTCTGAAGACGACAGAAGCTACATCCAGAACGAGATTGATCAGTTGACCACTGAAATCGACCGTGTATCTGAAACAACCAAGTTCAACGAGACCTATCTGCTGAAGGGTGATAAGAGCTTGGATAAAGAATATACCTATAGCTATGGAAATTATGCAACAAAACAGGATGGAGAAGCTACAATGAGCAAGAGCGGAGCATCCGAGTTAACAGCTGCGTATACAAGCTCTAATAAAGCCGGAACTCATAGCCAGAAAGTGCAAGATGAAGAAAATGAACTGTTAATGGCATTACGTGATCAGGGTATTAAAATTGGTGTAAAATCTGTATGGGATAAAGGAGCCGCAACAGCAAAAAATGAGTATTCTTTTGAACTTACAGGATCTGCAGCAGATAAGTTTGTCGTTACAGAGAAGAAAGGTACTGCTGGCACATTCGTAGTATCAGATAAGGAAGGAAATGCCTTAGGCGAATTTGCAGTTACTGCAGCTAAAAACTTTACTGATGCAACAGCTGATGCAGAAGGTAGTGATGTTTCCGGTACGGTAATTGCTACTTCTATAACAGCATCTCAGTCTACAAAAGCGGAGGCTAAATATTATGACAAAGATGGCAACGCAATCTCTGCTAATTCTTTGGATAAATATTATAGCGCAAAAACAGAAAATAATGTAACCACAGCATCTGTTAGAGCCGATGCACCGGATGTATATGATGCAGTAGGCAATAAAACGACCTTAGTAGATACTAATGTGAGTGCGTTACAGGATAAGACGGCAGCATTGTCTCTGACTTTACATGTTGGTGCTGATGCTACTTCCAATAACCAGATCACTCTGAGCATTGATACTATGTCTGCTAAGGGTCTTGGTGTAAATGGTCTGAAGGTTGACGGAACTGATGATACCAATGCACTTTCCGCTATTGATACCATTAAGGAAGCAATCCAGAAGGTATCCACCCAGCGTTCCGCACTTGGTGCTGTTCAGAACAGACTAGAGCACACCATCAACAACCTGGATAACGTAGTTGAGAATACCACCAGCGCAGAGAGCCAGATCCGTGATACCGATATGGCTACTGAGATGGTTAAGTACTCCAACAACAACATCCTGTCTCAGGCAGGTCAGGCTATGCTGGCTCAGGCTAACCAGTCCAACCAGGGCGTACTGTCTCTGTTACAGTAATTCCGGGCGGAAAAATCGTTTCGTAAGAGTAAAAACCAAAATCTGCAAGAGTTATGTAAGAACCAAAGGGCAGTCCTTTATGGGCTGCCCTCTATGTGTTTGTAAAGCAGACATGAGAGCTTCTTGATGAACTTTTGAGTTGCAATAATTAAAATGAATGGAAAATAAAGTAGAAACTTAAAAAAACGCATATAAGATATAAAACTATAAAAATACGCTTATTTTTTATAATGAAGAGTGCAATACGAAGGCGAACTTCATAACATAAAAGCTTAATTTTATGCTTAAAAACTTTAAAAAGAATATTTAAATAGTACCAGAGAGCCAATGAGATTACAAAACAAAGAAAAATTTCAATAATTTTTTTGGTTATATCCATGTTGTAGTTTATAATTAACTTGAATTATTCATGAAACAGTATCTGAACTGATAAATACACATGCCATATCATATATTAATTATCAAATGAACGAATAAATTTTTCAAAGGAATCTTCGATGCTTTTTTCTAAAATTTGATATTGCCTTATAGCTATTTGTTTTTCGGATTCTGAAAAATTGTATTTTTCTAATGAAATTAATGATCTATGAAGGAGCGCCAAATTGTGCTCGTAGATATCGCCAATCGCATTATCAATAAATATTTGTCGAGTTTTTGCTAATTCGATCCTTAATTTTTCACGTTTTGCCTGTTGAATGTATCCATATTTTGAAAAAAACGTAATAAAACTATTTGAGGCGTTAACAACATTATGAAATGCTTCAATGACTTCTAACTGATTGTTCATAAAATTCCTCCTTCGCAAATTTGAACACAAAAAAACCAAACAAATATGAATAAACTAACTTCATACTTGTTTGGTGGAGTGTTTTTAATATACTCGTTCAAAAAATGAACATGGACACCTTATAGATAAAAGGTATCAGTTAATAGGCGGAATGTCAAGAACAAATTGAGTGTTAGAAAAAACGATATTAGAAAAAACGAGATCACTGTATCATACGAAAGCTGTGTTTGCAAGTTGGTAAAATGTCACAAATTTTTTTGACAGCATATTACCCAAATTCAATAGGCCGAGATTTTGCTATTCTGCAGCATTGACAATGCGATAGATGTCTGTTATTCTCTGCTTGTAAGCAGATATTTCTATTTCGAATTTTCTATGTCAGCGCAAGCTGATGTCTGTGACTTCAGAGGAATCCCTGCTTTGATACCCATTAATAATAATTGAGCAGGAGAAGACATAGAAAGAAATCAGAGAATTTGTTTCGTAAAGTGCCGTATATATTCTCCTGTGAAAGTGTGGAAGGAGAATACAAATGGCAAAACGGTATGAGGAACTGACGATTGAGGACGATTTCATGTTCGGCAAAGTAATGGAAGATAAAGAGCTTTGTCGTGATGTGCTGCAGTGCCTGTTGGAAGAACCGGTGGGCGAGCTGGAAGATGTGCGGACACAGAGGGAGTTTCGATATACCTCGAAGGGTAAGCCTATTCGCCTGGATGTGTATACGCGAGATCAAAAACGTATTTATGATGCTGAGATGCAGAGATTGAATCATCAGACACCGGAAAATTTAGAACTGCCCCGCAGAAGCAGATTTTATCAATCCACCATGGATACAGATCATCTGAGCCGGGGAAAATCCTATCGGGAACTGCCGGAGGGCAAGGTATTGTTTCTCTGTACTTTCGATCCTTTTGGTATGGGATATGCAAAGTATTCGTTTCAGAATCTTTGTATGGAAGACAGGAAATTGTGCTTAGAGGACGGAACGCAGAAGATTTTTTATAATTGCATCAGCGATACGGAAGAGATACCGGAGCAATTAAAGTGTTTGTATGAATATATCAGAACCGGTCAGGTCGGAGACGACCTGACTCGGAGAATAGATGAGGCAGTAATCAGAGCCAGAAAGAATGAAGAGTGGAGGTCAGAGTACATGAAAGAATTATTGCATGATGATGACGTCAGGGCAGAAGGAAGAGCAGAAGGAGAAGTCTATGGAGAAGCCCGTGGCAAGGCCAACGGAGCTATTGGTATGTGCAAGGAGCTGGGATTGAGTTTTGAGGAAACCGCAAAACGGATCCGGGAGAAGTTCCGGTTATCGGAGGAAGAAGTACAGAGAGACATGAAACTGTACTGGTAAAGAGCGTATTGTGATGAGAGGGCATCTCTATAAGGGATTGCCCTTCTTTATTGTTGATCATAGTTCTGACAAATACGAGAATTAGAAAAATGTGACGAAAAACGTTACAAACATGCAATAAAAATCGCAGAAAAATGTTACAGATTACTTCCATATACCTGAGAAAAATGTTAAAGTGAAGCAGAATAGGGTAGAATGGCATTTGGAGGCTGAACAGGAGTCATTGATTTATAAAATTGATCTTACCGGGTTATGAGAAAGGATGAGTTTATTATGAAATTTCAGGACATGCCTTACGAAAGAATAGATTTTGCCAAAGTGCAGGAGGAGATGGGAGAGCTGATCCGGGAGCTGGGTGCAGCGAAGAGCGGGGAAGAGCAGTTCGAGGTGCATAAGAAGTATTATGCGCTGACGGACCGTGTCATGACGCTGATGACGATCGCGAATATCCGCTTCGATATCGATACCTCCGATAAATTCTACGAGGAAGAGCATAAATACTACGATGAGCAGGGCCCGGTATTCAGTAATCTGGTGCTGGCTTATCAGAAGAAATTATATGAATCCCCATACAGAGCTTATCTGGAGGAGAAGATCGGTCCGGTAGCGTTCAAGAATATGGAGCTGGCACAGAAGTCCATGAGTGAGGCATTGATCCCGCTGATGCAGGAGGAGAACTCCCTGACCATGGAGTATGACAAGCTCATCGCCGGTGCGAAGATCAATTTCGACGGCAGGGAACTGAATCTGTCCCTGTTACGGCCCTATCTGGTGAATTTCGACCGCAATGTCCGCAGACAGGCATGGGAGAAGATGAGTGCCTTTTTCCTGGAAAATGAGGAAAAACTTGACAGCATTTACGACAAACTAGTGAAAAACCGTACTGCGCAGGCAAGAGCAATGGGCTATGAAAATTACCTGGAGCTGGGATATTACCGGATGAACCGCAACTGCTACGGCAAGGACGAGGTAGAGGCTTTCCGTAAGCAGATCAAGGAGTATTTCGTACCCTTCGCAGAGAAGCTGCATGACAGCAGAAGACAGCGTCTGGGTCTGGAGAAGCTCAGCTATATCGACGAGCAGGTATATTTTAAGGACGGCAACCCGGCGCCCATAGGCACTCCCGAAGAGATCATGGCAGCCGGACAGAAGATGTACCGTGAGCTGTCTTCGGAGACTGCGGAATTTTTTGATTTCATGATGGAGAACCAGTTATTTGATGTTCTGGGACGCAAGACGAAGAAGGCAGGCGGTTACATGACCTATCTGCCCCTCTACCATGCACCGTTTATCTTCGCCAATTTTAACGGTACCAGCGGTGATGTGGACGTCATCACGCATGAGTGTGGACATGCGTTCCAGGGGTATCTCGCCGCACAGGATCCTATCAGAGAGCATGCGGATATCGGTATGGAGACCGCGGAGATCCATTCCATGTCCATGGAATTTTTCACGGAGAAATGGATGAACCTGTTCTTCGGTGACAGAGCGCAGGATTACGTGGAAATGCACCTGGAGGATGCGGCTGCGTTTATTCCTTACGGCTGTATGGTGGATGAGTTCCAGCATATCGTCTATGAGCACCCGGAGCTGACCCCGGCAGAGAGAAAGCAGGCATGGAGCCGTCTGGAACGGGAGTACAAGCCTCATCTGGATTACGAAGGCGATCCTTTCTTCGGGCAGGGAGGCTTCTGGCAGAAGCAGCTGCACATTTACGACTGCCCTCTGTATTATATCGATTACTGCCTGGCACAGACCTGTGCACTGCAGTACAAGGTGAAGATGGATGCCGATTTTACAGAGGCGTGGAAGAGTTATCTGAAGCTGTGCAGGCTGTCTGCCAGTGATTTCTACACCAATATGATCAAAGAAGTCGGACTGGACAGTCCTTTTGAGCCCGGATGTGTGAAAAATATCGTGGAAAAACTTGAAAAATATGTGAAATAGCTTTCTTTTTCCGCTAAAATACGGTAAAATAAGGAGTCATTGAGACCTAAGACGCAGGAAGGAGACATGTAAGCGATGTCTAAGAATGAAAAAGTTAAAGAAAATAAGGAACAAAAAGAACAAACAGAACAGAAGGTCATGACCAAATATGACCGTAAGGTACAGAAGCGTAAAGAAGAGAAGGAAAAGGAGAAAAAGGAAGAACGCATCAGCACAACAGTCGGGATTGTATTCCTCGTTGCTCTGGTATGTCTGGTGGCATCTTTCCCGATCCGGACCTATCTGGCAACCCATGAGACTTATGTAGTGATCAATGGTGAAGAGGTGAATAAGGTAGAATTTGATTATGTCTACAACACCTCCAAGAACAACTACATTACACAGTACGGAAGTTATTTAAGCTATTTCGGACTGGATACCAGCAAGGATCTGTCCACCCAGATGTATTCCGATACTCTGACCTGGCAGGACTATTTTGAGCAGAATGCTGTAGAGAGCCTGAAGCAGAATAAGGCGCTGATGGCAGAAGCCAAAGCAGCCGGCTTCACCTACGATACCACGGATGAGTACAACACTTTCAAGGAGACCATCAAAACCTCCGCTGCAGCCGCAGGCGTATCTGATAAGGAATATGTACGTTCCATCTACGGAAGCTATGCAACCATGGGGCGTATCGAAGAATATGTGAAGAATGACATGGTAATGAACGCTTATTATCAGAAGCTGCAGGAGGACAATGCTCCCAGTGATGATGAGATCCAGAGCTATTATGAGGAAAATAAGGCAACCTACGATTCCGTAGACTACCGCCTGACCACGATCGAAGCTGATCTGCCCACCGAGCCTACCGAACTGGCAGATCCCGTAGAGGAGACTGCTGCCGATACCACAGGCACCACCGATGGAACCACAGCCGCAGACAGCACACAGGATACCGCTTATCAGCCTTCCGATGCTGAGATCGCCAAGGCCATGGAAGATGCCAAGGTACTGGCTGACGATGCAGAGCAGGCTGTGGCAAAAGACGGCGAAGCACATGAGAATGAGAAGAAGTCTTCCGTGAACTACATGATCTCTGACTGGCTGTTCGATGATGCCAGAAAGGCAGGAGACACCACCGTCATTACCAACGACAACAGCCATTGCTACTATGCCGTGGCATTTGAGAAGAGATATCTGGATGAGACTCCTTCTGCAGATGTACGTGTGATCATTCCCACCGAGGATAAGACCGGTGAAGAGATCCTGGAGGAGTGGAAGAATGGTGCAGCTACTGAGGACAGCTTCGCAGAATTGTGCAAGAAGTATACACAGGATACTTCCGCAGTAGAGAACGGCGGTCTGTTCGAGCAGGTAACCAAGACCGGTATGACAGAGGAGCTGAGCAACTGGATCTTCGACAGCAGCCGTCAGGCAGGAGATACCGTAGCCATCACTGTCAGTGACACCACTTATGTACTTTACTACATCGGACAGGATCAGCCCGAGTGGAAGATCAACATCAAGAATACGCTGGTATCCGATACAATGAGTCAGCATATGCAGGATATTACTGCAGATGTAACAGTAGAGGATCCCAAGGGTAAGCTGAATTATCTGAAGGTGCAGGCAGAGGAATCTGCAGCTGCTGAGACTACAACAGCAGAGACTCAGGAGATCACCGAGGAGCAGACCGCTGCTACCGAAGAGACCGCAACACAGGCACAGTAAGGCTTGCCGGGGAACAGAACATAGACAACAGACAAGTACCTGTTTCACTGCGCAAGCAGAAGAGACAGGTACTGTTAGATTAGAGGAGAAAAAAATGCAGGAAAAGGTTCTGGTATTAGACATTGACGGAACACTGACCAATTCCAAAAAAGAGATTACAGAAGCTACAAAACAGGGAATCTGGAATATTTTACAGCATGGACACAAGGTGATCCTGGCTTCCGGACGTCCCACGCCCGGTATGCGGAAGTGTGAAGAGGAACTGGAGTTGAAAAAATACGGCGGATATCTTCTGTCCTTTAATGGAGCCCGTATCGTGGAATGTAAATCGGGAGAAGTGGTCTATCAGAGAACACTGCCCCTGTCCATTGTACCCGGATTGTATGAATTCGCCAAAGCGAATGGCTGCGGACTGATCACTTATCAGGGAGAGGGAGTCATCTCCGCATTTGAGCCGGATAAATATGTGCAGTTAGAAGCGAGGATTAACGGAATCCCCATTAAAGTGGTGGATGATTTTGTGTCCTACGTAGATTTTGATATCAACAAATGTCTGATGACGGCGCCGGAAGAGATTGCCCCCGAACTGGAGAAACAGCTGCAGGAAAAATACAGCGATGTGGCAAGCATCTACCGTTCCGAGCCTTATTTCATTGAGATCATGCCCAAGGGTGTGAATAAAGCGACTTCTCTTGATCACATGCTGGAGGGCATGGGACTGACCAGAGAAAATGCGATCTGCTGCGGCGATGGCTACAACGATATCTCCATGATCGAATATGCGGGAACCGGCGTAGCAATGGGGAATGCCCAGTCGGCGGTCAAGGAAGCTGCAGATTACATCACCGGTACTAACGATGAGGACGGGCTGGTGGAGGTCATCGATAAATTTATCATGAAACCGGAGCAGGAATAGCCTTTCTTAGAAACAAACAATAGACACAAAGCAGTAACAAGCGAAAAATCACAGAGCAATGAGCGTGTGTGATTTTTGCAAAAGAGGATATATATGATTCAGATACAAATACCTGAAAAAGCGAAATATATCATAGAGATTATACAGAATGCAGGGTTTGAAGCCTACGTGGTAGGTGGATGTGTGCGGGATTCCATCCTGGGCAGATGCCCGGAGGACTGGGACATTACCACTTCGGCGAGACCGGAGCAGGTGAAGGCGCTGTTCCGTCGTACTATCGACACCGGGATTCAGCACGGTACTGTGACAGTCATGTTGGACAAAGAGGGCTTCGAGGTCACCACTTACCGCGTGGATGGAAAATACGAAGACAGCCGACATCCCAGGGAGGTCACTTTTACCCCGAATCTGGAAGAAGATTTAAAACGCAGGGATTTCACCATCAATGCGATGGCATATAATGAAACAGAAGGTCTGATCGATATTTTCGGTGGCTTAGAGGACATCGGGGCGAAGCTGATCCGTTGCGTGGGCAATCCGGAGGAACGTTTCGGAGAGGATGCCCTGCGTATCATGCGTGCTATCCGTTTCTCTGCGCAGTTAGGCTACGAGATCCACGAGGACACGGAAGCGGCGATCCGGAAGCTGGCACCGACCTTGCAGAAGATCAGTGCGGAGCGGATCCAGGTGGAATTGACCAAGCTGTTGATCTCCCCTCATCCTGACACCTTGCGGGATGCTTATGACATGGGTGTCACGAAGGTGATCCTGCCGGAATTCGATGCCATGATGGAGACTCCTCAGAAGCATAAGCACCATAAATACAACGTGGGGGAGCATACCTTACATGCCCTCATAGAGATCGCGCCTGAGAAGAATCTGCGGTATGCTATGCTGCTTCATGACATCGGCAAGCCTGAGACACTTACCGTGGATGAAGACGGCACCACTCATTTTCACGGACATCCGGCAGTGGGTGAGGAACTGGCACGCAGGATCCTTAGGAGACTTCGATTTGATAATGATACAGTGGCAGTGGTGACCCGTCTGGTAAGATACCATGATTATGGTAATGATGTGACACCTGACCTGCGGATCGTGCGGAGAGCTGTGAACAAGATCGGGGAAGACATCTTCCCACTGTTGTTCCCGGTGAGACAGGCGGATATCCTGGCACAGAGCGATTATCTGCGGGCAGAGAAGCTGGAGAACCTGGAGCTCTGGAAGAAGTTGTATGAAGAGATGCTGGAGAAAAAGCAGTGCGTATCCTTGAAAACGCTGGCTGTCACCGGCAGAGATCTCATTGCTATGGGAATGAAGCCCGGCAGGGAGCTGGGCGATATGCTGCAGAAGCTGTTGGAACTGGTCTTAGAGCACCCGGAGCAGAATACCAGAGAACAGCTGCTGGAAAAAGCGGGCGAACTGGCAGCAGGCAAAGAGTGAGCATACTTTTATAAGATCTCTCATAAGATAGCGTAGGAACCGTCAAACCGGTTAAGTACATATCTTAGGAGGGGTTGTAAGTGAATGACAGAGCAGTGGCACTGCTGGAGCAGTATGAGATAGAGGTATTGCGTACCCGAAAAGGGCGGGGGGCGATTCTGTGCGATACACAGCAGGGCTGCCTGATCTTCAAGGAATATACAGGACGCGAGGAACAGCTGCGTCTGCAGGAACAGGTGCTTAAGCATCTGGAGGATTGTGGGAATATCTCTGCGGAGAGACTGCTCGCCACCAGAGAGGGTGCACTGTCGGTCACGGACAGGGATGGTGTCAGATATATTCTGAAGACCTGGTGGGAAGGCAGAGAATGTAACATCCGTGACAGGGAAGAATGCATGGAAGCCATGCGCCTGCTGGCCGGACTTCACAAGGACCTGGAATTTATTCCCACGTTTCCCGAGATGGAAGGGATACCGGCACCGGTCATCCGCAGATTCTGCCCGAGCCGAGAGTATGAGAAGCATAACAAGGAATTGAAGAGGGCCCGGAGATTCTTAAAACAGCGGAGCCAGAAGACCTGGTTCGAGATCCGGCTGGCTGCCGTGATGGATCCTTTTTTGGAAGAGGCCGGGCAGATCTGTGAAGAATGGAAAAAGATAGAAAATTCACATGACGTAGAAGCGGGAGAAACCTTCTGCTTTTGCCACGGTGATTATCAATATCACAATATTTTGCGTCAGGACAGAGGATTTTTCCTGGTGAATTTTGAAAAATGTCAGGCAGACGGTCCCATAAGGGATCTCTATCTGTTGCTGCGTAAACTGTTGGAGAAAAGTGATTGGGACTGTAACTGGGGAGAAGCACTGCTGGCAGCTTATGAATCCGTCAGACCGCTGAATCCCTTCGAGAGACAGGATCTGTTCTACAGATTGTCTTATCCCGAAAAATTATGGAAGATCGTGAATTTCTATTACAATTCGGGAAAAGCATGGATTCCGGAAAAAAATCAGGAAAAACTGGACCGGCTGCTGGAACAGGAGACCGCCCGAAAAAAATTCCTGCGGATTCTGAGAGCATAAGAGCATAAGAGCATAAGAGCGGATAGACACTAAGGTACCGGAGAGGAGACAAAAGCATGAACAAAAGATATCTGATGAAAGCAGTAGCATGCATTTGGCTTATGACAATGTTGTCAATAACTGGCTGCGGGCAGAAAGCTGCCACGGAAGGAAATACAGAGACGCAGACACAGACGGAAGCGGAACGTGTGGATACCGGATTCGTGGTGACGAATCCGGACAGTTATGATTCTGCGGATACTGCTGTACTGGTGGATATTAACGAAATTAACAAAACTGTCACTTTATTGAATCTGGATCTCTGCAGGCGATATACGTTATCCATGGACGGAACCACCCGTTTCGGGGATAAATATGGCAAGGCGATCTCTCTGGATCAGCTGCAGGAGGGTGATATTGTGGATGTGACATTTCTGAAGACACAGAAGCACCTGACCTCCATGCAGCTGGCGCAGACAGCATGGCAGTATGACAATGTGGAGCGCTATGAGTTGAATGCGGTGAGGCACGAGGTAAGCATCGGCGGAGAAACCTATAAGCTGTCCGAAGACACGCAGTATTTTTCCCAGGGGCACAGTATAGAGGAGATGGATCTGAATCCATCCGATATTCTTACATTCCATGGAATTGACAGTACGGTGCTCAGCGTGATCGTGGAAAAGGGTCATGGATATCTCCGGCTGGTCAATGATGAGAATTTCGTGGGTGGCTGGCTGGAGATCGGACAGACGCAGATCGTGAGGATCACGGAGGACATGCTGGTGACGGTGCCGGAAGGCAGTTATCAGGTGGATATCAGCTGCAGCGGCGGGGGAGGTACGAAGTATGTAGTGATCAACCGTAACGAAGAGACAACCCTGGATATCGGAGATCTGGAGATTGCGGAGGCAAAGTACGGTATGGTGCTGTTTTCCATGAGCCCGGCCGATGCGGAGCTGTATATTGACGGAAGTCAGGTGGATCCTTCCCAGCCGGTCTCACTGGAGTACGGAATCCACCAGATCATAGCAAAAGCGGACGGCTATAAATCTCTGACACAGTATCTCCGGGTAGGACAGGAATCTGCCGGAGTGGATGTGCAATTAGATAAAGTGGATTCCGGCAGTGAGGAAAGCACAGGAAGTACAGAAAGCTCGTCGTCTGCAGGCAGTTCTTCCACCGGTACTGCTTCCGGCAGTACTTCTGCGACGACAGACACCACAACCACCTACTATCGGGTACACATTGATGCACCGGAAAACGTGGAAGTATATCTGGACGGTAACTATGTGGGAATCTCACCCTGTAGCTTCAAAAAGACATCGGGAAGTCATGTGATCACACTGCGGAAGTCCGGATATGAGACCAGGAGTTATACGGTTCAGGTGGACGATGAACAGAAGGATGTATCGTATTCTTTTGTGGATCTGACAGTTAGCTCCCAAACTTCAAAATAATCTTTGAAAAGGCACGGGAAATGCCGTAAATATGCGGAAATGCCTTGACAAAAGAGATAAAAACAGATATATATATTTATAGACGTTTCAAAAGAACTATTTTCGAGCGTAAATTTAATCACGAAACTCATTATAGGAGGAGTTCAATATGAACAAAACAGAATTAGTTGCAGCTATGGCTGATCAGGCTGGTCTTTCCAAGAAGGACGCAGAGAAGGCATTAAAGGCTTTCACAGATGTTGTTGCTGAAGAGTTAAAGAAGGATGGTAAGGTTCAGTTAGTTGGCTTCGGTACTTTCGAAGTATCCAGCAGAGCAGCAAGAGAGGGTAGAAATCCTCAGAGCGGCAAGCCTATGAAGATTGCTGCTTCCAAGGCTCCTAAGTTCAAGGCTGGTAAAGCATTAAAGGATATGCTGAACGCATAATAGAAGCTGATTTTTCAGAGACTCGAGAGGACAACCTTTCGGGTCTCTTTCGTTATGAGAAATAGTTTTCAGAAGGAGAGGAACCCCATGAGACTGGATAAATATTTAAAGGTGTCCCGCCTGATCAAACGCCGTACTGTGGCCAACGAAGCCTGCGACAGCGGCAGAGTATTGATCAACGACAAACCGGCAAAGGCATCTGCCAATGTAAAAGAGGGAGATATCATCACGATCTCTTTCGGTAACAAGGAAGTAAAGGTAGAAGTGCTGGATGTTCAGGAGACAGTGAAAAAAGAAGAAGCAAAAGAACTCTTCCGTTATGTATAAATTTCCAATGATTCCCATAAGATGAATTGTAACTCTGAATAGTTATGATAAATTGCAATGTGGCACAGATGGGAGGAAGTATGGAAGATTTAAACACAACAGGGCGTATGCATAAAATAATTATGACCAACAGACGAACCTGCACGGTGAACGGTGTCAATGATGTGCTTTCTTTTGATCTGCGGGAGATTCTGCTGGAGACGGAACAGGGGATGCTGATGATCCGCGGAAATGAACTGCATGTGAACCGGCTGACCCTGGATAAAGGGGAAGTGGACATTGACGGCCGGATCGACAGCTTCGTATATTCGGATACCGCAGCATCCGGGGAGAAGCAGGAGTCATTTTTCGCCAGGCTGTTCCGTTAATGAATGAAAATGTTTTTCTGCTGCATGCGTTTCTCCTGGGAGTAGAGATTACTTTTCTGTATGATATACTGCGGATTCTGCGGAGGGTTTTTGTACATGGCAACGGCATGGTGTCACTGGAGGATATTGCCTTCTGGATCTATTGTGCGGGAAAAGTGTTTTTACTGATGTTCCGGGAGAGCAATGGGAACCTGAGATGGTTCGCTGTGCTGGGGGCGGTATTGGGAATGTATCTGTATCACAGGACGCTAAGTCCCCTCCTGGTAAAATATGCCTCCGGATTTCTCAACATGCTCTTAAACCCGATTCATAAGGCGTTGCGGATATCCGTAAGATGGGTAAAAAAGAAGTTGACGAGACTTCGGAAAATGCTTAAAATGTTCATAGAAAGGAGATGCGCGTATGGCAAGGGGAAAAAGAAGAGTAGCCTACCGCAGGAGACATCAGAACCGGTTCAGCCTGTTCCTGGTGAGCCTGGTCGTATTGATGATCATGGTAGTCGTTGCGGTGCGAAGCGTGGAATTACAACGGAAGATCGCAGGATATGATACCCAGATCGCAAGCCTGAGCGCGCAGATCGATGCGGAGACCGCCAGGGCGGAAGAAATCGAGGAGTATCGCAAGTATACGCAGACCAAGGCTTATGTGGAGGAAGTGGCGAAGGATAAGCTGGGATTGGTGTATGAAGGTGAGATCCTTTTTAAAGAGGACAATTAAGCAGGGAGACTGATTCTCAACAGTGGACCTGCTTTTTTTGTCGCAAAAAATGAAGGTAACATTCCCCCGAATTTGACAAAAAGAAAGAAACAGTGGCTCTATAATCGTGAGGACAGAAGGGGGAATGGTCATGGTGATAGGAAAAAGAGAACAGAAAAATCCGGAACAGAGGTTATGCGCACAGGTATCCATGCTGTGCCGGCAGAAGCTGTTGGGGTATGCGGAGAGTTTTGAGGAATTGGGGAGAAGTTTTCACGACGAAGCGAGGATTGTGGGAGATGACAGACAGAGTATTCTGGAGAAATGTCTGCTGCAGCAGAGCAGGCAGGTCATGGGGGATCATCTGCAGACGGTCGCACGGATCATGGAACAAGTGGCCGGAGAAGAGATGTGCTACCGGCCGGTAGAGGAAAAGCGAAGAAAAAACCTCGTCCAGGCATTGCATAGTGAGGGGATCGCGGCAGCAGAGTTATGTTATATTCGAAAAAAAGGTGCTGCCGCAAACGGTATCAGCATGATACTTTCCACGGAGAGATCCGGCTGTAAGGCCTCGCAGGCAGCAGATATGCTTACCGTACTTTTGGGGAAGCATCTGCAGCCGTCGCCGGGAAGTCCCTATCTCATAGAGAGGGAACCACACTGTTTTCAGTTTACAGAAGAACCGAAATATGTGGCTCTTACCGGAGTGAGCCGGGCAGTAAAAGAGGGAGAGAAAATATCCGGGGATCAGTATGCCATGCTGGAATCGGAAAAAGGAAGACTGTTATTGCTGTTATCCGACGGAACCGGTGCGGGAGAAGATGCCAGCCGGGGCAGCGGCAGAGTATTGGATCTCATGGAAAAAATGCTGGAGGCGGGATTTGACACCGAAGAATCCGTAAATATGCTGAACTCCGCATTGTATGCGCAGAATGAGGAGGAAGATCATCCGACGGTGGATATCTGCAGCCTGGATCTGTACAGCGGAGAGTGCGAGATCTGCAAAGTCGGAGGTGCGGCCACTTTTTTAAAAGAAAGCAGCGGGACAGAATGTATCGGAGGAGAAAGTCTGCCACTGGGGATTTTCCAGAAAGCGCAGACGGAAGTCCGGGTGCGGCAGCTGGCAGCGGGTGACCTGCTGATCATGATGACGGACGGTGTGCTGGATGCACTGGAGGATGAATGTGAGGAGCGGATGCGGGATATGATAGAGGCATTGGAAGAACAGAATCCGCAGGAGATCGCAGAGAAGATACTTTCTTATGCCATATGCAGCTGTGGGGGCAGGATCCGGGATGATATGACGGTGTTTGTGCTGTGCTTGTGGGAGAATGCGTGATTGCTGCCTTGATTTTTTCGCATAATTAGGATAGAGTAAAATCATGAATACATGGATGGATACACGAGAAAAAGTATTTGCATATATAAAAGAGCATCAAATGCTGCAACCCGGTGACCGTGTGGTGGCCGGGGTTTCCGGAGGGGCAGACTCGGTTTGCCTCTTATTTTTGTTGCTGGAATGGAGGAGAGAATTCCAGCTGGACATTGCGGTGGTCCATGTCAATCATGGGATCCGGCCGGAAGCCGGTGAGGATGCCCGGTATGTGGAAAAATTGTGTGGAGAACATAAAATCCCGTTTTTCCTGACGGAAGCCGATGTGCGGCAGCGGGCAATTCTGGAAAAATGTTCCGAAGAGGAAGCCGGCCGCAGAACAAGATATGAAGCTTTTGACAAGGCTGCGGAGGAATGGGGATCCACGAAGATCGCGGTAGCGCATAACAGCAATGACCGCAGCGAGACGCAGCTGTTTCATCTGTTCCGGGGCAGTGGGATCCGGGGACTGGCGAGCATCCTTCCGGTGAGAGGTCGGATCATACGGCCGATCCTGTGCCTGGAGAGATGGGAGATCGAGGACTTTTTAACACAACAGGGAATTTTCTACTGTAAGGATGCTACCAACGATGAGGACGATTACACCAGGAACCGGATACGGCATCATATTTTACCCTATGCGGAGCAAAACATTGTGCGGGGCTGTGTGGCGCACATGAACCAGACAGCGGAGCTGCTGGCGGAGACGGAGGAATATCTGGAGCTGCAGACGGCGGAGGCAGTGAACAGATGCATACGGAGCATAAAGGCTCCGGGCAGTGCGCTACAGCAGGATGTGAGCAGTTGGGCACAAGAGGTGCATATCGCGGTGGAACCTTTTCTGACGCTGCATCCGGTGATCCGTAAAAGACTTTTGTATGAAGAGGTAAAAAGACTTTCTCCCGGGCAGAAAGACATCACCTATCAGCATATTGCGGAGCTTCTGACGTTGTTTACGCAGGAAGGAAACCGGACGATCTGCCTTCCCTTCGAAATCCGCGGCAGACGGCAATATGAACAGGTCATCCTGATGATGCAGACAACGAAAACTGCGGACAGCGACTTGCAGACTGCTGTTGCGACACCGCTCTGGCAGCAGCGGGATCTGGATATGATTCCGGGACAGAAGAAAACAGTGGAGTGCGCGCTGGGAACTCTGGAATATTCCGTATGGGAAGCGTCCCATGGACTTGAAAAAAACCAAGAAGTTCCCACAAATCAGTATACGAAATGGTTTGATTATGATAAAATAAAAAAATGTCCGACGATACGTACAAGGCAGACAGGAGACTATCTGACCATTGCAGACGGCAGAGGCGGAATGATCCGTAAGTCATTAAAAAGCTATTTTGTCGATCAGAAAATTCCTCGTGAGGAGCGCGACCGGCTGCCGATCCTGGCAGAGGATGATCACGTGCTGTGGGTCATGGGATACCGCATCAGCGAATATTATAAAGTTACGGAGAATACAAAACGTATTTTAAAGGTACAATTAATAAGAAAGGAGTTCGCCTAAGAGCGAAGAGACAAAAGAAAATGGCAGAACATATCAGAGTACTGTTGACAGAAGAGGAAGTAGATAAGAGAATTCAGGAGATCGGAGAACAGATCAGTAAGGACTATGCAGGTAAGCAGGTACACCTTGTATGTGTACTGAAGGGCGGCAGCTTCTTCATGTGTGAGCTGGCAAAGCGTATCACCGTTCCCGTATCCCTGGATTTCATGTCTGTATCCAGCTATGGCAGCGATACCAAGTCCAGCGGTGTGGTAAAGATCGTAAAAGACCTGGATGAATCCCTGAAGGATAAGGATGTTATCGTAGTAGAGGATATCGTAGACAGTGGTAGAACCTTAAGCTATCTGTTAGAGATGCTTCGTGACAGAGGACCGGCTTCTTTACGTCTGTGCACCCTGTTGGACAAGCCGGAGAGAAGAGTCATTGATGTTCATGTAGATTATACCGGATTTAATATTCCCGATGAATTTGTAGTGGGCTACGGTCTGGATTATGATCAGAGATATCGTAATCTGCCTTACATCGGTGTGGTAGAATTCGATTAAGCAATACGAAGATGTAGGAGGCCCGTGAAGTTGAAACAAAACGGCAGAACAATTAATTCTTATTTTATTTTTATCATACTTCTGGTCATGGTGATCGTAGGGCTCAATCTGTTGAGCAACCGGGAAGAGGACTATACCAGAGCAGAATTCATCGCAGATCTGGATGCCGGAAATGTATCCGAGATTGTGATACAGCCGAATGGAGAAGCCCCTACCGGCTATCTGGAGATCCAGATGAAGAACGGACTGAATCATAAGCTGTATGCTACGGATATCACCGAGCTTGAGACACTGGTCCGCGAGTACGGATTTGACCCTGTAGTGAATGACATTGAGAGAGAGAACTGGTTCCTTACTTATATGCTGCCAATGCTGGCAGTACTGGCTGTAGGTGTATTCCTTTTCATGATGATGAATGCCCAGCAGGCCGGTGGCGGTAACGGTAAAATGATGAACTTCGGCAAGAGCCGGGCCAAAATGTCCATAGGTGACAAGAGCGTCACCTTTGCACAGGTAGCCGGTCTGAAGGAGGAAAAAGAGGAACTGGAGGAGATTGTTGATTTCCTGAAGGAGCCGGGAAAATACACCGGCGTCGGTGCGAGGATCCCCAAGGGTGTCTTGTTGGAGGGTCCTCCCGGAACCGGTAAGACTCTGCTGGCGAAAGCCGTGGCAGGCGAAGCCGGAGTACCTTTTTTCAGCATCTCCGGATCTGATTTCGTGGAAATGTTCGTCGGTGTCGGCGCATCCCGTGTGCGCGATCTGTTTGAAGAGGCGAAGCACAATGCGCCCTGTATCGTGTTCATTGATGAGATCGATGCCGTGGCAAGACGCCGTGGTACCGGTATGGGCGGCGGACACGATGAGAGAGAGCAGACCCTGAACCAGTTACTGGTAGAGATGGACGGTTTCGGTGTCAACGAAGGCATTATCGTCATGGCAGCTACGAACCGTGTGGATATTCTCGATCCCGCGATCCTGCGTCCCGGACGATTTGACCGTAAGGTAGCGGTAGGGACTCCGGATGTGGGTGGCAGAGAAGAAATACTGAAGGTACATGCGAAGAATAAGCCCCTGGGAGATGATGTAAATCTACAGCAGCTTGCGCAGACTACCGCAGGATTCACCGGAGCGGATCTGGAGAATCTGTTGAACGAGGCAGCGATCATCGCAGCGAAGGAGAATCGCTCCTTTATCGCGAATAAAGATGTTAAGAGGGCGTTTGTCAAAGTAGGAATCGGTGCAGAGAAGAAGAGCCGCATTATTTCCGACAAGGAGAAGAAGATTACGGCATATCACGAGGCAGGTCATGCGATCCTGTTCCATGTGCTGCCGGATGTGGGACCTGTCTACACCGTATCCATTATTCCTACCGGTGTGGGAGCCGCCGGTTACACCATGCCTCTGCCGGAAAAGGATGAGATGTTCGCCACCAAGAGCCGTATGCTCCAGGATATCATGGTATCTTTGGGCGGACGTATCGCAGAGGAGATCATCTTCGGAGATATTACCACCGGAGCATCCAGTGATATTAAGAAAGCCACCAAGACAGCCCGCCGTATGGTAACCCGTTACGGAATGTCTGATAATATCGGTGTCATCTGCTATGACGATGACGATGATGAAGTCTTCATCGGTAAAGATCTGGCACATGCCAAGGCTCACAGTGAGGAGATTTCCGGTGAGATCGATAAGGAAGTCAAGCGCATCATAGATGACTGCTATACCAAGGCAAAAGACATTATTATGCAGCATGAGAATGTACTTCACAGTTGTGCTACGCTTCTGTTAGAAAAGGAAAAGATCAACAGAGAAGAGTTTGAAGCACTTTTCGTATAGGAAAAGGTTTTCGAGGGTGCTTCGTAGATTTGGTAGTATTGTACAAACTGCTTTTGTGAAAAATAAACAAAAACAAATATGCATTTTTGTAATATTTGTGAATTTTGAGAATAGTCAAAACTAGTAGTGCATGCTATTATAATACTCGTAACCCCCCCAATACATTATATAGTTTTTTGCTATACCCCATAAGAAAGAAATACCTTCTCTAAAAAGGACAGTCCTCCCAAGACTGTCCTTTTTACTGTTCAAAAACAAGTCCGGCTGTTGTCAGATGTAGGGAAAAAGGGTATAATTACATATGTGTGTGCTGCACAGGTAAGAATAGCAGGAGCATAATATAGATAGTAAGACATTAGTCTCAGAAAGGATAGATACTATGGATCTGGAGCTATTACGTCGAACAGAATATAATCAGCAGTATATTGCTGCCATGAGACCCGTATTTAACAGAAGAGCTCTTTTCACGGATACAAGTGCGGAGTATGTGATCCCGGAAGAACCGGAACCATATTCCGAGGTGACGATCCGTTTCCGTACCGCCAGGAACAACGTGGACAGAATATTCCTCGTAAGCGGTGGACAGAAGCATCTCATGGTACGAGTGGAGGGCAATAATGATTTTGATTACTATGCTTATGTGATGCGTCTGGATGATCAGAAGGTATCCTACTACTTTGAGGTACAGACCGGCAGAATCACAGGTATCTTCGATATGAGAGGATTGGTGCAGGAGGTCAACGAGTATTATGACTTTATCATCATTCCCGGCTTCCATACTCCCGATTGGGCAAAAGGTGCGGTAATGTACCAGATCTATACCGATCGTTTCTGTAATGGCGATCCTTCCAATGATGTGCTGACCAATGAATACTGCTATATCGGGGAGCCGGTGCACCGTGTAGAGGACTGGGGACGGTATCCTGCACAGATGGATGTCCGTGAGTTCTACGGAGGAGACCTGCAGGGCGTATTGGACAAAATGGACTACCTGCAGGAGCTGGGCGTTGAGGTAATTTATTTTAACCCTCTGTTCGTATCCCCGTCCAACCATAAATACGATATTCAGGACTATGATTATATTGATCCCCATCTGGGTAAGATCGTCAGTGATGAGGGAGAGCTGCTTCCGGATGGACAGCGGGAGAACCGTTTCGCTTCCCGCTATATCGACCGCGTGACCAATAAGGCGAACTTAGAGGCGAGCAACGAGATGTTTGCCCAGGTAGTGGCAGAGGCGCATCGCAGAGGCATGAGAGTCATATTGGACGGTGTGTTCAACCACTGCGGATCCTTTAATAAATGGATGGACAGAGAACGTATTTACGAGAATGCGGAAGGCTATGACAAGGGTGCTTATGTCAGCGCAGACAGCCCTTACCGGAATTATTTTGATTTCCATAATCAGGCAGCATGGCCTTATAACAATTCTTATGACGGATGGTGGGGACATGATACCCTGCCGAAGCTGAATTACGAACTTTCTCAGGAACTGATGGATTATGTTCTTCATGTTGCAAAAAAATGGGTATCTCCGCCCTATAATGTGGACGGTTGGAGACTGGATGTGGCGGCAGACTTAGGTCACAGCCAGGAGTTCAATCACCATTTCTGGCAGGAATTCCGGAAAGCGGTAAAAGAGGCCAATCCGGAGGCAATCATTCTGGCAGAGCATTACGGCAATACCAGAGACTGGCTGCAGGGCAACGAATGGGATACTGTCATGAACTACGATGCGTTCATGGAGCCCGTGACCTGGTTCCTTACCGGTATGGAGAAGCACAGCGATGACTACAGAGAGGATCTGCTCGGCAATGCAGAGAGCTTCTGGGGAGCCATGCGGCATCATACCTCCAGTTTTTCCATGCCCAGCTGGCAGGTGGCTATGAATGAACTGTCCAACCATGATCATTCCCGTTTCCTGACGAGAACGAACCATAAGGTGGGACGTACCAATACTTTAGGCCCCCAGGCTGCGGAGCAGGGCATCAATAAGGCAGTGTTCAGGGAGGGCGTTGTGATCCAGATGACCTGGACGGGCGCACCGACGATCTACTACGGAGATGAAGCCGGTGTCTGCGGATTCACGGATCCCGATAACCGGAGAACCTATCCCTGGGGACATGAGGATCAGGTGCTGTTGTCGTTTCACAAGGATATTATCCGCCTGCGCCGTGAAAACGAGGAACTGCGTACCGGTTCCCTGAAAATGCTGGAGAATGATTATAACTTCATCTCCTACGGGCGTTTTAACCGCAAGGGACAGTGTGCGATCCTGATCAACAATAACAATCATCCCATCACCAAGGAGATCCATGTATGGGAGATCGGGGTTCCTAAGACAGGTAAGATGAAAGTGATCCTGCAGTCCAGAGATGACGGATATTGCATGGAAGGCGCGGAGTATGAGATCAAGGCAGGGAAGATCCTGATCGAGATGCCCCAGACTTCCGCGACAATCCTGAAGTATGTGCAGGAATAACGTGTAGAAAAAAATATAATTTACCAAAGACAGAGAGGATTTCAGATGTTTACCATCATCATAACCCTGCTGTTGCCGCTGGTATCCTTAGGGATCTGGCGGCAATATGTTTTGAAAAATAATGGAAGCACCGGGAAGACGGTGACCGGAAGTAAGGGAGCGTATGTTCTTCGTTATGCAACCTGTCTGATGATCATGCTTTTTGTGCCGTGGGTATTGCTTTCCCTGACCGGCAATGACGACAATACAATTTTGCGAAAACTCGTAGAATCCCGGGAATATGCAGTCAAAGTGCTGAGCCTGGAAATCTGCATCATGCTGGCATATACCATTTGTGAACTGTTCGTGGAAGAGGCGAAAGCCGGTAAACATGAGAAGATTCACAGTGTTATGACTAAAATCGCCGGCAGCAAAGGATGGAACATTGTATACAGATACATAGGACCGGTCGTGGTACTGGCATTCAGTGTGCTGGTGATCTGTCTCAATTTCAGCATGATGTCCGACCGGGTGCTGTGGGGAGATGAAGCTTTTTCTGCAAATACTGCACATAAGAGCGTGGGTGGTATCTTGCAGGTGCTGTATTACTGGGATAATCATCCGCCGCTGTATTATTACTGGCTGAAACTGTTCGGAACCCTGTTCGGGTATAAGGTTCCGGTATTTCATCTGGCTTCATTGGTACCGTTTGTCATTGGTATCGTGCTGGCACTGACAGTGATACGGAAACATTTCGGTATGCTCTCAGCCGCATTTTTCATGATGATATCGGGTCTGGGACAGGCGTGCCTGGAATATAATCTGGAAGTTCGCATGTATGCGCTGGCTTTCCTGTGTGTAATGGGTTGCTTCTATTGTTCCTACAGAGTCATTGCTGACGGTAGCAGGAAGACCTGGGCAGGCATGGTGCTGTGGGCACTGGCAGCAGCGTATTCTCACTATTATGCACTGGTGGCTGTAGGCATTATGATGTTTTCCACCGGAGTGGCCGTATGGATCAAATACCGTGGGAAAACATGGATAAAGGGTGTTCTGGCCATCGTAGCATTTTTCATAGGTTATGCACCCTGGCTATATTTCTTCTATGCCGGCTTGAAAAATGTCAGCAGAGGCTGGTGGATGACGGAGATCCTTGGACTGGATCAGAGCCTGGAGATCGTCATGGGCGGCAGACGGATGAATGCAATCGTATTTCCGTTGCTGCTGGTATTTTTACTGATAACAATACTTGCGGATTCTTCTGTATTCACAGTGGGGGAAGCGGGGCGTGTCTGCCTGCACAAACCTTCTGTGAAAAAGTGGTCGGATAAGACTTATGCAATGGCAGTGGGAGCCTGTACGATTCTGGGAACTCTTGCATTTGCCTATCTGTTAAGTATTGTGATGGCACCGATGCTGGCGCAGAGATATCTGTATCCGTTAAGTGCAGTGGCGATCATGATGCTGGTCATCGGCAGCAGCCATCTGCTGGAACAGGTGGCGGAGCTGGAGAACCGGTCCTGGAAGGGCTTGGGGCTGTTAGTTCGATTGCTGCTTGTGCTGTTACTGCTTGTAATGTTTGGTATGGGAATACAGAATTACCGGGAATGCTATGACAGTTATGAACAGCAGAAGGTAGAGACTGACAAGACCCTGGACCTGATCGGCACGCCCGAAGAGGATGTGCAGATGGTCAGCAACGGAGTGAAACATCTGGGATGGACGGTACTGTATTATTATTATCCCGATAATGAGATCGTAAATGGCAATTACAACCAGGCAGAATCCGATAGATTCTGGTATTTTACACCGGAGGCTATGGGCGATGACTCTTTTGCGGAACTGCAGCAGAAAGGGTATCAGGTGACCGACTATGGGCAGATGCAGCTGGCGCAGTATCCGTTTTATCTGTACTATATTGAAGCAGTTCAGCCTGCGCCATTCGCAAAGTCGCGTTAGCACGCTTTGAGTGCGAGTACCCAATCGTCGCTTCTGTCATCCTATGGCTGAACTTTAACACTAAAATAATAAAAAATATCTTGCAATTTGTGTGAACATATGCTACAATTTCACATTGTTAGGGCACTTTGCCTGACATGGATGGATTCCCGAGTGGCCAAAGGGGACAGACTGTAAATCTGCTGCAAATTGCTTCGGTGGTTCGAATCCACCTCCATCCAGTTGCGTTGATGAGCTCAATGGAACAGTGCGTAGCGCATAAGTCCATGCAGTTGAGTTCGAGTATAGCGCAATGCGTCCGCTGGTGTGGCGGAATAGGCAGACGCAAGGGACTTAAAATCCCGCACGTATATTCCACACAATATCGTGCAAACCCCTGATTTTACTGGATTTCCAGAAAATCAAAAAATTTTAATTTGTTCATCCATCGGAAATATCCCTCCAAATATCAGGGAAAACCCCTCCGATTGATGTATATACACACCATGCTGGTGTGGCGGAATAGGCAGACGCAAGGGACTTAAAATCCCTCGGGGGCAACTCCGTGCCGGTTCAAGTCCGGCCACCAGCAGTATGGCATGAGGAAGAATCCCGGTTAGTTTGCTGCTGCTCGGGGTTCTTTTTCTTTGTAATTTGGTATGATTCCGGCTATCGCATTTGCGGATATAACCTTGTTCTTATAGTTCAGATGAGCATAGATATTCATGGTGGTGGAAATATTACTGTGTCCCAGCCATTCCTGAATTGCTTTCATGTCTATACCGCTGTCATATAAAAGCGTAGCACAGCTATGGCGTAAATCATGGAATCTTATATGCTTCAGCTCATTCTTGTCACAGATAAGCCTAAAGTGCTGTGTAACAAAATTCGGCTTAATTAAATTCCCCATAGGATCTACATTGATATATTCTCTGAACTCCTTGTTATAGGAATCACCAAACAGTTTTGCATTAAGCTGCTGATTACGCAGCAGTTTAACAAGTAGTTCTTCCAGCTGGGGCACCAGAGGTAAAGACCTGTTACTGGATTTGGTTTTTGGTTTGTCCTTCTTTATCATTTTCAGCTTGCCATCGATACAGGACTCTACGACGACGTGCTTTACGCTGATTGTTTTACGGACAAAATCAATGTTCTTCCATTTCAAACCAATAATCTCACTTCTACGCATCCCATAATAACTTGCAAAAATTACAATCTGTTCGAGAGGATCTCCGCGAAAAACCCGGAACATCTGATCCAATTCTTCAGCATTGTAAATACTGCCGACAAAAACTTCTTTAATAGGCTTTTTAACACGATCAGCGGGATTGCAGTTTATGGTTCCGTCTATATACAATTCCTGCAATGCCTTTCGTATATTTGCGTGTCTGTGGATTACAGTATTTGCAGATACTTTTCTGGTATCCATTAAATAATCGTAATAATCCTTTATCAGCTGTGGGTTTTTCTCAAGATCTGACAGAGTAAAACCTTTTTCCAAAAAATATGGATAAACGGAACTTTCAATGCCACATTGATAGCCAGCGAAGGTATCTTCATCTACCGAATGTCTCATGGATTTAAGCCAGAACAGCATATAATCACAAAATAAAATCTGATCGACTGGTTGTAGCATGAGATTAGGGTTAACGGGTGGAATTACCCGTTTTTTCTTATTTCCCTGTTTGTTCGTATTCTTGAATGAAGTAAGATTCATCACATCGGGTTTATCCATAGTGGTTTCAGAAAAACCATTCAGATTACGATTATCTGACTGATGTGCAGCAACATCAGTATCTAAACTACTTAATTCTTCCGGATTCACTTCCTTTCCTTGCTCAGCAGCCATTTCAGGCGGTGTAAACTCTTGACGTGCTTGTTGGAGCATTCTTTCGGCATTTCTTGCATTTCCTCTGATTTTCAGGCCGGTAGAGATTTGTTTTGTCTTTCTCTTTCCATTTGCATCCTTATAACTCAGAATAATCTGGTAAATACCGTTTTGCTCCCTCAGATGACCTGCTACCATATATATTTCCTCCTTTTGGTAGTCTCAGCTCATCTGCCATGACAAGAGCATTATAGCATACCTAAAATGAAATTAGAAAGGTATCTGCAAATATTCCAAAACATAAATTTTTGGTATTTTATAGATACGTCCGATACAAACAGATTTAATCTGCTTTTCTTTCACAAGCTTATAGGCTGTTTTGGTGCTGATGCCGAGCATGGAAGCAAGCTGTTCTACGGTTACTACATCAGGGTAGTTTTCAAAAATAGATTTATTTGTATTTTTCATAGTGAATCCTCATAAATGATAGGTTATACACATATCTCCCGTCACCGCTTCCTGCGCCCTTTTAGGCCGCGTAGTATGGCTGTACTGTGTGCATTTAGTCTATCCGCAGTGATAGGACGGATAGCACCCGTATGCATGACGGTATATGCTATGAACTTGTCATGGAGCAATGACCCATAATACAGATCACTTGTAGAGTAAATACAGCAGATGATGAAAAATCCCTGAAAAATTTTTTGAATTTTGTCAATGGGCTAATAACATACAAACAATGTTATCAGAAGAAAGTTGGAATGCTTTGATTATTATAGCGAGTGTTAAAAGCCGGTTGACAGAGTAATCACAGATATGCTATTCTCAGTTTGTAATTGATTTTTGTGCATCCCAATCGGGATAGAAGCACACGTTGTTTAAGTTTGTACGTAAGTGTCGAAAATTGCCATAAGTAAAAGTGGCATATTTTTGGCACTTTTTTTGTTTCCGGAAAATGGAAATGAAAAATAAGTTTATATGTGGGCAATACCACACGCAGTTTAGGAATGGATTCATTGTGCAGCCATTCCTTTTTTGTTGCCAGAAATTGCCCATACAAGGGCTTAATCCGCAAAGCGGCTGGATAAATAACCTCGAATGAGGAGAAGAAAGGAAGGAAAACAAATGAATGGAGCAAGAGTGTTTGAAGACGCTTACAGTAGTGTTTTCAGGGAACAGGAGGATTTCTTTTCATGCCTGCATGAAATTATGGGAAAATCCTCTTGGATCCGACAAAAGGTCAGAAACCTGCGGTTAGTTCCCATTATTGCAGGGAGTACCTTTGAGAAAGAACTACGCAGTCAGTATACGGAAGATGGCATGGATGATGGCATCATAACGGATACGATTGCAAATACAGCGTTAATGCTCAAATACCGGGGAAAAATGTTACCGGTGAGGGACTGCGCCATCAAGAGCATTCTGGATCGTGCAGGTATCCAGGGAAGCGGCCTTCGCAGGGTGGAGAGAAACGTCTATGCCAGAATCTTAAATGACGTACTGAAAGTCACAAAGGGAGAGGCATTACTCCGCATCAGCGAAGGAAAGGTATCCGCAGTATTGAGCGGAGACTGCAATGATTACGCTATCCTTAACATGGAGGAGATATTCCTTCACACCGTGCAATATTTGCAGGAGGAATTTGAAGGCTGCAGGTATATGGCAGGCTTCTATGAGCATGACATGGTATCTGCTATGTGGAGCATTGATGAGTCAGGTCTGTTATCGGCATACAGCAAGGAACTTTCGTTGTTGGGTAAGACTGCGGAAGACATGATCCCCATGGTGCGGGTTACTACATCGGATACCGGAACCTGTGGAGCCAATATCTACCCTATGCTGTTAAACGTAAAGGATGGAAAGAGTGTCAACCTGGGGTCTCCATTAAAGCTTGTTCATAAGAACGGCAGCACAATGGCAGACTATGATGCACAGCTTAAGAAACTCTATGCAAAGTATCAGCTTGCAATCGGAAAGCTTACAGAGCTTTTAGAAGTGCGGATCGCCAATCCGGTGAACTGCATGAGCGAAGTAATGGCAAAGCTTGCAATTCCTAAGAAATATCAGGCAGAAGCACTGGACTTATTCAAGGCACAGTACGATGTCTGGTCCTGTACGGCACATGATATCTATTTCGCTATTTCAGAGATCCTTTTCATGCTGGAGTGCGAAGGAGCTTCGGGCAGCCGTATCGCAAAGATGGAAGAGCAGATCGCAAGGGCACTGTCAATGAACTGGGCAGAGTATGATTTCCCGGAAATGTAAATAAAAACAAAGGAGAATGGACAAATGGAAGAATTAAGAAAGAAACTGATGGAAGAATTAAAGAATAAACTGGGAGAAGGATATGAGGTATCCCCGGTAGACGTAAATAAGAATAATGGAACGATATTACATGGAATTTCTATAATGTTAAAAGGCAACATAGGAGGTCCTACGGTATATGTAGATAATTTCTATCAGAGATTTCAGGGGTCCAATGAAGAGATTGAGGAGATGATAGATTACATTCTGGAAGATATCAGAGCCTGCTATGAAATAGACGATGAGGAGCTACAAAGAAATGTCTATGAATATGACAGGGCGAAGGAACATTTGAGAGTTGTACTGTGTAATTATGAAGCAAATAAAGAAACCTTATCCAGTAGACCCCATAAGCGGATACTTGACCTGGCAGTCATTGCGTGTGTCAGAAATGACGAAGCTCCCGTGGGAAGAACGGGCTTTATCTATGTCACTGACAGATTATTGGAAATCTGGGGAGTTTCCAAAGAGGAAATGTTTACTACTGCCTTGAAGAACACGATGAAAGAGGCATTCTGTTGCAAACTGAGTGATCTGCTGGCACAACAGGATGACTTTGAGCTTCCTCCGGGAGTGGAGATTCCCTTGTATATCCTGACAACAAACTCCAAATATCTGGGTGCAAGCTCACTTTTAAATGGTCCGGCACTGAATCAGATAGCGGAGGAGTTACACAGTAATCTGTTTATCTATCCATCCAGCATCCATGAAGTATTGGTATTACCGGATGAAGGTACAAGAAAGCAGAGAGCAATGCAGAAAAAAATGGTGGAAGAGGTAAATGAAACCAATGTTTCTCCGGAGGAAAGACTTTCCAACAGCGTTTATTACTTTGACCGTGAGAAACATGAAGTCACCATAGATTACCTGGGAAAACCGCTCAGCGAACTGAACAGATAGAAACAGAATGAAATATAGAACAGTGGCAGAAAAAGAGAAGGCATCCCCTTCTCTTTTTCTGTCGTATGGAAGGAGAAAGAATATGAGTCTTAACTTAAATTACAAGCCGGAAGCAGTTGTGGATACTTCCGGATTATCAAGAGAGGAATGGTTAGATTACCGTAAGAAAGGAATCGGTGGCAGTGATGCTGCAGCAATCATGGGAGTTTCCCCGTTTGCAACCAAAAGAGATCTCTTTTACGACAAAACAGGTATCCGTCCGGCTTTTCAGGAGAATGAGGATAACTGGGTAGCAAAGGAAGTAGGACACAGACTGGAAGATCTGGTAGCAGAAATCTTTTCGCAAAAGACAGGACTTAAGATTTTTCCAGTGCGCACGATGTTCAGACATCCGCTGTATCGCTTTATGCTTGCAGACGTGGACTTTTTCATCGAATTTGCAGATGGTACGTATGGAATCCTGGAGTGTAAGACAACCAACTACAACTGTCAGGAAAAATGGGCAAATAATACAATCCCGGTCAACTATGAGTACCAGGTACGGCACTATATGTCCGTCATGAACATTGATAAGGCCTATATTGCCTGTCTTTACGGGAACAATGCAGAGGAGTTCTTTATACGTCCCCTGGAGAGAGACCTGGAGACGGAAGAGGATCTTATTGCGGAAGAGAAGTACTTCTGGGAAGAAAAGGTGTTGAAGAAGGTGGAGCCGGATTACGTAGAGAAAGCAGATCTTGTGATCGCAAGCATCAAAAAGCATTATGGTCCAGCAGATCCGCAGGCCGCAGGTGTCATTCTTTCCACAAAGAATCTATCAGGGATCAAGACGTATCTGAGCCTGAAGCAGGAAAAAGCGAAGTTGGAAGGCGAGGTAAAGCGTTTGGAGGAGAGAATGAAGCAGTCCTATCTTGGTGTTCTGGAAGAATTAGGAGCAAGCTGCAGCGGCACGATCATGGATGGCACCACAAAGTATGAGGTGTCCTATAATCCGACCTACCGTACCTCCATTGACAAAAAAGGACTGGAGAAACTGAAAATCCAGCATCCGGATGTCTATGACGATTACGTGCAGACGACGGAGAACCGGAGATTTGTCGTAAAGGAAAGAAAGGTGGCATAGCGGTATGGAGAACAGAAAGGTTGTATTTATCTGTGCACCGTATGATGCTAAGGATTCCATCGCTCACGCAAAGGAAATCGCACTTGTATCGCATTTTCGGGCTCTTATAGAGGATATGTACCACTATAAGACTTATGCTCCCGGAAGCTACCTTACCGGGCCTTCAAAGGAGGCAAAGGATTTCCGGGTAGAGATCGAAGATGTGATCCTTAAAAACTGCCATGCGATGTTTGTATGTGGCAGGGAAGTGACAGGTGGAATGCAGGTACAGATTACAAAGGCAAAGGTATTAAATATCCCAATTTACCGGGTAGTGGAAGGCAAAAAGGGAGTGATTATTACCATGTATGTAGAACAGGAGAAAAAATATGTGTAAGGAAAGAAAGATACCAGAAATACTTATATGCGCACCTTGTGATGCGGTCACAGAAGAAGATGCAGAAAAGGAATATGAGCTCCGCAAGCACTACAAAAGAGTGTTCCGAAGAGGAGAGCCTAAGTGCTGCACTTTTAAATACATTGCTTTTGCGATTAATAACGCAAACCTATCAGATGCGTTCTTCAGGAAGAGCCTACAAAAGTCAATGGCTAAGTCCTGTGATATCGTCATAGTCTGCGGAGATGTGATAACACCAAATATGAAAGAGCAGATTGAAGAAGCAAAACGGTATCATAAGGAAATTTATCGAATGATAGAAAAAGAGGAAGGTGCTTGTATCTTCTGTTATCAAGACGAGGAGGAAGCAGATGAAAAGTAAGTTTGTAAAAACGGTCTATGAGAAGAATGGATTTTGCATCTATGTATATGTTACGGAAGCAGAATCGGTGCCACAGGCAGCCAGAAGTAATTACTATAAAGGCCCTGGATATGAATTTACCGCTATCGGAAATAATCTTCCGGCAAATAAGCTGTCGGAAGTAGATCTGCATGGTGACTGGGAGAAAAACAGCCACGGAGTGCAGTTCAAAGTAGATTATTTTGAAGAGATCCGCCCGCAGAGTGTGGAAGGAATCGAAAGCTACTTAGCATCCGGTATGGTAAAAGGGATCGGTCCCAAGACGGCAAAACTGATTGTCGAAAAGTATGGCACCAGAACGTTTGAAATTCTGGATGATTACCCGGAGTCCCTACTGGAGATCAAGGGAATCACCAGGAAAAAACTGGATAAAATACTTTCGGCATATCAGGACAGTCATGCGGTCAGGGATCTGGCAGCGTATCTTACTCCGTTTAAGGTAACACCCAAGAAAATCCGTAAGATCTATGAGCATTTCGGGAATGCGGCACTGGATGTCGTAAAGAACCAGCCGTTTGCCCTGTGTGAGATCAGTGGATTTGGGTTCCTTACCGTGGATGAGATCGCCAGAGCGAATCACTGCAGACCCAATGAGCCATTAAGGATCGAAGGCTGTATCGGCTACTGCATGGAACTGGAAATGCAGAACGGTAATCTCTATGCCGATAAGCAGAAATTCCAAAAGCAGGTGCATGAGCAGCTAAACAGAGGTTATGCAGAAGAAGTAGTTACCGAGGTAGAGGTGTATAAGGTGATGTACCAGATGGTGCATGACAAAGCCCTTTACTATGAGGACGGTGCCCTGTATAGTGCCAAACTCTATCATTTTGAGACACAAGCAGCGAAGGATCTGGCTACACTCCTGGTGCAGACGTATATGCCGCCTGCAGGACTGGAAGATCTGATCACGCAGGCGCAGAAGGATTTAAAGCTGTTATTATCCGACAAGCAGGTGGAAGCAGTAAAGAAGGCATTCACAAATCTGGTGAGTATTATCACCGGCGGTCCCGGCACCGGTAAGACTACGGTGCAGAGGGTACTGTTATACATCAGCGAAAAGCTGGGAGAAGAAAAGATCTTATTAACTGCTCCCACAGGCAGAGCCAGCAGACGCATGGCGGAAAGCACCGGAAAAAGTGAAGCATTGACGCTCCATAGCGCGCTTGGATTAAATAACGATGAGGAGTGTGAGGCTGCGGACGAAATGTTATCCGAGGATTTCATCATTGCGGATGAGTTTACGATGGCTGATATGCGGCTGTCCTATGAACTTTTCAAGCACATCGAAAAGGGTGTACGCGTGGTGATCGTAGGAGATGTAGACCAGTTACCCAGTGTCGGTCCCGGAAATGTGTTCCGCGAGCTTGTGCTGTGCGGCGTGATCCCGGTCACAATCCTTGACATGGTATTCCGTCAGGGAAAGGACAGCAGGATCGCAGCAAACGCCCATAAGATGCAGGAGAATGATACGAACCTGGATTATGGAGATGATTTTATCTTCTGTCCGGCGGATACTGCAGCGGAAGCGGCAGACAAGGTTGCGGAATATTACAGATCCTTTGTGGATGCGTATGGCGTTGACAATGTGCAGGTACTTACTCCATTTCGTAAGAAGGGAGAAGCAAGCGTTAATGCCTTAAACGACAGGCTGTGGGAGATGGTAAATCCGAAAAGCAGTATTGCCAGGGAATTAAAGGCCGGCAATGCGCTGTACCGGGAAGGAGACCGGATTATCCATAACAAAAATAAGAATGACATCAGTAACGGTGACATCGGGTATATCACGGATATCTATCAGGATGAGGATGGCGTGGATCTTATGCGACTGTCCTTTTCGGATGGAAGAATCGTGGAATACAGTGCAGAGGATGCAGACCTTATCGAACACGCATATGCAACAACTGTACATAAGAGCCAGGGAAGTGAATACAAGGTTGTAATCTTACCGTGGCTTCCCATGTTTTATCTGATGTTGCGCCGTAATATTCTCTACACGGCGATTACCAGGGCAAAAGAAAAAATAGTCATTGTAGGCAGTAAGAAGGCTCTCTACCAGGCAATCCATAACACGGCGTGCGACAAGCGAAATACCCGTCTTGGAGAGCGGATCGTAAGGGAATACAACGCACTGCTTACGAAGAAAGCTTCAGCATAGGAGGATGACAATGAATAAATATGCCGATGAGTTTTATGCGACATTTCAGGAACTTGCGAGAAAATATTCAGCAGAAAAAGTGTGGCAAGATGTGATTTATGCCTGCGCTTTAACGCAATCAGTCTTTTTACGAAGTCAGGATAAGAGCGGTCATGAAAAGATTGATAGGATAATGGAGCAATATTCCGAAGAAGAGCAGTATAAAATAATGAGTTTATATGCGAACATCATGGATGCATTGCAAGAAAATCCGGGGCAGGATTTTTTAGGAGAGATGTATCACAGGCTTGATTTGCAAAAGAGTGAAAAAGGGCAGTTTTTTACTCCGTATGATGTATGCAAGCTGATGACTTTATTAAGTTTATCCACCGAGAATCTTGCAGGAGAAATTTCCCAAAAGGGTTATGTTACAGTAAGCGATCCTGCGTGTGGATCCGGAGCCCTTTTACTCTCTTTTTATGAAACGGTAAGAGAAATGGGAATTACAGGTTATCAGGTGTTGGCTGTGGCACAGGACGTTGACAGATCAGCAGCTCTTATGTGTTATCTGCAGCTTTCGGTGTTATTTATTCCGGCAATCGTAATTGTCGGTAATTCTATTACCAACCCTGGGATAGATCCTCAAAATGAGGTATGGTATACGCCTGCTTACAATGTATATCACTGGCATTATGAGCGTTACCATATAGGAGAAGGGACGGATCTTAAGATTGCAGTCAACAAGGAAAGTGGAGGAAAGGTATAGCATGAGCGAAATAGTAATGCCGGAGTGCATGAAACAAAGAAGAGCAAAGTTATTAAATGCCACGTATGAATATTTCCTTACTGTACTTGAGATGGACAGAAACGAGGCAGCACTGCGGTTCCCTATGGATGAACAGCTGATGTGGGTACTCTTTGGGTATGCAGACACCATGCTGGAACGATTAGGGTTCAACGTATGCTATCCGGACATCTATGTGCAGGATGGGAAGAAGATATTATGTAATACGACGCATTGCGGATGTAAGCCCTGCCATATCAGGGACGCATCCAGAATATCAGAACAGTTAAAAGATGTACTAGAAAATGCAGGGTTTTGCATAGTCAGCGAGGATATCACCGGGATAAAAGTACGGGATCCTAAGGATGACGAATGCACCATATCTATTACAGCAAAGAAAAATTCATAGAAACAGGCGGGAAGGCGGTATTTATTATATATCACCTTCCTTAAATGGAAGGAGCAAAAAGAATGAGTGAACAGACCTATATGTATGAGCAGGAAACAGCCGTAGCAGCATTACACAAGGTGGAAGGATTCGATCCGAGAAAGTTTATGCGCCTGATACAGAAGGAAGACCAGTCATCCAGATATTACTTGGATGTAGCTTACCGTAAACTGTGGTTTCGCCTCTGCTATCCGGAAGGAAAGATCGTGAAAACGATCCGTAGCATCACGGAGAAGATGGCAATTGTGGAAGCTAAGGTGTATTTAAGCAAGAATGATCCGGAGGATTCCTATGTTGCCAATGCGTTTGCGCAGAAGTACCGCATGGATGATTCAGAGATCGGTCAGAAGTATGTGGAACTTGCGGAGACGGCAGCTGTGGGACGGGCATTATCGGATGCCGGTTTCGGACTTCAGTTTGCAGACCGTGAAAAAGAGATGGATCCGGAAGTAACGGAGGCACCCATCGATGAAGAAGTGATGGCAGGAACCCCAATCTGTCCGGAGAACATTCCGGAGGAAGTTTTTGAGAGCAGTGTTGGAGAAACCCTGATGGAAGATATGATTCCGGGACAGTGTGGAATTGAGGATTATATCCCGATGCCGGATGAGATCATGCAGGTGGCGGAGGTTTCAAAAGAGGACGCACAACCGCCCAAGGCAGCACAGCAGCCCAAGGCAGCACAGCAGCCCAAGGCAGCACAGCAGCCTACGAAGAAGCCGGAGCAGACACCACAGGAGCAGTTCAGGCAAAATAATGTGGCTCCGGAGTCCACAGTTGGTATTACAAGGGATATGCCGGTAAATGACATCTACGGGAAGCTCACCAGAGATTTAGCGGTAAAGGTGGTAGTTTCTGCCGGATGTTACAAGGGTAAGACTCTGGGGCAGATTGCAGTAGAGAAGCCGGGATCCTTACAGTGGTATGTGGATTCCTATAAAGGTCCTGATAACCTGCTACGTGCAGCAGCAAAGTATCTGCTGGATCAGGCACTTGCACCTGCCTGCTAAAATATAGGACCCCACATTTTGTGGGGTCGATAGAAAGGAGAGGTACAGCAATGCAGGATTTTCCATTTACGATTCGTGACGTGGCAAGTGTGATGAATCTGCGGATCAGACATCGGAATACGGTAAGCCTGGATGTAGACTGTCCGCTTTGTGACGACCATAAAGGGAAAATGAATCTGAACTTTCAGAAGAATGTATTCCGTTGTAACCGGTGCGGTGAGAGTGGAGGAATGCTAAATCTGTATGCGAAAGCATACGGGGTAGATCTCCAGACCGCCAGAAAAGAGATTATCGAAGCTACCGGTGGAAGTGCATTTAAGAGAGAGCAGATCCATAGAAGAGAGATAGAAAGCATCAGACCACAGATCACAAATGCAGAAATGGCAGAAGATGCCGTAAAGCATAAGACTTATACCAGGCTGTTTGAGATGCTGATTCTGGCAGACTGCCACAAAGACAGTCTGTTAAAGCGTGGATTCACGGAAGAACAGATTGAAGCAAACAGGTATAAGAGTACTCCGGTATATGGCTATAAAAAGCTTACCAAGCGGTTGATCGAGGAAGGATGCACGGTAGAAGGCGTTCCGGGATTTTACAGGGATAAGGACGGAGAATGGACGATCTATTTTAACAGAAAAGCCTCCGGTTTTATGATCCCGGTGAAAAATCCGGATGGACTCATTACCGGCGTACAGATTAGATTAGATCACCCTTACGATGGCAGAAAGTATATCTGGTTGTCCAGCGTCAACTTTGAAGGAGGGACGACTTCCGGAAGCCCTGTGCATTTCGTGGGAAAGCCGGGAGATAAGACGGTATTTGTTACGGAAGGACCATTAAAAGGAGATCTGGCCCATGCGTTATCCGGAAGAACCTTCCTGTGTGTTCCCGGAGTCAACCAGTCAGCAAACCTGATGCCAGTCTTAAATGAGATGAAAGAGCTGGGAACCAGGTTTCTCTATGAAGCCTATGACATGGACAAGCTGCTTCGACCGGTCTGCCAGGGAGATTACAGTGAAAACTGTAAGGAATGTCCCTACTATCGTAAGGACTGGAAGAAGCAGCGTATTCCCTGCGAGAAAAAGCAGATCAAACGGGATAATATCAACCGTGGCTGCAATAAGCTGGCTGAAATCTGCAAGGAGCTTGGCCTTCAGGGTAAGACGCTTACCTGGGATACGGATACAGACGGTAACTGGGCAGAAAACGTGAAAGGCGTGGATGATTACCTGGTTTCTATTAGTAAGTCCAAATTTAGGGAAATTTAATTGCCCTATCCCTTTTGTATTGGAAAGGAAGTAGACAGGATGAAAATGGTGTATATAGTGATCTGCTGTTGCTGCAATGGGACGAATATTTTGAAATTGATTCTGTTTGGACATCCGAAAAGAAGGCAGAAAAGAGATGCAACGAATTAAATGAAAAAGGTGAGAAATATCTGATAGAAAAATGTGGATGCGGATTATACGAAGTACGGAGTGAAATTGTATGCACGTAAAGCAAATCCATGGTACAGAGAAAAGGAAATGCGACAGGCAAATTATACTTACGGTATATTTACACGGTAAGTAAAGTGAGGTATCTTTATATCAAGAGTGTAATTCCTGTCACGTGCACAACAGGTAATTGGTTGCGGTGGGTAACGGACCCATGCAGGAACCCTGTGGCACTCAAATAAAAAAGAGCCGCCTCCATGTACGTTTCGGACGTTGGCAAAAGGATCTGATGCATCAGATCACTTGGCACATGGCAAGAGGCTCTTTTTTTATGGTTGTTATTAAAATTATATTGGGGAGTGAACTTCGTCAGAATCTTCACTTTTTAAGAGCGCGTCAAACATCCCATCAACGGAAGTGAAGGATGGATATTGTTCAGGATGCTTACGCATTTCGTCTACTTCTTTCATGGCAGCTATTGTCTCATCATTGGGTAGGTTATTTACTTCAGGTAAGGCGTATCTGAAAATGCACCGCCCGATACTGTTCAATGAGCTGGCGCTATTCGACAAGCTCTTTGAGCATTGCGCCGAGATTGACGAAGCGGCACGAAGCCGCATGGAGCTGATCGTGCGGTCACTGGCAGAGCAAAACGGCGTGACCGAACAGCTGAAAGCCGAAAACCAAATGGAATGGGTGCGGCAGATGAACGCTTGCAAGGCACAGGCAGAGGAGATTGTGAAAGCGGAATTGATTTATGATTGAGCGAGGAAGTCCGGGCAGAAAACTGTTCGGACTTTTCTCATATAGTCCAAAGTTGCGGTAGAAATGTTCACAAGTTTTATGGTATAATTTGAATACGAAAAGTGAGCAACAAATCGGAATTGACCGAGCTCTTTGAGCGAGGGATACTTCTTGTCCGAAGGGCAAGAAGGTGGGCGTAAAAAAGATTAGAACAATCGGGATTTGAGGAGGTGTTCATATGAAGAGAGCATTGCTTTTTATTTTCATGACGGTTTGTGTATTAGGAATGTCCGCCTGCAGCAGCAAAGACGCCATGCCAGAAACATCAGATTCTGCCAGCAATCCGGTTCAGAATACAGATATCAGTAATCTGAATGGAGGAAAAATCTGGTCTGAACAAGATATTGTGTCGATGTTCTCTCTTGTGCAAGAAACAGATTGGGAATACATAGACTGTGTTTTAATTCCAGATCATGCTAGTGACCGTGTTGGTGCAGTACTCTTCCGGAACGATAAGGAGCAAACAAGCAATGTTGCGTTCTTTGATGCAGACGGATACTTTCAACAGTATGGCACATATGCAAGAATGTCTGACGAACCTGATTTTCAGTATCTCGGAGGTGGTGCGGTAACATTTAGGCTGGAAACAGAAGATGGTATAATCTATAACTACACGATCACAATCTCGATCGATGACAGTAATGTGAATTTTAAAGCGGAAGATGATTTGCCAAAATAAATTCAAGTTTGTAACGGAGGTGTTTGCTATGAAAGAAATTAAGATTGAGTTAT
>ERZ772883.329-NODE-329-length-53002-cov-39.685025_pt1 | contig 53002 bp, 56 predicted proteins | sample MGYA00580575_ERZ772883 | MGnify/ENA primary metagenome ERZ772883 (study PRJEB29015, sample SAMEA2737666) | human gut metagenome | biome: human gut; feature: human-associated habitat; material: faeces | place: China | collected 2012 ... | reverse complement strand
ATAAAAATAAATTAAATAAAAAAGAAAAAATAAATAATCTAGAAAAAATAAAAATAGAAAAAGAAATAGAAATATTAGAAGAAAATATTAAAAACACAGAAAAAGAAATAAATGAAATAAAAAATAATATAGAAGAAAAAAATAAAATAAAAATAAAAGAAATAAAAAATAAATTTAATAATGAAATAGAAATTGATAATTTATTTAATGATAATTTAAAAGAAATAAATTATAATAGCGATTATTTAGAAAAACAATTAAATTTAAATTTAATTAGAATAAATACTATTAATATAGAAGAAAAAAATATTAATGAAAAATTAGATAATAAAATAGCATGTGAAGAAAAACTAGAATATTTGTATGAACAAAAAAAAGAATTAGAAGAATTAAATAAAATAATAAATTTAGCAAAAGAGACATTGGAAGAATCTTATGATGAAATAAAAAAGAATATAACACCAAAATTCACAAAAGAATTATCAAATAACATAGAAATGATTTCTGATGGAAAATATAAAAAAGCAAATTTTAACTCAGATACAGGACTAACAATAGAAGCAGAAAATGGAGAATACATAGAATGTAATAAATTAAGTATAGGAACAATAGATCAATTGTATTTATCTCTTAGATTATCTGCAACTAAAGAAATAACAAAAGAAACTATTCCAATAATACTAGACGAAAGTTTTGCATATTTTGATAACCAAAGATTAGAGAATGTTATAAAGTATTTAGATTCCAATTATAATAACCAAATTATTATTTTTACATGTACAAATAGAGAAAAAGAAATTTTAGATAAATTAAATATAGAATATAATTTAGTTAATCTGTAAAATGTAAGTTGAAAAATCTGCAATAGTTGTGTATAATAATTAGGTTAAAAGGAGAGATATATATGTTTGAAAAACTAGAAGACGTAGAGAAAAGGTTTGAAGAGGTTAGTAAAAAAATTAGTGACCCAGAAGTAATTGCAATACAAAGCGAGTGGCAAAAGCTTATGAAAGAGCATGCTGCAATGGTAGATGTTGTAGAAAAATATAGAGAGTACAAAAAAGCAAATAAAGATTTAGAACAAGCAAAAGAAATGCTAAATGATAAAGAATTAAAAGAATTAGCAGAAATGGAAATAGAAGAAATAAAAGAAAAATTACCTAAAATAGAAGAAGAATTAAAAATATTATTAATTCCAAAAGATCCAGATGATGATAAAAATATAATCTGCGAAATAAGGGCAGGTGCTGGAGGAGAAGAAGCAGCATTATTTGCAGGAACATTATTTAGAATGTACTCAATGTATGCAGAAAATAGACATTGGAAAATAGATGTACTTAATGAAAATGAAACAGGACTTGGCGGATATAAAGAAATAACATTTATGGTTACAGGTAAAGGTGCATATAGTAGACTAAAATTCGAAAGTGGAGTTCATAGAGTTCAAAGAGTTCCAGATACAGAAAGTAGTGGAAGAATTCACACATCAACAGCAACAGTTGCAGTATTACCAGTTGTAGAAGATGTAGAAATAGAAATAAATCCAGCAGATGTAAAAATGGAAGTGTTTAGAGCATCTGGGGCAGGTGGACAACATGTAAATAAAACATCATCAGCAGTAAGATTAATACATGAACCAACAGGAATAGTAGCAGAATGTCAAACAGAAAGATCACAAACTCAAAATAGAGAGTATGCAATGAGATTATTAAAATCTAGAATATATGAACAAGAAAAAGCAAAACAAGACGCAGAACTTGCAAACGAAAGAAAATCACAAGTTGGTAGTGGAGATAGAAGTGAAAAGATAAGAACATATAACTACCCACAAGGAAGAATTACAGACCACAGAATAGGAATGAGTATATATCAAATGGAAAATTTCTTAAATGGTGGATTAGATGAAATGATAGACAATCTAATTGCAGCAGACAGAGCAGAAAAATTAAAAGGTGAATAATGTTGGAAAAACAATCCAGAAAACTGCAAAAATATGAGGTGAAATATAAGATTGGAAACTGATTCAAAAGAAAGAAAAGAAATAGAAGAATTTATTACAAAACATGAAAGAGCTCACTTTTTACAATCTCCAGAATGGGCAAAAGTAAAATCAGAGTGGAAACATGAAGAGATTATATTACATGACGAAAATGGTAAAATAAATGCATACTTAAGTGTGCTATTAAGAAAAGTTCCTGTTTTAAACAGATATATAATGTATGCACCAAGAGGACCAATATGTGATATATATAATGAAAAAATAATTAAAGAGTTAGCAGATGAAATTAGAAAAATTGCAAAAAAATATAAAGCATTTATATTTAGAGCAGATCCAGATGTTTTAGTAGATGACGAAGAGTTTAAAAGAATAATAAAAGAGGCTGGAATAAAAGTAAAACAAAATATTAAAAGTGTAAATGATGTAATACAACCTAAATATGTATTCAGGTTAAATCTAACAAATAAAACAGAAGAGGAAGTGTTACAATCATTTCATCAAAAAACTAGATACAACATTAGATTATCAGCAAGAAAAGGCGTTACTGTAAGAGTTGGAACAAAAGAAGATTTACCAGAATTTTATAAAACAATGAAAGAAACTGGAAGCAGAGATAACTTTATAATTAGAAGCATTGAATATTATGAAAAAATTTATGACTGCCTTGGACCAGAACATGTTAGAATAATGTTAGCAGAATATGAAGGAGAAGTTATTGCTGCAACAATGCCTATACTATATGGAAATAAAGTTTGGTATTTATACGGTGGAAGCAAAAATGAAAAAAGAAATTTAATGCCTAACTATTTACTACAATGGGAAATGATAAAATGGGCATTAGAAAATAAATGTGATGTATATGACTTTAGAGGAATTTCAGGATTTAAAGATGAACATTCAGATTCTTATGGGGTATATAAATTTAAAAAAGGATTTAATCCAGACTTTACAGAATTTATAGGAGAAATTTATATAATATTTAACCCAATAGTAAATAATTTATTTAAAGCGATGTCATATATATATAGAAAAATCGGCTACTTGAAAAATAAATAATGATAAATGGTCAGAGATAGAACTCTTAGGGAAAACAATTTTTACAGGTTCTAATGTCTGACTTTTATTATTACGAAAACGTTACGAAAATATTACAAAAATGTAACATTTTCTATTGACTTTTTACCTAAAATATAATATTCTAGTAGCAGTAAAAAAATATACTGTAAAAATGGAGGAGTTTGTCTTGGCAATCGGTGATATAATTGTAGGTATCGACATAGGAACATCCAAAGTGAATACAAGCGTTGGCGAAGTTAATAGCTTTAATCAAATTGAAGTTATAGCAACAAGTGAATGCAAATGCTTTGGAATGAAAAAATCAAAAATCACAGATGAAGAAGAAATAGCTGCTGCAGTTGCAAAAACAATAAAATCTGCAGAAGAAGAAGCGAATATAAAAATACATTCAGCTTATGTTACAATACCAGGTAAATACATTACAATTGTACAAAATAGTATTGTAAAAGAAGCAAAAGATAAATATGCTGGAATATCAACAAGAGATGTCACATCTGCAATAATGCAAGTTAGAGATATTGATATACCAGAAAATCAAGTTTTAATAGATATTATTGCAAATCAATTTATATTAGACAATGGTAGAATGATAGACGATCCAGTAGGAAGCCTAAGTTCATCATTTACAGTAAAAGGACAAGTTATATTAGCAGATAAAGAATATGTAAAACAATTAACAAGTGTTTTTAAAAAAGCAGGTATAGAAATAGATGGAATAGTTCCAAATGTACTTTCTGAAAGAGGACTTGTGCTAGACAAAAATGAATTAACAGATAATGTAATGATATTAGATATTGGAGCAGGAAATACAGACATAGGTGTGTTTGAAGGAAATACTTTTATTTATACAAATACAATTTCTTTAGGTGGAGATAATATTACATCAGATATTGCTTATGTTTTTAATATAACAGAAGAAGAAGCAGATAGATTAAAAAAACAATATGGATTAGCATTAAAATCATTTATAGATAACGATACAGACATAATTTTAAATACATATAAAGGCGAAGAGAGAACAAAAACAATAAAAAGCTCAGAGCTAATAGAAGTAATAGAAGCAAGAGTAGAAGAAATGTTCTCATTAGTAAATAAAGATATAACAAATGCAGGAGTAAAATCAAATATAAATAATGTTGTACTAACAGGTCAAGGAATAACAAATATAAATAAAAGCGATGTAGCAGGAAAAATAACATTAAATATACCTGTTAAAATATCAACTGGAAGACTAGTAAGTACAATAAAACCAAATTATAGATCTAGCTATGCATTAATTAAATATATTGCATCAAGACCATTTGCAAAGACTGTTTCTAGCAGTATTGACACAGTATCTGATGAAAATATATTTAGAAATATTTTAGAAAGAATAAAAGAATTTTTCTATTCATAATTAAGTTTTAAATTTTAAAAAAATATATTTGGAATAAGAAAGAAGTGCGAAAATAACTTTAAAATTCCAAACCCAAAAATGAAGGAGGATTAACACTATGATGGAAACAGATTACGATGAAAACAATAATTACATGATGGACGGAACAGCAACAATAAAAGTTATAGGTGTAGGAGGAGCAGGAAATAATGCTATAAATAGAATGATTGAATCAGGAATTAAAGGTGTAGAATTTATAGCAATAAATACAGATAGACAAGCTCTTCAATTATCAAAAGCAAGTTCTAAAATTCAAATAGGAGAAAAACTAACAAGAGGACTTGGAGCAGGAGCAAATCCAGAAATCGGTATGCAAGCAGCAGAAGAAAGCAAAGCTGAAATTGCTGAAATGTTAAGAGGAGCAGATATGGTATTCGTTACAGCCGGAATGGGAGGCGGAACAGGAACAGGAGCAGCTCCAATAGTTGCAGCAGCAGCAAAAGAATTAGGAATATTAACAATAGGTGTTGTAACAAAACCATTTACATTTGAAGGAAAGAAAAGACTTACTCAAGCAGAAAAAGGAATTGCAAACTTAAAAGAAAAAGTAGATACATTAGTTGTAATACCAAATGATAAATTGTTACAAATTATTGATAGAAGAACATCAATTGTAGAAGCATTTAAAATGGCTGATGACGTTTTAAGACAAGGTGTTCAAGGTATATCAGACTTAATTTCTGTACCAGGACTAATTAACTTAGACTTTGCTGACGTTAAAGCAGTAATGTTAAATACAGGTATGGCACACATGGGAATTGGTAGAGCAAGTGGAGAAAACAGAGCAGAAGATGCTGCGAAACAAGCTATTCAAAGTCCATTACTAGAAACATCAATAGAAGGAGCAAGAGGAGTTATAATAAACATTACAGGTGGAAACGATTTAGGATTACAAGAAGCAAATACAGCAGCAGAATTAGTACAAAGAAGTGTTGATCCAGAAGCAAATATTATATTTGGTGTAGTTACAGACGAAAACTTAGGAGATGAAATTTCAATTACAGTTATCGCAACAGGTTTTGAACAACAAGAACCACCAATTTCAAGCATAGGAGTTGAAAACTTAGTAACAAATACATGGAATAAAAAAATAAACTCAATACCAACTCCAGTAGAAAATAAAGACAATCAAAATGATTTAGACATACCTTCTTTCTTAAGAAAAAAAGGAAATAAATAATAAGGAAAAATCTTAAAAATCGCTAAAAGAAAAGTCGATTTTTCCTAAACAATAATTATTAAAATAAAAATGAATAAGAAATAATCTAAAATAGTAGATTATTTCTTTTTTTCGCCTTCACAAAATGACACATTATTTAAACAAACAGTAGTACAATATTTAGCACAGATTAGTATTCACAACTGTAATTTGTGTAAAAGAATACGAGGTGACCTATTGACCATATATATAGATATAATTTTTTTAGAAAATTTATTTATGAATTATATTATTATATTTGCAACTGGAATAATTATAAAAGCACCAAAAAAAATAATTAGAACCCTTGTAGCTAGTAGTATAGGAAGTGTTTATGCAGTACTTTCATATATATCAGTACTGGAAATATGTTCCAGCATATTTTTAAAAATAATACTTTCTATTGCCATGGTATATATTGCATTCAAACCATTAAATATAAAATTGTTTTTTAAAGAGTTTATAATATTTTATTTAACTTCATTTACATTTGGAGGAGTGGCTTTTGCACTTTTATATTTTGTAAGTCCACAAAACATATTAATGGAAAAACGGTGTGTTAATTGGTACATATCCAATAAAAATTGTACTAGCAGGAGGAATGGTTGGATTTATTATTATAACAACAGCATTTAAAAACATAAAAGGAAAATTAAGCAAAAAAGACATGCTTTGCAATATCAAAATAAATATAAACTCAAATAGTGTGTATACAAAAGCAATACTAGATACAGGAAACTTTTTAAAGGAACCAATTACAAAAATACCAGTAGCAGTTGTAGAAAAAGACGTATTAAAAGGAGTAATACCAGAAAAAATATTAAACAATCTATCAAATATTATAGAAGGGAAAGAAATAGATTTAGGAGAGTACCTATCAAAAATAAGACTAATACCATTTATGTCATTAGGGAAAGAAAATGGAATGCTAATAGGAATAAAAGCAGATGGACTAACAGTAAATACACAAGAAGATGTAGTATTTATAAAAAATATAATAATAGGTATATATGATGGCTCTTTAAGCAAAACAGGAAAATATAGAGCACTAATAGGTCTAGAACTTTTAGAAAACAAAGGAGGAAATGAAGAGAATGAACATATTAGAACTGTTAAAATCTAAAATTAGTACAATCTATGTTAAATATTTAAACAATGAGGAAATAGAAAATCTGCCGATTTTTTATATAGCAGGTAGTCAAAAATTACCTCCGCCATTAAGTTCGGATGAAGAGGAAGAATTATTAATTAAACTAGAAAATAAGGATTTAGAAGCAAGACAAATCTTAGTAGAAAGGAACCTAAGATTGGTAGTATATATTGCTAAAAAATTCGAAAATACAGGTGTAGGAATAGAAGATTTAATATCAATTGGAACAATAGGATTAATGAAAGCAATAAATACATTTAATATAAGTAAAAACATAAAACTTGCTACCTATGCTTCTAGATGTATAGAAAATGAAATCTTAATGTATCTAAGAAGAAGTAACAGAATAAAAGGTGAAATATCAATAGATGAGCCACTTAATCAAGATGGTGATGGAAATGAATTACTGCTTTCAGACATTTTGGGAACAGAACCAGATATTACTTCTAGAGGAATAGAAGACGAAGTGGATAAAGTATTACTAAAAGCCTCAATAGAAAAACTAAGTAATAGAGAGAAAAATATTATGGAATTAAGATTTGGTTTTATTAGTGGAACAGAAAAAACACAAAAAGAAGTGGCAGATATGCTAGGAATTTCGCAAAGTTATATATCAAGATTGGAAAAGAAAATTATGAACAAAATGAAAAAGGATATATTAAGCAAAACAGGATAGAGCTTTACTCTATCCTTCCTCCAAATCAGTTACATTTTCTAAACCAGAAATTTCTGTAAAAACAGAATTTATATTTACGTCCTTATGGTATCTGAAAAATAATTGAATATCAGTTATATTTTCTTCATTTGGTTGACCATTTTTTATTTTTTTAATATTAATACTATATTTATCTAATATTTTTTGTATTTCAGGTAAAGTATTTCTATAATCCTTAACAGTAAGAGTTAAAGAAACATTATTAAAATGGTCTAATGTTTCAGATAAATTGTGAGAATGAGAAAGAATAATATATACAAGTACTGTTCCAACAATTCCACCAATATAAAATCCTGCGCCAATACTAAGACCAATACAAGTAACTGCAAGTAAACTAGATGCAGTAGTTAATCCCTTTACATTAAAGCCATCTCTTAAAATAGTACCAGCACCAATAAATCCAATACCAGAAAGTAATTGAGCTGGTATTCTAGATGCATCAACAGAATAATTGTTGCTTAAATATTCACCACAAAGCATTATAAGTACTGCACTTACTCCAATAAGAGAGTGCGTTTTAAAGCCAGCAGGTTTATTTACAGATTCTCTTTCTGCACCAATAAAGCCTGCTAACAAAAAACCTAAAATAAGCCTAATTAAAACTTCAAACCAAAATGATGAAATAATAGCATAAAAAGTCGACATTAAAAACCTCCTTTTAATATTATAGATATATTATAATTTAATAATTAAATAAATAAAAGTAGATTATTTAAAATATTTACTAGTTTCTTCTAAATTGCAGAAATTATTTTGCCTAAAAACTTCATAAGCAACAATAGCAACAGAATTAGATAAATTAAGAGAACGTAAGGTTTCTCTCATTGGAATTCTTATGGTGTTTTCTAAATGTTCTTTTAATAAACCTTCTGGAAGTCCTTTGGTTTCCTTTCCAAACAAAAGAAAAACTTCATCTAATTTAGAATAATTAACATCAGAATAACAATGTTGCCCTTTTGTTGTAACTAAAAACATATTATTATTTACTGGATATTTTTTCAAAAAAGCAGATAAAGAATTATGTTCTTCTATGTCTAATTTATCCCAATAATCAAGACCAGCTCTTTTTACATATTTATCAGAAATTTCAAATCCTAAAGGCCTTACCAAATGCAATTTAGCACCAATTGCAGCACAAGTTCTTGCAATATTGCCTGTGTTTTGAGGAATTTCTGGTTCTACTAAAACTATATTTAAATTCATAAAAATCCCTTCCTTAAAAAACTGAATATAATTATAACATAGAATTGGAGAACAGTAAAATAAATTGGAATTTGTTTGACTTTTGTATTTTGAAATGCTAAACTCTTAATAATAAGGAAGAAATTAAATGAAAAATCAAAACAAAATAAAAATAATTAAAATAACATTAACAGTTGTAATATTAGTAGCACTAGCAATATTTTTTTGGAAAATTGCTCCATTTATGATGGATCTATCTACAACAGAAGGACAAATAACTTTTAAAAACAAAATAAATAGCATGGGATTTTTAGGATTGCTATTACTATTTAGTTTGCAAGTATTGCAAATATTATTAGTGGTATTACCAGGAGAACCATTTGAGGTACTTGCAGGAATGTGTTATGGTACATGGGGAGGATGGCTATTTATAACAGTATCTATACTTATTACTACAATAATAATATTCTTTTCTGTAAGAAAATTAGGAGAAAAATATTTATATAATTTCTTCAAAAAAGAAAAAGTGGAAAAAGTAATGAATAGTAAACTACTAAAAAACGAAACAAACTTAGAAATTATTTTATGCCTAATATTTTTCTTGCCAGGAACTCCAAAAGATTTATTTGTATATCTTGGAGGACTTTTACCAGTAAAACCACTAAGGTTTATATTAATAGCAACACTTGTAAGATTTCCATCTGTAATTACATCTACAATGGTTGGAGCAAATATTTCTAATGGAAATTGGAAAACAAGTTTATTAATATATTTAATTACATTTGTAATAACGGCAATAATTTTAGTAATACTTAAAATAAGAGATAAAAACAAAGAATTAATAGAAATTATAAAATAGAGTACAAAAAGAGCACAAAAAAAGGACTAAAAGTCCTTTTTTTGTTTTATTTTAACAATTTATTCATATTACACATAAATATAATACTTTCTATTATATCCATAATAGAATAAGCAATTAAGATAACTCCTAATGTAACTAATATTGTACCAGGTGCAAACATTACATAAACACCAGCAACAAGTATTAAAATAGATAGAAGTAAACTTAAAATCCAGTAGCCAGTGTCAGCTCCTTTAAGTCTTACAGAAAGGTCTAATCTTGCTATACCACTTAAAATTATCCATATACCTATAATAATTCTAAAAAATGAAGCAATTGCATTACCACTAACTGTTACAAGTATACCTAAAATTATACATAAAGCACCATATATAAGTCTGTAATCATAAAATAGATAATCATCTTTTGATGTAAAATAAGATATGACTTTAACAATTCCAATAGCAATAAGTAATACACCAATTACATAAGAAACTGCTTGAACCATAGCATCTGGATTTACAACAAGTAAAATACCTAAAAGTAAAAATACTAGTGAAGATAGTATAGATGTAAAGCCTGCTCTTTTTAATAAATCTTTCATTTCTCTCCCTCCATTCCGCCAAAATTATATCACTACTTAAAAATAAAAACAAGAGAAAAAGGGGACAGTGGGGAAAAAGGGGTCTGACCCCTTTTTCCCCACAGATTACAAAAGTTGATTTTTTTCGAGTTTTATTGTATAGTATTGTGCGAGGTTGATATTAATGAAAATTTTGATAGTTATAGACCAATTTGATGATGCAAATAATGGTACAACAATTTCTGCAAAAAGATTTGCAGAAGGGTTAATGAATTTAGGACATGAAGTATATGTTGTAAGTACAGGAAAACCAGCAAAAAATAAATATGTAGTTAAAAAATTGCCACTACCAATAATAGTTTCTAAAATAATAAAATCTCAAGGTATGACATTTGCTGTTCCAAACAAAGATGTATTAGAAGAGGCTATTTCAAAAGTTGATGTGGTCCATTTTTACATGCCATTTTTCTTATCTTATGAAGCGCTAGAAATAGCAGAAAAACTGGGAACACCACGTACAGCTGCTTTTCATGTACAACCAGAAAATATAACATATACAATAGGGCTTGGAAAAAATACAAAGGTAAATGATAAAATATATATCTTTTTTAGAGATAAATTTTTCAATAAATTTAAACATATTCATTGCCCAAGTAACTTTATAGCAAATGAATTAAAAGAACATGGATATACTGCTAAAACTTATGTAATATCAAATGGAGTAGGCCCAGAATTCAAATATAGAAAAAATGAAAAAAGTCCTGAATTTAAAGATAAATTTGTAATTACAATGATAGGAAGATTATCAAATGAAAAAAGACAAGATTTAATATTTGAAGCAATTTCTAAATCAAAATATAGTGATAAAATTCAATTAGTACTTGCTGGGAAAGGACCAAAATATAATAAATATAAAAAATTAGGAGAAAAATTAGTAAATGAACCAGTAATAAGCTTTTTTGATAAAGAGCATTTATTAGAATTACTTGGGATGACAGACCTTTATATACATTCAGCAGATGCAGAGATAGAAGCAATATCTTGTATAGAAGCATTTGCATGTGGAATAGTTCCTATAATTGCGAATAGTCCAAAATCTGCAACTCCTCAATTTGCACTAGATGACAGAAGTTTATTTAAAGCAGGAAACAGTGATGATTTAGCTAAAAAAATTGATTACTGGATTGAAAATGAAGCTGAAAGAAAACAAATGGAAACAAAATATGCAGAACATGCAGAAAATTATAGAATAGAAAAAAGCATGAAAAAAATAGAAGGAATGTTTGAAGATGCAATTAGAGAATATAGAAAAAATTGAGGAAAATTTAGAAAATGAAGATGAGCATATAATAAACATGTGGACTCCCTTAGATATAGAAATCGATGAGGATTACGACTACATAAAAGAGGGAATAATGTTTAAAATTGCCTCAACTTTACTATATATAATAGTTTGGCCAATATTGGTTGTATATAATAAAATAATGTACAATTTTAAAATATATGGAAGAAAAAATCTTACAAAAATAAAAACAGGAAAAATAACAGTATCAAACCATGTGCATCCAATGGATTGTACAATGAATGCAATTGCAAATACTCCAAAAAGTTTATACTTTGTAAGTATTAAATCAAATTTTGAAATACCAGTAATTAGGCATATTATTAGACTATTACATGCATTTCCAATACCAGAAGGATTGCACAATAAAGAAAAATTCTTTTTATCAATAAATAAATTATTAAAAGAAAATAAAACTGTGCACTTTTATCCAGAAGCATCATTGTGGCCATATTACAAAAAACTAAGAAAATTTAAAAATGGAGCATTTAAATTAGCCGTAGAAAATAATGTTCCAATTGTACCAATGATATATAAATTTGTTAAACCATATGGAATAAGAAAATATATAAAAAAGAAGCCCTTTATAGAGCTTTACGTATTGCCAGCAATTTATCCAGACCAAAATCTAGATAAAAAGCAAGCCACAGAAAAATTAAAAAATGATGTGTATTTAAAAATGAAGCAAGAATTAGAAAGTTAAATTAAAATCTGGAACATATTCTTCTTCATGGCTTCCCAATTCTTGAATATACCCATTTTGTAAATCCAGAGAATATAAGTAGTTTAAAACTTCCTTATATTCTTTTTTATTTAATTTTCTGTTTATTAAAGAATCATTTTTTGCTTTATAAGTTGGAAAATATTGAGCCATTACACTTACATATATATCTTTTGGCAAATTTTCATTAATCCATTTTAAAATATTTTTTGTATTTTGAATATGATTTGGAAGAACTAAATGACGAATAACAACTCCTTTTTGAATAATTCCATTATCATCAAAAACAGCATTTCCAACTTGTGAGTACATTTCTTTTATAGCGTTTGTTGCAACTTCAAAATAATTATCCACATTAGAATACTTTTTAGACAATTCATTTGTGTAATATTTTAAATCAGGTAAATAAACATCAATATAGCCATTTAACATTTTTATTGTTTCTACATTTTCGTATCCATTAGAATTATATATAATTGGAATTTTTAACCCAGTTTTTCTTGCAAGTTTAATTGCTTCAATTATTTGGTACACATACATTGTAGGTGTTACTAAATTTATATTGTGAGCACCTTTTTCTTGTTGTTTAACAAAAATATCAGAAAGATTTTGTACAGTAATTTCTTTACCTTTTCCGTTCTTGGCTAATCTCATAGTTTTGGCAATATATACAATTCAAATTGCAATTAGTAAAAAACACTGTTCCAGAGCCGTTTGTTCCACTAATACAGGGTTCTTCAAACATATGCAAAGATGCAAGTGCAATCTTTAATGTATTATCACACTTACATCTACCTTTTTTTCCTTCTAATCTATTAACTTTACAATTATGTGGGCATAGAGTACAACTATTTAACATTTTTTAGTCCTTCTTTAAATAAATTGATTGTGATGGATATGCAAGGCCTATTTTTGCTTGATTTACCATATCTAATAAAGTGTAATTTATTTCTTCTTTGAATTTTAAATAATCAACGTATTCTAAAGCACTAGTTTTTAAGTCAATTGTTAAATCAATTCCATCAGCAGAAATTGTTTCAAAAAATACTTTTACAGTTTCATTAATAACTTGTGGGTGAGTTGTTAAAGCTAATTTTATATTTTCTGTTAATTGAGTTACTTTTTCTAAAGGAGTATCCAATTCAAGTGTAAGTACAATACGGAATCTTCTACAATCTCTTTTTGATGAATTTATAATATTATTATCTGTTAAAACACTGTTTGGAAGAACTATAACTTGATCATCAGCATTTCTTATTCTTGTTGTCCTAAATGTAATATCTTCTACAGTTCCAGAAAGATCACCAACAGTAATGTAATCACCTATTTCAAAAGGTCTATCAGATATTATAGAAATACCTGCTAAAAAACTTTTGGCAATATCTTGGGCAGCAAGTGCGATTACAACACTACTAATTCCAAGACCTGTTGCTAAACCACCTAAGTTATAACCAAGTTCAGTAATTAAAATAAATCCAGCTATTATATAAATTAATGCCTTAGCTACTTTACTAAAAAAGTTAATTGTTGTGTCATTTCCATCAAAGTTAAGTTTTTCACGTAATTTAGCAAATGATTCAGAATTTGAATCAAATAAATTAGAAAATCCTTTTGTAGCAAGTAATATAACACATATTTTAAATATTTTAGTTATAACAGCAAAGATATCTGCTGGTAATTTTAAAACCATAAATCCAATGTATATTCCAAGAATAACGAAGAATGATTTTAATGGTTTATAAAATCCATTATTTTTAATTTTATTTTTATCTTTAACTTTAAATTTAAACATCTTTACTATCATATATGCAATAGGCGAGCTTATTATTTTAAAAATTACAACAATTGCTAGTCCTATTCCAATATCTACTGCATTTTCAATAGTAAGATTTTTAAAAAAGTCCAATATTTCATTTAAAAATTTCATATTTATCACCAATAACTATATTACCATATTTTTGAGTAATAAACAAATATATTAATCATAAAATTTTAAGAGGAGGTATTTATGAGAAAGATTTTTTTAAGTATATTGCTAGTGGCAATAATTATAGCAATTAGCACTCAAACATTTGCTTTCTCGCAATCATCAGAGAAGCTATATAACGGAATAGATGTAAGTGAGTGGCAAGGGAATATAGACTTTGGAGAAGTTGCAAGAGCAGGGATTGAAGTAGTGTATATTAGAGCAAGTGAAGGAAGAGGCTATGTTGATCCGTATTTTAGAGAGAATTACGAAAAGGCAAAAGCAAATGGATTAAGAACTGGATTTTATCACTTTTTAACAGCAACAAATGAGGCAGAAGCAAAAGAAGAGGCGGAATTTTTTGTTAGCAATATAAAAGGTTTAGAACCAGATTGTAGATTAGCAATGGATTTTGAAGTGTTTGATGGCTTAGATGTTAGTACTATAAACGAAATTTCAAGAGTATTTTTAGAAACGGTAGAAAAATTAAGTGGTAAAGAATGCGTAATTTATAGTGATGCATATAATGCAAGAACAGTATTTAGTAAAGAACTAGCAGATGATTATCCTATTTGGGTTGCAGATTATTTTGTAGAAGAACCAGAAAGTAATGGTAAATGGAAATTTTGGGTAGGTTTTCAATATTCAGATAGAGGTAGAGTAAATGGAATAGATGGAAATGTAGATAGAGATTATTTTACAAATGGAGTATTTTTAAATAATGTGTCACAAATTCCAAAAGATACAGTAACAGATAAAAATCAAGAATTTAAATATATCAGGGTTAGCAGGGGAGAAACGTTAAGTGGTATTGCAATTAAATACAATACTTCATATCAATATTTGGCAAGAATAAATAGCATAGCAAATCCAAACTTAATTTATGTAAGTCAAGAATTAAGAGTTCCTATGTTAAGTGATTACAAAATACATGATACTAGTCATAGATTGTATATAGTAAGAAGAGGAAATACTTTAACACAAATAGCTAGAGAATATCGGAGTAACTATAAAAAGTATTGTAGAATTAAATGACATAGCAAATCCAAATTTAATTTATGTTGGAGAAACATTAAGAATACCAACAATAAACAGCTAAAATTTGCTTTTACTTAGAATGTGTGCTATACTTTATGTATACTAAAAAAGGAGGCTTTTTTATGTACAATCAAAAACACCCTAACCATCTTTATCTCAGGAAGTTTAAAGAACGGGACAAAGTAACAATTGGTAGGTGTATAGCACACAAAATACCATTCGGACCGGCAAAAATAAAAGATGCAAGTATTAACGATATGATTCAGGAAGTGGATAATGAATACACCTTGATAATTGCAGATAAAATGTCTGGAAACATGTTGGGAGTAATTCAGTTCTATGAACTTGCAAATATACTTTCAACAGACATTTGGCTGTTCCCTTGGTATGAGGATAATAGCCCATTTGCAACAGAGGCTGTAGAAGAATTTATCAATTATGTGAGAGAAAATGAACCTGAAGTAAAAAGGGTTCGTATGTATGCCACTAATGATAAGCCCCAGTTTATGGCGGCTGCTGTTAGAAATGGCTTCACAAAGGCTAGTGAAAATGAATGGGAGAAAAAAATTATCAGAATTAGATAAGTGTGCTTGCTGGTCTGGAATTCCAGGCCAGCTTTCTTAATTTTAAAAAGATGAATATTTTTTTAATAATGGCATAAAATGTATAAAGAAGATACATATTTTTATGAAAGTGTTGACAAATACGCAAAAGAAGAGTATACTAATACAGTAGTAAAAATTGAATATCGCGGGGTGGAGCAGTTGGCAGCTCGTCGGGCTCATAACCCGAAGGTCGATAGTTCGAGTCTATCCCCCGCAACCATATTGAAATAAGCATTTTGTAGAAATACAGAGTGCTTATTTTTTCCGTTTTGACCACTTATTTGACCACAGCCAGAACGAGATATAATGGAAATAAAATTATTTAATATACAAATATAAAAAAAATTTAATTGTAAAAAATTTACAAACATCTTTAAAAATACTCTAAAATATGATAAAATTCAACATAGAAATACTATATAAAGGAGGAATAGATTTGGAACCTTTAAAATATTACCAAGAGGAAAATGCATTAAAATTTTACCTATTAGATTGTCGGTTCAGGATTAATGAATTTAATTATTTTTCCAGATGATACAGTAATGCTTTTTGATTGTAATGTAACAGAAGAAAAAGAGGAAGAATTAATTAAATTTTTAGATAGATGTATTCCTAAAAGATATGATAGTAGCAAGAATGAATTTGTAAAAGAAATAGATATTTTTGTAAATTCACATAGGGATATTGATCATCTTAGAGGATTAAAGAAAGTAAACGAAAATTTTAAAATAAAATCTATCTGGGATTCTGGACAAACTGGCGCAAGTACTGATGGCGATGATTATAATTATTATATGTATTTAAGAAGAGAATTGAAAAAAGATAATAAATTGTTTGTTCCCACACCATCAAATATTCCAGTATGCACAATTTCAAGTGCACAAATATATTGTTTGGCAGCAGAAGAAGATTTTCAAGAGAACTATATAAATGAAGTAAGAATGCAAGCTAAAATTCAACATACTAACTCAATGGTTCTACTAATTGTATATGCTGGAAGAAAAATGTTATTAACTGGTGATTCAGATTGGAAAAGCTGGAAAGAAAAAATAGTTCCAAACTTTTCAAAATATAGTATTAATTATGAAAATACAGACATATTGGTTGCAAGTCATCATGGCTCAAGAAGTTTCTTTACAGATGAAGCTAATGAACATATAGATGAAAAGACAAACCCTGATACTACATATTTAGAATCTATCAAATTAATAAATCCTAGTATAACATTAATTTCATGTGGTAAATTTAAAGAATATCATCATCCAAATCAAGAGGCTGTTCAGTTATATGAAACATATACAAGCAACAAGCAGGTTTATACAACAAATAAATTAGGGACAATATGCGGAATTATAAATTATAATGGATATTTTGCTGTTGTACCTAATAGATTTCATTCAATAAACAAAAAGCATCCTGCTGGATTTAATATTGCTTGTAAAACTTTAATAAATGGAGAATTGCAAAATGTTAATAACGGAGATACATTGCCAGTTGGATATAATTTAAAATTTAAAATTACAAGCTGGGGAGATATAATAAATAATAATGATACAATAGGTATATGGTGGGAAGTATCTAATTCAGGCAAAGATGAAGACTGTGAACATCAAGAAATTTATTATAAATCTGATGATGAAAAAACAGAAAGAATTTCATTTTCAAGAGATTTAGCTTATGTAGGAACTCACTTATTAAGGTGCAGAATTAAAAATGCTAAAAAAAATTTTGATGAAACAAAAATATTTGTAGTAAAAGGAACAAAAAATTTTAATTAAAAAACAAAGGAGACTTAATTGTGCGCAATATAAAAAAAGAATATAAAAAATATGTTGTAAGTTATTTTTTAATATATATTATAATAAATATAGTAATAATTGCATTTAATAATAATTTGATAAGTAGCGATATTTTAAACATATTACAAAACAATGAATTTATTATAAAACCACTTTATTCTATAATAGCTATTCCTTTAATAACTATTATTGGATTAGTAATCATGAATTCAGTATCTTCAAAATTTAAAGAGATCATTATATTTTGGAAACTAAAATATGCATTACCTGGATTTAGATGGCAATCAAAGATAGCACGTAAAGATAGTAAGTTAAATATAGAAATATTAAATAAAAAATATGGTAAGAACTTATCGCCTCAGAAACAACAAGATATATGGTATAAAGCATACCAAAGATATAAAAGTGATGAAGGAATATTAGAGTCGCATAAAGAGTATTTATTTTCAAGAGATCTATGCACAACAACAGTATTGCTTATACCTATAATAGTAATAATATACTTATTTAGTAAAATATATTTTAATCTACATATATCTTTTTTAATTATAAATATAATTATATTAATTTCTATATATTTATTACTAGTGTGGATAACTAGAAATAGTGCTAATAGGTTTGTATGTAATGTGTTAGCTTTAGATAGTATAAATAAGTAATTTATAAATGTGTAATGAACCATAATATAACAGTAAACGAAGAAAACCTAGATTAATTCTAGGCTTTCTTCGTTTCATCTAATATCTATAATCTATTTTCAAAAATGGAGGTAATGTAATAATGTCAACATTTTTCACATTTAAAGATAGAAAAATTATATTAAAGAATGAACGGAGAATATTATGGATATTTAAATGGTTTTGAATATAATATTGGAGAAAAACTATTTGAATTTATCACAATGGACTATGATGACATAGATAAATTAAAAGAATTATATTCAGAATTAATACAGGTAGTTGCAGATGGAAAGTTAAATAATAAAGGATATGATTTATATTGTGATATTAATAATATTTTACAAAAATACTTAGATTTCTCTCCATATACACATTTCTATAATCAAATATTAGTAGATATAATAATTAAAACATATAATATGAACTTTATTAGGTCAGATTTATTAATTAAAAATGATATAAAGTTTAATTATGATGAAGGATTCAACAAAAAAGAAACAAGTATACATGAATTATTGTTAGAGAAAGATGAGGATAAAAAGAATACAACAATATTAGTAAGAGATTGCTTTCAAAAAGTATCGGGAATAACAGAGAAAAGAAATAATAACTTTTTAGAATTTTTTAATGAAGTAAAAGATGCTTTAACAATGAATTTTAAAGAAAAGGTAAATGCGTATAATAAAAGAATAACTTTAATGGCAGAGTATTCAAAAGATAAGATAATAAGAGATTTAACTCCAGAACAAAAGATTTATTTGTATGAATCAACAGGAGTATTTAATTTAAATTATTTAAATTTATCTCCAACAAATACAATATTTCTAGATACAGCATTTAAAACAAAGTATATTGCTAATGGTAGTTTAACAAAAGAGGAAAAAAGATTAGATGTATTAGAGATAGCCAAGAAAATAAAAGAAAAAAATATTGAAGTTCAAGAAATATTTGAATTAGATAATAGTGAAGAACAGATAAGATTTGAATTATTCAAAGTAATACAAAATAATTTTGTAATAAAAAAATGTACCAATTGTGGTACATTATTTATTCCACTTAAAACTGATAAACAATATTGTGACAATTTATACTTAAATACAGGAAAGACTTGTTCTGAAATAGGAGCAAGCAAAAAACATAAAGAAAAAATATCAGACAGTTTAATTTTAAAAGAATTTCAAAGAGAATATAAAAGAATGTATGGATTACATTACAATAATAGCAAGAAGTTTACTGAGGCAAAGTTTAAAAAATGGTCTAAACAAGCAAGAGAATTAAGAGATAAATATACAGATGATAAAATAGAAGATTTTAAGAAAGAATTAAAAAATTTAAGTAAAATATTTTATGATTTTGATAAATTTTAAAAGTCTTATGTTATAATGATTTTAGATAATTTATATGAGGTTAAATATATGAAACAAATGACCAAAGAAGAGTTAATTGAATATTTTATAGAGCAACTAGGCGATAATAAGATATTAGGTCAAGTAATGACAATAGAACAAATTAGGGAAAAACTAAATGCTGTAATTAAAGATGTAAGCTATGCAGATGATATAAAAATATTTGATGCTTCATGGAAATTACAGCAAGACGGAACAGGCATTGTGAATTTTGACATTAATAAAATAGCAAAAGACCAAGAAAGAAGAATAATAGTTCATGAATTACTACATGCATTATCAACAACAGAAATAACAACAAAAAAAAATTATGAATTGAAAAAAAAGAAAGAAAAAAGTGGATTGCAAATATCTACCGCATATTATTGGTCGAATGGAGAAATAAATAGTCATTCAGAAAATGTTGCAATCAATGAAGGATTAATAGATTTTTTGGCGGTTCAAATCACGGGTATAAAAAATCCAGGTTATGAAGACGAAAAAAATATATATCAATTACTATCTCAAGTGATTGGTTCAGATATAATGCTAAAAAAAGCTTTTATAACTGATGCTTCAATATCACAAAACGCTCGTGATTTATTTAAAGAAGATTTAATTTCTAAGTATGGCGATGATTTAGGAATTGAATTAAATGAAAGTGTAAAAAAAATATTAACTTTATCAGATCAGTTTTTGGATCTTAGTCATAAAGATAGTATTTATGGTTTAAATGAAAATGGAAGAAGAATTCAGAAAGAAACCGAAAAGGAAAAATATGAAACTATAACATTAATGATGGAGCAAGTAATAGAAAATGAGCAAGATTTAGAAAAATTGTTTGATATAGCATCAGTAGTTCAAAATATATATGAAATTAGAAGTAAACTACAGAAAAGATTATATGATAGAATCTATGATCTGTATATTGAAAAAGGAAAGGTTTCAGATAATATTTTTTCTAAAAGAAAAATTTTTGAAAAATGCATTAAATCATCTATTGCATTGGGGATGGATGAATTTGATTCTAGATTGTTTAAGGTAAAATATAGGCAAGTAGGAGAATACTATGAAGTTTTTGGAATTTCAAAAAAAGGAAAATTATATAATTCTGATGGACTTTTAATTGAAAAATTCGATGATGATACATTATGGTCTTTTTCTCCTGATGATGAAGAGGTTGTCGATGAATTTGACAGAAAAAAACTTCTTAGTATTGTAGATGAAGATAATATTTCAATATTACTAGAACAATTAAAAACAAAAGCAAGAGAATTTAATGAAAAAAATGTTGATCTAACAGAAACTTCACAAAATAATGAAGGAAATTATATGGATGTTTATGTAATAGAAAATCTTATAAAATTAGAATATGGTAATTATTATGAATTTTATTCTGTTAATTCAGATGGAACTTTAAATGTAATAGAGCCACGGAGAAGAAAGAAGATTTACAGATGATATGTCTGAAATTGATATTGAATTACAAAAACAAACTACTGATGTTTCAATAACAGAGATGATGCAAGAAGCTGATAGCATGCAAGTAGCTTTATCTAGTAAAGAACCTAGAACGGAAGAAAATTCAATAGGAGAAGGTAATGATGGTAAGTAAAATAAATATAAAAAATCAAGAATTATTAGTACTATTAGAATTTGATGATTCTGAATACGAAAAGATAACAATGTGTTTAGATGAGCAAGATAAAAAAGTATTTGTAATAAATAATGAAATTGTAACAGATAAAAATTTAATTGATAAAATAAATAAAAAATATGATTTAGAATTACCAGATGAGTTAAAAGGAATTATATTTTAAAAAAGGAGTAATAAGAAATGACTTTTGAAACAAGACAAGCTTATTCAGAAGTTTGTGCAATTTTAAAATATATGCCAGATGAATATGTTAAAAAGATTCCTGAAAAAATAATAAAACTGTTTCAAAGTGAAAAGCTTGAAGATTACGAAGTTAATATTAATAAGTCAAATCCATTGGACAAGAATTATTTGAGTAAAAAAACAATGGTTCTTATTGCTATGCTTAATTATCAATATTGGTGTCCTAATAAAAAAGTAAAGAACGAGTTATATAAACAGTATTTATCTAATAACGAAAAGTATGAAAAAGAAATTCGAGAGAAATATAATACAGATAATTTATTTAAAAATAAAAAAACAGAAGAAATTGAAATTAAAGAAGAAACGCAGACACTAGTCGAATATAAACAAAAAACATTCATACAAAAGGTTTGGGATAAGATAAAAAGTATTTTTAAAATAAAGTAATAGTAAAGGAAAATTTATGATAAATTTAGAAGGATTAAGAAAGTTAGGATATGATTCTATTTCTTTAAGTGTATCAGGTACTAGAGGCGAATTAGAATATATAGATGAAGAAATTGATAATTGGAGAGATGGCCAAGATTTTGAAGAAAAGTATATAATAAATATATTTGTAAATATTTATGCAACTAATTTAGATACTCAAAAGAAAGGAAAAATCGGAAAATTAACAGGAAATTTCTTTGAATCAGAAATAGTGATGGATGATATTAGTTTTTATGATTTGTGCGATTCAGTTGGCACAGATTTAGAACATATGGCATCTGCTATAGTTGATGAAGAAGAGTGCATAAAGGATGAAATTTGTGAATTTGATGAAAACTTAATGTATATAGATAGAATATATATTAATGAAAAATTTAGAGGATTAGGTATAGCTAGTTATGTAATAAATTCTTTAAATGAGATATTAGAATATGCTGTTAATTTAAGTCCAAATGTATTAATATTATTACCAGCACCACAAGAAATTGGAGAGGATGGATTATTACAAGAAGTACGAGATGAGAAAATAAACGAGAATGATAAAAAAAGGTTAATTAAATTATATGAAAAACTTGGGTTTGAAAAGCTAGAAGATTCAAATTATATGATTAAAAGAACTAAAGAAAGATATATATAATTTGACCACTTTTTTGACCACAACCGAAACGAAAAACAATGGAAATAAAGAGAAATAAAAAACAAAGTGTTGTTCTGAAACCTTACAGAATAGCACTTTTTAAAATTCTATGAAAATAATGAAAGTTAAAAGTTAGTCCTCATAACCCGAAGGTCGTAAGTTCGAGTCTTACCCCCGCAACCACAATTATCAAGGAATTGAACGTTTCTTGATTTTTTTATTGCCCTAAAAAAGTGGCGAAAAAGTGACGAAAGTTTTTGGAATTGAAAAAATAGTAAAAATTTAAAGTGCAATTGTGTGATTTAAAAGTGCAAATTCTGCACTTTATTTTGTAGTGTTAGGCAGTTTATTTTTTGAGGGGAAAGTGGTATAATGTGGAAAAATAAGGATTGGGAGATGATAGAATGGCTTTAGGAGAATTAGAAAATAAAATATTAAAATTAGTGGATGAAAAGATTATTAATATAGAAAAAGTGAAAGAATTATTTGAAAGTGGAGCAGATCCAAATGCATTAAAATATGACGAACCTGATAAGGGTTTTGATAATGATCCATATTATTCAACATTTTTTTCAGAATGTATATTTGAAGCCCAAGGGAAAGCTCCTAATTTATATGATTTATTAAAGGTGTTTATAGAATATGGATTAGATGTAGAAAAATATGGAGCTTCAATAATAAGTGATTTTCATTTTATTTTTGAGAATAGTGATATATATGAAATGACTAAATTAATGCTAAATAGTACAAAGCATAAAATTGATGTTGGACAAGCATTGTCAGGCATAGGAACAGAAGAATCATACAGAAATTGTTGTCTTGATGAAATGCCAGATCGCGATAAATCATCAAATGATTTATTTGGATTGTATGTGTTATTAGAAGCATATAAAAATGAAAAAGACTATAATGGCTTTTTTAGATTAAACCTAAAACCAAATCAAAAGTTTAATAGTTGTAAAGTAAATGGAGATTTTGTAGAAATAAATGAAAATAAGATAGCTGTAAAGAGTGAGAAAGAAAAATGTTGTATGACAAGTAAAATACAAATGGAAAATGACACATTAATTATTGAAGATAATTATGGAGTATATATCAACAACAAAGATAACAATGGATATGAAGACAATGAATTTACGCGAAAAGCTAATCAATATTTTGCTAATGAGAAAATTACAGAAATAAAGTTTAAACATTATGAAGTAGAAATAAATCCTACATCTCATGCACAAGGAAGAGTAGTGACAATACTGTTTACAAATGATAAGAAATTAGTATATGAAGAAGATGTAGATAATAAGTTAGAAACAATAGAAATAATATAATGTGGAGGAATTTATGCAAAATATAATAAATACAGTTGCAACAATAATTGTTTCAATGGGCGGAATGGGAATAATAGTTCTTGGATTATCAAGATATATTGGAGGAATTATTGCAAACCAAATAGGAGATAGATACAAAAACAAATTAGGCAAGGATTTAGAAGAATATAGATCAAAAATTAATGAAAGATTGAACAAATTGGATAAAATAGAGGAAAAGGCATTATACATATCAAAAGTTAATTATGAAAATGAATTTAAGATTTATATGGAAATATGGCCATTATTAAATGAATGTGTTTCTAACACTATAAGACTTTATCCACTTGGAATAGAAAATGTTCCTATTGATGAACAAGAATTGGAGAAATATAAACAAGATAAGTATAATGAATTTAGAAAAAGTTTCAACGAATTTTCAATTTGTATTGATAAATATGCTCCATTTTATCAAGAAGATTATTATAATGAATTGAATTTAATTAAGAAAGAATGCTTTTCAGTAGGAGATATGTTTAAAATGTATGAATTTGATGTCAAGTACAATGAAAGTTTCAGAGGATGTAGAGATTTGAAGATGTCAACAAAAGAGTGGAAAGAAGTAAAGGAAAAAGAAGAAAAAATATTAAAAGTTAAAGATGAACTCTTGGTAAAAATAAGAAATTATCTAAATGGTTTAAAATTGGAGGAAAATAAATAATGGATAATATGGAAATATTAGAAAACATAATAATTCCAATTGTATCTGCAATAATAGGAGGACTGTGTACTTTTTTAGGAGTTCTTATAACGATACTTCATGAAAAGAAAAAAGAAAAAGAAGAAAGACTATTAGCAAATAAGCCACTTTTTTATAGATTAGATTTAAGACAAGAATATGAATATAAAAGTGCTGTTGATTTTTGTTTAGGAGTAGGAAATTTTGATGATAAGGAAGGACAGATTTTTGGTGTAATAAAAAATACAGATAATGCTGTATTAATAATAGATGGTGTTTCTGTTAATGGTAAATTATATAAATCATTATATGGAGATGTTGTTGATAAGAATCAAATATTTAATTTATACATAAATGTTTCAGAAAAAATAAACAAGGAAGATGAAATAATTTTTGTTGTAAAAGATATTATGGAGAATAAATATGAATATAGAGTAGAAACAGGATATAAAGATGAAAAATACAGCGAAATAATTGGATTAAAGGAAATAAAAAAATAGGCGGGATCATATATAAAATCTCGTCTATTTTAGTGTGCTTTTATTGAAAGCAGATCATCCATAACATATAGTAATAAAAAACCTTTTGAAACATTCGAGAAAATCTTGAATAAAAAATGGTAAAATGATAGAATAATTTTGTAATAAAAAATCATTTTATGGAGGAATAATTTATGCAAATAAATTATGATAAACCATGGAAATTGATGATAGACAAGAAGATTAATAAGGAGAAATGGTAATGGCAAAAGAAAAAAATTATAAAAGTGATAATCTGAAAGAAGAGTTTATAAAAATAAAACATAGAGGAAAAATATTTACGCCGGATTATTTAGTAGATGATATTCTTAATCAAGGACATTATTTAGAAGGGAATATTAACAAAAAACATGTGATAGACAATAGTTGCGGAGATGGACAATTTTTAATACATATTGTTGATAGATACTGCAAAGACTTTTTAAAAGAAAAAACAGATGTTACTAAATTGAAGAGCGAGTTGGAGACATATATTCATGGAATAGAAATTGACTTAGAGGATTTAAAAATTTGTAAAGAAAGATGTTCACAAGTTGCAGAATTATATAATGTTAAAAGTGTGAATTGGGATTTTATTAATGCAAATACTTTAAAAACAAATAAGTTTGATGGAAAAATGGACTTCGTTTTAGGAAATCCACCATATGTAAGAGTACATAATTTGAATGATGATATTGATGTAGTAAAGAGTTATTTATTTGGAATTGGGGGAATGACAGATTTATATATAGTATTTTATGAAAAAGGTTTAAGGATGCTGAATGAAAATGGGATTTTGTGCTATATTACTCCATCATCATTTTTTACAAGTGTAGCGGGTTCAAATATGCGTCAACATTTTAATAATAATTATTTAATAGAAAGTATTTGTGACTTAAAACATTTTCAGCCTTTTAACGCAATCACTTATACTGCAATTGTTTGCTTAAACAAAAGCTATAAAAAAGATCTAGTAAAGTATTTTGAATTTAATGAATCAGAATTAAAGCAAAAATTTGTTACAGAACTTAAACAAAGTGAATACATAATAAATAACAATTATTATTTTTCAAGGGTAGAAAAATTGAATTTGTTGAGAAGAATTCTAAATAATTTATCTAATACAGACATTAAAGTAAAAAATGGTTATGCAACTTTGGCAGATAAAGTTTTTATTAATAATTTTGATTTTGATTCTAAATATATTATTCCAGCTGTAAAAGGATCAAGAGCTAAATGGACAAAAATATTTTATCCATATAATGAAAATGGTAAGCTAGTTGATGAAAGAGAATTAAAAAAAGATGAAAAAATATACAACTATTTATTAGGAAAAAAAGAAGAATTAATTAAGAGAAGCAATGAAAAAGATCCAAAAAAGTTTTGGTATGCATTTGGTCGTAGTCAAGGAATTAATGATACATATAAAAATAAAATAGGAATAAATTCTTTAATAATAAAATCCAGTGATTTAAAAATTACAGATGTTAAGGCTGGTAGTGGATTATATAGTGGGCTATATATTATAAGTGATGAGATTAAAGTAGAGAAAATAAAAAGAGCTTTATTGGATGAAGAATTTGGGGTGTTTGTTTCATTACTTGGGAAATACAAAAGTGGTGGATATTATACTTTTTCATCAAAGGATGTGAAAAATTATTTAGATTATAAATTGGGAGGAGAAATTTGCAATGTTAAACAATGATCAATTTTTAGATATTATTAAAGAATCATTTGAAACTTATTTAGATGTTGGAACATCAAGAAGTACTGCAAAATTAAAAAAGTTACATGGTAAAATAGCACAAGATATACAAGAATTTCTTGGAAATAATTATAAAGTTAAATCACAAGGATATGGAGAAGATAGGGAAGGTAGTATTGCAGGCAGATATTATCCTAAAAAAGTTGATATAACAATATATAATAATGGTACTCCAGTTGCAGGATATGCTATAAAGTTTGTTATGAGAAATTATTCACAGAATAGTAATAATTATTTTGAAAATATGCTTGGAGAAACAGCAAACATTAGATCAAATAATATACCATATTTTCAAATTTTTATTATTTTTGACAAAGTTCCATATTATAAAAAAGGTGGCGAATTTGAAAAGTATGAAACCATTTCAAATCACAATTTTGATAAATACTTAAAACTATCAATTGACAACCCAGAAAATTTTTTTCATACACCTGATAAAACACTAGTTACATTAGTACATTTAAAAGAAAAAAATGTAGATTATAAATATAAAGATGAAAACGAATATGCTCAATATTATAGATCAGTTATTAATGAAAAAGATTTATGTAAGTATTCGGATAGGATAAAAGATGAGTTTGGTAATACGGTAATATTAAATGATTATGAAGATTTTATAAAAAGGACTTGCTGCATTATAATTGGAAAACAAAAGAAAATTATATCAAGGGCGGCTGAAAGTAAAGAGGAATATAAATTAAATTAATTCAGATATATATTCATGTATAAGAGGAGATTTTAATAATATATTGAAAGCAATTAATGTGTGTAATACACCAAAACTAGCCAAATGGTAGAGAAAGTTTGAAACAAATTTGAAGATATAACGAAAAATAAAAGTTAAACTGAAAATTGTTTTATAAAATAAGCATATAGGAGAAAAAATAATGCAAATTAAATATATTGAAAAAACTCCAACAGCTATTGAATTTAATGTGCTAACAGAATCAGTAGGTTGGGGAACAAGGGAAAACAATATTCTTATACATACAAGATATAATGAACAAATTAATACAAAAGATTAATGAATATAAGAAAATAAATCCAGAAATAAGAACATATTTAGGAGCATCAAAAGGAAAAGAAAGTTTTTATGAGAAATTTGGATTTGTATCAAGACCTAATGAAGAACTTGGTGCAGGAATGATTTTGTATAATAATTAAATAAAAGCAGAAAGTTTAATGAAAATTAAATTTTCTGCTTTTTATATTATGGTTCGACAAAATTTGCAACTAAACTATTATATAATCTTTGTGTAATTATATCTTGGCAAGAGAAAGTATGAAAGAGAATATATGTTTTGTTTGTAAATTGGTCAATGTTATTCATTTAAAATGGTGAAGAGTATAAATATAAAAAGGTGAGGGTTAAAATGGCAAATAGAAATTATTTTAGGGTAATCTTATCAAATGAATTTTTGGGTATAAGTAAAGAAATTAGTGCACCTAACAGATATGAACTAGAGAGAAGAATAGAAAATCAAAAAAGAATATGGAATGAAAAAGTAGAAAGAGAATTGATAAAACAAAATAAAGAGGAAATGAAAAATAATGCTGAACAGTTAACTAAAAATGATGAAAGAAAGATGAAGGAATATGAGAATATTGCTAAAAAATGTTATTTTCAAAGATCTTCCGAATATTATGATAGTCTAATAGATAATAAAGAATATGAAAAATATGTTAGTAAATTAGTATGTCCAACTATAGAACAAATAAATGAGGAGCTAGAAGTTCCTAAAAAGAGTTTTTTAGAGATATTATTTAAACAAAAGAAGATCAATCGTATTCAAAAGGAAGAAGAAGCTAAAAAATTATTAGAAGAAAGAACAGAAAAGTATAATCAAGATTTAAAATTAGAAAAAAATGAATATGATATAAAAAAATCCAAATATATTCAAAAGCAAGAAAATAAAAACAAAATAGTAAGAAATAATCAAGAAAAGTATAATAATCATGATGCTGAACAAATAGAAAAATATTTTGAATATGTATTAGAAAAAAGCAAATTCCCAGAAGGATTTATAAAGGATTATGAAGTACAGTATTTGCCAGTGAAAAAGACATTAATTGTTTCATATTATTTACCAAATGCGGATTCTATTCCTAAAACAGTACAACATAAATATGTTAGTACAAGAAATCAAATAGATGAAATAAATTTGACAGATAAAAAATTTGATAAGTTTTATAATGACATAGTATATATGTGTTGCTTAAGAACTCTAAAAGAAATCTTTAAATCAGATGATTTTGATAATATTGAAAATGTTGTATATAATGGATGGACAAAGTATATAGATAAGAGTACAGGGCAAGATGCAGAAAGCTGCATAATTACAGTCGAGGTTGATAAAAATAAATTTTTAAATATTAATTTAGATAATGTTGTATATAAAGAATGTATAAAAGGATTAAAAGGGATTTTTGCACCAAGCATGATATTAGTAACACCGGTTGTACCATATTTAAGTATTGATAGAAGCGATTCAAGATTTATTGAGAGTAAAGAAGTTTCTGAAATAGAGTTAGATGGATTTAATCTTGCAACCATGCCATGGGAGGATTTTGAGTATTTTGTTAGAGAATTGTTTGATAAAATGTTTAATGTAAATGGCGGAGAAGTAAAAGTAACTCAAGTAAGTCATGATGGTGGAGTTGATGCAATAGCGTTTGATGATGATCCAATTCGTGGCGGTAAATTTGTTATACAAGCCAAAAGATACAATAATGTTGTCCCAGTATCAGCAGTAAGAGATCTTTACGGAACTATGATTCATGAAGGAGCGACAAAAGGAATTTTAGTGACAACAAGTTCATATGGAAAAGAAGCATATGATTTTGCACAAGACAAACCAATTACATTAATTGACGGACAGGCTTTATTAGGTTTATTGAATAAATATGGATATAGCAATTTAACAATAAAAATTAACAAGTAAAGACATCATATTAGGTAAAAAGTATGTTTTTTAAAAATACTGGTAAATAATGGAGAGGTAAATGGATGTAAATAAATATTTAATAATGATAAAAAACGAAGATAAAACCGAAGATATTATTAGCTATGAAAATAATAAGCATCTTATAAATATAAAATATAAAAGCACGGAAAAAATATATTCTTATTTGAGAAGAGATTTTCAATTTTATAAGAATCCTACTAAAATAGATATAAAAGACCAAAGAATAATTTTAAATCAAGGATATGTATATAATGTGATAAAAATATTAAAATTTGAAAGTATTTGTAAGTTATTTTTTGAAGATGGTACATCTGTTGTTGTTCCAGGGTATAGTTTGCAATTGGTTAAAAATAATGAACCTCAAACATTATCAATTAACAAATTTGATTACTATAAGGATATTTCTAAAGTTGTAAGTGTAAGAACAGAAGAAGGAAAATCATTACTTACAGATGAATATGAAGGAATTAACTTCATATCTAATGATACTGCATTATATAAATATTTAAATCCTAAAACAGGCATAAGCAAAATGAATGTAAATTTAAATAATATTATTTTTCCTTTTGGAGCAAATAAATCACAATTTCAAGCAGTAAAGAATGCTATGAGTAGCCAAATAAGTATAATAGAAGGACCTCCAGGTACTGGTAAAACTCAAACAATATTAAATATAATTGCAAATATAGTAAAAAATGGACAAACAGTTGCAGTTGTTTCAAATAACAATGCTGCAACAGATAATGTATATGAAAAATTGCAAAAATATAATTTAGATTATCTATGTGCAAGACTAGGAAAGAGAGAAAATAAGGAAGAGTTTATAAATAATCAAATAGGACAATATCCTAAGTTTGGAGATAAACTTGAAGATGAATATTCTACACAAAATGAAATATTAGAATTAAATCAAAGTATTACTAAGATATTTGATATTCAAAATAACATAGCTAAATTAAGAGAAGAATTAAATGAAATAAAATTACAACATCAATATTTTAATAAACATCATGATAATAATATAAATATCCCTAAAATTAGGAATATAAAAAAGGTAACATCTAAAATAATAATGAAACTGAAAGTAGAGTATGAAGAATTACAAGAAATAAATTTGTGGTTTAGAATAAAATCTCAATTTTTATATGGAATAGGAAAAAAAGATTTTTATAAAAGAGAAAGAAAAGATATAATAAATTGTTATAATAGATTATTTTTTATAGTAAAAGAAATGGAATTGGAAAATACAATAAAAAATAATAGTAAACAATTAGAACAATTGGGGAATAACAAGTTAAATATATTAATAGATGATTCTATAAAATTATTAAATGAATATTTAAGAAAGAGATATAGTCAGAATGTAGAAAGAAAAATATATGATATAAAAGACTTATATAATAATTCTCAGCAGTTCAATGAAGATTATCCTATTGTTTTTAGTACAACTCACTCAATTAAAAAATGTTTAAATAAAAATTATATATTTGATTATATTATAATGGACGAGTCATCACAAGTAGATTTAATTACAGGAGTTTTAGCTTTATCTGTAGCTAAAAATGCTGTAATTGTAGGAGATTTAAAACAATTACCTAATGTTATTACAACAGATAATAAAAATAAAATAGAGGAAATTTCAAAGAAATATAGGATACCAAATAATTATGACTATTTACAACATAGTTTTTTATCATCTGTAAGTAATACAGTAACAGATGCTCCAAAGAAATTATTGCAAGAACATTATAGATGTCATCCTAAGATTATACAATTTTGTAATAAAAAATTTTATGATGGAAATTTAATAATAATGACAGAAGATAAAGGAGAAAATAATGTATTAGAGGCATATATTTCTGCAAAAGGTAATCATGCGAGAGGACATAAGAATATTAGACAAATAGATATTATAGAAAAAGAGATAATACCGAAACTTACAGAAAAAATAACTATAAAAGATATAGGTGTAATTTCTCCGTACAGAGAACAAAAGAAGAAATTAGAAACAAGATTTGGAACAGAATTAAAGGTAGATACAATACATAAATTTCAAGGTAGAGAAGAAGAAGCAATAATATTAACAACCGTAGATAATGAAATAGGAGAATTTGTTGATGATCCTAAAATGTTAAATGTTGCTGTAACAAGAGCCAAAAGATTCTTAAGAGTAGTAGTGTCAGATAGCGAAAATAATGTAGGCACTAACATAGATGATTTAATAAAATATATTCAATATAATAATTTTGAAATAGTTGAAAGCAAAACAAAATCAATATATGATATGCTGTATAAGGAAAATAGAAAACAACGTATGGAATATTTGAAAAATAAAAAGAGGATATCTGACTATGATTCGGAAAATTTAACATATAACTTGATAGAGGAAGTTATAAAAGAGAACAACTTTGATAATTTAGATATAGTTGTTCATATTCCATTAATAGATATCTTAGCAAATGATGATTTATTAAATGAAGAAGAAAAATCATATGCAAATAATGATTGGACACATATTGATTTTGTAATATTCAATAAAATGGATAAAAAGATGGTCTTAGCTATAGAGGTTGACGGATATTATTATCATAAAGAAGGAACAAAGCAGCAAGAAAGAGATAAATTAAAAGATAAAATATTAAAAAAATACGAAATCCCATTAATTAGATTAAGCACAACAGGAAGTGAAGAAAAGAAAACTTTAGAAGAGAAAATAAAAAAAATATTTACAAATTAATCAAAGGAGTAGCAATGATTTGGATTGAAGAACTTAACAAGTATGTAGAAGAGACAAAAAGTATTTATGATGAACTTTCAAAAATACAAGCAATAAAGGAATTAAGAAATATGGCAGAACATGAAATAGAATATTACAAGGGAAATGGATATAAACAGAATAAGTATATTTGCAAAGAAACTAATTTATCAGCCTCGGAAACAGGAATATTGGAAGGAGAATATTTGATTGGTGGTAGATTAAGCCTATCATATATAGAGAACAAATTTAAACAGATTGATGATATTATATATAAAAATAATTTTACAATAACACCTTTTTACATGGAAAAGGGATTTGGAATAAAATTATCATAAAAAACAAAAGGAGGAAAGATAATAATGTCAATTTTATTATATCAAAATAGAATTATGCAAAAGAGAAGAGAATTGGAAAGATTAAGTAAAGACAAATCTGATGAAATGAAGAAAATATCAAATTTTAATAATAAAATTTCTAGTGCTCAAAGAACATTAAAAAGTACAAAATCGGCATCAACTGTAAATAGTAAAAATCGAGAAATTCAGAAGGCATTAGATGAGATAGCTAAAATAAATAAAAAAATTTCAGAAATAGAAACAAGAATCTCTAGAAAACAAAAAGAATTATTTGATGCTCAAAACTGCTTGACAAAAGAAATAGAAAAAGAAGACAAAAAGAGAGAAAAAGAAAATCAGAAAAAATTAAAAGACCTGAATGATGAGATTAAGAGACAGGCATATTCTCAACATAATTTAGAAAATAGAATTACAAAAATAGAAAAACTACCTAGGAGTATAAATGTACTTATCATGACTTCAAATCCAATAGATACAAACCCATTAAGGTTAGATGAAGAAGTTCGATCAATAACAGAAATGATAAGAAAGTCAGAACATAGAGATTCAGTTAAATTAGAAAGTAGATGGGCAACAAGAACAATAGATATTCTTCAAGCAATAAATGAAGTAGATCCAACAATAGTACATTTTAGTGGACATGGAGCATCGAACGGAGATATTTTTGTCCAAAATAATGATGGAACGGCAAAAAATATTTCGAAAGAAGCAATGGTACAAGTTTTAAAATCGAGTACAGATAAAATAAAATTAGTATTTTTCAATAGTTGTTTTTCATACTTACAAGCAGAGGCTGTTACTGAACAAATACCATGTGCTATTGGAATGTCAGATTCTATAGGAGATAAAGCAGCAGAAGTATTTGCAGCACAATTTTATTCTGCAATAGGATTTGGAAAATCTGTTAAAGAAGCATTTGAACAAGCAAAGGCGGCTCTTATGCTAGAAGGAATTAATGAGGAAAATATACCTGCTTTATACATTCGAGATGGCATAAATGCAGAAGATTTATATATTGTTGAGGGAGATAAATAAATGCAAATAATAAATGACAATTTATTAGATAAAGAGAGAAGAGAAAAATTAAAAGAATTAATAGAAGAGATAATACAAATTAAAGATATTGAAGAATGTATTCAAGATATAAAAGGCATAAAAATAATTGAAGAAAATATATTACATAAGGATATTAGTGCTAGTATCAAAGATGGATATATAATAATACCTATTAATAAAATAGGAAATATTATAGAAAATTCTGAGGAAATAAATTTGATAAAATCTAATATAATACACGAAATATATCATATGAAATTAAAAAGAATATTACCTAAAATCCATAAAAAACATAAAGAAGCATATAATAACGAAGATTTTATTACATCTTTTACAATTGTCATATATATAGAATATCTGACACATTTGGAAAGTTCAAAGTACGAAACAGAAAAAATGATTGACCAATATTTAAAATCAATCAATGATTATAATTGGGATTTTTCAGATGATATATCAAAAATTTATCTTGTTAAGCATGCTGGATATATTATAGCAAGAGCTGAAGATGAAAGAGTCAAAAATAAAAATTATATATTAAACTTAAAGAATGAAATACTTAGAAAAGAAATTAAAAAGATACAAGATATATTGGATAATATAAAAATAGAAGATAACTATAATCAGTTATTGCCTATAGAGAATATTGTAAGAAAATATATAACGAATGAATAGGTAGTTAACACTATCTATTTTAAAAGGCGAGAATTAGCTCGCCTTTTAAAGTGCAATTTTATATTTTTAAAGTGCAAAATTTGCACTTTAAAATAAAACATTATTCTTCAACACATCCACCAATTAATTCCACTCCATCACAAAAACCATTCCTATAATACTTCTCATTCCAATAACAAATATAATCCATAAAATTCTTATCAAGTCTATCTAACTGATTCTTGACATACTTTTGATTCTTTTTAGGAACATTCTTTAAAATGTTTTCAGCAATCTCATCAAAATAAATATAATGTTTTCTATCTTCTTTAGTAAGTGAGCCTAAAACCATTTCCTCTCTAAAACTTAACCAATCTCTTAAAATATCATCATTAACTTCTCTAAAATTATTCATAATTTAAATCCTCCAAAAATTAAAATTTTTATTAATAAAATTATTTTTTACAAAAGCTTGAAAAACTAGAACAGACGTACTATACGAATTGGGTAAAAATTGGGTAAAATCTTCTCAAAAAATGCCATAAAAATGCACAAATGTTCTATAAACTAAAACTCTTGTAAATGCTGAAATATCAACAAAAACTCTAATTTTCACAAATTTACAAAAAGTGGTCAGGTCTCGCTCATAACCCGAAGGTCGTGAGTTTAAGGCTTACGATGCAACCAATTAAGCTCATAGTGCTAGATGTTTTATTTTTTTGAGAAAAGGTGCTATAATATCCACAGAAAGGACAACAAACATGCAGAAAAATTTAAAATGTCAAAAGAAATTAGAATTTTTAGCACAAATAAAAAATAATAAACAACTAAATTTTTTCTAGTAGATAATGAAAAGAGGTATAGGAGAAAAAATATGCAAATAAATTATATTGAAAAAACTCCAATAGCTACTGAATTTAATATGCTAACAGAATCAGTAGGTTGGGGAACGAGAGAAAATAATATTATAGAAGAGGCTTTAAGAAATACATTATACTCACTTTGCGTTTACGATGGCAATAACCTAATTGGGTATGGAAGAATTATTGGAGATAAAACAATATTTTTATATATACAAGATATAATGGTAATTCCAGAATATCAAGGTAAAAAAATAGGAACAGGTATAATGAACAAATTAATAGAAAAGATTAATGAATATAAGAAAATAAATCCAGAAATAAGAACATATTTAGGAGCATCAAAAGGAAAAGAAAGTTTTTATGAGAAATTTGGATTTGTATCAAGACCTAATGAAGAACTTGGTGCAGGAATGATTTTGTATGATAAATAGAAAATGAAATAAAAGATTAGCTAAGGAGGTAATTGTTTTGGAATATTGTATGTTAGAAACTGCAAGTGACAATAAAAATGAAATAAACAAAATTGCAAAGGAATTACTAGACAAGGAATTAGTTGCTAGTTGCCACATAATAGAGAGTGAAAGCAGTTGGAATTGGAATAATGAAAGAGAAAATTCAAAAGAATACTTACTTCAAATGAAAACTAAGAAAAAATGCCTAAAAGAGATATATGAGATAATTAAAAGTATACATAGTTATGAATGCTTTGAGTTTGCGGTATATAATATTACAAGTATAAATGAAGAATATTTAAAATGGGTAGATAAGGAGATAAAAAATGGATGAAGATAGACTAAAGCATTCTTTAGCAGTTGCAAGAAAAATGGAAGAAATAGCAAAAACTTTAGGATTAAGTGAGAAAGAAATAAATGATTGCTTTGTTATAGGATTAAATCATGATATTGGTTATGAATTCGTAACTAATAAAATAGAACATAATAAAATTGGTGGGGAAATTTTAAAAAGAAATAAATATAAATATTGGAGAGAAATATATTTTCATGGAGAGATAGACATTGAGTATGAATCTATATATTTGGATATTTTAAATCAAGCGGATATGCAAATAGATAAATATGGAAATGATGTGGGCTATAATAAAAGGTTAGAAGATATAAAAAATAGATATAGAGAGACACCTGAAGTTTATAAAAAGTGTGTTAAATTAGTTGAAAATATAAAAAATAAAAATAATTTTATATAAGAACCAAAAGAAAGAAGAAAGTTTAATGAAAATTAAATTTTCTGCTTTTTGCATTATAGTTCGACAAAATTTGCAATTAAATTATTATATAATTTTTATGTAATTATATTTTAGGGGGGAATATAAATATGAAATATAATGGCAAAAAAATTACAATAGTTGTTTTAATTTGTATTTTTTCAGTAGCAATGTGTAATATAACATTTGCACACTCAGGAAGAACAGATTCAAGTGGGGGACACAGAGATAATAATAATAAAAGTGGATTAGGTAGTTATCATTATCATTGTGGTGGACATCCAGCGCATTTACATACAAATGGAGTTTGTCCATATTCATCATCAAGCAAAAATAGCAAGCCAAGTTCATCGACTTCTAGTCAAAAAACTACAACTGTAGAACCAACTATTATTAATGTAGAAGATATAAAAATAAATGAAACTGTCAAAGAAATCAAAGTAGGAGAAAGCAAAATACTGACAGTAACAATAACACCAAACAATTCTACAGACAAAACTATAACATGGAAATCTAGTAATGAAAAAATTGCAACAGTTAGTTCAATTGGAAAAGTGATTGCAAAAAATCCAGGAACAGTAGAAATAACAGCTACAAGTTCGAATGGACTAAGTAATGCTATAAAAATTGTTGTGAAAGAAGACAAAAATAATGTTATAAGAACATCAACAACGAACAAAGAAAAAAACAATATAAATGCAACCAATAAGCAAAAAGGAGAGGATGATGCAGTAGTAGGAGGAATAACTGTTGCTGCTTGTGGAGGAGGGATTGCATATGCATATAAAAAAATGAAAAAAAGAGGAGAAAGAAAATGAGTGATAAATATAAAGCTCCTCCAATAGATATATTAAAGAAATCAGATAATTTAATTAATGAAAAAGAAATAAATGACAAAGCAAATAAAATTAGAAAGACATTTTTGGCTTTTGGGATTCCTATACAAGTGACAAATGTAACGGCTGGTAGATTAATAACAAGATATTGCATAAAACCAAATGAGGGAATCACCATAAGTAAAATAAAAGGTTTAAAGAATGACTTACAATATAATTTAGGTGCGGAAAGAATATCAATTAAACCTATAAAGGAAAAGCAAGTTATTGCAATAGATATTAACAATTTAAAAGCACAGAAATTAAATTTAGGGGATTGTATTGATAATATTGAAAATAAAATGAAAATTCCAATCATAATAGGCAAGGATATGGATGGAAAAATTGTAAAAAAAGATTTAGCAAAAATATCAAATATATTAATTACAGGAACAACTGGTACAGGAAAAAGCAACTTGCTAAGTTCTTTTATAATTGACATTGTATATAATTGCGATCCAATAGAAGTTAAGTTAATGCTAATAGATACAAGACTGGTTAACTTTAGGAGATTTAATGGAATATCGCATTTGCTAATACCGACAATTACAAATATTGAGGAAGTTAAAAATGTGTTAGAGTGCCTAGAACAGGAAGTATGTAATAGATATGAAATGTTTGAGAAAGAAAATGTTAATAACTTAGATGAATATAATAAAAAGGCTCAAGATAAGTTACCTGAAATAGTAGCAATTATTGAAGATTTTGGGGATTTAATGCTTTATGATAGAAAAGAAATTGAAAGAGATATATTAAAAATAATTAATTTGTCAAGAGCGGCGGGAATATGTTTAATTATTTCTACAGCAAGGTCTTCTACTGATATAATAACGGGAGAAATAAAAAATAATATACCAATAAGACTTACTTTTAGACTTCCTTCACAAATAGATTCTAAAACGGTTATAGATACAAAGGGAGCGGAGGAATTATTAACATGTGGAGATTCACTTTTTATAGGAGAAGAGGGGCATAAATTAGAAAGAATACAGACTCCGTATATAAGTGACGAAGAAATTGATGAGAGTATAAGATTTATAAAGGAAAATAATGAATGTAAATATGACGAAAATTTGTTAAAAACAATGAAAGAAATAGAAGAGAGAAAAAATAATTATTATAATGAGCATGAAGAAGACGAAAAAGATGATCCTCTTTTGGAAGAAGTAGAAAAAATGTTAATTGATATGGATGAAATATCAGCATCCAATGTCCAGAGAATGCTTAAAGTAGGATATATCAGAGCATCAAAAATTATCGATCAGCTAGAAGAAAAAGGATTGATTTCTGAATACAGAGGAAGTCAAACGAGACAAGTGTTGTATAGAGAACTAGATATAGAAAGTGAAAATAATGAAATAGAAAGTAAAAATTTAGAAAAAAACATAACAAAAGGAAAAAAACAAAAGGATAGTATATTTAATAAATGGTGGTTTTGGATATTAACTATAATTTTTGTTATGATAATCATTGGAAATATGTAAAATTTTAAAAGCCTTTTTGAATAGAGAGAAAACAAAAAAAATTAAAAAAACTAGCACTCTCCTATTGACATTGCTAAAAAGTGATGTATAATATACTTGCAACAGGGAAAAATAACATTAAAGTACATATGTGCAACCTATTTTGGGTATCAACACATAAAAATTTTAAAAGGAGGAATGACTTATGATGATGGTACCAAGAAGAAATGGATTTGATATTTTTGATGAGGTTTTCAATGATCCATTTTTCACAAAAAAAGAAAGCAAATTAATGAAAACTGATGTAAGAGAAAAGGATGGAAATTATGTACTAGATATTGATCTTCCAGGTTATGACAAAAATGACATTAAAATAGAATTAACAGATGGATATCTAACAGTTACAGCAAGCAGAACAGAACATAAAGAAGAAAAAGAAAAACACAATAAATATATTCATCAAGAAAGATTCTTTGGAGAATGCTCAAGAAGCTATTATGCAGGAGAAAATGTAAAAGAAGAAGATATTAAAGCAAACTTCAAAAACGGAACACTAGAAATTACATTCCCTAAAGAAGAGAGTAAAAAACTAGAAGATAAAAAGTATATACAAATTGAAGGCGAATAAAAAAGGACCTCATTTGGCAAAAGCTAGATGAGGTTTTATTTTTTTGCAAAAAAGAGAACATTTTTTCGCAAAACTATTGACATTAGAAAAATAAAGCAATAGAATATATACGAACAAACATTTGGAGGAAATAATATGATATCAACATTGCATATTAAAAATATTGGAATTATAGATGATTTATCAATAGATTTTAACGAAGGATTAAATATTTTAACAGGAGAAACGGGAGCCGGAAAAACATTAATAATACAATCTCTAGAAATAATTTCTGGTGGAAGATTTTCAAAAGAAATAATAAGAAAAGGTGAAAATTACTCATTAGTTGAAGCAAGCATTTATTTACCAGAGAGTGAAATTTCAGAAGATGGAAATATAATAATTTCTAGAGAGATATATTCAAATGGAAGAAATACATGTAAAATAAATGGCAAGTTAGTAACAGTTAGTGAATTAAAAAAAGTTATGAATAAAATAATAGATATTCACGGACAACATGATAATCAAAATTTATTAGACAATTCAAATCACATATCATATTTAGATGACTTTGCAGGGAAAGAAATACATCCAATAAAAGCACAATATTCAGAGCTTTTTGATGAGTATAATAAAATAAAAAATGAATTAGAAAACAGCTATGGAAACGAAACAGAAAAAGAAAGAAAATTAGATTTATTAAAATATCAGTTAAACGAAATAGAAACAGCTAATTTAAAAGAAACAGAAGAAATAGAATTAAATGAAAAACATACAGCAATGGTAAATAGTGAAAAACTTAAAGAAAACTTGCAAATTATAGATGACAATTTAAATAATAATGCAATAGAAGGAATTTCTAATGCAATAAGATGTTTCGAAAAAATAGAAAACTGTGGAGAGATATACAAAGAAAAACTAGCAGAATTAAAAAACATATATTATGAAATTCAAGAAACTAGCAGAGATATCTACTCATTAAAAGAAGATGCAGAATATGATCCATACCAAATGCAAGAAGTAGAAAGAAGATTAGATACAATATTTACAATGAAAAGAAAATATGGAAATTCAATTATCGAAATATTAGAATACAAAGAGCAATTAAAAAACGAAATTGAATTAATAGAAAACGCGGATGAAATAAATAACAAATTAAAAATAAAATTAAAAGAAATAGAGGCAAAAATGGATAAACTATGTTTAGAAATGAGTAATATAAGGAAAAAATATGCTACTATTTTAAATGAAAAAATAAACAATGAATTAAAAAGCTTAGAAATGGTAAATGCTAAATTTAATGTTAATGTAAATAAAATAGAAAACCAAAAATATAATAAAAACGGATTAGATGAAGTTATATTTATGATTTGTACAAATATAGGAGAGGAAGAAAAAGAACTAACAAAAATTGCTTCAGGTGGTGAAATGTCTAGAATAATGCTTGCAATAAAAACAGTTATTGCAAATACAGATAAAGTTGGAATATTAATATTTGACGAGATAGACACAGGAATAAGTGGAAAAGCAGCAAAAGCAGTTGCAGACAAAATGAAATTGATTGCAAAGAACCATCAAATAATTTGTATAACGCATTTAGCTACAATTGCGGCAAAAGGAGACTACAATTATTATATATTTAAACAAATAAATAACGGAAAAACTACAACAAATGTTGAACTATTAAATGAAGAAAAAACAATACAAGAAATTGCAAGAATTTCTAATGGAGAAATAACAAAAGTTGCAATTCAAAACGCAGAAGAGTTAAGAAAACTGGCCTGTGCAGTATAATATAAAACAACAAAACCCTCAGAAATGAATCTGAGGGTTTTAAAATTATAACAATATTTTTTAAAATAAAATCATTTTAAGAAACTCTTAAAACAGCTTTTTTAATTCTTTGTTGTTTCTTATATTTTTCGTAAGAATTTAAAGCAAATTCCAAAGCATTTTTATATGCGTTAGAATTTTGTTTATATTGCATCTTGCAAAATGCCTGTAAAATTGTTGTATCAATAATTTCTTGATTATATTGATAAATATCTGGATTTACAGTTAAGACTTTTTTTGAGCATTTATAATAAGAATCTTCTAATCTTTGAATTTTATAATCATCTGGAGCAAACTTAAAAATATGTCTAGCAAGTTCCAAAGAATATTCCAAATTTTTAACTGCAACTTCATCATATAATTTTTTTATTGCAGAATTTATAATTTCCATATTGTCTACATTTTTATATTTTGCAGGTAAAAATAAACAAAATTCAGAGTCATTTTGAACAAGATCAATAGAAGAAGATTTTACATATTTAATATTAAGTTTGTAACTGCTTCCTAATAAGCTAATAGCTAGATATGACTTACTTTTAACAGTTTTACTAAAGTTAATTATACCCATAAAAACCCCTCCTAAACAAAACAATGTTCGCTACTGTGAAATTATTTTACATCAACTAAAAAAACATGTCAACTATTTTAAACAAAAAATATAAAATTGTGATATAATATTTTAAAACAAAAAGGAGATGTTATTATGAAAAGAGAAAAAGCAGTAGAATTATTAAAAAAATATAATAAAGAAGAATTTCATATAAGGCATGCATTAACTGTAGAAGCAGTTATGAGATATTTTGCTAAACAAAAAGGATATGACGAGGATTTTTGGGGAATAGTTCGGTTTATTGCATGATGTAGATTTTGAATGTTATCCAGAAGAACATTGTAAAAAAGCTCCAGAATTATTAAAGGAAATAGATGCAAGTGATGAATTAATACATGCTGTATGTAGTCATGGATATGGAATATGTTCTGATGTAGAACCAACACACGAAATGGAAAAAATATTATTTGCAACAGATGAACTTACAGGATTAATATGGGCAGCAGCAAAAATGAGACCATCTAATAGCACAAAAGATATGGAAGTTTCAAGTTTAAAGAAAAAGTTTAAAGATAAAAAATTTGCAGCAGGTTGTTCAAGAGATGTAATAAAAGAAGGGGCAGAAAAGCTAGGTTGGGAATTAAATGATTTGTTTGAACAAACAATACTTGCAATGAGAGAAAGTGAAGATTTAGTAAATAAAGAAATGGAAGAAATATAAAACCAAAAGGTATCTCTACAAAGAGATACCTTTTCATTTTTTAATTATATACTATCACCTTTTAACATAGATCTAATAGTGTTATACAAATATGGCTTAAACTCATCAATAGGCATTGGGTCATTATACAAAATAGAATTAAAGCAAGTAGAACTTGCAAGTTCTATAATCATAAACAAAACAACATCTGGATTTTTAATATTAATTTTGTTTTCTTCTATTCCTTTTATAAATAAAGAGCGAAGACCATCTTTGTTATCATCTAATGTATTATAAATTTTAAATACAGTATTACTTTTAATTCCCCAAGACAAATTTTTAGAAATAAACTTAAGCAATGCAGGAAATTTAGTAAGTTCATCTATAACATAATTTATTATATAAATAATTTGATCAGAAAAATTACTTATATAGTTTTTTCTTAAATTTTCTAGTGCATCACAAAATAATTTGTGAGATTTTTTTGCAACAAGAATATCTCTCAACTCATATTTATCTTTAAAATATAAATAAAAAGTACCTTTTGCAACATTTGCATTATCTACAATATCTTGTATAGATGTGTTTTGAATACCTTTTTCGGTGAACAACTTAAAGCCGGTATCTAGCAATCTATTTTTTTTATTTTTCTTAGTTTCTTGAATACTCAATTTAATCACCACATATATTATTATTGCATAAAATGACCAGCAGGTCAATTAAAAATGAAAAAATATTTATAATTTCTACATGCAACACCCGGCTTCTCACATAAATCAAATAAATTTTAATAAAAATATTGACTAACGGTCATAATGGTGTTACAATATAAAAATGACCGGTAGTCATAAAACGAAAGGAGAGATAATATGCTAAAATTTGGAGAGTTTATATGTAAGCATAAAAAAATAATTTTAGTAATTTCAATACTTTTACTAATTCCTTCAATATTAGGAATAAAGGCAACAAAAATAAACTATGATATTTTGGTATATTTACCAAGCGACATTGAAACTGTTCAAGGAGAAAATATTCTTTCAGAAGACTTTGATATGGGAGCATTTTCAATAGTAGTTTTGGAAAATATGAAATCAAAAGAGATAGCAAAACTAGAAACAGAAGTTAAAAAAATACAAGGAGTAGAAAATGTAGTAAGTATTGTAGATGCTACAGGAACAAGTATTCCAGTAGAAAGTTTACCACAAGAGGTAAAAGACAAAATATATAAGGATAATACAACATTAATGCTTGTAACATTTAAAGATGCAATTTCATCAGATGAAACAACAAATGCAGTAGAACAATTAAGAAACATGACAGATGAAAGATGCAAAGTAAGTGGAATGACATCAGCATTAATAGACACAAGAGACTTATCAGATAAAGAAGTTGCAATATATGTATTAATTGCAGTAGCTCTATGTATTATAATCCTAGAATTAGCATTGGATTCATATTTGGTTCCAATATTTTTATTGTTAAATATAGGAATAGCAATACTTTATAATATGGGTTCAAATATAATGCTTGGAGAAATATCATATATAACAAAAGCAATAAGTGCAGTATTACAATTAGGTGTAACAACGGACTTTTCTATATTCCTTTACCACAGTTATAAAGCAGAAAAAGAAAAATATTCAAACAATGACGAAGCAATGGCAAATGCAATTGCAAAAACATTAGTATCAGTTTTAGGAAGTTCACTTACAACAATAGCAGGATTCTTAGCACTATGTAGTATGAACTTAACACTTGGAAAAGATATTGGTATAGTAATGGCAAAAGGTGTTCTATTTGGAGTAATAACAGTAGTAACAGTTTTACCAGCAATGATATTGCAATTTAACAAAGCAATAGAAAAAACATCACATAAAGAAATTTTGCCTAAATTCACAGCACTAAAGAACTTTAATATAAAACATTACAAATTAATATTAATAGCTTTCTTAGTTATATTACCATTTGCAGTATATGGATATACACACACACAAGTTTATTACAATCTAGATAGTTCACTTCCAGAAGAGCTAGAAAGTGTAAGTGGAAACAAAGAATTAAAAGATAAATTTGGAATAGTAGCAACAGAAATGATATTAGTAAATAATGATGTTCCAGATTATAAAGTAAATCAAATGTTAGATGAGATAGAGCAAATTGATGGCATTGATTGGACATTAAGCTATTCAAGAATATCAAAAGCAGTGCCAGAACAAGTGCTTTCAGAAGATTTAACAAAAATATTCCAAAGTGATAAATACAAAATGGTAATAATTAATTCTAAATACGAAGTTGCAACAAATGAGTTAAATTCACAAATGGAAGAAATACAAAAAGTAATAGATAAATATGATCCTAATGCAATACTTGCAGGAGAAGGTCCTCTTATGAAAGACTTAATTCAAGTAAGTGATCATGATTTTAATAGCGTAAATACAGTATCAATAGCAATAATTTTCTTATTAATGTTTGTAATATTCAAATCAATATCAATACCAGTTATATTAATAACAGTAATAGAATTTGCAATATTTATAAACATGGGAATACCAGCATATACAGGAACTGTGCTTCCATTCGTTGCATCAATTGTAATAGGAACAATACAATTAGGAGCAACAATAGATTATGCAATATTAATAACAAACAAATATATAACATTTAGAAAAGACGGAAAAGACAAGAAACGAGCAATAGACGAAGCTTTAGGAACATCAATTTCTTCAATAATAGTAAGTGGTCTATGCTTCTTTGGAGCAACATTTGGAGTTGGTGTTTACTCACAAATAGAAATGATTGGTTCACTATGTTCACTAATGGCAAGAGGTGCAATAGTAAGTACATGTGTAGTAATAACATTATTACCAGCATTCCTAATGCTATTAGATAAAGTAATATGCAAAACAACATTAAAAATGTCAAAAATAAAATAAATGAAAGGATGATATAAAATGAAAAACAAAAAAATGATTTCAGGACTTTTGTTATTTACAATAACTTCATATATGACAATACCAGTATTTGCAGCATCAAAATCAGAAACAGTTTATTCAAACCTAGACTCAAATGGTAAAGCATACAAAACAATAGTAAGTACTCAATTAACAAATGAAGATAAATCAGATGAAATAACTGATATATCTAATCTATTAAATATAGAAAACACAAATGGAGATGAAACTTTCAAGAAAGAAGGAAACCAAATAGTTTGGGACAGCAATGGAAATAACATTTACTATAAAGGTGAAAGTGACAAACAATTACCAGTAGAATGTAAAATAACTTATGAACTAAATGGAGAAGAAATATCAGCAGAAGAATTAAAAGGAAAAAGCGGAAATGTAAAAATTAAAATAAATTACACAAACAACGAAAAACACATTGTTTCAATAAATGGAAAACAAGTTACAATGTATACTCCATTTATAATAGTTGCAGGAACAAAAATAGATAATGCAAAAAATAAAAATATTCAAATTACAAATGGAAAAATAGTAGATAACGGAGAAAGCACATTGGCAGTTGGAATTGCAATGCCAGGAATGCAAGAAAATATCGGAATTTCAAAAAGCAAAATAGATATTCCAGAAGAAATAGAGATTTCAATGGAAACAGAAGATTTTGAAATGGGAAATATTATAGCAGTTGTAGCAGTAAAGGGTATAGATGAAGATTTAACAAGTGATTTAAACAGTATGTATAGCCAAATTAATGAATTAGCAAATGCAAGTAACGAAATATTAGCAGGTGCAAATCAACTAAAAGAAGGAACATCAGAATTAGTAAGTGGAGTTGACCAATTAAAAGATGGAACAGGAGCAGCGTATGCAGGTTCTAAACAAATAAAAGATGAAGTTGAAGAAAGTACAAAAAATTTAAAAAATGATAATACTCCTGCAATAGATAGCAAAACTTTGGAAGCAATAAAAGCACAAGCAATGCAAAGCGCAACACTTTCAGATGAGCAAAAAGCAGGAATAGCAGCCCAAGCAAAAGCAGCAGCAACACTTTCAGATGAACAAAAAGCAGGGATAGCAGCCCAAGCAAAAGCAGGTGCAAAACTTACAGACGCACAAAAAGCAGGAATAGCAGCCCAAGCAAAAGCAGCAGCAAAGCTTACAGATGCACAAAAAGCAGAAATAGCGGCCCAAGCAAAACTTACAGATGAACAAAAAGCAAAAATAACAGCCCAAGCAAAAGCCGGTGCAGAATTTACAAAAACACAAAAAACAGCAATAATAGAACAAGCACAAAAAAAATATACAGAAACATTAACAGAGGCAGAAAAACAATTAATATTAACAGTTGCACAAAATACAGCATATCAAACAGCAACAACAACTGCACTAGCAGTAGCAGAAAGCACAGCAGAAGCAACAGCTTTAAAAGTGGCACAATCAGTAGCAGAAAGTACAGCAGAAGCAACAGCTTTAAAAGTAGCACAATCAGTGGCAGAAAGCACAGCAGAAGCAACAGCTCAAACAGTAGCACAAAGCACAGCAACACAAACAGCAGAAACAACAGCATTAACAGTAGCACAAAGTACAGCAACACAAACAGCTGGAGCAACAGCAACACAAACAGCAACACAAGTTGGAAATCAAGCTAAACAAAAATTCACAAATCAAGTAGTATCACAAATGAGTACATTAGGAACAGCTTTAGACGAATTAACAAATGGATTAGCAAATATAGATAACGGAGTAAGTGCATTATCAGTAGGAACAAACAAACTAGATAGTGGAGCACTACAATTAGCAAATGGAGTAAAAACATTTAATGAACAAGGAATATCAAAAATAAATAATTTAGTAAATGGAGATTTAAGAAATATTGCAAGTAGAGTAGAAAAAATGAATGAGCTTGCAAATGAATATAATAACTATGCAGGAATTCAAAATGGAATGGCAGGAGAAGTTAAATTCATAATGATAACTGATTCAACAACAGGAAATGGAGAAGTAAAAAAAGAAGAAGCTGTAATAACAACAGAAGCAAAAGACTCTAAAGAGATAAAAGAAAATAAAGAAGAATAGGCTAAAAATACTTTAAAGAGGCGCAAAACGATGCGCCTCTTTAACTTTATACAAAAGCATTGACATTAACAAAAACAAAATATAAAATATATTTAATGCTACAAATATAAGGAGTTAATTAATGTTAAAATACATTTGGAGAGATAAAAAACAATTAATTATAATAATAGGTGTAATATTAGTATGTAGTATAGCAATAGCAATTGGAATATATGCACAAATTACAAATACTAAAATAAATAAAACCGCAGAAGAAAAAAGAGAAGCAAACTATGAAGACTTGAAAAATAATTTTGACTCAATATTTACAAATACTATTAACAAAGATGGAGCAGCTCAAGTAGCAAACGCTAACATAAATTATGATGAAATAATAGGAACTAAATATGATATTAATGAAAAAAAAGAAACTAAATATAGTATAGTTGCTAAAATACCACTTTTCAAAAAAGAAACAGAAACAACAAAAAAAGTAAACCAAGAAATATTTAACACTTTTGGTGGGAAAATAGTAGATATAATAACAAACAATAAAGCATATACAATATATAATATGGGATATGTTGTATATATTAATGATAATATAATGTCATTAGTTATAAAATGTACACTAAAAGAGGGAACAAATCCACAAAGGACAATAATTCAAACATATAACTATAATCTAGATGAAGATAAGTTGGTTAGCATAGATGAGCTTATACAAAAAAGAAACTTAGATAAGGAGCAAATGCAAAAACAAATAACGGACGAAATAACAAAAGTAAGTGAACAAAATACTAGTATTATAAATCAAGGATATAATGTATATAAAAGAAATCCAAATGATGACATATATAAAATAGAAAATACTAAAAACTTTTTCTTAGGAAAAAATAAAACACTTTATTTAATATATGCATATGGAAATAGCGATTATACAAGTGAAACAGATTTGATAATATTTTAAAAGAACAAAGCGACTAAAGTCGCCCTTTGTTCTTGCAGATTTGAGTTTCCGAATGAAATGAGAAATTTCCTAGTATATAAAATAACTCTCGATATTTTTTATCGAGAGTTATTTGTGTTAAGGTTGCTCCGCTAATTTAATATTAACTTTAAATGTTTGTCCATTTCTATTAACTTCAAGTTCTAGGGTATCTCCAATATTTTTAGTCGCTTTTATTTTATTTAATTCATCCATTGTTTTGATAGAAGTTCCACCGGCTGAAACAATTATATCACCAGCTTTTAAATCTACTAAAGAAGCGGGACTTGAACTTTGAATGCCTTTAACATAAATTCCAACAGGAAGTTTATATTTTTCAGCCATAGCATCAGTAATGTCAATTCCTTCAATACCAATATATGGTCTTAAAACTTTTCCGTGATCTATTAATTGTTTATAAATATCAATTGTATCATTAATTGGAATAGCAAATCCCATACCTTCTATACCAGTTCCAGAAAGCTTTAAAGTATTAATACCAATTACTTTACCTTCACTGTTTACTAATGCTCCACCACTATTTCCAGAGTTTATTGCAGCATCAGTTTGAATTAATGTATAAGTAGTTCCATTTTCACCTGTAACAGTTCTATTTACAGCACTTATAATTCCAGAAGTAACACTACTTTGCATTCCCAAAGGATTCCCAACAGCCATTGCAAATTCTCCAATTTTAACTGAATTAGAATTTCCAAGTTCTGCTTCTGTTAAATCATCTTTTTCAATTTTTATAACTGCTAGATCAGTTTGCTCATCTGTACCTATAATTTTGGCTTCATATGGAGTAGAATCATTATATAAATATACATATACTTTTGTTGCCTTTGAAACCTCATAATAAGTAGAAGAATCACTAGAGTTAATAATATGGTTATTTGTTAAAATATATCCATCCTTGCTAATTATAATTCCAGAGCCTTGCGCTTGTGCAAGTTGAGACATGCCTTGCATAAAGTTTGAGGTTACAGTGTATTCTACAGTAATACCAACAATTGATGGTAAAACTTTATTTGCAGAATATATTGCAGTATCAGAATAATTAGAAAGAGATACAGTCTGAACAGTTCCAGTGTTAGAAGATGAACTAGGTATAGCAGAAGTCTCTTCTGTCTTGGCAGAAGTATTTAGAATAGAGTTTTTTATGCTTGGAATTCCAAATGCTATAGAAATAACCAGAGCTGTACCTAATATTCCAGAAAGAAATGGAATTAAAAAAGATCTTCCAAAACTAGAACTATTCTTTGCGGGATCATCAAAACTTTTAAAAATATCATTATTTTCTTTCATTAATATAACCTCCTTGTAAAATAAATTATCATATTATAATAATAACCTAAACTAATAATATAATACAAGAAATACATTAAAAAATCCTGAAAAATTAATAATACAAAATCCAATTTACCTAAAAATTATATTGAAATAAATTTCTACATATAATATAATAAAAACAATTTAAAGGAGTTGAAAAAATGAATTTAAAAAATAAAAAAGGTATAACAATAATCGCACTAGTCATTACAGTAGTAATAATGCTAATATTAGTTGGAGTAACAGTAAAAGTAGGAACAAAGTCAATAGATGAATCAGAAAAAGAAGATATAATAACAAATATGATATCTATAAAAACAAGAGCTAAAATAGTTAAAGATCAATTTAATTTTAAGGATATAAGTAGTTTGGTAGGAACTAAATTTACCGATGATACAAAATATGAAAAGACAAATTTAAACCCTGCAATTCCAGAAGAACAAAAAAATAATTGTTATATATGGACACAAGAAGATTTAAATAATCAGGGATTAGCATCAATAAATTCTGATGAATCAAAATTTTATGTTGTATATTATGGGGATAATAATACAGAAGTATATTATTCAATAGGAGTAGATGGAAAATATAGCTTAACAGATTTGCAAGGTGAGTAATGTGAAAGAAAGAGAAATAGAAAGACTAAATAAATTAAAAGAATATGAAAAAAAGTTATATGATAAAGGAATAAAATATATTGCAGGTATAGATGAAGCTGGAAGAGGACCTTTGGCTGGACCAGTGGTTGTAGGTTGTGTAATAATGCCACAAGATTCATTTATTGAATATGTTAATGATTCTAAAAAAGTATCTGAAACAAAAAGAGAAATGCTTTATGAAAAAATAACAAATGAAGCAATTGCATGGAGCACAGGAATTGTAATGCAAGATGAAATAGACGAAATAAATATATTAAATGCAACTAAAAAAGCATTAACAATGGCAATAGATAATTTAAAAGTAAAACCAGAGGTTATATTAGTAGATGCTTTAGAAAAAATAGATACACATCAAATTCCATATATATCTGTAATAAAAGGAGATGCAAAAATTTATAGTATTTCAGCAGCTTCAATTGTTGCAAAAGTAACAAGGGATAGAATAATGCGAGAGTATGATGAAATATATCCACAATATGGATTTGCAAGTCATAAAGGGTATGGAACAGCAAAACATATTCAAGCAATAAAAGAATACGGAATATGTTCAATACATAGAAAAAGTTTTGTAAAGAATTTTATACAAAAATAAAATAATATATAAAAGGGGAATGGCGCAGTTGGAAGACCAACTACGCCAAAACTTACTTCTCACCCTCATCTCCGTAGAAGTCAGAATCAGGCCAAGTATCAAACGGGTCTTCAGCAGTTTCTGCTGAAATTCGTTTGTTCAGTGCCCTCAGCTCTTTACGGAGTGAATTGAGTTCACTCGGACTTGAAGTGTCAAGCTTCTTGTTGAGCTCCTCAATAATGCGGATGGTGTCTGCAGATAACATAGGTAGAAACCCCTTTCAAATATAAATTTGTAACATTATTATAACACGCTTTACATAAAAAATCAAATTAGGAGGTTGATTTTATGAATATTAAAGAAATTATAGCTAAAAAAAGAGATGGATTAGAATTAAATAAAGAAGAAATTAAATATTTTATAGAAGAATATACAAAAGGAACTGTTACAGATTATCAAGCAGCAGCACTAATTATGGCAATGTATATCAATGGATTAAACAATGAAGAAACTACAAATTTAACATTAGAAATGGCTCATTCTGGAGAAATTTTAGATTTATCAAAAATTTCTAAAACAGTTATAGATAAGCACAGTACAGGAGGAGTTGGAGATAAAATAACATTAGTATTAATGCCCATTATTGCATCACTTGGCGTGCCAGTTGCAAAAATGTCTGGAAGAGGCTTAGGCTTTACTGGTGGAACAGTAGATAAACTAGAATCAATTCCGGGATATAAAACAGAAATAAAAATAGACGAATTTATAGAAAATGTACAAAAGGTTGGAATAAGCTTAATTGGTCAAACAGCCAATTTAGCGCCAGCAGATAAAAAAATATATGCACTACGTGATACTATTAGCTGTGTAGATAATATGTCACTTATAGCGTCAAGTATAATGAGCAAAAAAATAGCTGCAGGAGCAAACAAAATAGTATTAGATGTAACATGCGGAAGTGGAGCTTTTATGCAAAACGAAAAAGATGCAATAGAGTTATCTAATATAATGAAAAACATAGGAAAGTTAGCAAATAGAGAAACAGTATGTATAATTACAAATATGGACGAACCAGTTGGATATGCAATAGGAAATAGCTTAGAAATTATAGAAACAATAGAATGTTTAAAAGGAAATATACCAGAAGACATAAAAGAAATAATAACAACAATAGGAGCATATATACTAAAACTTGCAGATAAAGGTGACAATTTAGAAGAAAACAAACTAAAAATATTAGAAAATATAAAAAACGGAAAAGCATATAATAAATTTTTAGAATTAGTACAAAATCAAAATGGTGATATAGAATATGTAAAAAATACAGATAAATTTGAAAAAGCAAAATACATATTACCAGTAATTTGTGAAAAAGACGGATATGTAGAAAAATTAAATGCAGGAGAAGTAGGAAAAATATCAGTGGATTTAGGAGCGGGAAGATTAAGAAAAGAAGACGACATAGACAAAGCAGTAGGAATAGTGCTAAACAAGAAAAATGCAGACAAAGTAAAAAAAGGTGATAT
>ERZ772883.325-NODE-325-length-53606-cov-5.292936_pt1 | contig 53606 bp, 48 predicted proteins | sample MGYA00580575_ERZ772883 | MGnify/ENA primary metagenome ERZ772883 (study PRJEB29015, sample SAMEA2737666) | human gut metagenome | biome: human gut; feature: human-associated habitat; material: faeces | place: China | collected 2012 ... | reverse complement strand
TGCCGGCGGCTGCCATATACTCATTTCTTTATCGCTCTGCGCAGCGGCTTATAGAGAAGAACGGTCAGCGCTATTTTTATCGCGTCGCCCGGCAGATAGACCAGCATCCCGGCCTTTACCGCCGTCCACACGGTGATGGACTTGTGCAGATAAAGCTTCATTATCAGGTACATATACGGCAGGCCGATCAGGTACAGCACCGCAAGCCCCGCAAGGCAGGCAAGCGCAATGCGCCAGTGCCCGTTTTCCTTTTCGGTCAGGCGGCCTATCACCCACGCCGTGGGTATGAGCCCCAGCAGGAAGCCGAAGCTTGGCTGCATGACATAGCCTATGCCGCCGCCCATCGTGAACACCGGCAGGCCGACAAGCCCAAGCACGACATACACAGTCTGCGACACCGCGCCCCATTTTGCGCCGAGCAGCACACCGGCCATAGCAGTGAACATGAATTGCAGCGTCACCGACATTGTCCCGAGCGGAAAGCGGATAAATGCGCCGACCGCAGTAAGCGCCGCAAACAGCGCCGCGAGGATCATCATACGGGTCTTATTCTTCATTGCAGCCACTCCCTTCAGACGCAGACGATTTTATCACGCAGCGCCGCGAAAGTGAATTGTAATTGTCTACAAAAAAGAATCTCTGCAGAAAGCTGAAACATATTTTGCTTTTCTGCGTCAATATATTAAGATTGCAAAATGAGTGCAAAATCGTGGCTTCCCGGCTTGCAGGGAAAATACCGCTGTGCTATAATATTTTTAAGACAAAAAGAAAACGGAGAATGAAAAAGATGAAAAGTAAAACCATGAAGCTTCTGCTTTCGCTCACGCTTGTGCTCTGCGTGGCGCTTGCCCTGCCGGGGCTGAGTGCGGGCGCGGACTATGTCAACAGCTTTGAAGCGGGCACCGACATCGGCAGCATCCAGGTGTTCAGCAGCAACCTTGTCATAAAGTCCTATGAAAAATACGCGGGTTCCCTTCCCGCGGGGCTGAGCCTGTCATGGGACGATTACGGCATCTACATGGCCGGAACGCCCACCACTGCCGGCAACTATTCCAGCAGCTACAATGTCGTCACTGAGAACGGCACCTATTCCTTTATAATAAACCTCTCCATCACCGGCGGCACGACACCTACCAAGGCTCCCGCGACCGGCAACCCGCCGCACATCACAAAGCACCCCACGGGTGAGACAGTCGAGCCCGGCGGCAGCGCGCAGTTCGTCGCCCGCGCGGACGACGCAACGAAGATAACCTGGCGTCTCGTCAGCAAGGACACGACCGTTACATATAACGCCGCCGACGGCCCGGATTATTTCCGCGGACTCAGCGTTGACGGTCTCGGCACCGAGCGTCTGACGCTCGAAAACATCCCGTCCTCGCTCAATGAATGGTGCGTGGAGGCAAAGTTCGAAAACGCCAACGGCGCTTCCTACTCCAACGGCGCGCGCATAACCGTCAAGGCCACGAATAACAATACGAATAATAACAATAGCGCCAACAACAGCAGCAATAATAACAGCAATAACAACACGAACAACAACACGAATAATTCCACCAACGGCAGCAGCGACCAGAACAGCGGAACTGATCTCGGCAACAACGGCCTCACCACAAAGACGCCGAACATCAACGTTGCCCCTCAGAGCACCCGTCTCAAGAAGGGCGAGACCTGCACACTGACCGTTCAGGCCACCTCCCCCAACAACGGCGAGCTGAGCTATCAGTGGTACAGCACGAATGTGAACAACCGCGGCATGGCTACCCCCATTGACGGCGCGACTGAAGCAAGCTATACCCCGACCCAGACCGAGGGCACGATGTACTACTGTGTCGCCGTGATGAACACCCGCGAGGGCGTCACGAGTGACCCTGTCTATACCGATCTTGCCGAGGTCAGCTTTGAACCGGAGACAACGCCTACCCCGTCCCCGACGGCGACGCCCACCCGCACGAGCTCCGACAACGGCAGCTATGACCGCGGCAATAATACCCAGCTCATATTCTTCGGCATCGTCGGCTTCCTCGCTCTGGCCGCTCTGGTCGGCGTGGTCGTCTACCTGCGCATAGACTCTAAGCGCAGCAAGGACGAATAAACGGAATCTGAAACATTAAAGTGCTAAATCCGGCGTGACTTACAGGTTCACGCCGGATTTTCTGCCCGTTTCATGCCATAAAGTTGTATACTCTATGAAGCGGTTTCGAGCCGGTTTTGGCTATTTCGATGATTTTTGAGCTGCCGGATTGCTTTTTACATATCTTGCTCGTATACTTGCTCTTAACGCGAATCTTCAGAATCGGAGGGAACGCTTTGGAAAACTTTATCGTATGCCTGAACGCAGTTGCTCCGATATTCATTATCATCGCTCTCGGCTACATGGCGCGCCGATTGGGCGATATAAAGCGCGAGGATGTTTTCCGCTTTAACCGATTGATCTTCCGGTATTTTATACCGGTCATGGTCTTTTATAATATATATGTATCCGACCTTGCAGCCTCGTTCAATGTAAAGCTCCTGTGCTTTGCGCTGCTCGGAGTGCTGGCAGAATGGTTTGTCAGCATGCAGATAGTCAAGCGGACGGAGCGACGACCTGAGCGCCGCGGCGTTATTATTCAGGCGCTCTACCGCAGCAACTTCGTCATCATCGGTCTGCCGCTGGCGCAGCAGCTCATGCCCGCCGGGTCGGATTTCGGCTGCGTCGTTGTGCTGCTGGCAACAGTTATCCCGCTCTATAACATCCTTGCTGTCATTACGCTCGAACACTTCGGCGGCGCGAAGAAAAGCAGGCTCGGTCTTGTCGTTGACATTCTCAAAAACCCTATGATAGTCGGAACCTTCATCGGCATTGCCTTCCATCTGCTGAAGCTGCGGCTGCCCTCCGGGCTTGAGCATGCAGCCGCGCAGATTGCAAACGCGACTTCTCCCATTATGCTGTTTCTGCTCGGCGGTTTCTTCGAGTTCAGCGACCTGCGGGACGATCTTAAAACCGTGTCCGCAATAGTCATAGGCAGACTTATCATCATCCCGGCAGTCGTGCTGGGGCTTGCATGTATGATCGGTTTCCGCGGCGTGGAATTTGCCTCACTCCTCGGAGCTTTTGCCTCCTCCACAGCGATCGCCTCATTCACAATGGCGCAGCAGATGGGCGGCGACGCAAAGCTTGCGGGCAACGCCGTTGTCGCGACAAGCGCGCTGTGCTCACTGACACTTTTCCTGTGGGCAATGATCTTCAAAACTGTTGGTGTAATATAGGTGATAAAAATGAATAGTTCAAAATATAACGGGATCACCGAGGGCGTTATATGGAAGCAGCTGATGCTGTTCTTCCTCCCGGTGCTCCTCGGCACATTTTTCCAGCAGCTTTACAACACCGTTGACGCGGTCATTGTCGGCCGCTTCGTCGGCAAGGAGGCGCTGGCCGCGGTCGGCGGCTCGTCCTCGCAGATACTCAATCTGCTTATCGGCTTCTTCACCGGCGTCACCTCTGGCGCGGCCGTCATCGTCGCGCAGTATTACGGCGCGCGCGACATGGAGGACTCCTCGCGCTCGGTGCACACGGCGATGATCCTCGCCATCGCGTGCGGCGCCATAATGACCGTTGTTGGTATCCTCACAGCGCCTGCGCTGCTGCGCATCATGGAAACGCCTGAGGACACGATGGCCGACTCCATCGTGTATATGCGATGGGTGTACATGGCGATGATCCCCGGCATGGTCTACAACATGGGCTCCGCTATCCTGCGCGCGGTCGGTGATTCCAAGCACCCGCTGTATTTTCTCATTGCCTGCTGCCTTATAAATGTGGTGCTCGACCTGCTGTTCGTCGTCACATTCAAAATGGGCGTCGCGGGCGCAGCGATCGCGACGGCGCTCTCGCAGCTGCTGAGCGCAGTGATGATATGCTGGTTTCTCGCCCGGCCGAAGACCGAGGAGAGCGTCAGGCTTGAGCTTTCCAAGCTGCGCACGGACTGGCGGATCATGCGCCGCACCGTGCACATCGGCCTGCCCTCTGGGCTTCAGGCAGTGCTCTACTCTATCTCCAACATGATAATCCTCACAGCCATCAACCGCTTCGGTACGGACACTGCCGCGGCATGGGTCGCCATGGGCAAGGTCGACGCCTTTACATGGCTGGTGCTCAGCGCGATGGGGCTTGCGGTAATGACCTTCGTCGGGCAGAATTTCGGCGCAAACAGCATGCAGCGCGTGCGCGAGAGCATACGCGACTGCATGATAATGACCTCGGTCTTTGCCGTTCTGATAAGTGCGCTGTTCCTGACGCTCGGCAAATACCTCCTTGTGATCTTCACGACCGACCAGAACGTTATAGCGCTCGCCATGCGCATAATCTATTACATCATGCCGTGGTACCTGCTGTATGTCCCGGTCGAGGTATACAGCGGCAGCCTGCGCGGCATCGGCGATACGCTCGTGCCGTTTATCATCACCGCCGTCGGCATCTGCATCGCGCGCGTTGTGTGGATATTCACCATCGTGCCGCTGCATAACGACATTTCCACCGTCGCTGTGGCTTATCCAATCACGTGGGGTCTGACCTCGCTTGCGTATATGATCTACTTCCGCTATGTCAAGAAGCACAAAATAGGCAAAATTGAACAGGCCGCGTAATATAGTCTACTCCCGCTGGTTTTCCCGGCGGGAGTTTTTTCAAAATTTTTCCCATTCCTTGAAACATTTTCCGCTCCCGATGCGTTTATATAAGCAGAAAGAAAAATACACAAAGGAGCGTACTTACTATGAAACGGGTATCCATCATCGCGCTTGCCCTTGCGCTGCTGCTGGGCGGCTGCGGCAGTGTACCAGCACAGCCAGTCAGCACCACAGCGCCGCCGACGCACGAAGCTGACGCTGCGGTGTCCCCGGAAATCATTGAGGATGAACCGGAAGTCTACAACAGCGCACGGGACTTTCTGCGCTCTCTGTATGATGAGTGCGGCAATTTCTATTTCAGCAATAACGCCGCGCCCGACTGTCTCGACTGGCTCGCGCAGCAGCCGCAGGATCAGCCGATGAAGTTTGTGGTCTACGGATGGCCGTTTTCTAATTCTGACAAGCGGCTCGACAAGTGGAACATCCCGCTCCAGAACCATGACCGGGCGCTGATGGCGCTGTCGGAGGTGCTGGGCGCTGACGCGCTTACCGAATACGAAAGCGTCGACGCGCTCAGGAAGACGCTTGATGATGAACAGCTCCTCAAAAAGCTGCCCGAGGAGTACCCCGAATGGGTACAAAAGGCTGATGGCTGGGAGGAGGCCATTGACACATACGAGTCGGAATACCTGCCGCTGTCCGAGGCGCTTGACCTTGAATATGCCCTGCGTGACGCCAAGGCCTTTGCCGCACAGGGCGTGCAGGCCGAGGTAATGGCAGCGAAGAGCATCGACAACGGACGCGATAGCTGGGCTTACACCTGCATCGTCACAGCGGCGCCTGAGGACTTCCTCGCTCTGAGCGATAAAATGGACGGGCTTTACCATGTATGGATACCGGGAGAACAGTTTCTCCTGCGCTTCAATATACATATCTGGTCAGAGGAATGAGGTGACGCACACGTGAATGAAATCAAGCTGCTGCGGCAGCTCAAGCGTGGGAGCACGGCGGCGCTGTCGGAGATCATGGAGCTATACACGCCGTATGTCTACGCCATCGCGTCGAACGTGATGCGCCCGATGCTCCCGGCGGAGGACGTGGAAGAGGCCGTGTCCGACTGCTTTGCTGCGCTCTGGTATAACCGTGATTCCGTCGAGCCGGGAAAGCTCAAGGGTTACCTCGCCGTCGTGGTGCGCAACAAGGCACTGAGCGCGCTGCGATCAAAGCACATTGAGAGCGCGCTTGATGATGATATTATCGATATTGCCGCCGACAGCCCTGAAGATGGTGTGCTGGCTCTGGAGCTGCGCGAGCTTGCGCGCGAAGCGGTGGACACGCTCGGCGAACCGGACTGCGAGATATTCAAGCGGCACTATTTCCTGTATCAGAAGACCGAGGACATTGCCGCCGCGCTTGGCATGAACGGCGCTACCGTGCGCACAAAGCTTGCGCGCGGGCGGCAGAGACTTAAATATTATCTTGAGGAGAGGGGGTACGGCAATGAAGCTTAAAATATCCGAGCTGTGCAGCGACTGCTGCCCGGAAAATGTCTCGCTCGGCACACCTGATGCGGAGCTTGCCGCACGCATAAAGGCCGGGACGCTCAAAAAGATCGGCGTTCAGCCCACGCGCCGCCGCGTGAGAGTGCGCACACTGCTGCTCGCCGCGGTGATAGCGGCCTTCTTCGGCTCGGCCGCGTGCGCGATAGTGCGTTACAACATGAATCTGCAGGACGTGCAGGATCAGGATGAGGTAGTCTACGGGCACATAACCGAGATAAACAAAAACGGCGAGGTAGTGAACGACATGACATTGTATTTTCCGGATGCCAGTCTGCTGCTGACCTTCACCGGCCCAGACGAGAGCTATAACTGCCCGGAGTTCAAGGCCAATTGGCTGCCGTCCGCCGCAACTCATAGAGTTTACAGGGGCGAGTGGACGCATTACCTCTGCAATGACGGAAAAGCCAATATAATGCCGTATCTCATCACGGCTAAGAATGTGGACACCGGCAATTCCAAGGGCGTGCTCAACGGCAAGACGGAAATAGTAAAGCAGGAGAACTGGGACGGCTGGGAGATAACCGAAATAGTCTCCGATTATACCGAAAGCAGCTTTGCCAGCTGGGAAACCGTAAACTACATCTTCATGTTCGACCCTGCGCGCGGCTATCTCGTTCAGGTCAGCGGCACGGACAGCATGGAGACGCTCGAAAAGATCGCCGAGAACCTTGAGATACGCGAGAGCGATACGCCGCCGTATGAACACCCCTATTCCGAGACAATAGGATTTCTCGACCTCGGCCGTGGCTGAGCCGTTTTTCGCCCTCCCGCCGTATAATATACTTGATGAAGGCCGAAACTGATGTTATAATACGGTTTACTAAAAAGATACATCGGGAAGAGGCAGCACATGAGCAGAAAGAAAAAGCGCAGCAAGGCTGATGAATTTGAAATGGACGAAGCCGGGTACGATGAGGAGTATGGCGACGCTCCCGCAGAGCAGCATATATATGACAACGCCGGCGGCGCGGAGCCTGAGCTCCGCGCACCTAAGGCGAAGAAAAAGAAGCGGAAAAAGGGCGGCAGCACGGCGCTGTGGCTGATACTCGTCCTGCTGCTGGCGATCATCGGCGGCGGAGTTTTCGTGGGCTATGAGATCACGCAGAGCAGCGCGAACCTCCCCAACGTCTATGTCGGCAGCATCGCCGTCGGAAAGCTCGACGCCGAGCAGACGAGAGCCGCGCTCACAAATCAGGGCTGGGAGACGCGCGTGTCCACCCCGCTCAAGGTGACGACGCTCGGCGGGCAGAGCTTCGAGGTCGACCCCGTCAAGGCCGGCGCTGTGCTCTCCGTTGACGATGCTGTCAGCGCCGCGCACGCCTACGGCCACAGCGTGAATATTATCGATAACCTCTTCACCTACATCAAGGCGCTTGTCGGCGCGGTCGACATCAACGCTGAAAGCCAGAATATCTCAAATGAGTATATCGACTCCTGCATCAATGAGGGCATCGCTGCGGTCAATGAGTACATGGGCACAGAAGAATACACCGTCGATGCCAAGGCCGCAGAGATGACGATGAAAAAGGGCTGGGGTCAGATAGAGTTCGACAAGGCCGCTTTCAGAGACTCCATAATCGCCGCGCTTGAAAAGGGCGAGACGGAGCTCAGCTATACGACGCTTGCCAAGGAGCTCAGCGCCCCGGACTTTGACGCGATACACAAGGAGCTCGAGCATGACCCGGTCGACGCATACTATTCCGATGATGGGAAGTTCGAGGTCACGGACGAGATAGTCGGCTGCAAGTTTGACGTCAGTCAGGCCGAGAAGCTCTGGAACGACGCCGATCCCGGCGATGAGGTCAAGATACCGCTTGACATCGTATGGCCGGAGGTCACCGGCGATGAGCTGCGCGGCAGGCTTTACCGCGACCTGCTCGGCACGATGACGACCAAGTTCCCCAACTCCGGCGAGAACCGTCGAAGCAATCTTGAGCTTGCGACCTCGAAGATAGATGGCATGATAATGTACCCCGGCGATGAGTTCTCGTATAATGAGGTCGTCGGCCAGCGCACTGAGGAGGCAGGCTTCCTGCCCGCTCCCGCCTATGTTGACGGCGACGTCAAGGACGAGATCGGCGGCGGCGCATGCCAAGTGTCGAGCACTCTGTACGCCGCGACGCTCTTCTCCTTCCTTGAAACTGTCGAGCGCGAGTGCCACTACTTCCCCGTGAACTACATGCAGATGGGCACCGACGCGACGGTCACGATCCCCGAAGGCGGCGGACGCTCCATCGACTTCAAGTTCAGGAACAGCCGCAATTACCCCATCAAGCTTGTCGGTATCTTCAATAACGAAGAGAGCACACTTACCTTTGAGATATGGGGCACACTTGAGGACGACGATTATATGCCCGTCGAGTTTGATAGTTCCTACAGCTGGGTGTACGACTTTGACAAGTTTATCGATCCCGCCTACCCCGACCGCGACGGCTACACCATAAAGCTCACGCATGAGACCTACGGCTTTGAGGACGATGTCGGCTCCGGCTACCGGACGCTGACGCACCGGCAGGTCATCGACGCGGACGGCAACATCGTTGTTGATGAGATCACGAATTCCAAGCTCTCAAACGGCAATTACGCCATGGACACCTATTATCAGCACAACTAAAAATCAACCGGGGCTGCTGTGAACACAGTGACCCCGGTTGATTTTTTCAGTTTTACAGGCTCAGGAACTTTTTCCAGGTATTGATATATCCCTCGGCCTTTTCCTTTGTCTCGGCCTCGGCTGCCATGCGCAGCAGCGGCTCCGTCCCGGAGAAGCGGCAGATGACCCAGCTGCCATCCTTGAAATAGACCTTGCAGCCGTCCTCACGGCTGATGTGGTCGACGCCGTCAAAGTCCGGATTGCGCAGCTCTTCAAACAGGAAGTGCTGAAGCTCCGCCTTGCGCTCGTTCGTCATGGTGAAGGACGCCTCGGCATAGGCGAGCTCACCGTAAAGCCCGCATATCTCGCGGTAGAGCTCCGAGAGCTTCTTTCCCGTGACGGCGAGCATTTCGACCAGCAGCGCCGCAGCGTATATGCCGTCCTTGCCGGAGATATGCCCGCGCACGGCAAGGCCGCCGGAGGACTCTCCGCCGATTATCGCGTCCGTCTCCGCCATCTTCGCCGAGACCCACTTGAAGCCGACCGGCACCTCATAGCACTTCTGCCCCAGTCCCTCGGCTACGCGGTCGAGCAGATGCGTCGTGGAGTTGTTGCGCACACACGGGCCTGTCCAGCCGCGGTATTTCACAAGGTAGTAGTACAGCAGCACAAGGAGCTTGTTCGGGTGGACGAAGTGTCCCTCATCGTCGATAACGCCGAGACGGTCGGCGTCGCCGTCAGTGGCGATGCCGAGGTCGCAGCGGTAGCGGTCGAGCACGAGCGCCGAGAGCGGCCCCATCGTCTCCTCATTCGGCGCGGGGAGCTTCCCGCCGAAGAGCGTGTCATGCCGCTCGTGGATGATCTCAAGGTCGCAGCGGCAGGTCATGAGTATCATGCTCAGGCAGGTCTGGCTCACGCCGTACATCGGGTCGAGCGCGATGCGCAGCTGCGCCTTCTTTATCGCCTCAACGTCTATCGCGGCAAGGATGCTGTCGATATAATCGTTCGAGGGGTTCTTTTCCGTGATTTTCCCTTCGGCCAGCGCCGTGTCATAGTCGACGCTCTTGACCGCCTCGGGCGTAAGGCGCGCGATGTGCTCTTCAATTTTATTCGTCACGGTCTTGTCCGCGTCGCGCCCGCCGGCAGTAAACACCTTGATGCCGTTATATATTGCGGGGTTGTGGCTCGCCGTAACGGCCATGCCGTATGGCATGTCATGCGTCTTGACGACGAACATCATAAGCGGCGTAGGCGACGAACGGTTTATCATATACACCCTGAACCCGTAGCCGACGAGCACCTCGGCTGCCCAGTGCGCGGACTCCTTTGACAGAAAGCGCCTGTCATAGCCGACGCATATCTCCTTGCCCGCGTGTCCTTCCTCTATCATCAGGCCGCACAGCCCCGCCGTCAGCAGACGGATGTTCTCCTTTGTAAATTCATCGGCAATTATGGCTCGCCAGCCGCCGGTACCGAATTTTATCATTATCTTCACCTCATATCTGTTATGCGCCAAAGCGCTCTTTTCAATTATGATTTATTTTACCATCAGTTGGCAGTGGAAGCAAGATGCAGCTCCGGCATTTTTGCCGCACATCTGGTCTTGTATTTTTGCATTAAATTGATACTTGAATATATCCAGTTTATGGACTATATTACCACCATAAAACCACGGAGGTGCAACATGAAACACGATAAACTCACCAGACTTATTCTCGCCGCACTCTTTGCCGCGCTGACCTGCGCCGCAACGATGCTTATCCATATCCCCATGCCCGCAACGAACGGGTATATAAACCTCGGCGACTGCGTCGTTCTGCTGAGCGCCTTCTTCCTCGGGCCGGTCTACGGCATGGCAGCCGGCGGTATCGGCTCGATGCTCGCGGATCTGCTGCTCGGCTATGCGTTCTACGCTCCCGGCACGCTCGTTATAAAGGGGCTCACAGCACTCACCGCCGCGCTCATTCTCAAGGCGCTGCACGGCAAGACCGGCGCGATGCTCGTCTCCGCTATCGCGGGCGAGGTAGTCATGGTGCTCGGGTACTTTGCGTATGAAAGCCTCATCCTCGGCTACGGCATGGCTGCCGCGGCAAGCATCCCCGGCAACGCCATTCAGGGCGCGGCTGGTATAATCGTCGGCATCGCGGCATACAAGGCGCTTTACGCCATCCCCTATGTGCGCCGCCTGTCCGTCTGAAAGGAGCACAAAAATGTACGAGGAAATCACCGCTCAGGCAAAGCAGGCCGTCACGGAGCTGCTCGATGTTGCAGGACTCAAGGCCGGTGATCTGTTTGTCGTCGGCTGCTCGTCGAGCGAGGTCGTCGGCGCGCGCATCGGCAAGGGCTCGAGCATGGAGGCCGCGCAGGCCGTGTTCGACGGGATATACCCGGTGCTCCATGAGCGCGGCATATACCTTGCCGCCCAGTGCTGCGAGCACCTCAACCGCGCGCTCATCCTTGAGACCGAGGCCGCCGAAAAGTTTGGCTACGACATTGTGAACGTCCGCCCATGGGAGCATGCCGGCGGCTCTTTCGCAACGACCGTGTGGGAGCATCTGGAGCAGCCCGCCGCAGTCGAGCACATCAAGGCCAAGGCCGGTATGGACATCGGCGCGACGCTTATCGGGATGCACCTGAAAGACGTCGCCGTGCCGGTGCGGCTGAGCCTTAACAGGATCGGCGAGGCCGTGCTGATCTGCGCGCGCACAAGGCCGCGCTTCATCGGCGGCGAACGCGCGAGATATCAGGAAGAGCTGAAGTAAAAAAATAATTCCGCATCGCGTGATGCGGAATTATTTTTTTACCAATTTCAAAAGGCCATTTCTTATACAGATCGGCAGCATTAGTTTCTTCGTCTCTCCGCTGCGGAATATAACCGTCGCAAGCTCACCCTTTACCTCGGTGATCGTCCCCTGTCCGAAGACGCTGTGCTCCACCTGCGTGCCTGGGAAATAATCCTTCGCCGCCCACAACGTCTTCTGCGTCACATTCGGGCGCGTAAGGCCGCCGAGGCTGCGCTTCGGCTTTTCAAAGAACTGCTCTATAAAGGTGCTCGTCCCCTGCCGCGGATAGGTCATAAGTATGAGCTCGTTCTTTGCGCGGGTCGCGGCGACGTAGAACAGCCGCCGCTCCTCTTCAAGGGTCTTGCGCTGCTCATCGTCAAGCCGGCCGCTGCACGGCACGGACGGCAGTATTCCGTCCAGCGCGTCGATAATGATGACGCGGTCATATTCGAGTCCTTTACTGCTGTGTATCGTGCTGAGGATGAGCTTGCTGTCCGCGGTCCGGTTTTCCGTGGAAATATTCTCCAGCTCCCGCAGCCTTTGCAGGAAGCTCTCCGCGTTCTTTTCCCTCGCTGCGAGGATAGCGAGCAGATACATCCGCTCCTTGTCCCCGCTGTCCTTGAGGACATACCCGCCGTAGCCCATCTTATAGCGTATACGGTCGAGCGCTTCGCGGGCAGTGTCGGTTCTGAGCGCAGTAAAGTTATCGTGCAGCTCCGCGATGCGCTCCCTGAGCCAGTCCGGCTGCTCCTTCGACGCACTCTCCAGCGCCGCAATGAGTGAATCCGCCTTGCCCGCGTTATACAGGCTCACCGCAAGCTCCGCCGTCTCGCGCCTTATCGGCAGGCTGAACTTGCTGTACACGCGCATGAAGGCCTCGGCGTTCCCCGGTTCGAGCGCGAGCGTCATAATGTCCCTGACACCGTTCACCGTGCGGTTTGAAAAGAACGAGTTCTCCCCACGGCGGCACCTGAACGGCACGCCGCGCCTGTCGAGCCAGTCTATGAGCGCAACGGCGCTGTCGTTATTCCGGTAGAGCACCGCCGTCTCGCGCTGCGGGTCATTCTCCGTCATCGCGCATATGTATGAATACTGCGCGGCTCGCTCACTCAGGGCGACCGCGCGTATCGGAGCACCATGGCCGCGCACAGCGCGGATGTGCTTTTCGTGCCGCGCCGAGTTTCTCGCAATGAAGCGGTCGGCAGGCTCGGTGATCTCCGGTGTGGAGCGGTAATTGCTCTCAAGCAGCAGCACCCGCGCGCCGCCGTAGTCGCCCTCGAAGCTCATAAGCGCGTCGGGGTACGCGGCGCGAAAGCCGTAAATGCTTTGATCCTCGTCGCCCACCATGAATATGCTCCCGCTCTCGCCTGTGAGCAGGCGGATGATCTCATGCTGTATCTTCGAGGTGTCCTGCGCCTCATCGACGCAGATATACTTATACCGCTCCCGCAGCGCACTGAGGATGTCCGGGTACCTCAGCAGTATCTGCCGCGCGAAAACGAGCTGGTCGTCATAGTCCATGAGCCCGCGCCGCCTGAGCGTCTCCCTGTAAGCGTCGTATACCGGAGCGACGGCGATGCCGCCCGCTTCGAGTTCGTCTATCTCACCGCGCGGCAGACGCATATTCTTTATATAAGTTATCGCCTTTTGCAGCTCTTTTATGTCTCCGCCCTCGGGATACTCGCCGCGTACCGTGCGGAAGACCTCGGCAAGCATCGCGCCGTTGTCGGACACAAGGTCAAAGCGCTGCGCGCCGGTCCGGCGCGCATATCTTCTGATTATAGAATCGCATACGCCGTTTATCGTGCGAAACTCCAGCCGCGCCGCGTACTCCTCGCCAAACACCGCAGAGAAGCGGGTGCGCATTTCAGCGCTCGCAGCGACGGTATAGGTCATGGTCAGGATGTTCTCGGGCGCGATCCCCATGCAGTAGACAAGATACGCGGCGCGGGTGATAAGCGTCGTCGTCTTGCCGCTGCCGGGGACGGCAAGCAGCAGCACTGCCCTGTCGGTACACTGCACCGCCTGCGCCTGCTGCGCATCGAGCCTGATATTGAATTTATCGCAGAACTCCGCGTAGCTCAGCACTGCCCGTCACCGCCTTTTGTCAAACACAGTGGCTGTCGTTTTCGGCAGCCACTGTTGTACGATTTTTTTATATAAGATTATTGATAAGCTCCGCGTCCGACTCCTTGAGCTTGAGCCCCGCCTTGAGCGTCTCGCCGTCAGGATAGCTGACAGTGATCGTTATCTCCGCGCCGGGCACTGCGCCCTTGGCATTGACAGCTCTCAGAAAGTCCGGGAATTTGGGGTGGTTCTGGCGGAAGCTGTGCCACGCCTGCCTGAGGGACAGCAAAGAATTTATATCCATCTCACGCCTCCGTCCTGCTCTTCTTTTCTCTGTGCCGCTTTACGAGGAAGCAGACAGCAAGTGTCGCGGTGAGCGCGGCATACATATACTCGGAATAGTAGTACTTGAAATACGCCGCTGGCAGCAGCGCCGTGGTGATCGCCATATGGCAGAGATGCCCGGAGGTAATAAACCAATAGCACCACTGCTTTTTCACAAGCATGTATACCCACAGCCCGATCAGCCACGCCGTCGGGACATATAGGTTCTTGAAGATATTGGCGGCATAGTCCAGCGTGCGCTCATACTGGAAAGCATTGGAGATGTGCAGCCACGCCCCTATCTGCGAGCGGATGTACACCAGCGGGTTATGGATCATCAGCCTTATGACGGCATTCTGGAAATCCACCTTGTCCTGATCGGTCGCGCCTGGGACAAGGCCGTAATAGATGATTATATTGTCGTTGTAATTATAGTCGCCCTGCCGCTCGTTCAGCTCATGGATTGCGTCGACAGAAATGTACCTGTTGACTATGGCGAGATCCGCGGCGTTCTTCTCCTTGTCAAGCCCGTTGCGCTCCATGCTCGTGATGAGGTATTCAAAGAACGGCAGCGCCCTGTGGCCGTTCTCCTCCTTGTCAAAGGCCGACGGCAGGTACACTGCAAGCTGCACCAGCAGCATCGCCGCAAGCGCCGCCGCTTTTTTCTTTGCATCAAGCGTCGGCTTATAGGTAAAGTACAGCAGCACCGGGCCGAGCACGAGGAGGTATATCCCCTCCGAGCGCCACTGCGTCAGCACCGCGGTCATAAAGCTGAGCAGCAGGAATTTCCCGGTACCGAGGTTTTTCTTTTCAAAATGGTCACATATCAGGACGCAGGCATACAGCAGATACAGCACCGCGTACATCGGGCAGCGATGGATGCTGTAGCTCTGGTACAGTCCCGGCGGCAGCAGAAACGGCAGATACAGCAGAAAGCTCAGCTTTGACCCCGTCACGCGCACGAGCCTGTAAACGCAGTAACCCGCCGCAAGGGTCATCAGCCATATCTTGAACACGACCGTGAACGCCGGGAACGGGGCGATGTTCATCGCAATCATGGGTATGTACATCGTCCAATAATTGAAGAAGCCCTTCATAGTCTCGTAATGACGCGAGGCCTCAAGGATATTGAGCTGATCGCCAGTGGTAAACGGGTAAGCGCCGCATACAGACCAAAAGCCGGTCACGATAATAAACAACGGCAGCGCGTATATCAACGTCATCACCGCAGCTCCGCGGGCTTTGAAGCCCTGCACGACATTCGTGAAAAACAGCGCCGTGAGATATACCGTGATAAGGGTGAGCAACTTTATGACGATATGCGTCACGGGTCTTGCCTCAGCCGCGCCCTCATAAAATGCGAAGCGCTCCCACCAGAAGCTGAGCAGCCAGTATACAAGCGCAAAAGCGCCGATCACCCGGTGCTTTTTCTCTATTTTATATTTGGAAAGAAGCTCTGTTGCCACTTTATTCCCTGCCTATATCTATGTCTATGATTTTTCTGCGCGGATGTGTCGTACCCCATCAAGATCAAAAGGACAAAAAGCGCCTCGTGCGCTCCATGCAAAGCGGGTCTGCATGGAAAAGGAAGAAGGAGAATGCATAGCGCAGCTTTTGCCGCAAGGCGGAAGCGAGCAGTGCAAGCTTCTTCTGACGTAGTATACTCTGAAATGCCGCTTAATGCAAGCCTTGTGCTTGCATTAAGCCCGAAAGCATTATATAATGACGCTTGTATAGTTTGGCGTAGAAAAGGAGAATACCGTGGATAAGATACTTTTGTTCATCCCCATGTATAACTGCGAAAAGCAGATCGTCAGGGTGCTTGCGCAGCTCGATAAGACCGTATGCGAATACATTTCCGCTGTCATCGTCGTCAATAACCGCAGCACTGATAACGGCGAGCAGGCTGTGAAAGAATGGCTCAAGGCCAACCGCCCCGCCGTCCCGGTCACGCTCCTGCGCAATGATGAGAACTACGGCCTCGGCGGCTCCCACAAGGTTGCCTTTGATTACGCGCTCAATAACGCTTACGACTATGTTGTCGTCCTCCACGGCGACGATCAGGGCAGTATCGCAAATCTCCTCCCTTATCTCAGAAGCCGCGAATATGCCAGGTACGATTCTTTCCTCGGCGCGCGCTTTATGAAAGGGTCGAGCCTTGAGGGCTACTCCAGATTCCGCACTTTCGGGAACCGGGTGTATGACCTGCTCTTTTCCGTCGGCGCGGGACGCATGGTGTACGATCTCGGCTCCGGGCTCAATATGTATAAGGTCAGCTCCCTGCGCAGCCGGTACTATCTCCGCTTCAAGGATAACCTGATGTTCAACTGCTATATGCTGCTCGCCGCCGGTCCGCTCGGTCAGTCGCAGCGTTTCTTCCCGATAAGCTGGCGCGAGGACGATCAGGTCAGCAACGTGAAGATGTTCAGCCAGGCGACAAGGACCCTGCGTATGCTCATGAACTTCACCTTCAATAAGCGCGCGTTCCTCGACGGGGAATACCGCGACAAGGTCATATCTGCCTACACCGCGCAGCCGGTCTTTGAATGGGAGGGCGAATAATGAAAAAGCTTCATCTCATCATGCCTATGGGCGGGCGCGGGTACCGTTTCTTCAAGGATGGATACTCCATGCCGAAGCCGCTCATCGAGCTTAACGGCAAGCCCTTTTTCTATTGGTCGGCGCAGTCGGTCATGAAGTTTGTCGACGTCGCTGACATCAGCTTCGTCGTCCTTCAGGAGCATATAGACCAATTTGAGATCGACCGTAAAATAAAGGAATACTACCCGCAGGCGAGGATCGTCGTCATCCCCGAGGTCCTCCCCGGCGCTGTGATGACCTGCCTTGAGGGCGTCAAGGGGCTGGACGGCGGCGCTCCCCTGCTCTTTAACGACTGCGACCATATGTTCGTCTGCCGTGACTTTTATGATTTCTGCGCTGCCGGTGACTTCTCCGCCCCCGACGCGGCGCTCCTGACTTTCACCTCCGACGTGCCGAAATACAGCTTCGCAAAGCTTGACGAGGCAGGCTGCGTTCTCTATACGGTCGAGAAACAGGCTGTGAGCACGCACGCCATCTGCGGCGCGTATTACTTCTCCCGCCCTGAGGTCTTTGTCTCGGCGGCAGAGAAGTACCTGACCTCATGCAGCTATGAGGAATTTTTTATGAGCGGCGTTTATAACGTCCTTATCGATGGCGGCGCGGACGTCAAAATTTTCGAGACCGACCTGCACATCTCTTTCGGCACACCCGAGGAATACTCTGCCGCCGCGGCTGATGATCGGCTCAAAGAGGTGGACGCGCCGTGACGGTCTTTCTGTTCGTCTGCTCCATAGTCCTGCTCATGGTGGGACACGCGCTGCGTCTCATGCGCTGGAGCTGCTTCATTAAGATATACGAGCACCCTCCCGCCGGGGCGCTGCTGCGCTCCATGGCGCTCGGCTATGCGCTCAACTTCTTCGTGCCGTTCAAGCTCGGCGATGTTTTCAGGGCGTACTATTCCGGCAAGCGCATGAAAAACGGCATAGGCTTCTCGCTCGCGACGGTCATCCTTGACCGTTTTCTCGACCTCATCGTCGTGGCGCTGCTGTTCGCGGTGCTCGCGTTTTCAAACGTCGGAAGAGACGCCGCGCGCGAATCCGCGCGCTTCTACTATATCGCCGCCGCGGCGGTGCTCGCGCTGCTGCTCATAGCGAACCTTTTCTCCTCCGCGATAAAGCGCATCACGCTCAGGCTCTGCTCCGTGTTCAACGACCATATCAAGCTCAAGGGCGAGCGCTTTTTCTGGACGCTCATAAACACATTCCGGGACATCCGCCGCGTGAACTTTGCCGTGATCCTTGCCGAGACGGTTGGGATGTGGGTGTTCTACATAGGCTCATACGCGCTTTTTGCCGCGTTCATGCAGCGCCTCGGCTCGGACTACGCGCTCGTTGAGATCATCCTGTCGCTGTTCTCGCGCTCGAGTCTCGACCTCAGTGCGCTGACCGTCGCCGCCTCAAGCTCGGCTGTGCTGAAAGAGCAGTTGTGGCTCGCGGTATATACGCTGCTGCCGTCGGTGATAATGTTCGCCGCGACGCTCACCAAAGCTTTTACTACAGTCGAAAAGCAGACCGTTTCGGTAGACGGCGGTTACCTCAAGATCCTCCCGCAGCTCGACGAAAAGGATCAGCTCAGCTTCCTTGACGATTATTTCAGCGCCGACCATCCTGAGCTTCTGCGCAAGCTCACCCAGCTCAACCGCGGGATAAGCATAATCCGCGACTGCTCCTCCGGTTCAAACGCCTCGACACTGCTGTGCATGGACAGCCATGAGATGTTCTACCGTAAGTACGCTTTCGGTGCCGACGGGAAAAAGCTTGCCGGGCAGCTCGACTGGCTGACGGCGCACAGCGGCACACTTCCCCTGTGCGAGGTCATCCGCAGCGAGCGCAGCAGTGAATACTGCTGCTACGATATGCGCTACGAGAGTGACAGCTCCTGTATGTTCCAGTACATCCACTCCCACCCGGTGCAGGCCGGGGAGCGTGTTCTCTCGTCTCTGCTTGAGAGCGTGCGCGGCAGGCTCCATGTGCTGAACGCGCGCCCTGCCGACGCTGAGCATATCAGCCGGTATATTTCCGCCAAGGTGACGGATAACCTGAACTCGATCATGGGTTCGAGGGTACTTGCGGAGCTGCTGTCGTATGACACGCTGACCATCAACCACAAGGAATATCTGAACCTGCCGTACCTGGCAAGTATGTTCGAGCCTGAGCATCTTGCCGCCGTCTTCGCCGGGGACACCTGCTGCGATATTCACGGCGACCTCACGGTAGAAAACATCATCTGCACCGGCGGCGGCTTCTATCTCATAGACCCGAACCCCGGCAACATCCATGAGTCCAGCTTTCTGGACTATGCAAAACTCCTGCAGTCCCTGCACGGCGGGTACGAGTTTATGATGAAGACTGATTCCGTGTCCGTCACCGGCAGCAGCATTGACTTTGTGTATACGCGCTCCGCCGTATATGACCGGCTCTATTCTTTCCTGCTGTGCTATTTTGAAGAGCACTTCACCCCGCAGGAGGTCAAAAGCATATTTTATCACGAGCTTGTGCATTGGCTGCGTCTGATGCCGTACAAGCTGAGAAAGGACGCCCGGCGTGCCCCGATGTTCTATGCGGGGCTCGTAATGGCCGCAAACGATGTCTACAACCGCTTTGAAAAAAACTAAGCTTGCCATGGTCGATCTCGACAACACTCTTGTGTTCACGATGAACGCGAACTTCGAGGCCTACAAGCGCGCCCTCAACGAGCGCGGCATTGACCTCACGCCGGAGCACTACGCCAATTGCTGCGACGGCAAGAGCTACCGCGATTTTCTCCCCGCCCTCGTCGGCGGCAGTGCGGAGCTTACCGAGGCCATACATGAGCGGAAGATCGAGCTCTACGCGGACTGCCTGAAGTCCGCCGAGCTGAACCGTCCCCTCGTCGATATTCTCCGCGCGCTCAAGAGCGAGTATTACATTGCCCTTGTCACCACCGCTACGCGGCGGAACGTCGAGCGCATACTTGAGCATTTCTCGCTTGCGGAGCTGTTCGACGCCGTCGTCACTCAGGAGGACGTGCTTCACGCAAAGCCCGACCCATTCTGCTATAACATGGTGATCGAGCGCTTCGGCGTTGACCGCAGCCGGTGCATCATTTTTGAGGACTCCGCCTCCGGCGTCGCCGCCGCACTCGCGAGCGGCTGCCAGACCCTCCGCGTCAGGAAAGGAGCCGCGCTATGAGCACCGCGCCTAGTAAACTGCGCGCGCTGCTGATGCAGGCTCTGCGCTTTGTCGGGCTGAGCGGCATAGGCTGGCTGCTCGATTTCACGGTATATACCCTGCTCAGCACTCGCGTTTCAAACCTTGCCGCCGTCAACATGATAAGCTCGCTCGTCGGTGCAAGCTTTGTGTTTGCGTTCTCTACACGCTTCGTCTTCCGGGACAACCACCGTATCCCGCTTTTCTGGAAATACTGCGTGTATATCACCTATCAGATCGTGCTTATCATCCTCATTTCGCTGCTGCTCGCAAAGATAAACGCCCTGATAACCGCGCATGTCTCCGCCGCGCTTATCGTCAAATACTCCGCTATTCTGTCCAAGATCATCGTTACCCCGATCACCATGACGCTCAACTTCTTCGTCATGCGCTTTGCGATAGAAAAGCTGTGAAAACAGCTCTGACCCAGGCCTTTCGGTCTGAGTCAGAGCTGTTTTAATATTTAAGCATCGTCGGTTTACATAACATCTATACCGCTGAGCCAGCGACGCATCATGTCATAGATGTGGTTCCCTGCCATGCGGCGGATGAAGCTGCGCGTGCGCATGGCGCCCATGTGCAGCTCCTTGACAAAGGTCTCGCCCTCGACCGCAAGGGAGACAAATACCGTGCCGACCTCGTGCACGCCGTCGCCGTCTGGGCCTGCGAGCCCAGTCACGCCGACGCCGATATCCGTCCCCAGCAGCGCGCGGACGTTCTCGGCCATCGCTTTCGCGACCTCATAGCTCACTGCGCCCTTTTCCTCGATAAGCGCTGGGTCGATGCCGAGCAGCTTCGCCTTGGCCTCGTTCGTGTAGGTCACAACGCCGCCCTTGAAAAACGCGCTCGCTCCGGGCATATCGGTAAAGCGCTTTGCAAGCTCTCCGCCGGTGCAGCTCTCCGCAGCGGAAAATGTCATGTTCTTTTCACGCAGCAGCTTTATTACGCTCTCCTCGATGCACTCGACGTCCACGCCGTAGACCACATCGCCGAGGCGCTGCATCACGTGCTCCATCACGGGGGCGATCATTTTCTCGGCCTCGTCCACGCTCTTTGCCTTTGCGGTTATCTGGAGCAGGCAGTCGCACTCCTTGGCGTAGGGTGCCATGGTGGGATTCGTCATACGGTTCATTTCCTCGGCAAAGATATCGTCGACGGCGCTTTCGCCAAGGCCGAAGATGCGCACCGAGTGCGACACGATCAGCTCCTCCGAGAGCTTGCGCAGATATGGCAGCGCGCTCTCGCGGAACATGGCGTTGCACTCCTTGGGCGGGCCGGGGATCATAACGGCGATCTTGCCGTCCTTCTCAAAGCCGCAGCCGGGCGCAGTGCCGCAGTTGTTGTGAAACACCGTGCAGCCCTCCGGGAGCATTGCCTGAGTGAAATTGTTGTCGGTGAACTTCTTGCCGTAGCGGATGTAGTCATACAGTCCCTCGCGCTCGGCCTTGTTCTCGACAAGCCTGAGGCCGAAAGCCTCGGCAAGGATCTGCTTTGTGAGATCATCGCAGGTGGGGCCGAGGCCGCCGGTCGTGATGATTATGTCCGCGCGGCTCTTAGCCGTCTCAACACACTTACGCAGCCGCTCCGGGTTATCGCCGACGACGGTGTGGTACTTCACGTTTATGCCGATCTTCGAGAGCATTTCCGAAATGTCCCGCGCGTCGGTATTCGTCACGTGGCCGAGCAGCAGCTCAGTGCCGACGGAGATTATCTCAGTATCGTAGCTCTTACTCATGGTCCAGCTCTATCCTTTCGATCCCCTCAAGCGCCTCGGCGACGAGCGCGTCGATATCCAGCTTCGACTCCGCGCGTTCGACCTCGCTTATCTTCGGGCGCGTCCTCGGGTGGCGCGGGGTAAAGACGGTGCAGCAGTCCTCATACGGCAGGATGGACGTCTCAAAGGTGCCGATCTGCCTTGCGCGCTCGACGATCTCCTCCTTGTCCATGCCGATAAGCGGCTGGAGTATCGGCAGAGTCATAACAGCCTGCGTAGAGGCCATGGCCTCCATGGTCTGGCTTGCGACCTGGCCGAGGTTTTCACCGGTGACAATGGCCTTGGCGTTGCTGCGCTGGGCGATCTGCTCGGCAATGCGCATCATAAAGCGGCGCATTATCAGCGTGAAATACTCCTCGGGACACTTGTCGCGTATCTCCTCCTGAATGTGCGTGAACGGCACGACCTCCATCGTCATCTTCCCGCAGTACTCGGTGAGCAGGCGGCCAAGCTCGATGACCTTGTCCTTCGCCTGCTGGGAGGTATACGGGAATGAGAAAAAGTGTACCGGTATAAGATGCACACCGCGCTTTGCGATCATGTAGGTCGACACAGGGCTGTCAATGCCGCCGGAGAGGAGCGTCACCGCGGTGCCGCTGCATCCGACCGGGAGACCGCCCGCACCGTGGACGGGCATAGCGTGTACATAAGCCGCAAGGTCGCGCACCTCAATGTGGACTACAAGCTCCGGGTCATGCACGTCGACCTCGATATCCTCATAAGCGTCGCTCAGGGCGTTGCCGACATACTGGCTCAGCTCGATGCTCGTCATCGGGAAGGCCTTGTCACTTCGGCGCGTCTCGACCTTGAAGCTCTTCGCGCGCAGCATATCCTCGCGCAGATACTCAATGGCGAGCTTTGCTATCGCGTCCTTGTCCTTTTCGCAGGCGGCAGCGCGCGTCAGGCTTATTACGCCGAACACCTTTTTGAGTGCCTCGAACGCGGTGTCCATATCGGCCCCGTCTTCGCCCTCGACATAGATTATCGACTGCAGACAGTAGACACGGAACTTCCCTATCGGTGCAAGGCGGCGGCGGACATTCGCCGTCAGCTTCTGTTCAAAGCTTCTTCTGTTAAGACCCTTGAGGACTATCTCGCCCAGTTTGAGCAGAATTATATCGTTCATCTGTACATCTCCTTGGTTGTCAGACAGTAAACTATATATTACCATACTATTTCAAAAAACGCCATACAAAAGTTGACAATGCCGACGAATCGGATTACAATCTGTGCATTCTGTTATAGATTGTCGAGATCAGAAAAATGATTGAATATCTTATTGTAGCACTCGCCGCGCTTATATCCGGCGTAGTTCAGGGCAGCTGCGGCTTCGGCGCTGGCATAATCCTGATGATTGCGCTGCCGTTTTATTATACTCTTAGTCAGGCAGCGGGCGTTTCCTGCATCATGAACATCGCGCTCATCGCGGCGATGGTGTACCGCTATCGCAAGCACATAAACCTGCGCAAGGTCATTCTTCCGCTGCTGCTGTATTCCACGGTCGCGACCGAGGCCATCAGGCTCGCACCGTATGTAGATCAGGCGCTGCTCAAGCGCTGCTTCGGCGGCTTCCTCATCCTGCTGGCGCTGTACCATTTCTTCCTCCACGGGAAGGATCACGGCAAATGGAACGTCTGGGTCAGCGCAGCGGCGATAATCTTCTCCGGCGTGTGCAGCGGTCTGTTTGCCGTCGGCGGCCCGCTGATGGCGGTCTACTACCTCGCCAATACCGACAGCAAGGAGGAGTACCTTGCGGCCATCGAGACGCTGTTTCTGCTGAACAATATCTGGAGCACCTATGTGCGCATCAGAAACGGCATCGTCACATCGGCGGATCTGCCGGTCATCCTTTTCGGCTCGGTGTTCATCCTCCTCGGCTTTCTTATCGCCAACCGCGTCGTCGATAAGCTTGACGACCGGCGCATGGGCTTTGCCGTCTACACCGCCGTCGGCGTCAGCGGCATATTGAATCTGCTTGGATTATAAATTTGAACACAAAAAATACCGTTCTTAGGCTGTCTGGCATAAGAACGGTAATTTTTTTATTTGTTTACTTCTTGTTCTTCTTATTCTTGTGGATGAGCACGAACACGCCGCAGCCGATGATTATCGCGGAGCAGGCCATGATGCCTATCCACAGGCCGATGTTGCTCTCATCGCCGGTCTTGGGCGTGGCCGAGGTACCCACTCTGAAATCCTCCAGCTGAGTCACGCCGGTGGTGAAGTCCACCTGCACGCTGTAAGTCCCGGTCGGGCGGTTTCTGAGGAAGGAGTTTGCGATCGTGATCACGGCATAGCCGTTCGCGTCCTCCTCGACCGTGTAGTAGCGTGAGCTTATAAGGTCGGTGCCGTTGGCGTTATACACGTGCAGGCAGCGGTAGATAGTCCCTGCCTTGACCAGCTCGTCATAATCGCCGTCGGTGTATATCGTGAGCGTGCTGCTGGAGCCTTTCTGGAAATATGCATTGTTGGATATTCCGGTTATCCTCGGCGCAGGAGCCACCTCTACAGTGTAGGGATATGCGTCCTTCGTCTCAGGGGCGGTGTTCAGCGCGGGGGTATATTTCGTCAGGCTCGCTGCCGTGCCGGTGAGCTTCCCTGTGACCGGAACGAGCGCGCACTCATCCTGCGTCACCTCGTTGCCGAACACGCCGCCGGAGATGGCGTACGTGCCGCTGCCGGTGTGGCTGAGGTATCTCCCGTCGATGATCTCGCAGAGCGCGCCGTTGTTCACAAGCTCAGTAAACACATTCTCTCCGCTGAGCTCAGCCTTTGCGTTCGCACTGACGGTAACCGTGTCGGCTCTGAGGTTCATTATCTTGACCCCGGCTATGGACATCACAGTCAAGTTCTTCATTCTGCAGCCCGCGCCGTCGATCACGATAGACCTGCTGACCGTGGCATAGTCTCCGTTGTCTCTGAGCAGCGTGACCTTGCCGCCGAGTCCGGCCGCATTGATCGCATCCTGGACGGTCGAGAACGTGCCCTTATCGACTCCGAGCGCGTCCTCCGCTCTTGCTACCGGCTCCGAAATAGGCTCGACGCTGAATCTGCCGGGGTTCTTTGCGTCCGCACAGGGGACGTAGCCGTCCGCGCACTGCACCTTGGGCACTTCATGCTTGAACGAGCCGCCGGAAATTGCAACCGTCGTGCTTCCGGTCGTAGCGGCGACCACTTCCTTATCCGCAGTCGTACTGTCGAACGTGCCGCCGGAGATCGTTATGCTGCTGCCGACGGTATTTATGGCTGTGCCGCCTTCTATGGTACCGCTGCTTATCTCCACGCTGCCGCTGTCCGCGGTCAGCGCCGTCGTCCCAGTCAAAGTTCCGCCGGTCATGACGAAGTGCGCGCTCTTTTGGTTTTTATTATCTTTCACCGCAACGGCAGTTCCGCTCGTATTCACTATGCTGCCGCTCTCAAGCGTCACCGTGCATTTGCCGCCTATATCAATTGCTGCAGTTCCGGAGCCGACAATTTGTCCGCTTTGAGCCGCTGAACTGTCCATTATCGTTATGCTGTGTTGCCCGGCGTTTGTGCCGTATACGTAGAAATTATTGGTGTTGAGCTTGTTCCCCGCAAGGTCGAGCTTCCATGCCAAAGCATATGAATATTCATTACCGGCTTCTATACTTACGTCCTGCAGCAGCTTAATAGTCCAGCCGCTGCTGCCGCTAATAGCACTCAGTGCATCCGAAAAGCTGCTGTATCTTGCGCTGAACTTCCCGTTACTGTCGAGTACCTCGATCGCCATCGAACTTCTGTACAGTATGAAGCTACTGAAGGAGCTTACATTGAAGCTTACTTCATTATTCCCAAAGCTATGTTTTGTAATTTCCTCCGTGCTGCCGTCGGAATGGATATGTACTATTTGCGTTAAGACGGTAAATCCATCAACAGTGGGAATGGTGACATCAACGCCGCCTTTCAGCATATCATTGCTGACAGAGAGCTCCTTTTCCAGCTCCTTCTGTTCCGTTCCCTCTCTTGTAACCGTGATCTTCGCCTTAGGTGAAATGGAATACTCGATGGAATCGACACTGTTTTTGGTCTGCTCGATTGCCTCGATCTTCACAGCAGGGATGAGCTCTATCGATACAACGTCCCCCTCTAAAAACGTTAATTTTGAAGCCGCAAGGAGCTTCTGCACATCGATCGCGCTGCTGTCGCATGCAAAGCTTGCGGCACCGCTCGGTGCAGTGATTCCGTCCGCGGCAGTGACAGGAGCAGAGTCGCCCGTCACATCAGCCTTGACAGTCACATCGTTAACAACGACACCGGGTACAACATTATAAAATTTTGTTGATTCGTCGTACACCGCAAGATAGCCCTTGTCAACGTTCGGCTTCACAGTAAAGCTGCCGCCGGTGATGCTGCAGGTCACTCCCTCGGCTATTTCAAGTGCTCCCTCAAAGCTTCCCTTGTCGCCGGAAATGGAAAGGCTTCCTTTATCTATTTTGATCGCTGTCCCATTGCTGCGTACATTCAGATCATTGGTATCCTCGTCCGTGGTACGTGCCGTGTATGAGCCGTTTCTTATATAAATGCCGTACTTAGTACCGCTGATACCCGAAGCAGGATCACTCGTGACATTGAGCGTTCCGGTGCTGCTTTCGCTCTGCATTATGCCATACTGCGATGAAGTTACGGTTCCCGCGAGCTCGACCGAGACTGTTTCTGCCGAGTCCACTAATATGCCGCCGTATTCTCCAGCATTAATATACGTGTCCTCCAGCTTCAGACTGCCGCTATTGATAAGCACCACGGCAGCAGTTGCCTGCCCACTTTTCTGAGCGATCTCGCCGGTGCGAAAAACAACGTCTGCCTTAATTATGATCTCACCGATTAAAGTTTTATTGTTGAGATCGATCGTACCGTTAGTTTCAAGGGTAAAGCTCTCCTCCACGTCTTTAAGCAGCGTGACGGTATCGCCGTCCTGCATCGCTGCCAGAGCTGCAGCAAGGGTCTCATACCCATTCTCACCGATCTGCGCGGCATATGTCTCTTCAGCAGCGCCGCCCTCTTCATCTGCGGGCTCCGCGGGCGCGTTGTTTGCCGCCTCAGCATTGGGATCGGCCGGTTCTTCCGCGCCGCATACCGTGCAGACGCCCTCTTCAAAGCTGTGCGCAGCTTCTTCGCTGCACACGCTGCATACATGCTTACCACCGCCATCCTGCCACACATGCGTGCAGGGCTCGCCCTCGGTCGCAAACGCCGCGAGCGGCATCAGGCTGAACGCCATGCACACGATCATCAGGCATGCCAGAAGCTTTCTGAGTTTTATCATAGCTTGTCTCCTCTTCCCGCCGCTGGTACCATAACTGCGGCGATGATGATATTGACGTGTTCAATATGTTGTTGCCGTCCGTGTCTCAAGACTGCATATACAGTGTTATGATACCATATTGACGATTTATTTTCAAGCACATTATAATACCTAATTATTAGACAATCTTAAGAAAACGCAGTCTTTTTATGACAATAAGTTACAGAGATGCTGCATTTGCAGCATCTCTGTAACTTATTTTATATAATCCGTATTATTTTTGCGCTCACCGGCTCAGCCGTGCCCTCGACGGTGCCGCAGCCGGCCGCGGAGCAGTCCGCCCGGTAGTGCACTTCTGCCGCACCGCGGTTGATGACCGCGAGGTACGCGCCGTTTTCTGCCGCGTCGCCAAAGGCGTCGCGCCCGTCGGATATCCAGCGCAGGATAAGCAGCACGTCTTGCGTCGCCGCCATAAACCGCACGTGTCCTGTGGAGAGCGCGTCGGCGGAATTGCGCATATTCGCAAGGCGCGCGTACCAGTCGTGCAGCTCCTGCTCGCCCTCCTTGAAGGGCAGGCGGTTGAACGGGTCGCACACGCCGCACATGCCCTGCTCGTCGCCGTAGTAGATGCTCGGCACGCCGGGGATCGCGAACTGTATCGCCGCGCACAGCCGCTCCTGCTGCAGCGCGCGGGAAAGCGCTCCCTCGCTGAACTCATACTTCAGCTGATCCTCGCGCGAGAGCTCACGCAGGTTTCTGTCCGCCGCAAGCGCCGTGCGCAGACGGTCGACGTCGTGCGAGCCCAGCAGGTTCATGAGCGAATAGTACAGAGGCTTCGGGTAATTCATCTGCTGCGATATAAGAAAATCGCGCAGCCCGTAAGCGTCCGACCAGCCGTGCATGAAGCTCAGCACCGCCGAGCGCAGCGGGTAGTTCATCACCGAGTCGAGCGAATAGCCCAGTGCGTAATTGCGGCGCGAGCCGTAGCTCTCCTTTGTCACCGCGTCCTCCCAGACCTCGCCGATGATCGGCGCGTCGGGCTTCACGCTCTTTGCAGCATCGCGGATAAGCGCGAGTATCGAGTCGGGCAGCTCGTCCGCCACGTCGAGCCGCCAGCCCGCCGCGCCGTGGCGCAGCCAGTGCTTGACGATGCTCCTGTCCCCGGTTACGATGTCGTCCTGCCACTTGGGGTTCTGCTCGTTTACCTCCGGCAGATCCTTGAAGCCCCACCAGCAGCGGTAATCATCCGGGAAGTGACGGAAGTCGTACCACGAATAGAACTCCGAATCCTGTCCCTGACAGGCGCCATCCGTGCCGTAGTTGCCGCAGCGGTTGAAGTACCGGCTGTCCGCGCCGGTGTGGGAATACACGCCGTCAAGGATGAACCTTATCCCCTGCTTCTCCCCCTCCGCGCACAGGTGCTCGAAGTCCTCCATCGTCCCGAGTATCGGGTCGGGGCGCGAATAGTCCGAGGTATCGTAGCGGTGGTTCGACCGCGCTTCGACTATGGGGTTGAGGTACACAACGCCAATGCCGAGCTCTTTGAGATACGGCAGCTTCTGCTCGATACCCTTCAGCGTCCCGCCGTAGAAATCGTCGGGGCTGTAGGACTTCTCCCAGCTGCGCGGCTGCCAGCGTACAGGCTCATCAAGGCTCGCGTGCAGCTCCGGTGTCTGGCCGAGGCGCTTGTGGTACTCTATCCCCGCCTCCGCCGTGCCGTCGTTCGAGAAGGCAAAACGATCCGGGAATATCTGGTACATCACCCTTTTTCTGAACCATGCCGGTGTTTCAAAGCCCTTTTTGTACACCGTCAGCCGGAAGCCCGACTCGCGGCTCGAGCACATTCTGCCGGTATAGCCCGTCGCGTCCGGACAGAGCCACTGCGCGCTGTGATCCGTCTCGATATAGAACGCATACCAGAGCGCCTGCGGCTCCTCGGACAGCGTGAAGTTTACATAATATATATCCCCGTCGTTTTCCATGGAGCAGCTGTGCTCCATATTGTCGCCCCAGAGCTCGAGGTGCGCGCTCTTCACCGTGCCGCCGAGCCGCCTGAACGCAAGGCGCAGGGTGCTGCCGCCCTCAAGCGCGCCGCCGGGGCTTCTGAACTCCGCCCTGCGGCTGTCGTAGGACAGCGCCGGGACGCTCCCGGCGGTCTGGCGCAGCACGCTCACGACGTGCGCCGTGCGCGGCTGGTACCGGTAAAGCTCCTGCGGCTGCACGGACGCTGCGCGAAGGTCAAAGCAGCAGGAGGCCGTCACGCGGTAGGCTTCTATGAGCGGGAAGCCGCAGTCGTCCATCAGCAAACGCATGAGTTCAGGCGCGGCAAGAGGATTCGCTTCCCCATGCAGAGCCTGTCGCGCTTGAGTCCCGCTCTCAGGCATTCGCGCACCGCGTCGTACACCGTCGCCGCCGCCTGGAAGTACTCCCGCATAAGCTCCGGGCAGTCAGGCGAGAGGAGCTGTCTGCACAGCTCCTCATCCCCGCCCGCGGGGAGCCATCCCCCCTCGCCCGGCGCCGCCTCAACACAGCGGCGGTTTTCGTATATTATTGATAGTATATAATTCTCCGACCACTGCTCTCTATAGCAGCCGCCGAACCAGACATTTACCTTTCTTTCGCTTACAGCATCCATATATAGTGCTTCGCGTACTCCATCGCCGAGCGCTCAAAGCCGAAGTCGGCCTGCATCGCGCGGGAGATAAGTCCGCTCATGATCTCCTCGTTTTTATAGCAGTCCATCGCAAGGCGCATCGTGTCGCGCATCTCCCACGCGTCGAAGTTTGCAAAGGAGAAGCCGTTGCCCTCGCCTGTGAAGCGGTTATAGGGCGTGACCGTGTCGCGCAGGCCGCCCGTCTCGCGCACTATCGGCACCGAGCCGTAGCGCATCGCGATCATTTGGCTCAGGCCGCAGGGCTCAAAGCGTGACGGCATCAGGAAGAAGTCGCTGCCCGCATATACAAGGTGCGACAGCTCCTCACTGTAGCCGATATAGGCGCAGAGCCTGCCCTTGTAGCGTCCCTCGGCCGAGCGCATGAAGTTTTCAAAGCGCTCGTCCCCGGAGCCGAGCAGCATAAACTGCATATCCTCGCGGCACATCATGTCGTCCAGCACGCATGCGACAAGGTCAAAGCCCTTTTGCTCGGTCATGCGCGTGACCATCGCAAACAGCGGCACATCCGCTCTCTGCTCAAGTCCCATGCGCGCCTGAAGCTCCGCCTTGCACACGGCCTTGCCCTTCAGGTGGCCGCGGTCATAGCGCGCGGGCAGAAGCGCGTCGCCGTGCGGGTTATAGACCTTTTTATCGATGCCGTTTATAATGCCCGTAAGCTGCGCCGAGCGCGCGTTGAGTATGCCCTCGAGCCCTTCGGCGTAGTAGGGCATTTTTATCTCGGAGGCGTAGCTGGGGCTGACGGTGTTTATCCTGTCGGCAAAGACGCAGCCTGCCTTGAGATAGTCCGCGCAGCCGTTGAGCTCCATGAACTCCGGCGTATAGTAGCGGCTGTCGACATCGAGCATATCCTGCACGAAGTCAAAGCCGAACTTGCCCTGAAACGCGATGTTATGTATCGTCAGCAGGTACTTTATCTGCTCCTGCTTTGCGCCGCGGTACTGTGTGCGCGCGAGCATCGGGATCATCGCCGTGTGCCAGTCGTTGCAGTGGACAACGTCCACATCGAAGCCGAGGTTCGGTATCGCGTCGAGCACCGCGCGGCAGAAGAACGAGTACTGCTCGCCCTCAGGGTTTCCCCCGCGGTATATCTTATCGCCGAAATACTGTTCATTGTCAACGAGATATATCGTCACGCCGTCGAGCACGAGCTTTTCTATCCCGACGTATTCCTGCCGCCAGCCGAGCTTTGCATAGAAATAGAACATGTGCTCGACCTTGTCGGCATATTTATCCTTTATGCAGCGGTGGTAAGGGGTAATGACTCTCGCGTCGATGCCGAGCTTGGCAAGCGACTTCGGGAGCGTGCCCACAACGTCCGCCAGCCCGCCGGTCTTGGAGAGCGGCGCGCATTCGGCAGAGACGAGCAGAACGTTCGGCAGAGTATCACGCCCGTGTTCACGGAGCAGATCACGAAATTCCTTTTTCATTCTTCTTCCTCCTTGGTTTGAAGCTGAACATTACCGACGCCATCGGCGGCAGCGTCAGCTTTGCTGAATACTGCATATCCAAAAACGGTTTCTTCTCTGTCTTTATCGCGCGGGGATTGGCGACGCCGCCCCCGCCGAAGCGTTCGTCGTCGCTGTTGAGCACCTCATGCAGCGTACCGGCCACGGGCAGCGCGATCACGAAATCGTCATAGCGCACCGGCGTGAAGTTGCACACGCACACGAGATAGCTCTCGTCCTTCTCGGATGAGCGCAGAAACGCCACCGAGCTTCTGTCGCGGTCGTCCACGTTGAGCCAGCGGAAGCCGTCCCAGGACTTGTCCACGCGGTACATCGCCGGGGTCGCAGCGTAGAGCTTGTTAAGCTTGCGGTAATAATCGCGCAGCTGCTCATGCCGCGGATAGGCCAGCAGCAGCCAGTCAAGCTCCTGCTGCCAGTTCCACTCGATGAACTGCCCGAACTCTCCGCCCATGAAGCACAGCTTCTTTCCGGGGTGGGCAAACTGGAAGCCGTAGAGCGCGCGCAGGGACGCAAACTTCTGGTCGTAGTCGCCGTACATCTTGTCGAGCATCGAGCGCTTGCCGTGGACTACCTCGTCGTGCGAGTACGCCAGCACGTAGTTTTCCGAGAAAGCGTACATCATCGAGAAGGTCAGCCTGTCATGGTTATGGCTGCGGAAGTAGGGGTCGAGCTGCATGTAATCGAGCGTGTCGTGCATGAAGCCCATGTCCCACTTGAAGCAGAAGCCGAGCCCGCCCGCATCGGGGGGCGCGGTGATGAGCGGAAATGCCGTCGACTCCTCCGCGACGGTTATCGCCCCCGGGTACTCCGTGAGCACCGTCGAGTTGAGCTTGCGCAGGAACTCCACCGCAGCGAGGTTTATGTTGCCGCCTTCCTTATTCGGGGTGTACTCCCCGTCGCGCCGGCCATAGTTGAGGTAGAGCATCGAGCTTACCGCGTCGACGCGTATGCCGTCGATGTGGTACTCCTCAAAGAACAGGCACGCCGAGGATACGAGGAAGCTCTGCACCTGATCCGACGCGTAGTCAAAGATCATCGTGCCCCACTCGGGGTGCTCCGCCATGCGTGCTTCTTTGCACTCAAAGAGGGGCGTACCGTCAAATCTGCGCAGACCGTGCTCGTCCTTCGGGAAGTGCGCCGGGACCCAGTCCATTATCACCGCGAGCCCAGCTTCGTGCAGCCGGTCGACAAAATACTTAAAATCGTCGGGATCGCCGTAGCGCGAGGTCGGCGCGTAGTAGCCCGTAACCTGATAGCCCCATGACGCGTCAAGGGGGTATTCCGTCACCGGCATGATCTCAATGTGCGTATAGCCCATGTCTGTGCAGTAGTCCGCCAGCGCGTCGGCAAGCTCTCTGTACATCGGCCGCTCGCCCGGCATGTTCTTCCATGAACCGAGGTGCAGCTCATAAATGCTCATCGGCTGGGTCATGAAGTCCCGCTTTGCGCGGCGCTGCATATACTCCCCGTCGCCCCAGCGGAAGTCCCCGCCGTTCCAGACGATCGACGCTGTCTCGCTCCCGGTCTGCGAATAGGCCGCAAAGGGGTCTGACTTTAATATCTGCTGCCCGTCCGCGCCGGTGACGCAGTATTTATAGAGCGCGCCATTCTCAATGCCCTCGGCAAAGCATACCCACACTCCGCCCTCGATCTTCTCCATCGGCATGGCGTCTCTGTCCCAGCCGTTGAAGCTGCCGACGAGCGAGACACGCTGCGCGTTCGGTGCCCAGACGATGAAGCGGTGCGCCTTCAGCTCCGGTATATAGCGGCAGCCGAAGCAGAGCCATGCCTTTTTTGCGTTTCCGGTGTTGAACAGGTATATATCCTCCTGCGGGATGTGGCGCAGATACGCTGATTCCATATATCTTTTCCTCTCCTGTATATCTGTATCGGGTACGGTGCGTAATTTCTCTGTATATATTATACATTCAAGCTTTCACATTTGCAATGCCGCATTTTGCAAAGATAGTCACTTCGCCCGAACTGTCCGTATGCCTCCCATTCTCCCCGCCATTCTTAAACTATATGCAGTCCGCAGCCATTATAGAACCGGGGTCGTTAAAAAGAGCCGCACTTAAATAGTGCAGCTCTTGATGATTTTATTCTTCTCTTGCCCAATCGAATGAGCGGCCGACGGCCTTGTTCCAGCCCGCGATCTTCTTGTCGCGCTCGTCGGGGGTTATCTTCGGGCCGAACACCTTGTCTATCGCCCAGTTGTTGATAACGTCCGCCTTGCTCTTCCAGTAGCCGACGGCAAGCCCCGCGAGGTATGCCGCGCCCATCGCCGTCGTCTCCACGCAGACCGGGCGGTTTACCGGAGCCTGAATGATGTCCGCCTGCATCTGCATCAGCAGATTATTGGCCGAGGCCCCGCCGTCCACCTTGAGCGCGCCGAGCTTTATCCCGGAGTCGGCCTCCATCGCCTTGAGCACGTCATAGGTCTGATACGCCAGTGATTCGAGCGTCGCGCGGATGATGTGGTACTTGTTCACGCCGCGCGTGAGTCCCACTATCGCGCCGCGGGCGTAAGCATCCCAGTGCGGCGCGCCAAGTCCCGTGAACGCAGGGACGACGTAGCAGCCGTTGGTGTCGGGTACCTTTCGCGCGAAGTATTCCGAATCCGCCGCGGAGTCGACTATCCTCAGCTCATCGCGCAGCCACTGTATCGCAGAGCCCGCGACGAATATCGAGCCCTCCAGCGCGTACTCGACTTTGCCGTCAATTCCCCAGGCGATGGTCGTCACAAGACCGTTCTTTGAAAACACCGGCTTGTCTCCCGTGTTCATCAGCATGAAGCAGCCCGTGCCGTAGGTGTTCTTTGCTTCGCCCGCAGTGAAGCAGGTCTGCCCGAATAGCGCCGCCTGCTGGTCGCCCGCCGCGCCGCCGATGGGGATGACTCCGCCGAAAAGGTCTGGCTTCGTCTCGCCGTAGACGCAGCTCGAGGGCTTCACCTCCGGCAGCATGCACCGGGGTATGCCGAGCTCTGCCATGATCTCCTCGTCCCATCCGAGCTTCACGATGTTATAAAGCATCGTGCGCGAGGCGTTGGAGTAGTCCGTCACATGTACCTTGCCGCCCGTGAGCTTCCAGATGAGCCAGGTCTCCACCGTGCCGAACAGCAGCTCCCCACGCTCCGCCTTCTCACGCGCACCGGGTACGTTTTCGAGCACCCAGCGTATCTTCGTCCCCGAGAAATACGGGTCGATGACAAGCCCGGTCTTTGCACGGTAGATATCCGTCAGTCCCTTGGCTCTGAGACTGTCGCAGTATTCCGCCGTGCGCCTGTCCTGCCAGACTATCGCGTTGTATATCGGCTCGCCCGTCGCCTTGTCCCAGACGATGGTCGTCTCGCGCTGGTTCGTTATGCCTATCGCCGCGATATCATCGGCAGTTGCGCCGATCTTCGCCAGCGCCTCGGCAGCGACCGTGTACTGCGTCAGCCATATCTCGTTTGCGTCATGCTCCACCCAGCCCGGCTGCGGGAAAAACTGCGTGAATTCTTTCTGCGATACGCTGCATATCTCGCCATGCTCGTTGAAAAGGATGCAGCGGTTCGAGGTCGTGCCCGCGTCCAGCGCCATTATGTATTTTGCCATACAGTGCTCTCCTGTCTTTTTATTTATTCCGTATATGACCGCTCCGGTCTTTTTAATTATAATATCACAATACTTCCGGTATGGCAATGAAGCGTTTTATTAAATCTGCCCAGTCTTGATACCGGCGGCACATCGTGATAGAATAACTCAAACCATCTTTCGGAGGTTCGGTATGGAAAGCATTTCAAAAGTATTGGCCACCTCATTCGGCGGCTACAGTCTTGAGCATATCCTCTCCGCGGTCATCACGCTGCTCGTGTGTCTGCTCGCGGTGCGCCTTATCATGCGCGCGGTCGAAAAGCTCATGGGGCGCATAAAGCAGCCGAACGAGCGCCTGAGCAGGATAACCGTGAACTTCATAAAGGCGCTGCTGTACCTGCTCACCGTCATTATCACCGCCGGTGCTTTAGGGCTGAACACCTCGTCCATCACGGCCATCGCCTCGGTGCTCACCTTGGGTCTGACCCTCGCCACGCAGGATATAATGAGCAATGTCGCCGGCGGGCTCATCATTCTCTCGACTCATCCCTTTTCCATCGGCGATGTTATCGAGTCTGACGGCACTGTCGGCACCGTCCGGGACATCTCCCTCAACCATACGCGCATCGAGACCGCCGACGGGCAGATCATCCTCCTGCCGAACCGCAGCCTCTCCGGCTCCAAGATCATCAATTATACCACGCTTGGCCGCCGCCGTATCGTCCTGACTATCGGCGCATCTTATGATGCCCCCACCGAGACCGTAAAAAATGCGTGTCTGGATGCTGTGTCCTCCACCGTTGGCATATTGGACGAGCCTGCGCCCGATGTTCTCCTCACCGCCTACGGTGATAGCGCCATTGAATACACTGTCCGCTGCTGGGCATCCGTCGCCGATTACTGGGATGCGCGCAATCACCTCAACGAGGCTCTGCGCGAGAGCTTCGCCAAGTACGGCGTCGATATCCCGTATAACCATCTGAACATCCATATCCTCGACCGGGCCTGAGAGTCGGTATAAGCTGAACCGCGCACTGCATCGGCAGTGCGCGGTCAATATTATATAAGTCCCTGTATCAGTATTATGAGTATCAGCACCGGAAGCACATAGCGGAAGTACGGCTTGAGCTTTGGGGAGAGCTTCAGTCCCTCGCCCTTGTTGACCTCAGCGATGTACCTGTCAAAGCCCCAGCCCCATTTGCTCACGCAGAACAGCAGATACACTAACGATCCGCAAGGCAGCAGCAGGTTGCTGACAATGAAGTCCTCACTGTCGAGCACGTCGTGCCCGCCGATGATGTGCAGGCCGCTCCAGATATTATAGCCGAACACGCAGGGCAGGCTCAAAAGTGCGAGCAGCGCGAGATTGATGAGCACGGCCTCGCCGCCGAGGGTGTGTTTATCGCTCATGTAGCTGCCGAATATTTCCATCGCCGCATGGCGGCGTGACAGCGTCAATCCCATTCTTGAGCAGTTCCCTGAATTCCTCCGTGCCGCCTGTCCGCTGTCAGAGTATAATTAAAGCACAATGCCCCATGGCTATTGCAAGCAGCCATGGGGCACATTCTTATTTTCTCTTCATTTCATAGAAGCGCACAGAGACTTCAAACGAAGCAATCTGCGCCGCCGCGGCTATCGCCAGCAGCACCAGCGCCGCGGCCACGGGGCTGCCGATCCCGTCAATGAGCGCAGAGAGCTTGTCGGAGAGTATGACCCCCGCCGCGGCACTCGCGCATATGAGTATCGTGAAGAGCACTCGCCCCTTCTCGACGCCCAGCCTGAACATCACCGGCAGATATATCGCCAGCATGATGAGCGCAAGGCAGGCCGTGAACAGCAGCGCAAAGGCCGCCTCTGCGTCAAACTGCGTCCACCCGAAGCGGCTCAGGATAAGCTGCGCCACGGCGGCAACGGCTCCCGCCGCAGCGACCGCGGTCACACCGAGGACATACTTGCCGCCGACTATCTCCCGCATAGAGTACGGCAGCATCGCCGCAAGCTCATCCCACTTGCTCCGCTCATCGTATGCAAGCGCCGTCACCGGCAGCATCGCCGCGTAGACCACCGCGAATGCCGCCATTGAGTAGCCCGGAACGCAGGCAAACGCCAGCATCAGCACCAGCATTATCTTCATCTGCTTTATGAGCGTGTACCAGTCCTTCAGCAGCAGCCCTTTCATTTTCTCTCGTCCCCCTTCGCCAGAAACAGAATGATATCCTCAAGGCTCGTGTGCTCGGTCGGTATCGCCGCGGGTATGCCGCCGCGCAGCACCAGCGCCTCCGTGGCGTAGCCGCTCGCCCGGCGGCTTATGATGCTCTCCTCGGACAGCTCACTGAGCCGCTCCTCCGGGAGCCGCACCAGCGCGTACTCCTCAAGGAGTCTATCCTTCTCCTCGCACAGCACGAGTCTGCCCCTGTGCAGGAACGCAATGTAATCGCATATCTTTTCCAGATCGCTCACGATGTGCGACGAGAGCAGTATCGAGCAGTTCTCGTCCCGCGTGAAGTCGTTGAAGATATCGAGCAGCTCGTCGCGCGCCATCGGGTCAAGCCCGCTCGTCGCCTCGTCGAGTATCAGGAGCTTTGCCCCGTGCGAGAGCGCCGCGGCGATGGCAAGCTTCATGCGCATCCCGCGCGAATAGTCCTTGAATATCTTATCCGGAGCGAGCGAGAACTTTTTAAGATAGCCCTCGAACGCCGCCGCGTCCCAGTTTTTATAGGTCAGCGCCATGACCTTGCCGACGTTCCGTGCGCTCATCACCTCCGGGAAATACGCCTCGTCGAGCACGACGCCGATGTCCTCCTTGATGTCCCGGAATCCGGAGCTCCGGTTGTCAACACCGAGCACGGATATCTTGCCCGCGTCCCGGCCTATCGCATTCATGATGAGCTTTATCGTCGTGCTCTTGCCCGCGCCGTTCTCGCCGACAAGCCCCATGATGCAGCCCGAGGGCAGCGTCAGGTCGAAGCTGCCGAGCTGAAAGCCGTCGTAGCGCTTCTCAAGTCCCTTTATTTCAATTGCGTTCATCGCTGTTTTCCTCCTCGCTCCATATAAGCTCCAGCATCCGCGCCGTCTCCGCCTCATCCATGCCGCATGGCACGGCGAGCGCGACTATCTCGCGCATGTGCTGCTCTATCCTTTTCAGATGCTCTTCGCGCACAAGCTCCATGTTCTTCTCCGCGACATAGCAGCCCTTGCCGGGGACGCGGTAGATGAAGCCGTCGCGCTCAAGCTCGTCATAGGCGCGCGTCGTCGTTATCACGCTGATGCGCAGATCCTTCGCCAGCGCCCGTATCGACGGCAGCATATCCCCCTCCGACAGCTCCCCGGAAATAATGCAGTCCTTTATCTGCGTGTATATCTGCTCATATATCGGCCTGTCTCCTGCATTGCTGATTATCAGATTCAAGCTCTCACCTCTGTCTCTACTGTTCATATCGGATATATACAGTATACGCACTATGCACCCGCTTGTCAACACAAAAATTGAGCGCACCGCGAAAATCGCAGTGCGCTCATAATTCATCTGTACAGCAGACGGTTTAATCCGCGTATATATCGTCGTATCTGCCGTCGCCGTAATCCCGGTAATCATCGTCGGGATAATAGTAGCTGCCGCAGTCGCAGCGGTAGATCACGTTCCCGCGCGAGTCGGTAGTCCTGTAGTAGCGGTGGGTGTGCGTGCCGTAGTCCTCTCTGTAATCGTCGGAGTACGGATCGTTCCAGCTTCCGCTGTCGTCAAGGTACGGATCCTTCGGCTTCGGCGTCGTGCTGGTGCCGGTGTTCCCCGCGCTGCCGGTGCTGCCGCCGGTCGTCCCGGTGCTGTTGTTGTTATTGTTCGTCGTGGAGTTTGCTCTCAGCTTCGGGGTATAGTTATCCCTGTAAGAGAACTCGCAGCCCGTGCACTGGTATATCGTGTAGCCCTGGGACTCCGTCGTCGCCGCGACCTTCGTGGTCTTGAAGGTGTGGCTGTGCGCGGTCTTGGTGCTGGGCGAGGTCGTGGGCGCGCCCGCCGGTGCGGTGGCCGCGGGTGATGCGGAGGCGTTAGGATACAGCGACGGGTCAGGCGTTATCGCGCCTTCCGGCTTCACAAGTCCGGGACTCGGCGCGGCGGACGCATCAGGCGATCCGGACGGCGACGGCGTGGCCGAAACTGTCGGGCTGGGCGTCGATGTGCGCTCAGGCGTCGCGATAACGGGTGTAGGCGCGGCGGTAGGCTCCGCACCCAAGCCGAACGGCGTGCAGGCAACCGCGATAACTGCGACGCATACCGTCAGCGCCGCGACTATAAGCTTCAGTATCTTCTTGCTCATATATATCCCCTTTCCGTCTGCCCGCGGCGCGCGCCGCAGGAAAACGACTGGTTCTTTTTTTACGCGCGGGACTGTACCCCGCGCAGCTTTTCTAATATAATATCATTACCGCGCCGGTATATCAAGAAAAAGAAAGTAAAATTTATTTTTCTGTCGAAAAAGCACGAACGGTGCAACGGATCGCGATAAACGCAGTTTATATAGGTGAAGGCTTTCATTCCACTCCATTCTTATGAGGAGGACAAGTTATGGATGATTCAAAAATAGTTGACCTGTATTGGGCGCGCTCGGACTCGGCCATTGCGGAGACCGCAAAGAAGTTCGGCGCGTACTGCCGCACCATCGCCTATAACGTCCTGCAAAACCCCGAGGACAGCGACGAGTGCGTGAACGACACCTATATGCGTGCGTGGAACTCCATGCCGGATAAGCGCCCATCGGCGCTCGCGCCGTACTTGGGGCGCATCACGCGCAACCTCGCTCTTTCCCGCGTCATAGATAAGAACCGTCTCAAGCGCGGCGGCGGAGAGGTCGCCCTCGCGCTCGATGAGCTGGACGAGTGCACCGCCTCGGCCTACAGCCTTGAGCGCGAGGTCGAGAACCGCGAGCTTGCCGCGGCGCTGAACCGCTTTCTCGCACAGCTCCCTGAGACGGAGCGTGCGCTGTTCGTCAGCCGGTACTGGTTCCTTGCCCCGGTCGCGGAGCTTTCAAAGAAGTTTGGCTTCTCCGAGAGCAAGGCCGCTTCCATACTCCACCGGACGCGCGGCAGGCTCCGCAGATTTCTTATTGAGGAGGGACTTGCATGAATTCCGAAAAGCTTCTTGCCGCCATGAGCGGTATTGACTCCCGATACATAACCGAGGCTCAGGACGCGCTATGTTACCGCACCGGCGTTAAAAAGCGCGCCTCACATAAAACTCTCTGGCGCACCCTGCTTATCGCCGCCGTGATCTCCGCGCTCTTCACCGCAGCTGCCGCAGCCTCCGGTTGGTTCGGCATAAGCAGCCTGAAGCTCGGCACGCACAGGGACACCGGGCGCACCGTGATCTCTCTTCAGGGTTTTGCCGGTTCCCCGGAAAATATGGCCATCAGTGAACTGCTCGAATACTGCGATGCGCACCCATACAGCTATAAGGACAGCGACCTTTCCGAAGAGGAGCAGCTCGAAATGTACCGGCAGTACGGCGGGTACTTCGTCCATAACAGAGAGGGCTACAAAAAGGTCGACGAGATATGCGAGAAGTACGGCCTGCGCACACTGGGTGAAATGTCCGTCCCCGCCGGGGAAAAGGCTTTCTATGAAGCCGCCTGTACCGGCAGGCTCACCCGTGAGCATGATGGCTGGGAGAGCCGGTACGGAAGCTCTTATATATATGAAGAGGGCACCTTCGATATGGAGGGCTATGTCTCGTCCGAAGAGCTGCCCTGCGATGTGGGCTTTGATCTTCGCCGCGCCTCAAAGGGCACTCTCGGCTATGTCGTCGGCGGTGTTGTGGACGTGAACGGCTTCTCCGAGTGGGACTATGAGACATCCACCGGCGTGACGCTGCACCTTGCAAATTCCGAGAGCGATGACCGTAACCGCCGTGCCTCGTTCATTCTGCTTGATTCTGACGCCGCTTTCTATGTCATGAGCTTCATGCACGACGGCTACGCCGACTACCTCGGCGACGGCATTATCGACGGTATAGGCGATGCGTTTATCGGGTTCAACATCACGGATAAGCAGCTTGAGGGTCTTGCCGAGAGCTTTGACTGGGCGGCGCTCACCGATCCCAAGCGCGGCATGGACAGCAGCTTTGAGCCGCTCGAAGGTGTCTCCGACACTGTCTCCGCCGCTGATTCTGTTGTCCTCAGCTCTGAACCGGACTTCGGCAGCCGCGTTACCGATTGGGATATGTACTATATAAAGCTCGCCTATAAGGAGTCCATCGAGCCGTATATCTCCGATTTCAAGCTCATTGATTACTCGCTTATAACTGTATCCTTCATGGCGGACGGCTGGATCCAGTTCAGCGGCACGCCGAAAACAAATCTCGACTGGGAATGCGTCAGCGCCGGCGGCACGAATATCTATTGCCGCAGCCTCAACATGAGTTCCGATGAAACCGGCACATGGACGATGGGCGCGGCATACGACGCCCTGCCCTACAAAGCCATAAGCGCTTCCAAGAACATCGGCACTATGGAGGATCCCGACTATGTCCGCGTCTGGTATGACATGAACAGCATCACCTCCGCCGCTCTCTATGTCCGACAGCTCGGAAAGAGCTATTCCCTGCCCGCCGATAAGCTTCCGACGCTCTCCCTGATGCTCCGGGACGACGGCACTCCGGGCGCTGCCTTGGACTGCGGTAGCTTTAATCCCCTTTATCTCACCTTTGCCGACGGGCGAACGGTTTCCATATACACTGCCGGCAACGGCAGCAACGGCTATGTCCCGGATCTGGGCGGCTATAGCTCTTACGGTCTGGGTATGAGCATCTTTGAGCTGTTCGGTGTTCCGCTTGAAGCCGAGGGCTATTTGGAGCATGACGGCATCGTCACCACCCACGGCGAAAATATCTCTCTCGGTATGGTAACTTGGGCAGAGTATGATTACGCCCCCGGCGGTTTTGCTCTTGAACGCCGCGTGAATGACGGACGGGAGACGCGCTGGTCAAACTACGAATATGATGAGGCCGGACATCTTCTCCGCGACATATGGCACGATCCGGACGGCAGGGTTTCCAATACCATCACCTATACATACGACGATTCCGGAAAGCTCCTTGAGGCGTACACCGTCAATGACCGCTTCTGGACTCGCAGCGAGTATATCTATGATGAACTTGGCCGCCTCACTCTCATAAAGACCTGCGACGACGAGCACCCCGAAGGGAATGAGCGTGCCTATACCTATTACAATTACGACAGCGATGGCAACTGCCGCGTAAAGCACGGCTTCGAGCTGACGGAGTAAAGTATTTCTTATCAACAAAATTATAACACTGCCCCGCGAAGGGGCAGTGTTATGTAAATTAAATTATGTCTCTTATAATACGTATACTTAATTACGTAAATAATTTTAAGTAAATTAAATTACGTTAATTAAAATATGCAAACTGATTTCTGTAAATTAAAATATGTATACTCAATTATGTTTATCTATGCAATGCTTTACAAATTTCGATTGACAGCGGCGGTGATTTGTCTCATAATCATTGCGAGATATTGCTGGTCAAAACGGGTCATTTTTATGGCCGCTGACCAGCTGTAACTAAGGAGATAAGGATATGAATTATAATGAAATTCTGGCCGCCGCGAAAGATCAGGTCGGCCCCTACTGCAAGGCCTGCCCCGTGTGCAACGGCAGAGCCTGCGCAAACGCCATGCCCGGCCCCGGCTGCAAGTACCCCGGCAACGCCGCCGCGCGCAACTTTGATAAATGGCAGGAGATATTCGTCAACATGGACACGCTCTGCCCCAACACAGAGGTAGATGTGTCCTTTGAGCTGTTCGGCCATAGGTTTGCCGCTCCCATCTTCGCCGCACCCCTCGGCTCTATCGACCTGCACTACGGCCCGAAATATAAGGATCATGCCTATAACTCCATCCTCGTCAAGGCTGCGGCCGAATACGGCGTCATGGCGCTGACCGGCGACGGCGTCGACCCGACCATCATGCTCTCCTCCGTTGAGGACATGAAGAAAGTCGGCGGCATCGGCTGCCCCGTCATAAAGCCTTGGAACAAGGAGGCCGTGTTTGAAAAGCTCGATGTCCTCAACGCGAACGGCATCTTTGCCGCCGGTATGGACGTTGACGGTGCGGGGCTCCCTTTCCTCAAGGCCATGAACCCCAATGCCGGGAGCAAGTCCGTCGATGAGATGCGCGAGATAATCTCCTACGCCAGAATGCCGTTCATCGTCAAGGGCATTATGACCGTCCGCGGCGCGGAAAAGGCCGTTGAAGCCGGTGCTGCCGCCATCGTCGTCTCAAACCACGGCGGGCGCGTTCAGGGCGGCGTGCCCTCCACGGCGGAAGTCCTGCCGGAGATTGCCGCGGCGGTCAAGGGAAAGACGACCGTGCTTGTCGACGGCGGCATACGCTCAGGCGTCGATGTGTTCCGCGCCATCGCTCTCGGCGCGGACGCTGTTCTGGTCGGCCGACCCATCCTTCCGATGATCTACGGCGGCGGCGAGGAGGGCTTTAAGGTATACATGGATAAGCTCGTCGGCGAGTTCAAATCCACAATGACGATGTGCGGCGCGCCCACGCTCCGCGACATCACCCGCGATAAGGTAAGATACTGATACTATTATTCCAATTTTGTTTGATTGAAAGGCGGATCGCACCATGGATATACACGAGATCGTAGAATCCGAGAAGCACTTTTTCCGTACCGGCGTGACCCGCGGGGTCGATTTCAGGATAGATATGCTGAAAAAATTCCGCAAGGCCATCATCGAGAATGACGAGCTTATCTCCGCGGCGCTCAAGGCCGATCTCAATAAGCAGCCCTTTGAAAGCTATATGTGCGAAACGGGGCTGCTGCTTGAGGAGATCAATTTCCACATAAAGCGCCTCAAGAAATGGAGCAAGACCCGCCGCGTGAAGTCCGGCATTGGTCAGCTCCCCGGCAAAAGCTACGTCTGCCCGGAGCCTTACGGTGTCGTGCTCATCATGGCGCCGTGGAACTATCCCGTGCAGCTGTGCCTGATGCCGCTCGTCGGGGCTATCTCCGCGGGCAACTGCGCCGTCGTGAAGCCCTCGGCCTATGCACCTGAGAGCAGCCGCGTCATCTCAAAGCTTATCGAGTCCGCATTCCCGACGGGCTTCGTCACCGCCGTCGAGGGCGGGCGCGATGCGAACAAGGCGCTGCTCGATGAACCGTTTGACTACATATTCTTTACCGGCAGCGTCGCCGTCGGCAAGACCGTCATGGAGGCCGCCGCAAAGCGGCTCACCCCGGTGACGCTCGAGCTCGGCGGCAAGAGCCCCATCATCGTGGACGAGACGGCGAATCTCCCGCTCGCCGCGCGGCGCATCGCTTTCGGCAAGGTGCTCAACGCCGGGCAGACCTGCGTCGCCCCGGACTATCTGATGATCGAAAAGAGCGTCGAATCGCCGTTTATCGAGGAATATAAAAAGGCTCTGGCCAGCTTCTTCCCAGATGGGGACATGTCCGGCATGGTGCGCATCATAAACGACAAGCACTTTGAGCGCGTCTGCAATATTCTCGATAACAGCGGCAATGTTGTCATCGGCGGCGCGCGCGACGCGGAGACGCGCTTCATCGAGCCCGCTGTGCTGACCGGCGTCCCGATAGACTCCCCCGCCATGCAGCAGGAAATTTTCGGGCCGGTGCTGCCCGTGCTGCCCTACGAAAAGCTTGACGACTGCATCGACTTCATCCGCTCCCGTCCCAAGCCCTTGGCGCTTTATATCTTCTCGGAGAACAAGATGAATCAGGAAAAGGTACTGAACTCCTGCTCCTTCGGCGGCGGCTGCATCAACGATACCGTCATTCACCTTGCAAGCTCGCACATGTCCTTCGGCGGCGTCGGCGAATCCGGCATGGGCAGCTACCACGGCAAAAAGAGCTTTGACACCTTCACCCATTACCGCAGCGTCCTCAAGCAGGGCAAGCTTGATGTCAAGCTGCGCTACTTCCCGTACAAGTCCGGAAAAGAAAAAATCACCCGCATGATCCTCAAATGACGGTGGCCGGGTGACCATGGGTAAAAAGAGAGAAATATAAATGAGAAACACATCCCTATGCTATATAGAGCGCGGCGGAAAATACCTGATGCTCCACCGGGTGAAGAAAACCGTCGACGAAAACAAGGACAAGTGGATAGGCATAGGCGGCAAGTTCGAGGAGGGCGAAAGCCCAGAGGACTGCGTCATTCGCGAGGTCTCGGAAGAGACGGGACTGACGCTGAACTCATGGCGCTACCGCGGGATAGTCACCTTTGTGTCCGACGAGTGGGGCACGGAATATATGCACCTGTTCACCTCTGATGACTTCAGCGGGACTCCGCGTGAATGCGATGAGGGAGTGCTCGAATGGATAGAGAAGGAGCATCTGCTGTCCCTGCCGATATGGGAGGGCGACAAGATATTCCTGCGCCTGCTGGACACGGACGAACCGTTTTTCTCCCTCAAGCTCTGCTATCAGGGCGACAGACTCATTCAGGCCGTGCTGAACGGAAAGAAGATATAAACTGTGGCACACATAAAGGACTTTATAAAACACGAGCTCACGCTGTGCATCGCGTTTATCGCAGCAGCAGTGAGCTGCTGCCTTGTCCCGCCGGACGCGGCATATCTTGGGTATGTCGACCTCCGCACGCTGGCGCTGCTTTACTGCCTGATGGTAGTCGTGGCGGGGCTGCGGCGCGCCGGGGTGTTCGCATGGCTGGCGCATAAGCTGTGCGCCGGTGCGGGTGATCTGCGCACGATCGGTTTTACGCTCGTGCTGCTCAGCTTTTTGAGCTCCATGCTGATAACAAACGACGTTGCGCTGCTGACCTTTGTCCCCTTTGCAGTGGTCGTGCTCGGCATGGCGCATCAGGAAAAGGCGCTGATATGGGTGGTCGTCATGCAGACAGCGGCAGCAAACCTCGGCAGTATGCTCACGCCTGTTGGGAACCCGCAGAATATCTATCTGTTCTCGCGCTATGATTTCAGCCTTGGCAGCTTCCTTTCCGTGACGCTCCCGATATGGGTGATATCGCTGATACTTATATCGCTTCTGTGTCTGCGTCTGCCGAAAGAGCGGCTCGAAGTTTTCCTCGGTGAAGAACCGCTGCTCGACCGGAAGAGCCTGACGCTGTACGCGCTTCTTTTTCTTCTGTGCATGTGTACTGTCCTGCGTCTGCTGACATGGCAGATAATGCTTGCATTAGTGATCCTTGTGCTGCTTATCTTTGACAGGCCGCGGCTGCTGACGGCGGATTTCTGGCTGCTGCTCACCTTTGTGTGCTTCTTCGTTTTCTCGGGAAATCTTGCGCGGATGGACGCGGTAAAGGCACTGCTGCAAAACTTGCTGCGCGGGCGAGAGCTGCTGGTCGGCGCGGCGGTGAGTCAGGTCATAAGCAATGTACCGGCGGCGCTCCTGCTCTCCGGCTTCACGGATAACGGCAGGCAGCTTCTGCTCGGCGTGAACATCGGCGGGCTCGGCACTCCTGTCGCAAGTCTGGCAAGCCTCATAAGCTTCAAGCTCTATTCCCATGCCGAGCATGCGCGCCCCGGCGCGTTCATGCGTTGCTTCCTCGCTGTGAACCTCGGGCTTTTAGCTGTGCTGCTGGCATTCGCACGCTGGATATCATGATAAATTGCCGGTTGCACCAAGGCAAAGATGACATTCTAAAACCGATATAGCGAGCGCCCGACGTGCAAACGTCGGGCGCTATTTGCAGATACTCAGTCTGCATCGGGTATGTTGGCTTATATTTACTTTATTCCCGGATACAGAGGAAATGTGCGGCAGAGCTCTATCGTCTGCTCCTTCACCTGCGCGACGGCGCCCTCTCCCTCGTCGATGAGCCGGGCGATCATCTGCGCGATCTGTGCCATCTCAGGCTCTTTCATGCCGCGGGTCGTGACCGCGGGCGTGCCGAAGCGCATGCCGCTAGTGAGCTTCACAGACTGGGTGTCAAAGGGTATGGTGTTCTTATTGGCGGTGATGTTCGCCATGTCGAGCAGTTCCTGCACCTCCATGCCGGTACGGCCCTTGCTCATCACGTCGACGAGCATAAGGTGATTATCCGTGCCGCCGGAGACAAGGCGCAGCCCCTGCTCCGACAGCGCCTTTGCGAGCGCCGCAGCATTGAGAACTGTCTGGTGCTGGTAGGCCTTGAACTCGGGTTTCAGTGCTTCGCCGAAGCATACGGCCTTTGCAGCGATGATATGCATCAGCGGGCCGCCCTGAGTGCCGGGGAAAACAGCGCTGTCTATCTTCTTTTTAAGCTCCTCCTTGCAGAGGATGAGCGCGCCGCGCGGCCCGCGCAGGGTCTTGTGCGTAGTCGTCGTGACGACGTGGGCATAGGGAACAGGACTCGGATGCTCCCCTGCTGCGACAAGTCCGGCGATGTGCGCCATGTCGACCATAAGATACGCCCCGACAGAGTCCGCGATCTCGCGCATGCGCTTAAAATCTATGAACCGCGGGTACGCGCTCGCCCCGGCGATGATGAGCTTCGGGCGGCACTCCTCGGCGCGCTGCCGGACCTTATCGTAATCGATCGTCTCCGTCTCTGGATCAACGCCGTAGAAGCATGCGTTGAAGTACTTACCGGAAATGGACGCCTTGGAGCCGTGGGTCAGGTGACCGCCGTGGCTCAGATCCATGCCGAGGATGGTATCGCCCGGCTTGAGGAGAGCGAGGTACACCGCGACATTCGCCTGAGAGCCGGAGTGCGGCTGGACATTCGCATGCTCCGCGCCGAAGAGCTGCACTGCCCTGTCACGCGCGAGGTTCTCGACCTCATCGACATACTGGCAGCCGCCGTAGTATCGCGCGCCGGGATAGCCCTCAGCATATTTATTTGTGAGATGGCTGCCCATGGCCTCCATCACAGCGGGAGAAACAAAGTTCTCCGATGCGATAAGCTCTATATGGTCTCTCTGGCGCTGGAGCTCGCGCATCATTGCGTCATAGACTGCGGGATCCTGCTGCCTTATGTTATCGTACATGGCTTTGCCTCCGTTTTTTGTTTTCTTAATGATTTTACACCACTATGCTGTCCGTGGCAACTCGGTAAATGTTCCATAAAACGGCGTTTATTTTTTGGAACTTTGGATATAACCGGACAAAACCGGCCGCATATCTCTTGAAGCGTCCGCAATTAAATGTTAAAATAAGATACCATCAACTTACACGGAGGTTCTCCATATGAAGAAGTTCTGGAAAATCCCGCTGATAGTGCTGGCCGTGCTGCTGGCCGCGGTCGTGCTGCTGTTCGCGTGGCTCACGATAACCGAGTACCGCCCCGATCCGGTAACGGAGCTCGACGTTGTGTCATCCGAAGAAGGCTCGCTCATCCCGTCTGACAGGGAACTCAGCATCATGAGCTGGAACATCGGCTATGCCGGGCTCGGTGAGGACTCCGACTTCTTCATGGACGGCGGCACGGGGGTGCAGTCCGCCAGTAAGGAGCAGGTTTTTGAATACCTCGGCGGCATTGAGGACGTGCTTGACGATATGTGGCCTGACCTCATCATGCTTCAGGAGGTCGACGTCGATTCGACGCGCACCTATCACATCGACGAGAGCGCCATGCTCGCCCGCTCGCAGCGCGTCCACGCACTCAACTATTCCTGCGGATTCGTGCCCTATCCCCTGCCGCCGATCGGCAGTGTGCACAGCGGCCTGTTCACGACGACGGACTATAAGATCGACAGCGCCGAGCGCATTTCCCTGCCCAGCCCCTTTAAGTGGCCGGTCAGCACCGCGAACCTCAAGCGCTGCCTGCTCGTGAGCTGCCTGCCGATAGACGGCAGTGACAAGCAGCTCGTGCTCGTGAATCTCCATCTTGAGGCATATGACGACGGCGAGGGCAAGATAGCCCAGACAAATCAGCTGCGCGACTTCATAACGAGCGAGTACGAAAAGGGCAACTACGTCATCGCGGGCGGGGACTTCAATCAGGTCTTCCCCGGAAGCCTTGACATTTACCCGATAATCGATCCGGAGCTGTGGGCGCCGGGAGTGCTCGACAAGAACCTGCTGCCCGACGGCTGGACGCTCGCCTACGACCTCGATACGCCAAGCTGCCGTCTGCTCAACCAGCCCTACGACAAGGACGATGAGAACACGCAGCACTATGTCATAGACGGCTTTATCCTATCTCCGAATGTGGAGCTTACAGACGTGCAGACGCTCGGTCTTGATTTCGGAAGCTCCGACCACAACCCGGTCTTTATAAATGTCAAATTGAAATAATGCAGACAGCAAAAGCTCCGCGGTCAATGACTGCGGAGCTTTTTGTCACCACACGAACGGGATAAGACGGTAACGGACTTTTTGCATATATTCATCGTAGCCGTCAAGTCCGCCGCGAAGCAGCTTCTCTTCATTGAGAAGCCGCTTCACTAAGACATAAGGTATAAACGCCAGCGGTATCAGGCCGATATATGAGCCTAAAATAAGCGGCATTGAGAGGAAGAGCCAGATGATCACGGCATACATGGGATGGCGGACTATGCCGTACATCCCCGTGCTCACGACCTTCTGCCCGGCCTGAAGCTCAACGCTGCGGGAGAGATATTCATTCTCGCGCAGAAGCTCGGCAAAGCCGGCATACGCCAAAAGGAACACAACGCAGCCGACCGTACTCAGCCACGCAGGAACCGCCGACCATCCAAAGCGGAAGTCAAGGGCGCACAGCAGGAAGCTTGCGGCAAAAATGAGCGACGAGAGCATGAGGATACGCCGCTGCTCAGGCTCGGCCTCCCTCGTGCTCAGGCGTTTTTCGAGCAGCTCGGGCTTTGCGATAAGCAGGACAAGCCCAAGGACAAAAGCCGGGATGAAGAACACGCAGAGCAGCCGCCATGCTCCGGGATAGTCAAGCGTCCCGGCAGGCAGGAAGAGGAGCAGCCCCATTGTCAGCGCTCCGCTGAGAAGCTTCACGCCGCCTTGAACGGCAAGTCTTTTCCGCATATCGAACACCTCCCGATATCACAGCTCGACACTTGCAGGGGACGCGGGGTCATACGCATAGTGCCGTTATAATAGTATTTTAATACCCTTAGTCATAAGAATCAAGCCCAAGGTGACGATCAGGACTGTGCTGCATTTCACAAGATACTTGTTGTACTTTTTCGGAATGAACACGCCGAAGAGCCCGAAAGCCAGCATGAACACGCAGGTGCCCAAGCCGAAGGCAAGCATGGCGGCAGCGCCGCTCTTCCATGAACCGGACGAGGCCGCGAACATCCACATGGAACTTAACGCACCGCAGGGCATGAGCCCGGTCAGGAGCCCTACTGCAAGCGCCTTGCCCTTGAAGCGGCATGGCTTTGCGGGTACGGGGCTCAATTGGCGCAGTATCGGAACTCCCCACATTCTGAGGCCGATGAGCACGACGAGCAGGCCGCAGACGGTGAAGAGCATACTTTTAAGCTCCGCGTCATAGCTGAATATTCTGCCTATCGCGCCGAACAGCGCGCCCATGACGGTGTAGCTCAGGAGCCGCCCGCCGTTATACAGCAGGGCGCTGCGCTGGGAGAGCATTATCCCGCCGCACATCCCGATGCAGTGGACGCCGGTCAGCACACCTATAATGAAGAGCGCGCCAACCCCCGCTCCGCTCTCCGCCGCCGGGACTTTCACCAGTCCCGTGACAGCAGGGATCATGAAGTACAGGCAGATGACCGCGGCGAGGGCTATCGCATCCGACCGCGCGCCGCGCGTGTGCAGGAGCCGGTGGGCTATCTCGTCCTCACATTGGGGGCAAATCATCCCGTCGACCTTAGTGACAAAGCTTTCATGGATTTTCCAGAGATATCCTTGCAGGAGAGCTGCACGCTCCCCTCGCGGCATAGAGTCCCGCAGTACATTCTGCTGCCGGTGGTCTTAGACACAAGCGCGCTCTCGCCGGTGAGCATGGATTCATCCGCTTGGCACGTCCCGTCTATGACCGCGCCGTCAATGGGGACACGCTCGCCGCCGCGGATGATTATGGCATCCTCGGGCTTGAGTTCCTCGATGCCGACTGTCTGCACGGTATCACCGCGCAGAACGTTCGCCGTCTCGGGCTGGAGGCGGATAAGCTTCCTTATGGCCTCGGACGCTTCATAACGCGAGGTGCTCTCCATGTATTTGCCGAAGAGGATCAGCGACAGCAACACTCCCTCGGAGAGGAAATACAGCTTCACATTCTGGTGTACCGTCAGAGCGGTATAGGCGCTGTGGATATAGATGACCGTCGTCGACAAGGCAACTAAAAGATCCATGCCGAGCACCTTCTGCTTGAGTACAGTCCACGCGCCCTTATAGAAATACTGCCCCGGCCAGAACTGGATAACGGTGGCTATGGCAAGCTGAATCGCGGGGCGCAGGTTCCAGAACAGCGGCATTGTCAAAAGGACGCTTATGCAAAGCGTCCTTAAGAGCTTCAGTCTGCCGCCAAGTTCGCTCTCGGCGTCCCCACAGGCGGGGCATGACAGGCTGATATTATTCTGCTGCATTTTTGATACGGCGGTATTCCTTGAAGCAGACCCACGAGCACGGCAGGCAGCAGACCGGGATATGGAACAGGAGCACCCAGCTGAGCCAGTCTATCCCCTGATAGAACACGCCGTTATATGTAACGCCCTTTATAAGGTCGAAGTACGAGAAGTTCCACACGCCCCAGTTGCCCGAGAACGAGCCACAGAGATGGATTATGAGGAACGACGCCGTAGTGAACACGCCCGCGACCGCGCCGACCAGCGTGGCGGAAAGTCTCCCGCTGCGCGCGAGGAACAGCGTGACGACAGGCAGAACATACACCGTGAGATTCAGCACCCACAGCGAGATAGGGATAGAGTACCCCCAATTGAGCGCTTGACGGATATGGTCTCCGTCATGGATGAGCACGGCGATCACCATAACTATTGCGCAGACGGTGATGGTCTTGATGGTTTTTGCGTCAAGCTTGGTATCCAGCAGCTTGACTGTTTTCTGCTGAGCTTCCGACATAGAAATCCCCTCCAGAATTTTTATTATTGACCAATTGGTAATTAATAAATTATCACCGTCAAAGAGCTATGTCAAGAGTTTTTGTTGACCAAGCGGTAAGAATATGATAAACTTCAGCCATGCCTATTATTGTTGACAAAGAAAAAGTGCGCATGGATATCCTTCTGGCTTTCCAGCGCTGCATTGAAAAGAAGCCTATAGATAAGGTGACGCTCCGTGACATCGCCGCGGAGGCGGGTATGTCGCACCCCAAGCTCCTCAATTACTTTGAGAGCAAGGACGCGCTCATCCTCAGCTACGTAAAGTACACGCGCGAGTACATGTCTAAGCACTGCATGGAATGGTTCAAGGCTCACAGCAGAAAGGACTATGAGTCCAACCTTGCGTACATGAACGCCTTTATGAAATACGTCGCCGACGCGCCTGAGGGCGAGCTGCGCCCGAACGCCACAACGCAGACCTATGTCCTCGGTCACTATAATGACGAGATAGGGCGGATGATCTGCGATGAGTTCCGAGAGTGGCGCGAGGTAATGGAAAGGTGCCTTGTCTCGATCTACGGCGAGGAGGTCGGAAAAAGCGAGGCGGAGGCGATGATGATACTCATTGCCGGGACATTCATCTGCAACTACAACAGAGCGCTGACAGGGCGGATAAACGACAACATCATCGGCAGCATCGCAGGGCTTGCCCGGTCGTAAAGCAGACGGAAGCCTCCGGAAGCTCCCTAAATATGGGAACTTCCGGGGGGGATTATGTGCAGCAAAACGAGCAGGAAGAAATAGCACCGACAGTTTTCCTTGAAAATCTATAATTCCAGGAAAGCTTTTGAAGCTTATAAGAATCGTGCCGAGGCATGGTTCTTACAGGCTTCAAAAGGCGTCTCATATGCAAACTACGCCGTTGCGGCGGCTATTAAAAAATTTCGTCATCCGTCAATCCATCGTTGTCCAAACGAACATCAATCATGGTTTAAAAGTATAATTTTTCCGGGTCAACCCCAAATTCTGTGTAAACGCTGAATTGTGGTGCAAATAGAGCAAAATAAATTTAAAGCGGGAGCGGCGCAAGCAGCTGCCGCCTTGTCTACAAAATAACAGTGTTTCGATGGCATGTCAAGGGCGGAGGCGTCAACCTGCGTTCATCTCGACCCTTGACATGCCTGCACGCAGCCCCCCGTGGTACTGTCAAGGATTATGCGCAAAAAAGTTTGCAGACTCCGGCTGAATGAAGTCAGCCGGCAATAGAGACGTCGTCCAAAGCCGCCTCTAAGTGCTTCATGTTCATGTATTTCTTATTTCCCCACTGGGTGCCCGCCACATGACGCAGCCTCGCACAGACCAGCATCAGAGCAGAGTTCCCGTCTGGGAATGTCCCCACCACGCGAGTCCTGCGGCGGATCTCTCGGTTCAGCCGTTCGATCACATTGTTGGTGCGGATGCGTGTCCAATGCTCACTTGGGAAGTCGCAGTAGGTCAGTGTTTCTTCAATACCGTCCTCCACTTTCTTCGCTGCTTCTTTCAGCTTCATTGCTTCCAGCTCGGCAACTACGGCCTTTGCTTTTTCACGAGAGGCATTCTTGTTCTCCTGTGCATGGATCGCCTTAAGCATTTTCACCACAATTTTGACCTTGGATTTGGGAACAACAGAGAAAACATTGCGGTAGAAATGGGCAACGCAGCGCTGGTATCTGGCATCCGGAAACACTTCTCCCGCGGTCTCCAGCATTCCCATACACTTGTCACCAACGATGAGCTTCACACCGTCCAGGCCGCGTCCACGAAGCCACTGGAAGAAGCTGACCCAACTGGCCTTATCCTCTTTCATTCCTTCAGCAGCTCCTAAAACCTCACGGAAACCATCCTCATTCACGGCAATTGACACATTTTCATACTCTCCGCCCCAGTTGCGGCGCAGGTAGATACCATCCACGTAGACATACGGATATCTGCCGCCCTGCAAGGGACGGTTCCGCCAATCCTCGATGTGGACATAAGCTTTCTTGTTCAGCTCGCTGATGGTAGCGGGCGAGACCTTGCTGCCCCACAGTGTCTCGGTGATGTCCTCCATACGGCGCACGGAAACGCCTGCCGGGTACATCTCGATGAGGGCCTCCTCCACGCTGCTCTCCCGGCGGCGATACCGCTC
>ERZ772883.318-NODE-318-length-54213-cov-30.318383_pt1 | contig 54213 bp, 48 predicted proteins | sample MGYA00580575_ERZ772883 | MGnify/ENA primary metagenome ERZ772883 (study PRJEB29015, sample SAMEA2737666) | human gut metagenome | biome: human gut; feature: human-associated habitat; material: faeces | place: China | collected 2012 ... | reverse complement strand
CCATCGCCATGGACGAAGGTCTCCGCTTCGCTATCCGCGAAGGCGGCCGCACCGTCGCCTCCGGCGTTGTATCACAGATAATCGAGTAAAGGCGAAATAACAGCAAGCCCCCGCTGCGCGGGGGCTTGCTTTATTGCGTTTCGAGCGGCGCATTGGACTTGTTCTGGTCCCATTTTAGCATCTTCCATAAATATAATCAAGAAAAAGGACTGATTTCGGTTCGATTTGCACAGAATGGAAGAAGCATGGACAGCCAGAAGATAAAGCAGGACGATAAAATACACATAGGCGCCAACATACGTGAAGTCAGGCTGAGCCGCAAAATGGGCCAGACGGAGCTTGCAGGGCGGGTGCAGCTGATGGGTGTGGACATGACGCGGGAAACGCTGGTGAAGATAGAGCGGGGTACCCAGCATATTCAGGCGAGCCAGCTGAGGGCGATACGGGACGTGCTGCAAACCACATACGATGAATTGTTAAAATAAAAGGAGCTTCACTGCTCCTTTTTTATTCCCCTCGGCGTTTTTCTCCGCTTTTTTCTTCTTTTTTATTTCTCCTTGGCTTTTCTTTTCTCTTTGCTTCTTTCTGCTTTTCTTTTCTCCTGAAAAGAAAAGAGAAAGAAGGTATATCCATCCCTCTCTCTCGACTTCCCTACCTCTCCATCCCCTCCCCCAGCTTCTTTTTTACCCTGCTAAGGGCGTTGTCCACGCTCTTTATGGGGCAGGGCACGGCCTCGGCTATCTGGCGGTAGGTCATTCCCTGGAGGAAAAGCTCCGTTACCCTTCTTTCGAGGGGGGTGAGGCGGGTATTTATCACCCTTCTTAGGGCGGCCGCCGTTTCACGGCTTATGAAACGCTCCTCCGGGTCGCCGCCCGGCTGCTCTATCAGCTCAAGGAGCTCACGGTCGCCGCTTTCCGGGGTGCGGTAGAGGGATATGTAGCTGTTCAGCGGCTGATGCTTCTGGCGGCGGCTGGCGTTAATGGCGCTTAGTATCTGCCGGGTTATGCAGAGCTCCGCAAAGGAAGCAAAGCTTGAGTTGTGATCCTCCCGGTAGTCCCGTATGGCCTTGTACAGGCCTATCATGCCCTCCTGAATAAGGTCGTCCCTGTCCGCGCCTATGAGAAAATAAGGCCGGGCCAGCATGCGCACAGTATCCTTATACTCCGCGCAGAGCTGCTCCATGGCGTCATTGTCGCCCGACTGGGCAAGCCGCACCAGCTTTCCGTCCTTATTTTCCCTTTTTTCCATTACAAGCTAACCCTGCCTCTTCTTTTCGAACATGAGTATGGCCGCGGCCACCGCCGCGTTGAGGGAATCTATATGCCCGCTCATGGGTATGGACACGAGAAAGTCGCACTTCTCGCGGATGAGCCTGCTGAGGCCGTCGCCCTCGCTGCCTATCACTAAGCCTATGGCGCCCTTCAGGTCCGCCTTTGTCATTTCGGTGCCCTCCATGTCCGCGCCGGCTATCCACAGCCCTTCGTCCTTGAGACGGTCTATGGCTCCCGCAAGGTTGGATACCCGGGCCACCTTCATATACTCCACCGCGCCCGCAGAAGCCTTGCAGGCCGCTGCGGTCACGGATGCGCTGCGTCGCTTGGGTATTATCACGCCATGGGCGCCGGCGCATTCCGCGCTGCGGATTATGCTGCCCAGATTGTGGGGATCCTCCACGCCGTCAAGGAGTATTATAAACGGCTTCTCGTCCTTATCCCTTGCGGCCCTGAGTATGTCGGATATGTCGCAGTACTCTACGCCCGGCACCTGGGCCAGAATTCCCTGATGGTTGCCCGGCTTGCCGCCGTGGCCGAAGGGCATACATATCTCGTCCAGCTTGTAGCGGTCCACCTCGCGTATCTGTATGTTGTTGTCCCGGGCAAGGTTCACAACCTCCCTAAGAGAGCCGTCCAGCTCCTTGCTCACCAGTATCCGGTCTATGCTGCGGCCTGACTTCACCGCTTCCCGCACGGCGTTGCGGCCCATTATTATGTACGGCAGCTCGTCGGGCTCGTTTGTGTTGGGCGCTTCCCGCCTGTCCTCCGCCGCTTTATCGAGGGGCTTATCCTTAAAGGGCTTATCCTTGAACGGCTTGTCCTTAAAGGGCCTGTCCTCGCGCTTATCGTCAAACTTCTTGTAGGGCTTATCCTGACGGTCGTCAAGCTTCTTGCCATAAGGCTTTCTGCCGTCAGGCTTCTTATGGGGCTTGGAATCCCGGGCTATGTCCCTTTCAAAATCCTTCTGGCCGTAGCCGCCCCGGTTGTAGCTCTTCCTTCCGTAATCGCCGTTGCTGCGCCTGTTGTCGTATGCCATGCTATTTCTCCTTATCCTCTGTAAAAAGGCTTTGTTTTATATTGTCCATAAGCTCGCGTATGCGGCCGTCCTCGCCGGAGAGAAACAGGTACCCCAGCAGCGCCTCAAGGCCTGAAGCCGCCCTGTAATCCGACATTTCCGCGTGTTTGGGTACGGTACCCATATGGCTGTTGCGCCCCCGCTTGAATATGTACAGCTCGTCCTCCGTGAGTTGTTCCATTATCGCCATGGCCCCCGCTGCCTGGGCCTTTGCGCAGACCTTCCTGGTGGCCATTACATGCAGGCCGTGAGCCGTAGCGTCGCTGCCCTCTATGAGCCAGCTGCGCACGTAAAGGTCGTATACCGTGTCGCCTATGTAGGCCAGCACCAGCGGGTTCATGAGGCGGGGGTTTTTCCGCTGCTCCCCCAGTATGCGGTTTATCATGGCGTCCATATTCTGCCTGTCCTTCGCCTTTGCATATCAATTCTATTATATTATAAGCGACAAAGGTCCATTAGTCCAGCGGCTTACGCCCCAAATCCCCCTCAAAATAGCTGAAAATCCCTCGCGCTATGGCGTGGGCGAGCTTCTTTTGATGCTGCTCCTGCTGCAAAAGCGCCTCATCACCGCTGTTTGAGAGGAAACCGCACTCCACCAGCACGGATACCGGCATGCTCTCCCGTATCACATAATAGTCTCCGGGATTGGCTATGCGCCTCGGCGCCCCCAGCTCGTCTGTTATGCTGTCTATAACGGTCTTTGCAAGCTTCTCCCCCTCGGCGCTGCCCTTCATGTAGAAAGCCATTGGCCCGTGTACCGATGGGTCGGTGAACTTGTTCATGTGGACGCTCACCACCAGATCCACGCCCTCGCCGTTCATTATTTTGCCCCTTGCGGCCATGTCCGCCTTCTTGCCCTCTGCCAGCGCCCTTTCGTCGCTGCGGGTGAGTATGGCCTCCATTCCCAGCGCCTCCAGCTCCTCCTTCAGGTACAGGCTCACGGCAAGGTTCAGCCCCGCCTCTTTTACTCCTGATACTCCCACCGCGCCGCAGTCGCTGCCGCCGTGACCCGGATCGATAACTACCCTATATCCCTTTTTTGGGGTGCTGACGGGTATGGTATCGCTGTTTGCCGCCAATATCACCACCGCTGCCAAGCCCAGCATCAATATAACTATCTTTCCTATCAAACGCCTCTTGCCCATATGACACACCTCACGGATAAAGCATATGTGATAAAAGCTGTGCTTATTCCTTTTGGGCGTATTTTTTGCTTTTCGCAGGGAAAATACCGATTATCCTGCAAGGCGAAAGCAGCGGTATTATGAGCTTTACATGTATATTCACTGTATATTCAGGGCAGATATCCACACTCTCAACATAGTTATCAACATTCCATCTGCCTTAAAGGGGGGGTTTTTGGCATTTTACCCCTATTCTCAACATCTGAATACTCAACATAATGTTCCTGACCCTATGCAGCGAAAATTCATAGCCATTATTTTTCGCGCTTATAGCATATGCGGCAAATTGCATATCTGACCATTGAATACCGCTATGGCATACGACAAAATTTGCCCTTGACATTTGCCGTATCTTATTGCGGGTTTATATAAATAAGAACAAACAAAAAACCTCGGGGTTGTTAAGGGGCCGCAGCCCCTTAAGTTTAATCCGGCTTTGACGACACAAGGTGAATTGCCCCGCAGGGCAAGAGAAGGCCCCCTGGGGGGTGCGCGTCAAAACGGATAAAAACCGGAGGTTTTTGTACTCTGCGGGTTTTGCCGCCCGGGAGCGAACGCGAGAGGCAAAACTCGAAAAAAACTCGACGAAGTGGTCAAAGACCACTTCGTCGAAATGTTTACCTGTCGAATTCTTTTTTCTCTTTTTCGTAGGGTATCTCGGGGTGCTCCTTCAGCATCCATTCCTTGAACTCCTCCGGGGTACCCTTGGTAAAGCCCGCCTTGTCAAGGCGCACAAAATCGTTATCCACCGCAAGGTCAAAGTAGCTCTTGGCCTCCACAAACTTTTTCACCTGCTTGAAAAACACCTCGTTGCTGAATTCGCCGTCTTCAAAGAGGCGTATGGTGTTGCCTACCACGACCTTGCAGTTCCAGAACTTCTTGCCCTTCTGCGACCGCATCAGCTTAAACTGCTTGCCCGCCAGCATGGGGCGGAACAGCACGCTGCGGTAAACGCTTATGAGCATGAGCATGAGCGCTAAGGACTTCCAGCGCATGGGCAGGTCGTTTTTATAGAATATGATCGCGCCCACGGTGGAAAGCAGGAAGATGAACAGCCAGGGCCAGAAGCTCAGCACCTTATAAAATATCGGAGTAGTCCAGCGCTGATAGCGCCTTATGTCCATCTTGTATTCGTTTTCAAACATTCTGAATCCTCCAAAGACTTGTTAAGGGAACATCAATATTTTAACATATTCCGCCCCGATAGTCCATATTATTGTACTCATTCCCGAAAAAAGAGCCGCCCCTTGCGGGACGGCCCTGTGTAAGCCTTTAAGCCTATTACGCCTTCTTGGCCTCGAGGTCCTTGGCGCGTGCGGAGAGTATGCTGTAAGAGGTCCAGAGGAGAACTACGCATACGAGGTAGATCAGGATGTGCATGGGCAGGCTGGTGATGATCTTCCATGCGATGAATACGCCGATGCAGCCGCCGATCATGTTGCCCAGGGTGGCCACTACGTCGTAGCGGGACTTCTTGATGAACACGATGGAGTTAGCGGGCATGAGCAGAGCGCAGGAGCCCATGAATACGGGGAAGCAGGTGGTGCCGGAGCAGCCCAGCAGCAGGCAGGTAGCCATGCAGGGTGCGTAGAGGCCGAAGCCAACGTCCATCAGAGCGCCCCAGAAGAAGTTCAGGATAACCGCTACCCAGAACTGCCACTGGCCTACGGTGAAGCCGATGCCCTCGCCGATGGTGCCGAAGGGGCCAATGCCGGCGTTCTTGCAGGCCATGATGATGGCGGTGCCGATCATGGCGCAGCCGAGCCAGATACGGATCTGGTTAACGTCCCATTTGGTGATTATCTCAGCCATGGTGTAGGCGCCGATCATGGCGGCTACGCACATCGCTACGAGGAAGATGGGCTCGCACTCAACGGAATTGGTGAAGATCAGAGCCTCGAAGATAACGGGGAAGGTATCGCCGACGTTAAGGGTGCCGGGGATGTTGATGTCGTCAACATTCTTGAACGCCTTGTACATGAAGGTGGAAGGCGCGAAGGAGCCGCAGCCCAGGGTATCAAGGAAGTTGGCTATGATACCTACGATCATGCCCTGCGCCCAAAGCTTCTTGCTGGCCTTGGAGCACTCGCCCTTGTGGTTCTTGTTAACGTCTACGAGCAGGTCAACCGCTATACCTATAAAGCAAGCGGCCAATACGATTTGAAGTGCCAGTACCATTAAATAATTCCTCCAACTAAAGATTTTAATTTGGAAATGATGACAGTTTTCTTCTTCCGGCGACTATACGCCCCGCATTTCCCCTATGCGCGGGCATAATTGAGCCAGAATCAGTCACGTCACGTTAATATTGTAACAACGGTGTGTCTTTTTGTCAACGAACTTTGGAATTTCAATCTTCTTATGTCTATGTTTTTTTTCTTGCTCAAACTTACCGCGATTGCATATTTTGCAATATATTTGGGCGTTTTTTCTCTTTATCCACAATATGATGTGGCCATAACGCCGAATTATTTTTTGCATTCCAATTTTGCATGATTTTCCTTTTTTTAGAAGAATTCTTTCTTAATTAAGCCTTTCACGATTTGCTGCGGCAACAAGCGGCGGTTTTATCTTCTTTGCGCGAAAGTTCCCTTTTTCTTTCATATGTATTGCCGCTATGTTACCATCAGTTGACAAGAGCACACAAGCCCGAAAGGCTTGTTTTGGGACGCTCCTGCGTTCTCGTCGCTTGTATTACATCCAGTAGTACTGCGCTCCTCGGCCTTGGATCGCCCTCAAAACAAGCTCTTTAGGGTCTTCGAGTTTTAGAAGCCAAAGAGTATGGCAGAACAAGGAGGACGAGTGCAGAAATACTGGTTGTATTTCAAATGAGGACGACACAGTTATGCCGTGCTGTTTGGCTTCTAAAACCTTGTGTGTCCTTGTCAACTGATGGTATAATATTGGCTATGAAAAGCACTGACAAAAGATACGTTTTATTCATATCCTGCGCCGCCCTGCTTGCGCTGGCGGTATGGTTCGCACTCTGGTGTGGGTCCGCCCGATACGCCGTGCTGCCCATGCTGTATGCATCGCTGACTGCGGCGCTGTTCGGCTTGGGTCTGCTCAGGCTCATACCCTCCGCCCTCTCCTTTGAGGAAGCCCCTGCCCCGGAGACGTCTCCCCGGAATTCCCGCCGGGACAGGCGGCACCCCTGGGCCGCCATAGCCTGCCGTGTCATACTGCTGCACATGGCGCTCTATGCCATAGCCTACCTGTTCGACCTTGTCAAAAACGGCTACTCCGGCGGCCTTTTGGATACCTTCCGGCATCTTTGGCTGCGCACCGATTCTCCCAGCTATCTGGGCATAGCGGAAAACTGGTACGTAACCGAGGGGGACGCAAGGTTCCATATAGTTTTCTTCCCACTGTATCCAATACTAATAAGAATATTCTCCCTTTTCACCGGGGGCAGCGCCTTTGGTGGAGCGATGCTCGTCACCACCCTCTGCGCTATAGGCTCCTCCATTGCGGCCTATGAGCTTTTCGCGCTGGATACGGACAGGAGGACCGCCCTTTTCGCGGCCACCCTGCTTTGCCTGTTCCCCGGCAGCATATTCCTGCTTGCCCCCATGACCGAGAGCCTTTTCCTGCTGACAAGCCTCCTGTGCATGTACATGTGCCGAAAAAAGAAATACCTGCTCAGCGGCCTTTTCGGCTGCCTTGCGGCTCTCACCCGCTCCGTTGGAATACTGCTGATACTGCCGGTATTCATGGAAGCCGCATACGATTATTTCAAGGGAACATCCATCCATAAGCGGGACCTTGTCAGCCGTCTCGCCGGGTGCTGTATGATAGCCCTCGGCACAGCCCTCTACCTCATCATAAACAAGGCTGTAACAGGCAGCTTTTTCACCTTCATGAGCTACCAGCACGACCACTGGAGCCAGAGCCTTGGCCCCTTCTTCGGCACCGCCGCATACCAGCTCCAGTACTTCCTCTCCTCTCTAAACACGGGGGAGGCCGCCATGGGGCTGACGCTGTTCCTGCCAAACCTCATATGCTGCCTCGCGGGCCTTATCATACTGGCGCTTTCTGCCGGTAAGCTTCGCCCCTCCTACGCCGCCTACGGCCTTCTTTACTACGGGGTGACGGTGGGCTGCACATGGCTTTTAAGCGGCCCCAGGTATCTTGCAGTATGCTTCCCTATTGCCGCCGGGCTGTGCGCTCTGGTGAAGGGACGCCTTCCGCGCCGGATATTGGCCCTTCTCTCCCTCATCATGATGCTCATGTACATGTGGGCCTACGTGCTGGGGTACAGCGTGTATTAAGGCGTCACCTTCTCTATCTCTACCCCTGTATAGTAGTGCTTGAGTATCTCCTCATACCCTTCCCCCTCCAGGGCCATGGCTCTGGCGCCGTACTGGCTCATGCCCACGCCGTGGCCGTAGCCCTTGGTACGTATAGTCACCTTTTCGCCTATGGACAGGGTAAAGTTGGCGCTGTTCAGGTCGAAAAGCCTGCGCAGCTCCCGCCCGCTGACCGTTACCTTGTTCAGCTTCAGCTCCTTTACCCGCCCGCTGTCGTAGCGGGACACCACCTTGACCTGTTCGCCTAGCCTGTTCTTTTTCAGCTTGGCGGCAGGCCATTTTTTATTTACTCTATTCGTAAACTCCCCGAGTGACACGCTCACCTCGGCGGCATACTTCCCTGCCGTCTCCTCCCCCGGGCTGTCCACCCCCACAAGATATGGCAGCGCCGCCGAAAACACGTTCTGTGCGTCCTCCGTCCTGCCCCCGGCGGAGGAGTGATACAGGGCCTCTATGGGCTCCCCATTGTAAGCGGCGTACTCCCCCTCCGTCTCATATACCGCCTGACGAAGCTTATCCATATAACGCTCCGCCTCGCCGCCGAATTTTTCCCTTAGCTGCTCTGTGCTTTTGTAGCTCTGGCAGCAGCCGCTGTCGGTACATATATCCGCGCCGCTGCACCCGCTTCCCCCAAAGGCCGTCATGTGCCTTACGGCATATGTACGGGCGGCTACAGCCTGGGCCTTGAGCGCCTCCAGAGGAAAGGAGGCAGGCATCTCCGCCCCCACTACCCCTATGAGGTATTCTTCAAGGGGCATTTCTTCTGTTTTTCCGCTTGCCCTGTCGTAAAGGGATATGCTCAGCATCCCCTCCGGCTTTTCATTGGGCTGTCTCGATATGATGCAGCCCCGCACCGCGCAAAGCAGCACTATCGCGGCTACAGCAGCAAGGCCCATGGCGCTCAGGCGCGGGCAATGATATTTGTCATATCTTCTCATGGCAATATATCTATGCGGCGGGGCAAACTAAAATACGTTGCGGCGGGGGCGTTTACGGTTTATAATGATATTGAGGAAAATATCGTTTTACGGCGAATTCTGGAGGATATGATGGCACAGGATACTCAAAGGCTTCGGGAGCTGCTTTCGCAATACATAGGCGACGTATACGCCGGGGCTTTGCAATATACCAACGACCCGGCCGCTGCCAAGGAGGTCACCCGCAGGGTTATGACCCTGCTCAAGCGCAGCCAGGAGGCCGGCCTCGCCGTGAACCCCTCCATGGCGAAGCGGCTTACCGAGGATTGCTGCCGGGAGCGGGAATACTATGAAAACAGGCGGGCCACCTTCGTTAACGGCACTATAGCCGACATGCCGGATTTTGACACCGCGCTCTCCGAAATATCCCCGGCGGAGGTACGGGCCCGAGCACGCAGTGAGGCGGAGACAAAGGCCGCAGAGGCCCACGCCGCCATTCGCGCCGCAGAGGCCATGGGCGCAAAGGTAATCACCTCAAAGCCCGCGCCGTCCCCTGAGGCCTCAATACATAGCAATCCCGAAGTGATAGACCTAAACGAGTTTGACGATGAGGACGACGAGCTGGATTACGACGACGAATACGACGAAGAAGAAGCTCTAAAGGAAGAAAAGCCCCGCAGAGAAAAGCCCAAGGCCGGGAAAAAGCCCGCCAGCGGCTTTTCCATATTCCTGTTGGCGATTATGGTGCTGCTGCTGCTATTCCTCCTGATATGCCTTGTGGTAATGCTCATGAAGTGCGGCATAATACCCGGCGCAGACAGCCATTTTGTGCGCAGCTTCGCCATATGGTTCAACTCGCACCTTTTCCCGCTGTTTTAACGTACTGTTTACAATTTAGACTATATATAATGATATTATATGGTTAGGAGGTGATACCATGGACCCTGTAATGGATTATATTATGGGATGGAGCACTCCCGCCCTCATCTGCCTTATCGCAGGACTCATCCTTATGGTTTGCGAAATGTTTACCCCCGGAATGGGGATTCCCGGCATCCTCGGCGGGCTGTGTCTGCTTGGCGCAATAGTGCTCAGGGCGGATTCCCTCACCACGGCGCTCATCACCCTCATACTCATACTGCTTCCCCTGATGATAGCCGCCGGAATAATATTCCGCTCCTTCTCAAAGGGCGCGCTGTCCCGCTCCAGAATAGTGCTGAAGGATTCCATAGACGGAGAATCCACCCCCCTCGGCGATAAAGACGCCCAGAGCCTCATAGGCCTGGAAGGTGAATGCGTAACAGCGCTCAGGCCGGTGGGTACAGGCGACTTCGGCGGCAGAAGGCTGGATATTGTAAGCGAGGGCGGCTTCATACAAAAGGGCGCAAAGGTAAGGATCACCGCCATAGACGGCGTAAGGATCATAGTAAAAGAGATATAAGAAAAATGAGCTACAAATTCTGCAAAAGGTGCGGCACCCTCTACAACGAATCGGACGGCGAATGCCCCCGCTGCGCCGACAGGCGGCTTACGGACGAGGGTATGCGCGACACGGTATACGACAGGAGCATGAGTGCGGAGGAGCTCGAAAAAAGGCGCAAAAGCGACTGGAAGCACCTCGTCATAGGAGTCCCCGCCTTCATCGCCTTCATATACCTCGCGTTCTTCCTCTATAAAATAATTGCCAAATAGAATTTTTTAAAAAAGGAGAAAAGCCAATGGAATTCTTCGCCCCAATCTTCATCATCGTACTTATAATAGTATTCCTCGCCGTATTCTTCAGCTTCGTGCCGGTAGGGCTGTGGATATCCGCCACCGCCTCCGGCCTGAAGGTGGGCATAGGCCAGCTTGTGGCGATGCGGATAAGGAAGGTAGTCCCCTCCCGCATAATCAACCCCGCCATAAAGTCCACCAAGGCGGGCATGAGCCTTTCCCTGAACAAATTAGAGGCCCACTACCTTGCAGGCGGCAACGTGGACAGGGTGGTAAACGCCCTCATAGCCGCGCAGCGCGCCGGCATACCTCTTGATTTTGAGCGCGCCTGCGCCATCGACCTTGCCGGCCGCGACGTGCTCAACGCAGTACAGATGAGCGTAAACCCCAAGGTCATAGAGACCCCGGTAATAGCGGCCATAGCCAAGGACGGCATAGAGCTTAGGGCCAAGGCCCGCGTTACCGTCCGGGCAAATATCGACCGTCTGGTAGGCGGCGCGGGCGAGGAGACCATAATCGCCCGTATAGGCGAGGGCATAGTCACCACCGTAGGCTCCTCCAAGAGCCACAAGGACGTGCTTGAAAACCCCGACCTTATATCCCAGACCGTGCTCAACAAGGGCCTTGATGCAGGCACTGCGTTCGAAATACTCTCCATAGACATAGCGGACGTGGACGTAGGCCGCAACGTGGGCGCCCAGCTCCAGATAGACCAGGCTGAGGCCGATAAGCGCATAGCACAGGCCAAGGCTGAGGAGCGCCGCGCCATGGCGGTAGCTCAGGAGCAGGAGAACAAGGCGGAGGTACAAGGCATGCGCGCCCGCGTCATCGAGGCCGAGGCAGAGGTGCCCAAGGCCATCGCCGCCGCATTCCGCGAGGGCAAGTTAGGCGTCATGGATTACTACAATATGCAGAACGTGATCTCCGACACCCACATGCGGGACGCCATAGCGGGCGACAGCTCCAAGAATTCCTGATGTATGAGCCATATTCCAGGGCAAAGGAGGTGCGGCCATGAGCGGCCTGATATTTTTAGCGATACTGTTTTACGCCATATCCTACATTGCCAAAGAGGGCAAGGCTAAAAGAGAAGCCGGCGGTGCGGCGCGCCCCCAGCGCAGCGAGGCGGCCTCAGCACAGTTTGAGCGGCCCCTTCGGCAAGGCACGCCCTACGCCCCCAGAAGCGGCGCCTACCGCCCGGCAGCGGCTCCCAGACCCGAACCCGACGTTGAGCTCTGCACCCATGACCGGCCCGAGGCCTTCCAGCCAGCGGAGCCCTTTAAGGAGGCTTCCTCCGGCAGCATGAACTACGTCTCCACCGAAGGTGAGGGCACCGAAAGCGTGGAGTGCAGCCTGACCAGCCATACCCACCCCGGCGTTCACTCCGGCATACATTCCCCGGCAGAGCCCGCCTCTCGCCCCTTCCTCTCCGCCGCAGACCGGGACTCCTGCAGGCGGGCAGTAATATACGCGGAGATTCTGGGCAAGCCCAAGGCGATGCGCCGGTAAATAACACGCATAATAAAAGGAACGGCAAAACCGTTCCTTTTTGTATTTTTTTACTCGCTGATCCCAGCCTCGGCTTTCGCCCGGCACACCCGGTCTATCCGAAACTTCTCTATGCGGTGGTTGTCCATGGAAAGCACCTTTATGTCCAGGTTTTCGTATTCCAGAGTGTCCCCCGCCTCGGGTATGTGGCCAAGCTGCTCGGTTATCCAGCCCCCTGCAGAGGTAGCGTCGGTGTCCGCCTTTATGCCGAAGTAGCCTACGAAGTCGTCCATATCCATTGCCCCGTCCACGGTAAAGCTGTTCTCGCCGGTCTGCTGGACTGTCTCTGTGATCTCGTCATGCTCGTCCCAGATCTCGCCTACCAGCTCCTCCAGTATATCCTCCATGGTTATCATTCCGCAGGTGCCGCCGTATTCGTCCAGCACCACCGCCACGTGGGCCTTCTTTCTTTGCAGGAGCTTGAGTATGCTGCTTATCTTCTCGTTTTTCAGCACATACACCGCAGGGGCGATTATATGGCTTATATCCCGGTCAATTATGCCGTTGCCCGTATAAAAGTCCTTCTGGTGTATCACGCCTATTATGTTGTCAATATCCCCATCATACACCGGCAGGCGGGAATACTTTGTCTCGGAAAACACTTTGGCGATATCCTCCTTGCTTGCGTCCTTGGACACCGCCTCCATATCCACCCGGTGGGTGAGTATGTCCTCTGCCTCCCTCTCGGTGAACTCTATTGCGTTCTTCAGAAGCTCGCCCTCGCTGCCGTCTATGCTGCCCTCCTGCTGGACCTCGTCAACGAGCATCAAAAGCTCCTCCTGAGACATCTTATTGTCGCTTTCCAGCCTGAATACTCTGTTGAGCAGCTTTTTCCACAGGGAAAACAGCCAATTCAGCGGGCAGAGTATCACTGTGAGCAGCCTAAGAAGGGCGGCTGATTTCAGGGCGAACTTCTCGGGACAGTCCTTTGCGAGGCTCTTTGGCGATATCTCGCCAAATATGAGCACCAGCACTGTCACGACGCCTGTGGAGATGGCCGCGCCGCTTGCGCCGTAAATGTTTACGAATATCATCGTGCCGATGGCCGCAAGCGCTATATTTACTATGTTGTTGCCCACAAGTATGGTGGACAGCAGCCTGTCATAGTTTTCCGAGAGCTTCAGCGCAAGCTCCGCGTCCTTGTCCCCCTTTTCCGCCATGGCCCGCACCCGGGTCCTGTTCATGGAGTTGAAGGCGGTCTCTGTAGCCGAAAAATATGCCGACAGCGCCAGCAGCGCCGCCATTATCAATATATTTTTAACTAAGTCGTCCATTGCCCACGTCGCAACTGTCACATTCCATTTTAGTTACATCACCTTCCTGTTTTTATTAGCACAAACGCACTTATTATAATTATACCATCAGTTGACAAGAGCACACAAGCCCTAAAGGCTTGTTTTGGGACGCTCCTGCGTTCTCGTCGCTTGTATTACATCCAGTAGTACTGCGCTCCTCGGCCTTGGATCGCCCTCAAAACAAGCTCTTTAGGGTCTTCGAGTTTTAGAAGTCAAAGAGTATGGCAGAACAAGGAGGACGAGTGCAGAAATACTGGTTGTATTTCAAATGAGGACGACACAGTTATGCCGTGCTGTTTGGCTTCTAAAACCTTGTGTGCTCTTGTCAACTGATGGTACTGTCTGCATATGCAAGCGTCAACAGCATGCCTGGCCTTTTTGAATGTATGTCAATTTTTTGAATTATAAACTTTATTATTGACTTTAATATTATTTAGGTTATACTTTAATTATTAGAAAGGAGTTTATGTCCTATGGCAATAGAGATGATACCGGAGTGGCTTGCAAGCCTGGAGGAGGAAGACGTTGCCTTCATAAAGCGGTTCCTGCTTGCCTCAGGCTCCCTGAAGGAGATTGCGGCCCAGTACGGCGTAAGCTACCCCACAGTGCGGCTGCGGCTGGACCGGCTTATCCAGAAGATAAAAATGAGCGAATCTACCGAGTCCGACCCTTACATAGCAATGGTAAAGCATCTGGCCGTAGACGACAGGCTGGACTTCGACACCGCCAAACTTCTGATAAACGAGTACAAAAAGACCCGCAAGGAGGGGCAATAGATGGTAAACTTCAGCATGATGACGTTCTTATTTTTCATAGTACTGCCCATTGGGCTGTGTGTGTTGGAGATATTCCTTTCCCGCATGGACAATAAGTATATAGGCCTCATACTGCCGGCAATTACCTTCATCTACTCCCTCATAGCCCTGCTCAGCTTCGCCATTTTCGACGGGGCCACCACAGGTGAAATAGTGGTCAGTATGCTCACCACCTTCCTCGGTACCAACCTGCCCACGTTGATACTCCTTGGCATATACTTCCTCTGCCGGGAAAACATAAGGCGTAAAAGGCAGCTGGATAAGATGAACAAGCAGGATCTGGGCTAAACAGCCGATAAATAATGATCCCCCGCATAGCGGGGGGATCATTATTGCAGAGTGTCAAAAAAGTGGCTGAATGCCACTTTTTTGAGTTTTCTCATTCGGTGCTTGCGCCTATGGCGCGGCCAGCACCTCATGCAGGGAAAGCCTTGCTACGCAAGCGCCTTTTGCGGATTTGCCGCACATGTCGCCAAATCCGAATAAAGCCATAAGGGGCTGCGGCCCCTTATCAACCCCTGGGTTTTTCGACAGTCTCAAAGAGGCCCCTATGGGGCCTCTCTTTTATTTATTTTATTCCCTTGAGGATTAGACCTTGGCCTGATATTCGAAGGGAAGGGGTACTACGGTGCCGGGAGTGGTGATCTCCTCCAGCTGCTCCAATGTAGCCTTGACTATTGCAGTCTGCTGCTCTACATTGTGGGGAGCGCCGGCGTTTGCGCCCATGGGAACCAGGGGAGCAACGGCACGGGGGGTACCGGTCTGCTTAACAACGGGGGGCAGAGCCGCGATGATGATGGTGGGGATACCTACGGATTCGATTGCTCTCTGCACAAGAACTGCAGAGCGGTGGCAGGTGCCTCAGCCAGCGGTCATCAATACGGCGTCTACGCCCTCATCCTTGAGGCGCTTGGCAATTGCGGGGCCGGTCTCATGGGTGAACTTTTCAATGTTGCCGCCGCCGCCCATGAAGCCTATATGAACAGGAGCTACGCCCTTGATGAAGCCTTCCTTGGCAAGCTCATGGAGCCTGTCGATGGGGAACATGCAGTTGATATCCTTGTTGACGTCGCTGTTATCATAGCCGCCATGGGAAACCATCAGATCGCTGGAGGGAGTGCTGTCGTAGATCTCGCGCCAGGTGAAGTCGCCGGCCAGATTGAAGCGCTTATCCTCTTTGCGATGTACGCCTGCTGCGGTAGCGAGGGCTATTACCATCTCGTTCAGGGGCTTGGTTACAGGTGCCCATACCGGCGGAGGCGTAACGGGAACGAAAATTTCGGACTGTAGTCCCTTAACAACTGTTAAGTTCATTTTTATCCTCCTATTAAAATTCAATTATCTTTTTTGGCCTGCATTTCTGCCTGCCTTCTCATGTACATATCGTGATTGCTTACGTATTTTTTGTTTGGCTCGGCGCTGAGCTGCTTAGGGGCGCTCATCGTCCATGCCACAGGCTGATCATTCTTTATTTCGTAGTCCGTGAGGAACATTCGCATGGGGAATCGGAAACCACCCGGGCAGTTTGTGAGTTGCAAACCCGTGGCTCCGTCCTGTACGTCGTTTACCCTGCCCTCCATCACAAAGGTCTCTCCTTCTGCGACTTTGGTTATTTCAGGGTATCGGACGGGGGCGGCCACAGGCCCGAGCTGTTCCGGAAAACTCATGTTCCAGCCAAACTCCTGGCCGACTACCAATGGATGCTCATGGAGCAGCATCCACTGAGGTATCTCAAGATACCCGAGGCGCCCTTTAAGGTCTATGGCGGCGGAGCCGTCATCCCTTATCTCCACAAGAACGCCTTCTATGTAGATGATCTTATCGCCGAACTTAAGCATATCTTTAGTTGTACTTTTCCTTACGCTTCTGGCTCATGGGCAGGGACTGCTCATTGGGTACCAGATCCATCTTCTTGCCGGTGGCGGTCTCGATCAGCTCGATGTTGGTGGCCTTAACGTTGGGGTTCCACTTCTTTTCGGGAGCCTTTACGGTTTCGCCGGCCATCTGTGCCTTCAGCATTGCGAGGGCGCGTACAGCATCTTCCTGGCAAAGGGTGTTGCAGCCAAGGACTTCGTTCTCGATACCGGCCTCGGACTTATTGTTATCTACCATGGAGGTCATGTACTTGTTGCCGACCACCAGAGCGCCCTGTACCGCGCAGAAGGACATGCCCACTACGGGAACGCCGCGCATACCTATCTGCTCCAGATGGCTTGCGAAGTCAACGTGGTTGTTGCCGAAGCCTTCGGTGGTTACGAATGCGCCGTCAACGTCCATGGATTCTACGGTCTGGCCTACGCGGCGGGATACGTAGAACTTTTCGCCGTTGATCTGAGGAGAACCTACTAGTACTACGCCGCAGAGATCGATCTCGGGATCGGCCAGGCACTCGAGAACCAGGGGCTCTCTCCAGTAATGGCGGGACATTTCCTTGGAAGCGGGGCCGATGCAGGTGAGGGCATGCACAGCGCCGTCCAGTATCTCAAGAGGATTGCAGACTACGGGGACGTTGCCCAGGTCTACGTTAGGCTTGCCGCCCAGCATGCCGACAGGCTCCATGGGGAGGAGCAGATTGTCGTGCATAGCGCCCTGACCCATGATCTCCTTGACGATAACCACCTTCTTCTTGTGGGGATGACGCTTCTGCTCAAAGGTCTCGGTGGAGACAACCAGACTCTCGTCCAGCTTCTTCAGAGCAACGCGGATCTCCTGGGTGATGATGTCGGTAGCGTGATGTGCTGCCAGAGGGCCAGGACGGGTCATATTGGTCTTTTCCTTGATGGTCATCTGAGTCTTGATGAAGATCTCACCCTTCTCAGGACAGCCGGGACGGCCCCACATGATGTTCTCATCGAGGATACCCTCGGAAGAACCGAACTCACCGATCTGTACGCCGTTATCATCGGTACCGGTCAGCATCATTACGACGCCGTCCAGAACGCGGGTAACGCCTGCGCCCAGTACATCGTCGCCTTCCTTGGTGGCGATGGGCTGTACGTCCATGATGGTCTCGGAATAGGTGTGATACTCAGCGGGAGTTATGATGTCGATCTTCAGATCGTGTACCAGCTCCTGAGAATCTATGCACTCCTTCTCGATGCCTTCGCGGATGTAAAGGGTGGTGCCCTCTATCTTGGTCTCGGGACCGCGCTTTACTTCGGTGATCTTAAAGTGCTTGCGGGTGAGGGTGCGGATAACCTTCTCCTCTACCTCTTCCTCTGCGGGAGCGGCAGCGCCTGCTACTGTGGCAGGTACTACTGCGCCGGCAGCACCGGCAGCTGCGAAAGCGCCTATGGGGAGCTCCAGATCAATGCCCTTGCCCTCGTCGATATGAATCTTAAGTACGCCGCCGTTAACTGCTGCGGGGGCAGCGGCTACGGGAGCGGCAGCTACGGGAGCGGCTTCCTCAGCGGCGGGAGCCTCTTCCTCTACTTCCTTCATACCCTCGAGAAGGTCGGGAGTCAGGGGAGTGAGTGAGTCAGCGGTCTTGGTGAGGGTTGCGCCCATGGCCTGACCGATGGTTACGGCACCGTCGAGCTTGAGCAGGCCAGACTCTACCAGGTCATCAAAGATGGCTGGGTCTTCCAGGTTGTGCTCGGAAAGCACTACGCCAGCTTCTGCTCTGCAGCACAATACGGCGGGGTCGTTTTTGTGCTCAAGTGCGTATTCGGCTGAAATAGACATGTGTTTCCTCCTATATAAATTATATTTGGTACTTAAGTTTTGGCTTAAGTTAAACCACTAAAATTCTGGCATCGCGAAAATGGCTGAAAGCCATTTTCACGATAGCTTAAGTGCATTAAAACTCGCTCAGATCCTGATCCACAGTCTTGCTGATGGTCAGGTGCCTGTACAGTGGGTGATGTATGGTGCGCATCACATGGTCGGTCTGGTGTATTACCTTCAAGCCCATCTTCAGGGTGCCGCAGGTAACTACGGTATTGGAGCAATCGGAGCAGTTGCCGATGATGAGGTACTCCGCGCCTGCGCGTTTCATCTCCAGCACCTTTGCGATCTGGCCGGGGCAGTTGCCGGGGTTCTCGCACTTGCGGGGCGCGCCGGGCTTTACTTCGATGGCCTGCTTGCAGAAGGTCACAGATACGACCTCGGCGTTGTACTTCTTGGCTATATCCCGCATGCGGGCTTCGCCGCCGCCGCAGGCACATACCAGAAGGCCTACCTTTGCGCCATGGAGATCGAGGAAGGGAATGGTGACTATGATAGCGCCGGTGGTCTTGGTGGTGGGGGCGTCGAGCTCGGTGGGAAGGCCGGTGAATGCGCCGCCCATTATTATCTCGCCGTACTCGCCGTCGATGCCGCCCACTTTGTCCAGCATATCCTCAACGGAAATGCCTACGGGCATATCCATGAATACCTGTGCTTCGGGTCCGCCATGTACCTTGCCAACTACGGATATGTTCTTATATATGCAGGGCTTCTGATCCTCTATGGCCTCTGCCACCCGGAGGACCGTCTCGCAGTTTACCACGTTTGCATGGGCCGCGGAGGGGAGCTGTGTGGGCTCAAGGAGAATGCCCAGGCACTCGCGCACTACCGCGCGCTCTTCGCCCATGGGGTAAATATCGGGAAGGAGATGAATGCTGATATCAGGCTTGTCGGCAATGGCCTTCTTTACGGCGGAGATTGCCCTGGCGTTCTTGCGCTTGATGGCGAAGATAGCCTTCTTGGCGTTGGACATTTCCATGCAGTACTCAACGCCGCGGACGGTCTTTTCAGCCTGCTGTTCAAGCTGCATTATGTTGTGCCTGAGGCCGGGCTCGCACTCTGCCGCGTTCACGAGTATATAGCCGCCCTGAAGGTCTGCGCCCAGCTTTACGCCAGTGGGGAAGCCTGCGCCGCCCATGCCAACTATTCCGGCCTCCTTGACCATCTCCAGCTTGCTGTCGCTCTTCTTTATGGGGATGTACTTGTCAGGCTGCTCGTCGTCGGGCTGGATCACTATGGCCTGGTCGGTTACTTCCTCTACCGTGCCGTAAACGGAGGAGAAGATGTTTGCGCCGAGACCGGTGGGAGTGGCTACCAGTGTGCCCTTTTCTACCTTGTCGCCGGGCTTTACTATTGCCGCGCAAGGCGCGCCAACATGCTGCTTGAGCAAAAGTTTGATTTTCCTCATGATGCCCTTCCTTTTCCTTTTTAATAATTGGTTTTATTTTATAATAAGAAACGTTGATCGGACAGGAAGCCGCTATCAGCTATTTCTATTCGTTAGAACAGACTGCCCCCTGAGTATACTTAATTATACATCAATATATTGTAAAAGTCTATCGCAACCGTGAAAATTAGCCTTCACATTTTCTAATGCCGGCTTTGGTTGGCTTAAGATTACCAACTGTTGTATTCGTGAAGTTTTTGAACACAAAATATGGTATGCTGATTTATTTTTGGGGTGTATCAAATATTTATTCAATATTAGTCACGCCCCAAAATAGCTTTTTGGGGCGCGAACGCTTGGTGGCGGGAACGTGTGGGAATCGAACCCACCCAGGACGCTACTAACGCCCAACGGCTGGTTTTGAAGACCAGGAGGCACACCAGTACCTATCCGCCCCCATGCGGCCCGTTTCCACCGGGTTTTATACTTTCCGCGCTGAAGCAGCGCTTTTCTCTACCGGGACAGGATAGCATAAATCATCGGTTTTTTCAATACCGATTGTGAAGCAATAGCAAAATATTTATCAGGCAGCAGTAAATAACATGGCCGGAGGGCATTCGCTTATTGACTTTTGCATCTGTTTGAGTGATAATAGTCACTGGGGGATTGATAAATTTTTCATTAGTCCCTCCTTCACGGCATGATGAAAACATTTTTCCGCCACAGCAAATTTTTTTACAGTAACTCGCGTTTTCATTTTGGCGCCTCCTTTTGCGCCATTAAAATATAATAAATAGGAGAGCAGGTCATGAATTACAACCCCAAGATAAACCTTGACAGGTTCGAAGCGAGCTTCAAGGCCATCGACGCCCATACCGCAGGCGAATTCTGCCGTATAGTGTACTCCGGCTTCCCCAAGCCCGAGGGCAACACCCCCATCGAGCGCAAGCATTGGCTGGAAAAGCACTATAACCACTATCGCACTGCTCTGATGCTTGAGCCCCGCGGCCACCACGACATGTTCGGCGCGTACATCTGCGAGCCCATCGATCCTCAGGCCGACTTTGCCGTATTCTTCATGGATACCGGCGGATGGCTCAACATGTGCGGCCACTGCACCATAGGCGCCGTCACCGTGGCCGTTGAGACCGGCATGGTAGAGGCCAAGGAGCCCTACACCGAGGTAGTGCTTGAGGCTCCCGCCGGCATCATCCGCACCAAGGCCGAGGTGAAGGACGGCAAGGTGCTGGGCGTAACCCTCGAGAACGTCCCCGCCTTCCTGTATAAGCCCAACCAGAAGGTGGTCATAGACGGCAAGGAGATAACCTTTGACATCTCCTTCGGCGGCTCCTTCTTTGCCCTTGTGGATACCGACAAGCTGGGCCTTGTGGACGAGATCAACGAAAAGACCGTTCCCTACCTCACCCAGCTCGGCATGAAGCTGCTGCACACCATCAACAAGGAAATCAAGGTGCAGCATCCCCGCCTGGACATCACCAGCGTAGACCTCATCGAATTCTACGGCCACAACGTATCCCCCGATGCCAACAAGCGCAACGTCGTTATCTTCGGCGAAGGCTCTGCCGACCGTTCCCCCTGCGGAACCGGCACCTCCGCCAAGCTGGGCACCCTGTATGCAAAGGGCGAGCTGAAGGTTGGCGAGCCCTTCATCTATGAATCCTTCATGGGCACCAAGTTCAAGGGCGTTATCGAGAAGGAAGTCGATGAGTGCGGCTACAAGGCCGTCATACCTCTCATCACCGGCACCGCCTACCTTACCGGCGAGGCCACCTATGCCATCGACCCCACCGATCCCCTGAAGTACGGCTTCATCGTAGGCTAAAGCTTACAGGCAATATAAAAGGAGCAGCGCAGGCTGCTCCTTTTATATTGTCAAAAAAGTGGCTAAACGCCACTTTTTTGAGTTTTCTCATTCGGTGCTTGCGCCTATGGCGCGGCCAGCACCTCATGCAGGGAAAGCCTTGCTACGCAAGCGCCTTTTGCGGATTTGCCGCACATGTCGCCAAATCCGAATAAAGCCATAAGGGGCTGCGGCCCCTTATCAACCCCTGGGTTTTTCGACAGTCTCAACAAGCCTTTCGGGCTTGTGTGCTCTTGTCAACTGATGGTATATTTTATAAAGGCATAAATGGTTGTATAATAAATTCACGCGACAGTATACGATAAGGGCTTGCCGCGGGCTGTGGAATGACGAGGAGGTATTTGAAATGATAAGATTTAACAACGACTATAACCGGGGGGCCCTTGAGTCCATACTCGACGGACTTACGGAGACCAACGCCGCCAGCTATGCGGGCTACGGTGAGGACCAGTGGTGCGGCAGGGCGGAGGCGGTCATAAAGAAGCTGATCGCCAGGGAGGACGCCATGATAAAATTCGTCCCCGGCGCGACGCAGGCGAATATCGTCGCGATTGCGGCGGCGCTTTCCCCGGTACAGAGCGTTATCGCGGCCGACACCGGGCATATCAACTGCCACGAGGCGGCCTCCATCGAGAGCACCGGCCACAAGATACTCGGGCTCCCCAATACCGACGGCAAGCTCACCTCGCAGCAGATCGCCGCCTGCGCGGCGGAGTATTACGAGGGCGGCGCCCCGGAGTACCTTACGGAGCCCAAGCTGGTATATATTTCCTTCCCCACCGAGCAGGGCACCCTGTATTCCAAGGGGGAGCTTCGCGCCATCAGCGAGGTCTGCAAAAAATACGGCATGTACCTGTTCGTGGACGGGGCCAGGATGGGGTACGGCCTGGGGGCAGAGGATAACGACCTTACCCTGAAGGACTTTGCGGAGCTTACGGACGTGTTCTATATCGGCGGGACAAAGTGCGGCGCACTTTTCGGCGAGGCCCTCATCATCACGGAGCCCCGCCTCCAATACCGCTTCAAGGCGTACATGAAGCAGCACGGCGCGGTGTTGGCAAAGGGCTGGCTGATGGGGCTGCAATTTGCGCTCATGCTGGAGAGCGGCGAGTATTTTGAAAGGACGAGGCGGGCCGACGAGCTTGCCATGCAGATAAAGCGGGCCTTTGCGGCCAAGGGCATACCCTTCTGGGTGGACAGCCCCACCAACCAGCAGTTCGTCATACTGACCCCGCAGCAAAGGGAAACGCTGGCCCGGGGCTACTACTTCGAGGAGGGAGCGGCCACGCCCCGGGGTACTGTCGCGCGCTTCTGCACGAGCTGGGCAACCACCCAAGCCGAGGTAGACGCCCTGCTCGACGACATAGCCGGGCTGTGACGGAGGATGATAAATGATTTTGGGGGGCGGTTTGGAATCCGGCGGCAGCGGCTAAACTCCAACACAAACAAAACCCTGCCGGTGAAGCTCCGACAGGTTTTTTTCATCTGCAATTGTATTTTTTGTCAGGCTTTTCTTTTCTCTTTGCTTCTTTTCTCTTTTCTTTTCTCCTGAAAAGAAAAGAGAAAGAAGACGAAGAAAGTAATATCGCGTCAGTACGCCACCCTCTCGCTCTCGGTGCCGTTTCGCCTGGTGACGCGTATATTGTCCAGGTACTCGAGGAGCGGCTTGGCGCTCTTGCGGCTGGTGCCTATCATGTCCCGTATCATGGCGATGGAGATCTTGCCCTCGGCGGCCAGTATTTCCCTTGCCTTGGCCGCAACCATGTCGGTATACTTGGGCAGGGTAATAAGGTCGTCAGAGAGCAGCACCACCTTTCCCTCGGCGGCTAAAAGCTGCAAAAGATCCTCCGCCATGGCGGGCTGTATGCCGGGCAGCTGTATATCGGCAAGCCTTATAAACTCAAAGCCCGCCTTGTCCAGCATGGCGGTCAGGGCGCTTTCGAATTGCTTATATACCTCGTCGTGGGGTATCTCGTAGCCCCCCTCGCAGATGAACTCGCCGCTGCGCTTTATGCGCCCCGTGTCCTCAAGGCGCTGCATGAATTCGTCAAATACGTTCTGCTTGAGCTTGCTCAAAAACCTTACCCTAAGCTCCGCCTTGCGGCTGCCCAGCCTGTACGGGTTCTTTTTATGGAAATCCTCCAGGTATGCCACCATATCGTCAGCCACCTTATCACGGTAGGAGGCGTGCATGAGATAGATATCCTTCTTCATGGGGAAGGTGGTGACAAGGCCCTGCCCGGTAAGCTTTTCCACCTCGGCCATGGTCTCCTCGGCGGTAAGGCCGGTGAGCTTCGCCACCTCCGCCGCGGTTATGGCGGAATCGCTGTGCTGCTTGATTATCAGCTCTATCATATCCCCGTGGCCGCCCTCCTCCTTGACGGTCATCTCAGATATGGCCCTTTCGTCAAACCGCTTCTTCTTTGCGGGGTTGGCCTCTATGACTACGCCGCCGCCGATGGTCTCCATGGGCGAATAAAAGCGCACTATGAACCTGTCCCCACGGCGCACGGCTATCTCCCCCTCCAGGCGGAGCTGGGCAAGGCCGCTCTCGCCCGGGCCTATCTCGTCCTTATCGAGAAGCACCGCCCGGCACAGCACCTCGCTGGTGCCGGTAAAAAGGTGCAGGCGGGTGCGGTTGTCTATTACCCTGTTTGACGAGGGCAGCACGCGAAGCCGCACGTCCAGCATCATTGTGTTCTTCATGCTGTTGACGGGGGCCAGCACGCAGCCCCGGTGTATTTCGTTCTTCTTGATATTGGAAAGGTTTATGGCTACCCGCTGGCCGGCAAAGCACTCCTCCGCATCCTTGCCGTGTACCTGTATGCTGCGTATCTTGCAGGTTTTGTCCACCGGGTATATTTCAAGCTGATCCTCCTTGCGTATTCGGCCGGAAATAAGTGTGCCTGTAACTATGGTGCCGAATCCGGATATGGAGAATGCCCGGTCTATGGGCAGCCGGGGTATGGTGTCTATGTCCTTGGGGGTGACCTCCTCCTCTGCCATGTGCTCGATCAGGCTCACCAGGTTGTCCAGACCCGCCCCGGTGACGCTGGAAACCTCCGCCATGGGCGCGCTTTCGCAGAAGCTGCCCTTCAGCTCCTCCCGTATGTCCTCCTTTACCATCTCTAACCAGTCCTCGTCCACAAGGTCGCACTTGTTCAATACGATTATGCACTTCTCTATTCCCAGCAGCCCCAGTATATCCACGTGCTCCCGGGTCTGGGGCATTATGCCCTCGTCCGCGGCGATGACCAGCAGCACAAGATCCATGCCCACTACTCCCGCCACCATGTTGTTTACGAACTTCTCATGCCCAGGCACGTCTATTATGCCCACCCTGTTGCCGCTGGGCAGGTCGAACCAGGTAAAGCCCAGGTCTATGGTTATGCCCCTGCGCTGCTCCTCCTCCCAGCGGTCGGTATTGCGGCCGGTGAGCGCCCTTATGAGGGTGGTCTTGCCGTGGTCTATGTGTCCGGCTGTGCCTACTATTATATTCTTCATATTTTATTTTACCCCCAGTATCCCGGCGACCTCCGCCGCGATAAGCTCTGTTTCGCCCGGCTGCACCGTGCGCATATCCATTAGCGCCCTGTCCTCCTGCACCCGGCATATAACCGGCCTTTCCGCACGCCTGAGCGCCTCCTCAAAGGCCGCGGTGGTCATGCCGTTGGGCTTTATGGCAACGGCGCTGCTCCGAAGCCTTTCAAGGGGCATGGAGCCGCCCCCCACCTGTGATTCGCAATCCACGACCTCCACCCGGGCATTGACGTTTTTCAGCATGGCGGCAAGCTTTTCCGCCCGCTCCCGAATTTCCATGGGCGGCTGTGTGAGCATGCGCAACACGGGTATGTTCCGTATGGCATTTTCCTCCGACAGGTACTCCTGAAGGGTAAGCTCCAATGCGGCTGCCGTGAACTTGTCTATCCGAAACGCCCGGGTCAGGGGGTGCTTCTTTATCTTTTTTATGTATTCCTTCCTGCCCACTATTATGCCCGCCTGAGGCCCGCCCAGCAGCTTGTCGCCGGAGAAGCAGACTATGGCCGCCCCCGCCCTTATGGATTCCTGCACAGTAGGCTCATAGGTGAGGCCGTATTTGGAAAGGTCTATCAGCACGCCGCTGCCTATGTCCTCTATCACCGGCAGGCCGTGCTTATCGCCCAGCTCCACAAGCTCCGCCACGCTTACGCTCTCGGTAAAGCCCACCACCCGGAAATTGCTGGTATGAACCTTCAGCAGCGCCGCGGTGTTCTCGTTTATGGCCTCCTCGTAATCGGAAAGGTGGGTCTTGTTGGTGGTGCCAAGGTCTACCATCACCGCCCCGCTCTGGGCCATGACGTCCGGCACCCGGAACTTGCCGCCTATCTCCACCAGCTCCCCCCGGGATACCGGCACCTCGCCGCCGCGGCAGAGGGCGGACAGGGTGAGCATTACGGCCGCCGCGTTGTTGTTTACGGCCATGGCCGCCTCCGCGCCGGTTATTTTACAGAGCAGCTTTTCAAAGTGGGAATACCTCTCCCCCCTGGCCCCCGCCTCAAGGTCGTATTCCAGATTGGAATAGCCGGAGACTATCGCCATGAGGTGTTCGGCGTGCTTTTTGGATATGAGGGCGCGCCCAAGGTTGGTGTGCAGCACAGTGCCCGTGGCGTTGACGACGGGCTTCAGGTTGGGGGAAAAGAGCTTTTCCGCCGCCGCCGCTATGTCGGGCAGGAGGCTTTCCGTGCGGCGGATAATCTCCGTCTCGTCCTCGGACTTTCCTATGAACTCTCTGAGGGCCTCGGTGCGCTCGCGAATGCAGTCAACGGTGATCTCCCGGCCGTAGCGGTCAAAGAGCCCCGCCGAATCGCACTGCTCTATCAACGTATCCACCTTGGGTATGGCTCTGAAAAACCGGTTTTTATCCATAACAGGGGGCCTCCTCTGAAAACGTACATTTTTAATAGTATTTTACCATATTAAGGGCAAAGATAAAAGCGGAAAGGGCGGGAATGATTTTGTCCCGGTTTGGCCCTGAAATATTGACAAAGCCCGCCTGAGTCAATAAACTATAATAGATTATGCAATAATATAAATAAGAAAAAATCAGGCAACCCACTAAGGAGAAAATACATGGCAGAGAAAAAGACCTTCTACATCACCACCCCCATATACTACCCCAGCGACAAGCTGCACATAGGCCACAGCTACACCACCGTGGCGGCGGACGCCATCGCCCGCTATAAGCGCATGACGGGCTACGACGTGTACTTCCTCACCGGGAGCGACGAGCACGGCCAGAAGATAGAGCGCAAGGCAAAGGCCAAGGGCATTACCCCCAAGCAGTACGTGGACGAGATAGTAGCTTCCTTCAAGGATCTCTGGAAGCTCATGTGCATATCCAACGACGGCTTTGTCCGCACCACCGACGATTACCACGTAAAGGCCGTTCAGAAGATATTCCGCAAGCTGTACGAGCAGGGCGACATATATAAGTCCGCCTACGAGGGCTGGTACTGCACCCCCTGCGAGAGCTTCTGGCTGGAGCGCCAGCTCAAGGACGGCTGCTGCCCGGACTGCGGCAGGCCCGTCGAGAAGGTCAAGGAGGAGAGCTACTTCTTCAAGATGAGCAAGTATGCCCCCCGCCTCATACAGTACATAAAGGATCACCCGGACTTCATTCAGCCCCCCGCCCGCACCAACGAGATGCTGAACAACTTCCTGCTGCCGGGCCTTGAGGACCTTTGCGTATCCCGCACCAGCTTCACCTGGGGCATACCCGTGGACTTTGACGAGAAGCACGTGGTATACGTCTGGCTGGACGCCCTCTCCAACTACATAACAAAGCTGGGCTACGGCTCGGACGACGACAGCCTGTATAAAAAATACTGGCCCGCCGACGTCCACCTGGTCGGCAAGGAGATAGTCAGGTTCCACACCATAATATGGCCCATAATGCTCATGGCGCTGGGCGAGCCCCTGCCCAAGCAGGTGTTCGGCCACGGCTGGCTTATACTTGAGGGCGGCAAGATGAGCAAGTCCAAGGGCAACGTGGTGGACCCCGTAAAGCTCTGCAACCGCTACGGCGTGGACGCCATACGCTACTTCCTGCTTCGGGAGGTGCCCTTCGGCAGCGACGGCGTATTCTCCAACGAGGCGCTTATTTACCGCATAAATTCCGACCTTGCAAACGACCTTGGCAACCTGCTCTCCCGCACGGTGAGCATGATAGACAAGTACTTCGGCGGCGTTGTCCCCGCCCCCACCTGCCCGGTGCCGGAGGAGGACGAGCCCATAATCGCCCTTGCCGATGGCCTGCCTGAAAAGGTGGAGCGGTACATGACGGAATTCAAGGCCCCCGAGGCGCTGGAATCCATATGGGCCCTCATAGGCGCCTGCAACAAATACATAGACGTGACCGCGCCATGGATACTGGCAAAGGACGAGGCCAAAAAGGACAGGCTGGCCACCGTCATGTACAACCTTGCGGAAAGCCTCCGCATAGTGGGCATATTCCTTCAGCCCTACCTGCCCAACACCGCGCCTAAGCTCTTTGAGCAGCTTGGCGTTTCCGGCGAACTCACCGCCTACGAAGCCCGCGGGTTCGGCAAGCTGCCCGCCGGCACTAAGGTTCACAAGGGCGAGGCCCTGTTCCCCCGCATAGACGTTAAGAAGGAGCTTGAGGAGCTGGAAAAGGAGAACGCAGCCTCCCACGCCGCCGAAGCCTCCGCCAGCGCAGCCCCCGCGCCCAAGGCAGAGGAGGCCAAGGACGAGGAGCCTCAGGAGCTTATAGACTTTGACACCTTCTGCAAGGTAAAGATGAAAACCGCCAGGGTCATAGACTGCAAGTTCGTCGAGAAGAGCAAGAAGCTTCTGCAGTTCACGCTGGACTGCGGCGAAGCCCGGCCCCGCACCATACTTTCCGGCATTCGCAAGTGGTATTCCGAGCCTGAAAAGCTCATAGGCCGCACGGTAATCATCGCGGCGAACCTTGCCCCCCGGAAGATAGCCGGCATAGAAAGCCAGGGCATGATACTTTCCTCCATAACCGATGATGGCGAGGGGGAGACCCTCTCCATGCTCACCGTAATGGAGCCGGAAAGCATCCCCGGCGGAAGCGAAATTGGATAGAGCTTACAGCACGCAAAAAGGAGCGGCAAATGCCGCTCCTTTTATGCTGTCGTTTGTTATTTGATTGCGTCTACCCGCACATAGCCAACGGGGTTGCCGTTATTATTGCCGAGTACCTGAACATATGCCCAGGAGCTGCCGGGGGTATAGCTTCTTACTATTACCCTATCGGTGGGGTACAGATCAAATATCTGCTTGCTGGAGGTGCTGGGGGATTCATACAGTATCGTCTGGTAGTTGGGCGCATACTGGCCGCCCACGTTAAGCTCCGCGTTGGGCAGGCAGCTTCCGCCGCTGTAGTCGATCCTCGCGCCGCAGTTGGGGCAGTAGGCGTTGCCGTAGGTTATCTGCTTGCCGCACCTGCCGCAGTAGTACTTATTGCCCTGGCTGCTGCCGCCGGGATTGTAGCTGCCGCCCTTCTGGGTGAGGTACAGGCTGCTGCAATAGCCCTGCACGCCGGTGCGGGTCTTTACGGATATCCACTTGCCGCTGGTCTGGCCGGTGAAGGTCACAGCCTCGCCCCTGTCAAGGGTGTATACCACGCGGTACTTGGTGCTGGGGCCCTGGCGAACGTTAAGGCCGGTGGTGGCGTAATAGGTGCCGTAGTTGCCGTTGGGGTAGCTGGGCACGCTGGGGGTGGAGCCGCTGCCGGAGGAATAGAGCTTCAGGTACTTTGCGCTTGCGTAAGCGTCGGAGCCGTCGGCGGTGAGCAGCTTATACCAGTTGCCGCTCTTGCCTATGACGGTGCATTTCTGACCCCTGTTCAAGGAGCCCACGATGGAGTACTTGGTGCTGGGGCCGCGGCGCACGTTCAGCGCGGTGGTGGAGTAGTAGGTGTCGCCGCAATCCGGGCATACCTTGAGGGTGACGCCGCTGTTGCCGGGGTAGCAGTAGCCGGGCTCATACTTGGAATAGGAGAGATAGTTGCCCGCTACATAGGCGTAGCCGTAGCTGCCCCACTGTATCTCATACCATCCGTCGTATACGCGCCCGGTAGCCATCACCATGTCGTTCTTCTCAAGCCTGCCGACGATGTAATAGCCGGTGCTGGGGCCGCTGCGGACATTCACCGCATCGGTGGCGTACATTCTGGTCTCTGCGGAAGCGACCGCAGTAAAGCTAAGCATGAGCGCCGCTATCAGCAGGACCGAAAGGACCTTAGAAACGTTTCTTTTCATTTTATTCATACCTCCCGATAGAATAGTCCGGCGATGCTCTTTTCGCTCGCCCTTTGTGTACCCTTATTATAGCCAATAATCAAGAAAAAATGTCGTGTTTATCTTTAAGAATTTGTTAACGATCAATAAACTTGTGGGCGCGCCGCCCTGCCCATACAATATATTGCGGCGGCATAAAGCCCCATTTATGCCTATATTATTCACAAATCCCGCCTTGTACCGTCTTTTCTCCAATGATATAATCAAACAAAAAACCCCTGGAGAATACAATGGACGAAAATAAACTCAACACCCCGGATACCTCCCCCGAGGAAAAGCCCGCCGAAAGCGGCGCGCCCGGGCAAAGCGGCGGCAAAAAAAGCCTCCGCAACACCATACTGACCTGCATAAGCATCGCTCTGGTATTATTTGCGGCCATAATAGTGCTGCGCCAGTACGTATACCTGCCCGGCAAGTACGAGGCGCCCCCCCCCCCCGCCGTTACAGAGACCCCCGTGGCCACGCCGGAGCCCACCCCCTACGTCAAAAAAATACCCGTGATGATGTACTTTACCGGCAGGGAAATAAGCTTCCCGGTAGAGACGGTGGGCATAGTGCCCTATACCGACAGCAAGGGCAGGGAGGTCAAGGCCGAGGACGGCAGCACGGTGTACACCATGGGTACGGTGGATTCCGAGAAGGTAGCCGCATGGCTGGATGCCAGCGCCTCCCCCGGGGAATACGGCAACGCCATATTCAACGGCCATGTATCCTGGAAAAAGGTAGCGGGCGTTTTCTCCGTGCTCCCCAAGATGGAGGAGGGCGAGGAGATAATAGTGGAATACGATGACGGCAGCACCATGACCTTCACCGTTACCAATGTTGACATTTACGGCATAGACGACGTACCGGAAACCGTGATGGCCTACGACACCGGCGATTCCCGCATGACGCTGATCACCTGCTACGGCGAAAGCTGGAACAGCGGCCTGGGCACACGCAACCAGCGCTGTGTGGTCGTAGCCAAGCCCGTGGACAGCTCAAAGATCATAACGCCTCCCGCGGTCACTCCGAATCCCGACGAGGACTGCGACACCTGAGACGACTGATCTTTGCAGCACGCAAATAAAACACCGTCCCGCTGCCTGGGGCGGTGTTTCCTTTTAATTCACATTCCTTTAACCGCCCTTTAACCTTGCCCCGTTATAATATACTTAAAATTATTGTATGATTTTTGCGCTTCATACTTCATATGGGAGGTTCACATGCCGGAAAAGACCGCCATAATATTCGGGGATTCTATAATGAAGGGCACGGTGTATGAGGGCGGAAGGTACCGCTCCTGCTATACCGAGGTTTTTCTGCCCCAGATGGAGGGGCTGGACATAGCTCTTGATAACCGCTCCCGCTTCGGCTACACCGCGGAACGCGGGCTGGGGCTCATTAAAAAGGCCATCGCCGCCGGGGAAAAGCCAGATTACGCCCTGGTGGAATACGGCGGGAACGACTGCAACTTCGACTGGCCGGCCATAGGCCGGGATCCGGACTACCCCCATCAGCCCGTCACAGCCCTTGCCGATTTTGAAGCCACCCTGCGGGAATGCATAGGACTGCTGCGGGGCGCAGGCATAACACCGGTACTAATGTCGCTGCCGCCGGTGGATTCCGATAAGTACTATGAATACATAATATCCAAAGGTGTTGACAGGTGCAGCCTGTTGAAGTTCCTCGGTACGCCTCTTTCCATATACCGCTATCAGGAGCTGTATTCCGTCGCCATATCAAAGCTGGCCCGGTCGGAGGAGCTGCCCTTTGTTGACGTGCGCTCCGCATTTCTCGAGTGCATAGGCAGCCCCTTTAGCCAGCTCATATCCGGCGACGGCCTGCACCCCACCGAAAAAGGGTATGAGATAGTTGCCAGGTGCTTCCGGGAGCGGCTGGAATCCATAAAGGAATAGCTTGCACGGCAGAAAATTAGCATATTCCTCTTGCAATTATACGAAAAGTATTGTATCATAATCAAGTGCGGCGACGTAGGCTCGTCCGCACTGATCGTGGAGCAGTATCGAAGTGGTCATAACGGGCACGACTGGAAATCGTGTGACGGTCGAAAGCCGTCCGTGAGTTCGAATCTCACCTGCTCCGCCAATAACAAAAGACCTCCCTTGCGGGGGTCTTTTGTTGTTATGATGAAGAGCGGGTGGGATTCGAAGGGAACATCCCCGTGAGGGGGAAAAGGCATCCGGTGGATGGCTTTTCAGTTCCCCGAGCTGGCGGCGGCACTGCCCCAGTGCCGCCGGGCGAATCTCACCTGCTCCGCCAATAACAAAAGACCTCCCTTGCGGGGGTCTTTTGTTGTTATGATGAAGAGCGGGTGAGATTCGAAGGGGCGAGGGTTTGAGCGCGCCCGGTGGACGAATAAGCGAAAAGCCTTGCCAGTGAGGTAAGGAGGTCGAGGAACGCACGCGACGCTGACCGACCATACCGAACTGAGAGGTGTGCCGCTTATACCTGCTTCACTGCGGCACTGCCCCAGTGCCGCCGGGCGAATCTCACCTGCTCCGCCAACAGCAAAAGGACACCCCCGCAGTGTCCTTTTGCTATGATAGCTATGATTTTTACACTCGCAGTCGAAGGAAGATATGGCCCTTTTATGCTAAAATGTCTATATATTATATACAAAAGGGGAACAAATCTAATGAAGAAGATACTTTCGCTCCTGTTGGTCATGCTGTTTATTTTTGCCATGGGCGGGGGCGTCTATGCGGAAAATGGAGACGTCACCTTTACCGGCCTTGCCGGAGGCCAAAATATTTACATAGAACCAATCGACGGGCAAGCCAGCCTGACCGTTCCCGAAACGCTGGATCACACTAGCAACGACAACGCGATAACTATAAGCTATGATCTCGACCGGGAAAAATGGGAGAACGCTTACTTTGATCATTCGGAAGACAAGTTTATATTTGTTGATATTTACATAAAGAACCTGCCTGAAAATACCGTGCAGTACGGCATTTGCGGTACGAGTTATGCCGATCCCACATCCCCTGACTATGAAGGCAAGATCGAAGATAACAAGGCCACGATAAAGTCGCTCCATCTTTATAATGTAGAAGAGCATGACAGGTCCGGCAACCCCATGGTAAGACATAGCTTCACCATCGCTGACGTTACACATGACGGCAATAACGTCATAGTTATCCCCTCTGAAAAAAGGCACGCCTTCCTGCTGAAGCTTCAAGATAAAGACGGCAAGATGACATACCACACCATACAGTGCCGTGTCGAGCACACCTCGACCGAAGCCTTTAAGATAGCCAACGCGCAGCCCGGCGAGGACAGGATAGTGCCTGATAATGGAGCCTATGTAAAAAGTTCAAATTATGTAGACGGCACGTTATCATATCTTATAGACGGTAACGCTGGCGTTCAAGATAATACCATAAGAACAACACTCCTCCCGCCCGGCAGCGATGCAGCAAGGGCCGAGGTACAGTCCTCCAATAACAATGAAACAACGCTTTACTATAATGACAAAAATGACGTAAAAAACGGCGTGCCTCTCAACCACTATTTCGATGCCAGTGGCAAACATCAGGAGACCTTCCATATAAAGTGGTTCAACGCCGACGATGCTGTTATCAAGAACGAGATGCTTACCATCTTTTCCTCGAATATAAATAAATTCTGGATGGAGGAAAAGTGGGTCCCCGCCGGCAGCGGTGACACTGCTCTGGACGCCGCCTTCGCAGAGAAAACCGGCCTTAATGGAAACTTCATTAAATACTATCCGGATAAGGGCCTTTGGACGTTTGAAATACCTGAAGGTGCGGATATCTCCGCCCTCGACAAAAACAAGCTGGGCGGAAACGACGGCTTCCTCCGCGACAACAAGCCCTTTTTCATCAGGGGGCCGGAGGGCGCAGTATCGGTAAAGTCCTCAAGCTGGCATGCTCCCCTTTATGACAGCAATAAGGCGGGTTCCACCCAACTCGCCATTAAGCCCCACACTGATACGTTTACTGACGAATCCGGCCGCCTATACGCCCGCTATGGCTTCTCCGCCTTTCTGAACTGCGCCAGGCTGCAAGGCACCGATCTTTCCATATTCACCGTGGACAGGACCATGACGGGCTATGCGGATCTTATCGTCCTGCAATGGTACGATGAGAATGGCGAACTGATAAAAATAAAAGAAAAGGACGGCAACTATATATATCTTGAAAAGAAGCCGTATGTTAAAGCCACAACTACCGAAGTTAAGGAAAATATAGGATCGCAAGTGAGCGAGGCCACCCTGATCATTGCAGGCGGCAGCGGCAGCTTTAAGGCAGAGTATCCCATGCAGGAGCAGGCGGACGCCAACAACAGCACGAAGTACCTGTACATGAAGCTGACCTATATGGACGACAGCGGAAACGAGATACAGCCCGGCAGTAATAAAGCAACGGTATACCTCCCCTATCCCGCCGGCACCAGCTATGAAAGCCATAAGGACGTCGCCTTTACGCTTTATCACTACAAGGACGAGAGCCATACGGATAAAGAGGAAATAACGCTTACCCCGACCCAATACGGCCTTATGTTTGAAACCGGCAGCTTCTCCCCCTTCCTTCTTGAATATAAGCCTGAGGGCAGCGCGGAAAATCCCGACACGCCCGGCAGCACCGGCGACAGCTATTATCCATCATACCATGGCCCGGTACAGCCGGTGCTGGTTCTCCCCCCTAAGACCGGAGACATCACGTTCTTCGGCTGGCTTAGGGTCCTGCTCGGCGTGGACTGAAAAAATTCATGATATTCATACCGCTTTGGGCGGGGGTTCTCCCCCGCCTTATTCATACACCTCTTTCTTGAGCACGCCGATGTATGGCAGGTTGCGGTAATGGCCCGCATAGTCCAGGCCGTAGCCCACCACGAACTCGTCAGGTATGTCAAAGCCCACCGCGTCCGCGCCTATCCCGCCCCCATGGCAGGGCTTATCAAGAAGGCATACCGTCTTCATGGAGGCGGGCTTTCTTGAGGCGAACAGCTCCTTCAGGTACTGGAGTGTAAGGCCGCTGTCTATTATGTCTTCCACGATCACCACGTGGCGGCCGGTTATGTTGGAATCCAGATCCTTGATTATCCGCACAACGCCCGTGGACTTAGAGCTTACACCGTAGCTGGATACCGCTATGAAGTCCATAAACACCCCGCAGTCCATTGCCCTGCAAAGGTCGGTATAGAATACCGACGCACCCTTGAGTATGCACACCATAAGAGGCTGTTTGCCCCGGTACTCCTCCGCAAGAGCCGCACCCAGCTCCCTCACCCGCGCCTCTATCTGCTCCCTTGTGAAAAGCACTCTCTGAATGTCGTTTTCCGGCGTAGTTATACGCATTTTGGTTCTCCTTATATGTAAATTATAATATTTACGCTTTCTTTGCGGCCAGGGCCATATAAGAGTCTATAGGAAATGGGGACGGTTGTCCAGTAAAATCGGTATTGCCATTTGCCCCTTTATTTGCTATTTTAATAATTGCACAAAGCTGTATCATTTTCTATATTTCATCCTTTTACGCAAAAGAGGTGCGAAAATGCGCTCGGAAAAACTCGATATCAAGACCCTCATAGGCATCACCGGGGCGTATGTGGCTTACATGATGGGCTCCGGCTTTTCCACAGGTCAGGAGATACTTCAATACTTCGCCTGCTACGGCATGGCGGGGCTTTTCAGCATACTCCTTTGCATGGGCCTTTTGATATTCGCCGCGGTGTCCTTCATCCGGGCAGGCTACCGGGAGCAGTTCAAAAAGCCTGAGGACGTATACGTATACTACTGCGGCAAAAGGCTGGGCAGGGCGTATCACTATTTCACCACGGTATCCATTTACCTCTGCTTCATAGTTATGGTGGCGGCGGCGGGCGCGGCGGTGGAGCAGCATTTCGGCATATCCCGCATAGCCGGCGCGTTAGCCATAGGCGCGTTGGCCTGCGCCACGGTGATGCTGGGGCTGAATAGCCTCGTAAGCATCTTAGGCCATATCGGGCCCTTTATGATACTCATGGTGATACTCATGGGCGTGATAACCATATGCCGCTCGAACCTCACCGCGGCGGCGGAGACCATCGCCAGAATACCCGAGATGAAGCTTCTGCGCGCCTCTCCGAGCTGGGTGCTGGCCTCGGTCAGCTATGTGGGCATAAGCGTGGTATGGCTTGCAAGCTACCTGACCTCCATAGGCAGGCGGGCTAAGAGCATAGCGAGCGCCTCCGTGGGCGCGGCGGGGGGCGTTATCGCCTTTTACATAGGTATGCTGCTCATATACTTCGCGATAATGCTGAACATAGACGAGCTTGCGGGGGCGCAGATACCCATGCTCATATTGGCGGGGCGCATAAGCCCCGTGACGAGCGGGGTATTCTCTATACTGATAGTCACCGGCATATACACGGCCTCGGTGCCGCTGCTCTGGCAGACCGCCTTCCGCCTCGCTGAGGAGGGCTCCCTGCGCTTCAAGCGCATAGCCGTGATACTGGCCGCCGCAGGTATAGCGGCAAGCCTGCTGCTGCCCTTCAACCGCCTTATGAACATAGTTTACGTGCTGATAGGGTATCTTGGCTTCCTGCTGCTGGCGTGCATGGTGCTGAAGGCCGCGAAAATAATAAAATAAATAAAGGAGAGTAAAGTATGAAGCGCCTGATAACAACCCTTATCCTTCCCCTGCTCCTGCTCACCGCCTGCAAAGGCGCCGAGAAGTTTGACCCCGGGGACTATTACCTTCCCGCCGGAGGACGTGAGGGAGATGGAATGGGCGCTGGATGAGGCCGGGCTTGACGGCTACAAGGCGGAGGACGCCCGCATGACCACCGACAAGGTTCCGGACGACATCGCCATAATGCGGCTCACGAAAGACGGCTGCGAGACGGTCGTAATGGTCAATATGCGGCTTTTTGGCGGCGTGGAGCGGCAGTGCGGCATCAGCTTCGGCTATAATCAGAAGCCGGGGGACGAGGAGCAGCTGAGCGCCTTTGTTTCAGACGACTACCCGCTTTTCTGGAGGCTGGCGGGCATAGCCCTTGAAGCGCCGGAAGAGGTAGAAAAGCTGCAAAAGGACTGCGCCGAATATTTCACCGAACCGCCTGAGGATACCTCCCAATGGAAATGGAGCGGCAGCGAGGGCGAGCTTTCCTGCACCGCGAGCTATTACTTCCACCCCGGCTTTGAGCTTTGGCTGCCCTCGGAGATAACGCTGTGCAGCTCCTCACCCAGGCCTTCTCGGAAGGCTTGAGTTAGTGTAAGCACTCTGTTTCCATCCTTAACCGTCGGTTTTCCACTGTAAGGTCTTCCCCAGCTTTTTTATCAATCTTCGGCCTTCGGTAGCCTGCCCTTTTTAATGTCGGTTGCCGAGCTTGATCTTCCCCGTCTTTCTTTCATCAGATTTAATTCTTGCTAGTATTTTTTGCCCTTTTTTCCCATTAAAATATGCACCTCCTATAGCATCTGGCTTTAGGGGTGCATATCATCTTCTGGACTCTAATAATTTTATATGGGGCTGCTGTGTTGCTTGCTGCTCTTCAGGCAATTAGGCATGAGCTAATTTCCCAATAAGCACTTTTAGATAATCCCATGTGCGTGCGATAGATTCCTTGGACACCTTTTCCTTGGTAGAATGTACATCAAACAAATCTGGACCTATTGAAATAATGTCCATTCCGGGCTTCTTGTTATCCCAATAGCCACATTCAAGGCCTGCATGGATTGCTGCCACTTTTGCCTTTTTCCCAAACATTTCTTCATAGAGTGCTATGGCCATCTCGCGCAGTGGAGATTCTCTTCTATACTGCCATCCCGGATAATCACTTTCGAAAATACAGGCATCACAATTCGCGTCAGCAATAATCTGGATTTTATCCCGCAGCATATATTTTTGAGACGCCACAGAGCTTCTCATAGACATCAGCAATGTCATTTTACCATCTTCACATGTAAGTGAACCCAAATTCATGGAAGTCTCAATCAATCCTTGGATTGCAAAGGAATATCCCGTTACACCATAAGGTAACAGCATCAGGCTGTGACAAATTTCCTTCTGGTACCTTTCCGTATATACACTTGCTTCTTTTACTGCTTCTCCCTCTTCTATAAGGAAGGAAACAGAGTCCGTATATTGAAGTTCCTCCTGAAAAGTTCTTTCAATCTCGGTTAGCTTTTCCCTTAGCTTGCCCAAGTCATTTTTCTTTACGTAGAAACAAATTCTGCCGCTATTGGCTATTGCATTAGCCTTTCCCGGCATATCCAGCTCATTAATCCGAACCGGTATGTCCTTTAAGGCATATAAGAGCCGTCCCATAAGCACAATGGCATTGCCAAGCCCCATACCTATGTTGATGCCTGAATGCCCTCCGGCAAGGCCGTTTAAGCTTACCTTTACCGGAATAGTCTCATAAGGAAGCTGTTCCCATTCGATGTTCCAGATCATTCTGCAACGCAAGCCACCTGCACAGCTTGAATAGAAGACCCCTTCCTCCTCAGAGTCAAGATTGATGAATCTTTTTCCCTTCAGCGATGTAATATCAATTACATTAGCACCAACCAATCCAACCTCTTCTTTGACTGTAAGGACAATCTCCAGATCGGGATGTTCAATATCCTTACTGTCCAGCAGGGCCAGACAGTAAGCGAGCGCAACCCCATTATCCGAGCCGAGAGAGGTTCCATCTGCAAAATAGAATTGTTCATCCTCTTTTACTTCGATTCCCTCCTCATATTTGTGCTCGCTGTCATTTTCCTTTACATATACCATGTCCAGATGTCCCTGAAGGATCAGCGGCCCGCCGGCATTTTCTACAGTGGCCGGCTTTTTGATGATTAGGTTATAATACTCATCCTGTAGAACCTCGAGCCCTCGCTCTCTTGCAAAATCTGCAATATAGTTACTTATCCTTCTCTCATCTCCGGAAGCCCTCGGGATAGAGCAAACCTTTTTTAAGTATGTAATTACGCTGTTCACATCCGACATATCGCCTTACCGTCCTCCAATACTTATATCATCACAAGACACTTTCCATTTTGAAAATATGCCGCTAAACAAGCATTTTAATGAGACTTGAGAAGAAGCTGAACAATCCGTCTCCTGCAATCAGGCCGGCATCACGGCAATCCATGAATTCATCGCCGATAATTTTGCGCATGATAACGGCTATTATAACGCCAATTCCATAAATCGGATTATTGATCAAAAGTCCCGTGGCCAGAAGCACGCCGAACATGTACTTTCTTCCAATCGCCTGAATAATTGCGCCCGGAATAGCCCATATTGCAAGCTCCTTTAAAAGTGCAACGTTGCTTCCCATCTGTGCTGTCGTAGCAAACACGGTGCTTGTTGCGGGAATCAATCCATCGTTCAGCGTCATATCAGCAAATAAAATGACAACTATGATTCCGATAACCGCTCCCAGCATTTCAATGAGTACCTGCTGCTTTCTTCCGTATACCTCATGCTCTGTATTCTCGCCTTTGCCGCGGATAATCCATCCTGTTTTCAGGTCATATCCCATGTCAGCAAAGCAAGGTCCTACAGAACTGATATATCCTGTCAGTACAGCCACTGCGATTGGCGGGAACCCCATGATAACGCCTATCGTCATAAATATTGTCGTAACCGCAAATCCCGGGAACCATCCGGAATACATGGCGGCTTTTCCAATGATAACCATGGACGCAACGGAAGCAACTGCTGTCCAAACGACCCAAAGAATCATCTTCGGCAGAGGCATTCCTGTAAACGCACCGCAAATTATACCTACGAACACTCCGCCCGCCAAGTGTGTGAGCAGTGCTACAACCAACGTCTTCCTTGTCTGAGATGCTGAAGCGGTAAAACTTTCCTCTTCTTTATTTACGGATTTCTTGTTTTTTGACGAGCTCTGATAAATCGAAACGACGGACTGCACCAACGCAATCAATCCGGCGCCTACCATAAACCCCTGTGGAATATTTGTACTCGCAAGATCAAATCCGGTCAGCGGCGCACAATATCCGCGAATCAAAAGGCCAATACCTAAAGCCACCATAGATACGATATTTGCTATAAATACTATACCCACAGCGCCGACAGGCAATTTAAAGATACTACCTACAATTCCAACGATGATACCCTGAATTACGCGCTTGGCCTTTTCTCCGCCTTCATCTCCGGCCTCCAGCACTTCCGCCGTAGCTACGCCCGGCGCCCAGGCTTCTTTTGCCGGGAACAAGGGGGAATCGAACAATGCACCTACAGTATAAACCGAAATTACCGTTCCGAAAATACAGCCGATAGCCATTGGCAGTATTGCCTTAGTCTCGCCCATTACGAACAAGATCGCCACCGCCACAAACGCGCAGTTTGCCGCAGAGAATCCGGCTCCCGATACTATGGTCTGGATGTAGTTTTGCCTCTCCAAGCTTTTAAATCTTCCAAAGACCGTCATGGGAATCTTAGCAACAAGCATGGCAAATACCGCGCCTATTATTGACGTATTTGCGGAAACGCCTACCTTTCCCATGATTTGCATACATATAATAGCCGACAGCACTGAAAGAATCGTCCCAATAACAATAGTCATTGGTTCAGAAAAACGGATTTTTTCAAATGTTGATTGACGTTTTGTGTTTTGATTTTCTTTCATTTACTTTTTCTCCATTTATTTCTTATCTGAGAATTGCTTGTCTATGAAGAGGGGCGCCTGGATGCTCCCTTGATCCGGGCGCCTCATTCTAACATTTTATTGCGCCTTGTTTAATATCCTGCTGCACCCATTTTTTTGCAAATTGCAACAAGATCCGGATCTGTATACTTTCCGTTTTCCTCTATGGCAACACCGTCTAAGATGATGGAGGGCTTGGAAACGACTCCGTCTGTGTGAGATGCCGCGGTCCAATAGCTTCCACGAATCATCTTGCCCTGGCTTCCGATACCGAATTCCATGCAGCCAAAGATTCTTTCATCTTCTACAATACGTCCTGTTGCTTCTTTCACCCCAGGATTAAATCCTAAGGAGTAGTGTGCAAGGCGGAACATATTCGGGTCGTTGAAGGATTGCAGCCATGTGCGGAAACGCTCTGCATCCTTACCGCCTTCTATCTTCGTAACTATTCCGTTCTCAAGAGTCAGCTCTACATTTCCGGAAAGAATTCCCATGTCTGTCGGCGGGAATATCGCTGCGTCAAACACAAGCTTTCCGTTTATAGTCTCTTCAATCGGGCACCAGCTTATCTGCCCGCACATCATAAAAGGATAGCCCTTAAAGGTAGCCAACTGGCCGGAATGCCTGACCGGCCTTCCTTCATTTCTTGCCGTCAGATACGTGCCGTTTTTATCTTTGATAACAATGTCGTTTGCGGCTTCCATCTTCGCCTTGAGGGCCTCTCCAAGTTCTACTACACAGGCAACATCTACCCTGCCGATGCATTTTACTATCATCGTTACATCCATTCCGGTCAGGTTGATATAACGGCAGCCAAATTCGATCGCCTTTCTCCATGATTCACACAGCATAATGGAAGAATAGGACAGCTCTATCCACACATCCGCTACTGCTACAGCATTTCCGAGCGGGGCAACGGGTTCTGCATAAGCCTTTTCATTGGTGGGGACATATACCAGAACCGGATTTGCTCCTACAATATAAGCTGCGTTCATAATTGCATCGAGTACTCGCTTGTCGGTGGAGGTGTCTCCGGTCACAACCACATTCTCACCCGGCTTCACAAGCATGACCTCTTTTACGAGTTTATACGCTGCTTTGCTCACCTCGTAAGATAAGTAATCCGGTGCCATTTCAACGCCAATTGGGTATTCCATTGTTTTCTTCCTCCTTTATTTAAATAAAATCATTTTGGTTTAATTTTTCATTTGTTTTAATAATAAATAATGTAGCTTTTTTAAAAATAAAATTATGTTATGGCGCGATGAATTTAGATTGTGTGTGTTTTACTTAGATATTTTGACCATCCAGCAATTCGGTCACTACGCGAGCCATTGTTGTCCGGCAAAGCAACACCGGTTTTTTTGAAATGGACGCAACTATATTCTTTGCTTCTCTGGTAAATCCGATACAATCCATAACGATCAAATCCGCCTCAATGTCTTTTGCCTTTCTGGCGGCGTTATAAACTTCTTCTATGTCTCCATAAGGATTCGCCGGAATAGGCGTTACCTTCTTCACGATGGGGCCCCACTGATCATATGCCTGCTGTATCTGCTGTTCATCCGGCGTAATCACAATAATATTTGAATTCTTGCTCAGGGCTTTTGCCAATCCGTTCAAGATCTTTGCGGGATAAACAAGCGGTACCTTTGACTGGAAAACATCAGGAAAACTCCCCGCACAGAAAATCATGATAAGAAATGCTCCTTGCTCCTCTAACCTGTGAATACATTGCTGCATTCTTTCCAGGATAAAGCTTTCACCGAACTTCGCAAAGCTCCCATCGTTCAACCTCGACACCAGAACATAGTCGTCTTCCTTCGGTGCCATTCTTTCGATTTCCTCCCTGCTAAGCCCATCCAGCGCACCTGCTTGGATCAGCTCTACCTGTTCGCCGAAAATGGGCATGATATCAGGGGTTACATCGACTCTTGGTGACTGTCCAATTGTTACTGCTCCAATTTTCATACGTCTTCCTTCTTTCCATTATTTTGTTGTTTTTGAGTTTTTTTTGCCATTTGCTGTGTACAATTTGATTTTATCACCGATAAATAGTAAAATGAAATTATATTATTTTATAGATTTATAGCTTGAAATTATATGCTAATTCATCAGGATATTCAGAAAGGAATCCGCCATGTTAGATTCAAAGCTAGATACCTTCCTCGTTCTTTGCGAAACAAGAAACTATACCCGGGCTGCAAGCGTCCTGAATATCACTCAGCCTGCGGTTACCCAGCATATCAAATATCTGGAAAACCACTATTCTACGAAGCTGTTTTATTACGATGAAAAACGCGGGCTGCATTTGACTGAGAACGGAAAGCTTTTACGGGCCTTTGCCCAAACCGTCCAGGCTGATTCCGTCCAAATTGCCCAGCGCCTTAAAGCACCTCCTGAGGAGCCTGATAAGATCAAGATCGGTACTATTGTGACCACCGGTGAATCGCTTGTTCCTCTCATGGTTGCTGAATATCTCAGAAGATACCCTAATAAAAAAGTCAGTATGTACCTGGATGAGGCTGATGCTCTTTTGGAACAGTTAAAAAACGGGCGCATCCAATTTTGTATTACCGATATTCATTGCCCTCAGGAAACGTATGAAAGGAAGGAGCTTTTTGAAGGGGAAACTATATGCATCTGTTCCCCGAAATGCCCCCTTGCACAAAGGACAGTAGATTTTTGCGACCTGACTGATTTGCGGCTGATTTTTCGCGAAAACGACACTTATTCAAAGCGGAACCTTATGAAAATCCTGCATGACCACAATCAGGATATAACGAATTTCAGCTCCTATGTTGAAGTCGGGACCATCAACGCTGTCAAAAAATTAGTTATGGAAAATATCGGCATCTCTTTCACTTACCGTTTTGTTGTGCAAGATGATTTAGACAGCGGTCACCTCAGTCAAATATACGTTAGAAATTTTTTATCTAGATCCTTCTTTAATATGACTTGGATGAAAAATAGCTTTTTTACTCCTCTCTGTCTGCAGTTTCTTGATGTATGCAGGGCTGTTCTGGCATCGCCTGACTTTCCTTCAAATTCCCTGTTAGAATTACATTCAAATTAGAATTAGCTTTTACAAAAAGGCTCTGTCTGCCGAAAAAGGTCCGGTTAGAGCCGAGCTTTTTCTATAAACTGAAAGAGCCCCCTTTGGGGCTCTTTCTATTTTTCTTATCCGCTTTTACCTATCCGCCTTTAATCCCTTGGTGCAGCCCTGGACCATCTTTGTGAGGGCGAAGAGGGCTATGACGTTGGGGATGACCATGAGCTGATTGAACATGTCGGAAAGCTCCCAGACCAGGTCGTTGGAGGCGAGGGTGCCGAGGAAGATGAACACCAGCGCTATCACGGTGTAGATCTTATAGGACTTATCGCCGAAGAGGTACTGCATATTGATCTTGCCGAAGAGGTTCCAGCCAAGTATGGTGGAGAAGGCGAAGAAGAACAGGCAGATAGCCACGAACATATTGCCGAAGCCGGCGCCGAACACGGTGCCGAAGGCGGTCTGGGCCAGATTTGCCTTGCCTATGGTATCCACAACAGCGCCCATATAGCCGTTAGCCAGCACGCCGTCGGGGGTGTACATGGTGGAGATTATCACCAGGGAGTTGAGGGTCAGCACCACGAAGGTATCGATGAACACGCCTATCATGGCTACGCAGCCCTGATCGTGGGGCTCAGCGACGTTGGCGAGGGCGTGTGCGTGGGGGGTGGAGCCCATACCGGCTTCATTGGAGAACAGGCCGCGCTTTGCGCCCTGGCTGAGGGCGATCTTCAGCGCCGCGCCGAAGCTGCCGCCGATTATGGCCTGGGGCTTAAAGGCATACTTGAATATCATGCCGAAGGTGGCGGGGACGTACTTGATGCGCGCTATGAGTATCGCAAGGCCGCCTACGAGGAATATGGCCGCCATTATGGGCACTATCTTCTCGGTGACGGAGGCAAGGCGCTGCACGCCGCCGAGGAATATGAAGCCGCAGATAGCCACCAGCACGGCGCCCATTACCCAGCTGGGTATGCCGAAGGCGGTGGAGCAGGTGGAGCCTATGGAGTTGGACTGCACCATGCAGCCGAAGAAGCCCAGCGCAAGTATTATGGCTATGGCGAAGAAGCCAGCGAGGAACTTGCCGAAGCCGCCCTTAAAGGCCGTGGTTATGTAGTAGACGGGGCCGCCCTTTATCTGGCCGTCCTCGCCCTTTATGCGGGTCTTCTGCGCCAGCACGGCTTCCGCGTATATCGTCGCCATGCCGAAGAAGGCTATTACCCACATCCAGAATATCGCGCCGGGGCCGCCGGTGAGTATCGCGCCGGAGGCGCCCACGATGTTGCCCGTGCCGACCTGGGCGGCGATAGCCGTGGCGAGGGCCTGGAAGGAGCTCATGCCGCTCTCATGCTTTTCGCCGTTGAGCTTGAGGTTGCCGAATACCTTCTTCATGCCCTCGCCGAAGCAGCGCACCTGCACGAAGTTGGTCTTTATGGAGTACCAGAGGCCTACGCCGATAAGAAGTATCACCAGAATATAGTCCGAAAGATAGCTGTTCACCGTCTGAACAAAATGCAGAAGATTATCCATTCTTTTCCTTCTCCCTTACTTATTTTATGCAGTTATTCCTGCATTAAAATAATAAACTTTTGTATAGATTTTGTCAATCTTGTTTCTTTATTATCTTAAGAGTAAATCCTTCGGCCTTTATGCCCTATTTGCGCCGCTTTTGCCACCGCGCCGCCATTTTTTATACAGTACCGGTGCAATTCCTGCGTCATTAAAAATAACACCTTAAATAATATATTATCGTTTATTATAACCAAAAAAAAGAGCCCCTGCCGGGGCTCCAATAAATTTATATGGCTGTATGCCTTAGAAGGCGGCTATGACAGCGCCCTCGTACTTTTCCTCCCTGAACTTCTTGGCGGTGTCGCTCTGGAGGGCGGCAAGCAGCGCCTTTGTGGCTTCGTCGTTCTCATGGCCTTCCTTTACTACCAGCACGTTTGCGTAGGTATCGGCGGCGATGGAGTCCTTATCCTCTATGGCAAGGGCGTCCTTTACCTTGAGGCCTGCCTGAATGGCGTAGTTGCCGTTTATGACCGCCGCGTCCACGTCCTGAAGGGAGCGGGCCAGCTGGGCTGCCTCAATCTCCTTGATGCTGAGATTCTTGGGGTTCTCGGCTATATCCAGCACGGTAGCGGTGAAGGTGATGCCCTCCTTGAGCTTGATAAGGCCCTGAGCCTCCAGCAGAAGCAGCGCGCGGGCTTCGTTTGTGCCGTCGTTGGGTATGGCGATGGAGCCGCCCTCGGGGATAGCGGAGAGGTCTGTGGTCTTGCCTGCGTAGATGCCGAAGGGCTCGTAGTGTATTTTGCCTACGGCTACCAGATGGGTGCCGTTCTCCTCGTTGAAGTTTTCAAGATACGGCGTATGCTGGAAGTAATTGGCGTCCAGATCCCCCTGCTCCAATGCGGTGTTGGGCAGCACATAGTCGGTGAACTCTACCACCTCCAGGTCATAGCCCGCCGCCTTGAGCTCATCCTTTACGGCATTGAGTATCTCCGCATGGGGGGTGACGGAAGCGCCTACCTTGACCTTTACAAGCTCGGCGGGGGCGGCGCTCTCGGTCGTTTCGGGGGCAGCGCTCTCGGTGGTTTCGGGGGCTGCGGTCTCGGCAGGGGCCGCCTCAGGCTGGGCGCAGGCCCCGAAGGACAGCGCCAGTACAAGGGTCAGTACGATTGCGATCAGTTTTTTCATTTTGTTTTCCTCCTGAAAAATTATAAAAATTTTTATATATCAAGCCTGACGGCTCAATTATCTATCTTCTTCTCTTATCCGACTTTATCACCAGCCTGTCGCCGATAAGCTGAATGAGCTGCACCAGCAGCACCAGCAGCACTACGGCGATCCACATCATGTCAGGCTGGAAGCGGTGGTAGCCGTAGTTTATGGCTATGGCCCCAAGGCCGCCGCCCCCCAGCGCGCCCGCCATGGCGGAGTAGGAAAGTATGGTGGTGGTGACTATCGCCGCGCCGTTGAGGAGTGAAGGGGTGCTCTCGGGCAGCAGCACCCGGGTGATTATCTGGAACACCGACGCGCCCATGCTTTGAGCCGCCTCTATCACGCCGTGGTCCACCTCCTTGAGGGAGCCTTCCACCATGCGTCCCACATAGGGGGCCGCCGCTATTACCAGCGGAGGGATTACCGCCGTGGAGCCTATGGTGGTGCCGACTAAGAAGCGGGTGAGGCCCAGCACGCACACCATTAGTATCAGAAAGGGCACCGAGCGGAGTATGTTCACCACCACGTCCAGCGTCCTGTACAGCACAGGCCGTGGGCTTATGCCGTCGGGGGCGGAGGTGGTCAGCAGTACGCCTATGGGCAGGCCCAGCAGGTAGGATATGGCGGTGGATACGAGGGTCATGTATAAGGTCTCCAGTATGCCGTCGCCAAAGAGTTTCACAAGCTGCGGATCAAACATGGTATGCCTCCTCAAGGTACTGTACCCCGTGGAGATCGAGGTACTTCTTCATCTTATCTCCAAGCTCCCGGTTTTCCGGAAGCTGTATGAGGGTGTAGCCGTGCATCTTGCCCTCAATCGTCTTTGTGTCCGCAAAGAGTATGTTTACCGGGGCACCACACTCCAGCACCATGTCGCATATGACGGGGCTGGAGGTCTGGGTTCCGTCGAATATGATGCGCAGGCACCTTTCGCCCAGCACCTCCTCCCCCAGCCTGCCGCTGGCGTACAGCAGCCTTTTCGCTATCTCCGTCTTTGGGTTCATGAATATGTCGGATACCTCGCCCACCTCGGCTATCTGGCTGTGGTCTATGATGGCCACCCTGTCGCATATCTCCTCTATAACGCTCATCTCGTGGGTTATAACTACTATGGTTATGCCAAGGGTCCTGTTTATTTCCTTCAGCAGCGACAGTATGGAGCGGGTGGTGGTGGGGTCGAGCGCGGAGGTGGCCTCGTCGCAAAGCAGCACCTTCGGGCTGGGCGCAAGGGCCCTGGCTATGGCCACCCTCTGCTTCTGCCCGCCGGATAGCTGGGCGGGATAGGCCTTTTCCCTGTCCTCAAGATCCACCAGCTTCAGAAGCTCCCTTGCCCGGTCTATGGCGTCCTTTCTGCTTACCCCCGCTATCTCCAGCGGGAAGCAGATGTTATCGAGGGCGGTCTTTTGCATGAGCAGGTTGAACTGCTGGAATATCATTCCTATGCCCCTTCTGGCGTTGAGCAGCTCTGTCTTGTTCAGCGCGCCCAGCTTTTTTCCGTCCACCGTTACGCTGCCCTCCGTGGGGTGTTCAAGGTAGTTCATACAGCGTACCAGCGTGCTCTTGCCCGCCCCGGAGAGGCCGATTATGCCGAATATCTCCCCCGCCCTTACGGAAAGGTCTATATCCCTGAGGGCGGTCACGGCGTCCGATCCGGTGCCGAAGGTCTTTGTAAGGCCCCTTATGGCTATCATTTCACGTGCTTCCATCTTTTTCTCCAATCCGAAGTATTGCATTAAAAAAGCCGCAAGCTCTGCGCTTACGGCCTATAAATCAAAGTACCGCCTTTTAAAGTACAAAAGGCTTTATTGCAGGCAACGCAAGCGCTCTCCATGCCCGAGGGACATGGAGCAGCACATCATCATGCCGTACATGGTAATAGCGGTGTTTATCATAAGTGCTCTCCTTTCCCTTTTGCATGGGCCGTTTGCCCTGCCCGGATATATCATTTTTCGGAATCATAACATGGATAAGCGGTTTTTGTCAACTGTTATTTTTATGGCAATTTTGCAATGCCCCGCTTTTTTCAGAAAGCTCCCCATTATAGGCCGAACAGCCGCGCCCCATTCTCCTCCACCCTCCTGGCCATCTCATCTGCGCTTACTCCCTTTATCTCGGCCATTTTACCGCAGATGAGGGGTATATAACCGGGGTCGTTGCGCTCTCCCCGGTGGGGCTCCGGGGCCATGTAGGGACAATCGGTTTCGGTGAGAAGCCTGTCAATGGGAGTGGCGGCGCAGGCCGCCGGGCCTTTTTTGTTTGACCTGAAGGTAAGCGCGCCGCCGAAGGCTATGTACAGCCCCAGCCCTGCGCAGCGCTCCGCAATCTCGGCGCTGCCAGAAAAGCAGTGCATAACGCCTTTTATCCTTCCCCCGTAGCTTTCCAGCACCTCCATGCAGTCCCCGTATGCCTCCCGGATATGCATGGAAACAGGCATGTCCCGCTCTATTGCCATATCAAGCTGGCGGCGGAACAGCTCCAGCTGCTTTTCCCTGTTGTAGGGCTTCCAGTAGTAATCCAGCCCTATCTCCCCCAGCGCGACGCACTTGGGATGCTTCAGGTATTCGCCCAATGCGGCCATATCGCCCTCCGTATATGTCTCCGCGAATTCGGGGTGAATGCCGAAGGCGAGGTATATGCCGGGGTTTTTTTCCGCAAGGGCCGCGGAGACCGGGAAATCCTTCGGGTCGCAGGATATCTCTATTATTTTGCCTATACCCCCGGCGGCAAAGCCCTTTATAAGCCCCTGTCTGTCATGGTCAAAGGCGCCGTCCGTCAGGTGGGCATGGGTGTCTATGTACATCTAAAACTCCTTTTTAAGGCTGCGCATGAACAGGGCGGTGAGCTCGTCTCTGGGGTTTGCGCCGTCGTACAGCACTTTATGCACGGCGCGGGATATGGGCATATCCACCCCGTACTTTTTCGAAAGCTCCATGAGCGCCTCCACGGTATAGTATCCCTCGGCAAGCTTCCCGTAGTTTTCCCCCTTTACGAAGGCCTCGCCGAAGGCGCGGTTATGGCTGAACTGGGAAAACACCGTGGCCTGATAGTCTCCCAAGTGGCAGAGGCCGTAGGCGGAATGCTCTATCCCCCCCATAGCCACTATGAGCCGGGCAACCTCCCGGGTGCCCCGCGCCATGAGCGCCCCCTTAAGGTTGGTGAGGCCCATGCCGTCCAGTATTCCCGCCGCTATGCCTATGACGTTCTTTGCGGCGGCCCCTACCTCGTTGCCTATGAGATCCCGGCCGTAATAGAAGCGTATGAGGCTGGAGCTGAACTGTGTCACCAGACGCTCCTTCAGCTCCTCCGAGGTGCCGTCTATCACCATACAGTTGGGTATTCCCGCCACGAACTCCTGAACGTGGCCGGGCCCCAGCCAGACGGCCACTCCGCTCTTCGGCAGGTATTCCAGGGCGATCTCCGAAAGCCTTTTGCCGCTGCCCTGCTCTATGCCCTTCATGCACAGCACAAGGTCGCCCTTATAGCCCTGCGCCGCTATGTCCGCAGCCACTTCCCTAAAGGACTGGGCTCCCACGGATACCACTATCAGCTCCGCCTTTACGGCCTCCTCCATGACGGATATGAGCCGTATGCTTTGGGGCAGCGTCACTATGCCGTTGGTGCGGCTCTCCCTGAACTGTTTCATGTGGGGCGAGCCTTCCCGTCCGTAAAGGCTCACGCTGTGCCCTGCCTTGTCGAGATACCATGCTATGAATGAGCCCCAGCGGCCGCAGCCTATGACCGTAATCTTCATACCTTGTTCGTTCCTTTATAGGTCTATTATCTGATAATTATAGAGGTTGGCGTATATGCCGCCAAGGGCCATAAGCTCCCTGTGGCTGCCCCGCTCGGCTATGCCGGAGGGCGTCAACACCACTATCTCGTTTGCGCTCTTTATGGTGGAAAGCCTGTGTGCCACGATTATGCAGGTGCGGCCCTTGGCAAGCTCAAACAGCTCCTGCTGTATCTCCATTTCGGTCTGGTTATCAAGAGCCGATGTGGCCTCGTCCAGTATCAGTACGCCGGGATCCTTTAAAAACACCCGGGCTATGGATATGCGCTGCTTCTGGCCGCCGGAAAGCTTCACTCCCCGCTCGCCCACCTGGGTGTCGTAGCCCTCCTCAAGGGTCATGACGTAGTCGTGAATGCGCGCCTTTTTCGCGGCCTCTATGACCTCCTCCTCCGTGGCGTCAAGGTTGCCGTAGCGTATGTTGTCCGCTATGCTGCCGTCAAAGAGGAATACGTCCTGGGCCACTATTCCCACGTTGCGCCGGAGGGATACCCTTGTGAAATCCCTTATGTCGGTGCCGTCTATGGTTATGCGGCCCTCCTCCGGGTCGTAAAACCGCGGTATGAGGTTGCAGAGGGTGGTCTTGCCGCCGCCGGAGGGGCCGACGAGAGCCACCGTCTCCCCTGCGGGTATGCGGAGGTTCAGGTGCTTTATCACCTTCTCCGCCCCCTTGGCGTCGCTGTTTTTATACCGGAAGGATACGTCCTCAAAGGCGATGTCCCCCACCAGCCTGCCTGCGTCTATGGCGTCTTGGGCGTCCTCCTCCGGGGGCTCGTCCATAATTTCCGTAAACCGCTTAAAGCCCGTCGTACCCGCCTGAAGCTGCTCGAACATGTTGACCATCTTTCGCACGGGAGTAAAGAAGTTGGACACCATGAGTAAAAAAGCGGTGTATTCGCCGGCGTTTATGCTGCCCCTGAAGAAGAACAGGCCGCCAAAAAAGAGTATTGCCAGATAGGTAAGGTCCATCAGCAGCTCCGCCTGGGTAAAGAACCAGGCCATTGCCTTGTAGTATTTGCTCCGTATGCCTGTGAGCTGGCGGTTGAGCACATCAAAGAGCTTCAGCTCGTGATTCTCTCCGGTGTAGGCCCGGGATACCCTTACGCCTGATATGGCGGTGCCCACATTGGCGTTTATCTCGCCCATCTTTACCCGTGTCTCCTGGGATGCCCTGTTCAGCCCAAGGCGGGCCCTTGTGGTTATGAACACGGTGCAGGGCAGCATTATTAGCAGTATGAGCGCCAGCGGCACGCATATGGTGGAAAGCCATATCACCGCCCCTATGAGCATCACCACCGAGAGGAATATGTCCTCCGGGCCGTGATGGGCAAGCTCGGATATCTCCTGAAGATCGTTGGTCATGCGGCTCATGAGCACGCCGCTCTTGTTTTCATCGAAAAAGCTTATGGGCAGCTTTTCAAGGTGGCCGAACATCTCCCGGCGCATATCCGCCTGTATCCGCACGCCTACGATATGCCCCCAGTAATCCACTATGAACTTCATAACGGCCTTGAGCAGATATATGCCCAGCAGCACGCAGCACCACAGCACCAGCCGCCGCATATCCCTCTCCGGCACATAGACGTTTATTATATCCTTGGCTATTATGGGATAAAACATATTGCACGCCGATATTATCAGCGCGCAAAACATGTCTATATAGAACAGCCTTCTATGGGGCTTGTAGTAGGACGCAAACCGTTTGAGCATGATCTCTCCCTTTCAATTTCAAAAGAGGGGGCTACGCCACTATGTCTCCCTGATGAGTGATAAGGCTTGCATCGTACACGCCCTCCACCCGGGTGAACTTCTCTACGAAGCCCGTCTCGTTCTCCTTGAGGCGCAGCTCCATGGTAAGCTCTATGCTGCCGGGGCGCACTACCTTGCTCTTGAGCCGGGCGCCGGGAAGCTGCTTGGTCATCTTGCGTATGGCGTCTGCCGCCGCCTCGCTGTAGTGGATTATGAGGAGGTAGCTCTGAGCGCCGCCCTTGCCCCTTGAGCCTGAGATCAGCAGCACGAATATGCCTATTATTATGCCGGCGATTATGGCCACGTCGTAGAACTTTGTGCCCACGGCTATACCCTCGCCCACTGCCCAGAATATGAAGGCTGTGTCAAGGGGATCCTTTATGGCGGTGCGGTAGCGGACTATGGACAGGGCGCCCACCATGCCAAGGCTGAGGGTCAGGCTGTTGTTGATGAGCATCAGCATCAGCGCCGTAACTATGGTCATCATCACCAGCGTCATGCCGTAGGTGCGGGAATACATGACGCCGCTGAAGGTCTTTTTATATATGAACCATACATACAGGCCCACGAGCAGGCCAACTATCAGGGTCAGTATTACCTGAACGGGGTTCATTGTGATGGTCAAAAGGTCGGAAAAGCTTATCATGTGGTCCTCCTAAAACTCAAACTTTCTGCATATGCAGTACTTGCTTACGGCACTGCGGGTATGGGAATCTATCTGCAAAAGCTCCCTTATATAGCCGGGCAGGTAGTTGTTGAACTTTACCTCCAGCACAAGGTCGCCGTCGGTTATGACGGGATAGGTAGGCTGTGTCATGTCGAAAAGGTCGATCCCCCGGTATGCGGTGCGTATATCCTTATCGAAGGTTATGCGAACGTCCTCAACGGGGTAAACGTAGGCCTCCCGTGTATAGTCAACTATTACGCAGGGGCGGAGGCATTTTGTGGCGAACTCCGCGAACATCCGCCGGGCGAAGGGCTCCCTGCGGGAGAGGAGAAAGGCGTATTCGCCCCTTATGAGGCTCTCGCACTCGGCGCGGCTAAGGCGTATGGACTGCTTTGCTATGTAGCTGCCCTCCTTGTGCTTGCATTCGAGCTTTATCACGTCGTCCTGCCCGTTGTATATCCGTATGCGGAACTTGTCCCTCTCGTCCACGCCGGAGAGCTTTTCCCATAGGGCGTCGTCAAAGGGGCTGTCGAAATATAAGCTCCTTATAAAGTATTCCCCGCCGCTTTTTATGGCGTTCTCGTCCTGCTGTATGCAGGAGCGCAGCCTTCTTGAAAGTATCTCGTAGTCTCCCCGGTTGATGTAGTATTTCAGCTCGTGGCGGTACTGTACTGGCCGCTTTTTCGGGCGCGCTGGCCTTCTGGCCTTTTCCATTTTAGCCGAACACCTCCTTCATGTAGGAATCGCTGAGGCCCAGGTTGCTTTGAAGCTGCCGCTTCAGCTCCTCGGGCCGCCTCTGGGCGAAATCCTTCAGCTTGCTTATCTCGCTCTGGAAGCCCTCGTAGGTTCCCAGGTTTGTATTGGGCTGCTTCACTCCCATAAACGTATCCTTATTGAACTTTTCCCGCTCCCGCTTTATCTCCGGCTCCACATAGCCGTAAAGCTCTTCTATGAGCGCACTCACCCGCTCCGGGGCAAAGGCGGTGTTGAGAAGCTCCCCGAAGCGGCGGCAGAAGCTGTCCCTCCAGCCCTTGTTCTGGAGCATGGCGGCAAACAGCTTTGCAGAGCATACGTCGCTGGGCGTCTTGCCCATGCGGAAGGCCAGCGTCTCGTGGCCTGGGCTCTGGAAGCCCCAGCAGAAGTCGTAGAATATGAACTTCCACTTGCCGCCCTTGAGGCGGTAATACTGGAAATTGTAGGTGTCCGTGTTGCCGTTGTATATCTCGGCTATCATGTAATCCCGGAAGCTGTCCACGTCCATGCGCTCCGCGACGTAGTTGTAGGCGTCGCTTGCGGAAAGGTCGTGGGTGGTGGCGTATTCGTAAAGGCTCACCCAGTCCGAATTATCGCCGTAGCTGCGCTGCTTGAAGCCCTTGCCTATGGCCAGGTCCACGTTGTTTTCCGTGTTCTCATGCTGGGCCACAAAGAAGCGGTTGCGCTTTTCCTTCATGAAGTACACCCCCCAGTATTCGCCGTTGAGGTAAAGCACCGTGGGGCGGTAGGCCTGATAGAGTATATTTATGTCAGTTCCCTCTAAAAGCCCGCTGGCCAGCTCGTCCCTTATCTTGCTGCGGTTCTGATCCTGAGCGCCGGCCCGCAGCACCACCGCCTTGTATTCCGTATAGGGGCGGTTCTCGAAGAAGGGGTACTCCATGGAGCCCTTGCCGTATTCCTTCCGGGCTATTACGTTGAAGCCCTTCTGGGCCCTGCCGCGGCCAAAGCTGCCTGCTATCCTTATGCCCACGTTCTGGGTAAACACCTGCTTCCCGTTATCGTCAAAGAGCGAAAACGCTGCGGGCTTTTCCCATATGGTATCCACCTGCTCCTCGGTGGCGAACTTTGCCTGATAGTAGGTGGCGGATTTCAGGGTGTCCGCATAGGAGGCGGCGTCCGGGTCAAACTGGTCGCCGGTGGCATATATGCCGGTCTTGCTGTTCCAGAGGTTGTCCGGGTCTGTTACCAGCGTCACCACCGGCAAGGCATGGTTCACGCCGTCGCTCCTGAAAAGATAGGTTGCGGTAGCCACGTCCCCCGAGAGATATCCGTCCCTGAAGGCTGCGGCTCGTATGACGGAGTTTTTGCTGATGGAAAGCTCGCCGCTGTACACCTCCGAGCTTGCGTTTGGGGTGGTACAGTCGGTGGTGTAGCGTATTGTCTCCCCCTCCCCTGC
>ERZ772883.316-NODE-316-length-54264-cov-10.402590_pt1 | contig 54264 bp, 58 predicted proteins | sample MGYA00580575_ERZ772883 | MGnify/ENA primary metagenome ERZ772883 (study PRJEB29015, sample SAMEA2737666) | human gut metagenome | biome: human gut; feature: human-associated habitat; material: faeces | place: China | collected 2012 ... | reverse complement strand
TTGCCGACCTGCTGAAAATCCCTCGGCTGGCTACGGAACGCGCGCTCATCTCTGCTGGGCGGCGGGAGCGTAGTCTGGTCAAATCTCTGGAAGCATTGATTCTCGGCTGGGCATTGAAGCTGGCCCCACTGATCCGGATGGATGAGTACAAGTACCGGCGGCTGGAGAACAAGCTCACAGCGGCGGGGCTGGATATGACCCCGCAGGTCTACACGGCCTACTCGCTTCTGAAGCCCTGCCTGATTCTGCTTGGTATCATCCCGTGCCTGCTGATTCTGCCCATCCTGAGCCCTCTTATCGTGGTGCTGGCTGTTCTGACCTGGTTCAAGGAGAGCCGTCGGGCGGATGAGCTGGTCAAGGCCAGAATGGAGCTGATCGAGGGCGAGCTGCCCCGGTTCGTCGCCACCATCCATCAGGAGCTGGCAGCCAGCCGGGATGTGCTGCGGATTCTGGAAAACTACAAGAAACACGCCGGACCGGACTTTGGTCGGGAGCTGGATGTGCTGACAGCGGATATGCGGTCCTCCTCCTATGAGGCAGCACTCATCCGATTTGAGGCCAGAATGGGCTCTGCCATCATTTCGGACATCGTCCGCGGTCTCATCGGCATCCTCCGGGGAGACGATGGCAGGATGTATTTTCAGATGCTCTCCCATGATCTGAAAGCTCAGGAGCTGCAGCGGCTCAAAGCAAAAGCCGCAAAGATCCCGCCCAAGATCCGGGTGTTCAGCTTTATCATGCTCGTGTGCTTCATGATGACCTACATCGTCATCATCGTGTACCAGATCGTCAACTCCCTGGGGAGCCTGTTCTAAAGGAGGTCGCCATGAGAAAATTATTGAAACGGCGCTCCGGCGAAGGCTATATCGATGTGTGCGTCCTGGTGGTGTGTGCCATGCTGGTGCTGGCACTGGTCGTCCGTGTGCTGCCGGTCTATATCACCAAGCAGCAGCTGGACACCTATGCTGTGGAGCTGGTGCGTGAGGCAGAAATTGCCGGCCGGGTCGGCACGGAAACCACTCGCCGTGCGGCGGCTCTTACCGATAGCACCGGGCTTGACCCCGACATCCGGTGGTCCACCACCGGACGAATCCCACTCAACGATGAGGTCACTGTGACCCTGACGCTGGAAACGGATATCGGCCTCTTCGGGGGGCTGGGCTCATTCCCCATTACACTGACTGCGGAAGCCACAGGCAAGTCGGAGGTGTACTGGAAGTGAACAGCGTGCCGCTGTCCCCAGTTCGCGCACCAGGAACCAAAACGAACGGGCCTGTATGCCCGCGATGAAAGTTGGTGAAACCATTGAAATGCAAGCATATCTTTCGCCGTCGCTCCGGCGAGGGCGCCCCCATGATCCTGGCCATTGTGCTGGTCTTGCTGATGCTGTTCTGTGCTGTGGCTGAATTCTGCCGGATATGGATCATCGCCCAGGGCGTGAAGGAAGCCGCACAGCAGGCAGTGATCTCCACCGTCAATGACAACTATGACGATGTGTACCACGCTGTGCGGGAGGGTTATGCCGCTGGATGGTATCCGGATGGCACAGGTCGCTGGGATGAGAGTATTGACACCGGCGATGTATATGGTCAGCTTTCCGAAACCCTGGGTTTGGAAAATGCAGCACAGGGTTACCAGAAGCTTTCAGGTGGAGAGGTGGAGTACACGATCTCCGGTTTGTCTGTGGAATTGGAGAACAACGGCCTTAGCTCTGGTCAGAGCGAGGGTTACACCGCTGTGGTGGAGATTCACTTGGAGGTTCCGGTACGCTTTCTCGGAAACCTTCTGCCCTCTGCCAACATGACTTTGCACACGGAGGCAAATTATATACCGCTCTTCTAAAAAGGTTTCTCCTTTGCAATAGACTTCCGCAAAAAGATGTGGTATTGTCCACTTAAGTAAGAAAACGATTCAAGGAGGAATGTGCTATGACAGAAAAGACGAAGAAAATTATCCTCATCTCCATCGGCTGCCTGCTCTGTGTGGCCGTTGCGGTTGGAATCGCCACCCGGTTCAGCGGAAACGCCGAAGTTCCTTCCGGCGTGGTATCCGATGAGCCGGCACAAAACGGCGACCCGGATGTGAATATCAACAGCGACGGCCAGACCGATATGAACATCCAAGTGGAGACACCGGATGAATCCAAAACAGATCCCGCCCAAGGTGCTGACTCCAGCGGCCTGGAGCAGACGATCCAGGCCGACCCGGTCAAACCGGAGCAGCCTGAAAAGCCGGAGGCTCCCACTGGGACCACGACACTGCCGAAGGATCACGATGCAGAAGATGTGCCGGAGGAGGAACGCAAAACCGAAGATGAGGAACCGCCCACCTATGAGGAGACACCCACAGCTCCTCCCACCGAAACGGAGCCTGCTGCCGGAAGCACCAACAGCTCCGGTCAGGTCTATGTACCCGGCTTCGGCTATGTGGAGAACAGCGGTGCCAACGAGGGTGGTACTCTGGACGATATGTATGAAAACGGAAATAAGATTGGGATCATGGGTGGAGAATAACATCTCCACTCGCCCACGGCGCAGTCGGAAACGGCTGCGCTATTTTTTTGCAGAAAGGAGTCCTGCATGAGAAAAATTCTTGCACTCTTTTTGTCTCTTGCCCTTCTGGTGGGAACGACCATGCCTGCATTTGCCGCCACCGGCGAGGGAAATATCGACGGCGGTGGCGGCAATATGGGCAATGGTAATTCTTCAAGCTATTGGAATCCCGGCATGGATGGCGTGAGAGTTACTGTGATAAACGCAGAAAGCCATGCCATTGTGACAACGCCTGTCGATCTTACCAACAAATCCCCCTCGACTGGCATCATCCATTTTGGGAAGGTCTGTAAACTGACCTATAACAGTGGGAGATCGCTTTCGCCGGTTGTGGGTGGTTATTCGTATCGAAATCCCTCTCAAAGTTTGCCCCGCATCATTTCCTCCGGCAGCTATCCGGCCAGCATTGATGCTATCCGCAGCTACTTCACAGATGAGCAGGTCATTCGTTCTTTAGCGGGTTATGTCGGCATGAACTTCGACACTCTGAACAATGGCGACTACAAAATCGTCATTGAGCCGATTGCATACCTGAATTACGACGGACAGCAGTTTGCAATGACTGCCACCGAAGCCGCTCTCTATGACCAAGTGGTTAGTGGTGATCTCCGATACTGGATGGGCTCATTGACCCACCAGAACCTGCCGCTGGCCATCTTTCTGGAGGAAGCCGACCTTGGGTATCCCGCCTGGTCGGGCAGTACCACCAGCAAGGCAAGCAACGAGCAGATCATCTCCTCGCTGGGGATCGGCATCGTTCGATTCAACGATGAGGTGGAGGAGCCGGAGGTTGACGAGTTTGACTACGAATACCGGGTGGACACCGATGTGATCACTTCCGTGGAGGTATCCGGTGGGCAGTCTGACCCGGACAACCCAGTCACCGTACAGTTTATCATCGAAGGCAATACCTATACAGTCAGCAATGTCTATTATCCCGAAGGAGACAGTCAGCTGGTCTGGGTGAAGTGGCATACACCGGATGAGCCTTGCGTCTGCACCATCCGGGTCAGAGTCCAGGGCGGCGGTACAGCCCAAAGCACCATCACCGCCAATATTGTGGATCTGGATGGCAACGATCCGCCCAATCCTGTGGCTGATGACCGAAACGATGACTTTACTCTTGTGATCATTCCAGAGAAAGAAGAAGTGACCTCTGCCTCCTGGGGCATCTGGTCTCCCTGGTGGCAGGAAAATTGGGTTTGGGTCGAAAACTGGGAGAAATGCTGGCATACAGATCGGTGGACAGACAGCGAGGGTAAGTCCCACACAGACCGCTGGTACCACTGGGTGGACAATGGCTGGTGGGAGGATCAGGGCTGGTGGGAGTTTGATTATAATGGCTACTCCGCCAGCCTGTCTGCTTCCATGACTATTACACCGGATGGTATGTCACCGACAGCGAGCGCTTCGATGGCGAAAAGCGGTTACGGCATTCAGCAAGCCGTGACCGCCAATGTCAGCACTACCCAGAGTTCTGCTGTGACTGCGGCGCAAAATGCCGTGACCTATTTCCCGGAGTTCAACTACGGAGGCTTCTGGCGGCTCCTGAATCGAAGCGTCAGCGGCAAGCGCTCCAGCTTTGCGTTCAAAAATAATCCCTACAGCACTTATAACAGGCCGACCCACTTCACACCCATCTGGTATCCCGACGGAAGCTATACGCCGTACACCTGGCTCCTGGACTGCTGGACACCGGCAGGGATGCTGTCCATGAATCTCACGGATTCCATTCAGATTTCGGGCGACCTCTGGGAAGACTGGCATATCGCCCCCACAAATTAACAAACACACAATGGAGGTTCCATCTATGCGTAAATTCAACTGCAAACGCCTGGTCGTTATGATGATTGTGGTACTGGCTATGGTCTGCCTGACGGCGACCACGGCCTTTGCCGCGGGGACCGGAGATGTGGCCGGCGCCGTGGAGAGTACCTGGACCACTGCATCCGCCCAAATCAAGACCGTGGTCAATAATGTGGTGTTTCCCGCCATCGACCTGATCCTCGCGGTGTTCTTCTTTGCCAAGCTGGGTACCGCTTATTTCGAGTATCGCAAATCCGGCCAGTTTGAGTGGGCGGCTCCGGCCATTTTGTTTGCTTGCCTGGTGTTTACTCTGACGGCTCCCATGTATCTCTGGGACATTGTGGGCATCTAAGGAGGGCATATGAACTTTTTCGAGCAAGAGCTTCACAAGATTGTTGCTCCGAAGTATCCGGATGCCACTTATGTAGGCCGGGCCTGCTATGTGCGCCTGGATGAGTTGAATCGGGCAAAGATCCAGTTCGTCACGGGGATCGTCGCAAATCAATACCATGCCCTTCGCGTTTCCATTCTGAATCGGAACGAAGGCCAGGTGGATGTGCTGCTTCTGAATCTTTCCGACATCCTCGGCAAAAAGCAAACCAGCAACCCCAACTTCAAAAGCGGGATCAATCCCTACATCTGGGATGACTACGGGAAAGCAGATTGGTATGTCTACCATCCCAACAACCGGGACTATCAGCAGCTCACGGAGGCGGTGTCGGACTATCTGGAGGTGTTTCAGGAACAGACCCAGACTGCAGCCCCCCAGTGGCAGCAGTCGATGTAAGTAAGTGACCCTGGGGCCGTACCAACTGTACGGCCCCAGGCCTTTTATCCCAAGCAGTTGGTGCGGCCTCGCCCCGAAAAGAGGTGAGCGAACCATTGTTTATTTGGGATTTTGTTGCCGATACCGTTCTTGGTCAAATCGTTGATTGGATCTACGGGCAGGTCATGGGATTCCTCGGAAACTTCTTTGCCGAGATGGGCAACATGGGCGTCGAGCTGTTCGAGATGAGCTGGGTACAGAGCGTTGTGTTGTTTTTCTCCTATCTGGCCTGGGCGCTCTATGGTACCGGCCTGGTGGTAGCCTGCTTTGAATGCGGCATTGAATACTCCTCCGGCAGAGGAAATGTCAAAGAGATCGCCCTCAATGCTATCAAGGGCTTTATGGCGGTAAGCCTGTTTACCGTGGTACCGGTTCGGCTCTATGAGCTTTCCGTCACGCTGCAGGCCAGCCTCACCGCAGGAATTACCGGATATGGGACCTCCATTGGCGAGGCAGCAACCGAGATTGTCAACACACTCAGTGATATTGATTCCCTGACAGGCATGACATCCGGCAGCTACTTTGGCTTTGCATCCATTACCAGTCCAATTATGCTGCTGTTCTGTATTATTCTGATGGCCTATGCGGTGATCAAGGTATTCTTTGCAAACCTGAAGCGTGGCGGTATTCTTCTGATTCAAATCGCAGTGGGCAGCCTCTATATGTTCAGCGTGCCCCGAGGCTATACCGACGGCTTCATCCAGTGGTGCAAGCAGATCATTGGCCTGTGCCTGACCGCTTTCCTGCAATCCACCATATTGATAGCTGGATTGATGGTGTTTAAAGATAACGCCCTCCTGGGCCTTGGATTGATGCTGTCTGCCGGTGAGATCCCCCGTATTGCCGGAGCTTTTGGCCTGGATACCACCACAAGGGCCAATATCATGTCTGCGGTCTACACCGCCCAAGCCGCAGTCAGTACCACAAGAACCGTTGTTCAGGCGGTCGCCAAATGAAAAGCCTGACCATGGGCAGCCTGTTTGACGGGATCGGGGGATTCCCGCTGGCCGCCATTCATAACGGTATCATCCCTGTGTGGGCCAGTGAAATTGAATCGTTTCCCATGGAAGTGACTCGGCTTCGATTCCCCGACATGGTCCATGTAGGTGATATTACAAAACTCGACGGTGCAGAGCTGCCACCAGTCGATATCATCTGTGGCGGCTCTCCCTGTCAGGACTTGTCTGTGGCCGGAAACCGTGCCGGCCTCTCCGGTGCGCGCTCCGGCTTGTTCATGGAGCAGGTCAGACTTGTAAAGGAGATGAGAAATGCAGAACGATTACGAAACAGGGCAGCTCTCGATATACGACCTCGATTCATGGTGTGGGAAAATGTACCCGGAGCCTTCTCCAGCGGGACTCCCAAAGGAGAGGACTTCCGGATCGTTCTCGAGGAGATTGTCCGAATTAAAGTCGGTGGTGTTTCAGTCCCTCGACCTGACACCGGGCGCTGGGAATCTGCTGGGAGAATCGTATTGGGAACTGATTTCTCCCTGGCGTGGCGATGCATTGACGCTCAATACTGGGGTGTCCCCCAGAGAAGAAAAAGAATCTTCCTTGTCGCAGATTTTGCAGGACGATCCGCCGGACAAATACTATTTGACCAGGAAAGCCTGCCTGGGTATCCTTCGCCGAGCTTTTGAACGCGGGAAAGAACTTCCCAAGAAACTCAAACGGGCGCTTGAGATTCAATCAGGGGTCACACCACCAGACGGCGATGCTACCAAGCTGGAAGCGTACCATATAAACCAACGGGATGAAGGTATCAACCTGCATGGAGTGTCTGGCGCCCTAATGGCCACCAACAATATGCAGATGCAAACCTTTGTCACACAGCCAGACAAGGATGATGTGGAAGGCTTTGATGGGTACAACGGTGATTTGACTGGCGCTGTTGCGGCAACGCTTGGCGTAAACTGCGGGATGTCCACAGGCCGAAACGGTCTGCTCCAGCCGATTGCATTTGCGGCAAATCAGAGGGATGAAGTTCGGGACCTGCACGATGTGGCCGGAGCCTTGGGGGCCCAACCGGGAATGAAACAGCAGACCTTCATTGCGGAGGGAGTGGTGGCGAAGGGCAACGGCGATTGTTTCCTGACGCCGGAGCGCCATACATCCCTGAGTGCAGGGGGCGGTCAGGCCGGACAAGGCTACCCTTGTGTCCTGACCGTCGGCTTCTCTGCCGGGGCCGGAGCATCCGCCGGAGGTATCGGCTATGGCGAAGAACTTGCCCCCACGCTGAAGGGCAGCGCTGGTGGGAACTGTATGCCGTCGGTTTTGTGTCTCAACGACCAGGGCGGCAGCGTCATGGAATGCAGTGAAAATGTGACAGGGACTCTCCGAGCCCAGGAACACGGACACCAGCCGCTGGTCTATGAGAACCACGGCATCGACTCCCGCTACACCGGTCCGCATCGGGTCGCTCCCACCATGTCCGCACGGTACGGTACCGGCGGCAACAATGTGCCGTTGGTAGAGCAGGAACCGGTATTCTGCATCACCGGCAACGCCATCGACAGGCAACCCAAAAACGGTGGGAACGGCATCGGCTATCAGCAGGACATCGCCTATACCTTGACCGCAACCGACCACCATGCGGTATTCAGCAGGCAGCGGGTGGATGTGTTCAAGGACGGCGAGGTGGTCAGCACCCAGAGTGCCCGTCAGCATAAGGATGCCACAGATCTTGTGCTGCAAGGGACAGGCCGGCCAAAGCTGATTCGCAGGCTGACCCCACTGGAGTGTGAGCGCCTTCAGGGCTTCCCGGACAATTGGACAGCCATCCCCGGCGCCTCGGACTCAGCCCGCTACAAAGCACTGGGCAATTCCGTTGCCATTCCGTGCGTGGACTATGTTCTCCATGGCATTTCGCTGGTGCTTCTGGCAAGCTGAATGTGCCTTGTTGCTTCTGCTTCGTTTACGCTTGCTTCTTTGTTGGGTTGTGTGAATAGCTATTTGTCCTTGGGTGCAGTATGCTTTGCCTGCAAAATACAGAAAGGAGAACGCTCCATGAATGCGAAAAAGAATCTCTGTGCAATGATTCCCGCAGACCTCCACGCCAAGGTCATTGCGGAGAAAGAGCAGCTGGCGCTGAGCACCTTGGGAGAATATGTGGAACTGGTACTCAAAGAACACTTCGAAGGAGGAAAAACGATCATGGCAGCAACCAAAACCTTGGCATTCCAAATCTCTGAGGAACTGGATCAGCGGCTGAAGAACTTCATCGCCGCCGAAAAGAAGCGCGGCCGGAAGATCAGCCAGAAGGAGTTCGTCATCGGACTCATCGAACAGGCGCTGGCCGAATATGAGGCGCAGAACCAGACCGAGGAAACGACCAACGAATGAGATACCGCATGGACGCCGGGGAATGAACCCCGGCGGCTTTTTTCTTGGAGGTGAACTATCCTGTACATCTATCCCGATAACCTGACCGCCAAAGCAATGCTGTGGCTTTGGGAACTCAAGGATGTGGGCGTCATCGGCGTAGGGCTTTTGCTCTCCGTCCTGGCGCTGACCCAGACCGGAATTTTTATTCCGCTGGTGCTGACGGCGGTCTACGCCTTCCTCAGCATCCGGTTTGACGGCACCAGCATTCTGGACTTTATCCGGTATGCGGTGGCCTTCCTGATCACCAGACAGCAATTTTATGAATGGAGAATGTGATATGAGCTATGACGAAACCATGTTCGGTACGGCGCCTCCTTTCTCTTTTGAGGAAACCGAAGGATACGAAGAAAAAGATCTGTCTGCTTCGCTGACCCTTCGGTGGAGCCGGAAACGCAGACGCTGGGAGTGTGACAATGCGTATTTCTGGCACGAGTCCCAAAACAAGTGGTGCTGCCGCAGTGAGGACGGCAGATATTATCACGGCTTCCGCAGTCTGCGGGCCCTTCTGAAAAGCTATGTGGGCGGACGCCTGTGTGAAAGCTCCCGCTGCGATGGTGCGAGAAATGTCCGGGCAAAATACTGGTTCCGCCAGCACCCCAAGACGGTGACCTGCCGCGTCACCATCCGCTGCACCGGCCTGTTTCCGGCGCTCTTTTCCAAAGGAGGGATCACAGTATGAGCAGAAAGAAAAAAGATAAGTCGGCCCAGTCTACCCGGCAGCTCATGGGGATCGACAGCGTCAAAGACTACTGCATCGCCACCCGCATGGGCGACCTGGTATTCTTCATCATCAAGCCCACCAACATCAGCGTCCTGCCGGACTCCAGCATCAGCGCCAGAATCTACGCTCTGCTGAATGTGGTCAAGGGACAGGCCGAGATCGAGATGCTGGCGCTCAACTCCAAGGAGTCCTTTGAACGGAACAAGACCTTCTATCAGGAACGGCAGACCTGCGAGGAGCTCCCTGCCATACGCAGGCTTCTGGAGCAGGACAGCACACACCTGGACCGCATTCAGGTGCTGATGGCCTCCAGCCGGGAGTTTTATATCATCATCCGGCTGCGGAAGGAAAAGGATACGGATGTGTTTCCGTACCTCAGCCGCATCGAGCAGAGCATCAATGACAACGGATTCACCACCCGCCGGGCCGCCGAGCAGGATCTCAAACGGATGCTGGGCGTCTACTTCGAGCAGAATGTGACCACCGAGCAGTACGAGGACTACGACGGTGACCGCTGGGTCATTGTGGGCGAATAAAGGGAGGAATTCCATGGCAAAGAAACGAGTAAACCCCGCACCTCAGGGCCGTGAGGAGGCGAACATCAAGTCCTTCCTGGACATGATCGCTCCCTCAGTGGTCAGCTTCATGCCGGACCACTTCATCTGCGGCAACACCTACCGCTGCGTCTGGGCCCTTCGGGAATACCCCACCAGCACGGACGAGCAGGCCATCCTCCGCCACCTGGGAGAAAAGGACGGCATCACCCTGCGGATCTACACCCGGCAGGTCACGCCCGCAGAGGAAAAGCGAATCATCCAGAACGCAGCCAACAAAAACCGCATGAACAGTTCCAACACCAATGACCTGCAGCAGACGGTCACCGCCGAGAGCAACCTGCAGGATGTGGCGACCCTGGTGGCCGCCATGCACCGCAACCGTGAGCCGCTGCTCCACTGTGCGGTCTATATCGAGCTGACCGCCTCGGACTACAACACCCTCAAGCTGCTCCAGACCGATGTGCTGACGGAGCTGGTACGGAGCAAGCTGAATGTCGACAAGCTCCTGCTCCGCCAGCAGCAGGGCTTCCGCTGTGTCAATCCCAGCGGTCACAATGCCTTCGGCGTCCAGTTTGAACGGGTGCTGCCCGCCTCCAGCGTGGCAAATCTCTATCCCTTCAACTACTCCGGCAAACTGGACCCCAAGGGCTTCTACATTGGCAAAGACAAATACGGCAGCAACATTCTGGTGGACTTCGACCAGCGGGACGAGGATAAGACCTCCGCCAACATCCTGATCCTGGGCAACTCCGGTCAGGGCAAATCCTACCTCATGAAGCTGCTTATCCTGAACCTGTTGGAGTCCGGCAAGTCCATCATTTCCCTGGACGCCGAACACGAACAGCAGGAGATGTGCGAGGCGGTGGGCGGCTGCTTCGCCGACCTCATGGCCGGACAGTACATCATCAATGTGCTGGAACCCAAGTGCTGGGATGACGGCGGCGATCCCAATGCCACCGACGCGCCGGAGGCCTTTCGCAAAAGCACCCTGCTGGCCCAGCACATCTCCTTCCTGAAGGACTTCTTCCGGGCCTATAAGGATTTCAGCGACGCGCATATCGATACCATTGAGATCATGCTGTCCAAGCTGTATCAGAAGTTTGGCATCACCGAGCGCACCAACTTCAGCCGGATGCGTCCGGAGGACTATCCCATTCTCTCCGACCTTTACGACCTCATCGAGCAGGAATTCAAAAACTACGATGTCGGTCAGCACCAGCTCTATACCGAAAAACTCCTGCAGGAGGTGCTGCTTGGCCTGCACTCCATGTGCAAGGGAGCCGACGCCCAGTTCTTCAACGGACACACCAACATCACTTCCAGCCGCTTTCTGGTGTTCGGCGTGAAAGGGATGCTCAGTGCGGCGAAAAATGTTCGCAACGCCATGCTCTTCAATGTGCTATCCTTCATGTCCGACAAGCTTCTGACCGTAGGCAATACCGTGGCAGCTCTGGACGAGCTGTATATCTGGCTGTCCAACCCCACTGCCATCGAGTACATCCGCAACTGCCTGAAGCGTGTACGAAAGAAAGAATCCGCTATGCTTTTGGCCAGTCAGAATCTGGAGGACTTTGACCAGGAAGGCGTCCGTGAGATGACAAAGCCCCTGTTCAGCATCCCGCCCCACCAGTTCCTGTTCAACGCCGGTTCCATCGACAAGCGCTCCTACATGGATATGCTTCAGCTGGAGGAGTCCGAATACAACCTCATCAAGTTTCCCCAGCGGGGCGTCTGCCTGTATAAGTGCGGCAATGAACGATACCTGCTGGAGGTTCATGCTCCGGCCTACAAGGAGAAGCTCTTCGGATCGGCAGGTGGTCGCTGATGGCTGTACCTGCGGCAATTGCAAAAGCCGCCGCCATGCTCCTCACCAATGAAAAGACCCGAAAAGGTATGGGCTGGATTCTGGTGGCAGTCTTTTCGCCGGTCATTCTTTTGATTGCTCTGCTCTGCGCCATTGGCTCCGGCGGTTCGGAACACAACAACTATTCGGTGGAGGCGTGCTTCTACGGAGGAGAGTTCTCCACCGAAGTTCCTGCGGAGTTTCGGTATCACATCGAGGAGATGCGCTCGGCCTTTTCTCTTCTGGACTCGGCGGTGTCCTCTGCCAACGAGCAGATGGACAGCGGCAACGGCCTTGACCCCATCAGAGTCAAGGCCGTTTTTTATGCCCTCTGCTTTGGGGCAGATGCTCCGTCTGCGAGTGCAGCAGACAGCTTTGTAGAGTGCTTCTATACCACAGAAACTCGAACACGAACCGTGGAAGTGACTCTGGAGGACGGGACCACAAGTACAGAGGAAGAAGAATATACCGTCGCAGTACCGGTCTCGCTGTACCAGGCATACGCCAATCTGGAAGCACATCTTGGCAGAGCAATCACGGAGGATGACAAGAGCAACATCGACCACATCTACACAATGATCGCAGGGAGCGCTGGAGGCGGCAGTTACAGCGGCGAGTATCTCCGAGGCGATGGAGCCAGCATTGAGTTGGATATCTCCACCTTCACCGATCCCACCACCAAGAATGCTGCAGACCTTGTGACCTACGCCATCCATGCCTGGGAATCCGGCTGGGGCTATGTCTGGGGAACATACGGCAATGTCCTTACCGATTCGCTCTTCGCCTACAAGCTGGAGCAGTACCCGGATGGCGTTGGCGCCTACGCAGATTTCATCCGGGCCAATTGGCTGGGCGGTCGGACAACAGACTGCGTCGGCCTCATCAAAGGCTATGGCTGGCTGAATCCCGAAACCCTCACCATTGACTATGCCACCAACGGTATGCCCGACCTGGGCGCAAACCAGATGTACTACTCCGCATCGGTGTCCGGTCCCATTGATACCATGCCGGACACTCCCGGCCTGGCCGTCTGGCATGATGGACACATCGGCGTGTACATCGGTGACGGTTATGTGATCGAGGCCATGAATACCAAAAACGGTGTGGTGAAGACCCAGCTGGAAGGCAGAGGGTGGACGCACTGGCTGGAGATCGAATACATCAACTACGACTGAGAAAGGAAGTGCCAATGAAGCAAGTGAACCTGACCATCACCTTCGATGAGGAAAAGCTCTCGGCGCTCAAGCGCTACATGAGCAAGAAGGAACTCGACCTGGACCGTGAAATGACGGACGCACTGGTGAAGCTCTATGAGAAATATGTTCCCGCTCCGGTGCGTGAATACATCGACGAGAGCGATGTAGCTGCGTCTGCGCCCTCCAAATCCCGCCGCAGTCCGAAGCCCGTTACACCCAAACCTGCGGAAGAAATGGAGGTGGCACAGTGAGCCGCAAAGAGGTTGCCACGGAGTACATGACGGAACAGAATCACCATGACTGCCCGTCCACGGTTCGGAGTTTTCTCACTGACCATGCCGGAGAAACCTTCTCTATGATGACACCCTGCGGCTTTGTAGAGCTGGCAGCAGCACAAGCAGAAGCCCTTCTGGACGGGCAGAGTGCTGTCGCACATCCCGGCGTTGCGGGGATCACAATGGAGCTTTCCGCCGATGAACTGCTGGAACAGACCATTCATTCTGCCAATCTGAAAGATGGGGTGTGGTATCTCATGACACAGTTTCCTGAGATGGAATATAGCGGCCCGGAGATGGGGGTGATGCAGTGAACAGCAAAGACATCACCCTCTGGATTGACGAGCGTTGGTACGATGCGCTGAACAGGCATCTGAAAGACGAAACACTGGAAGAACATCTGGAGAAGACCATCGATGAGATGTGCCGCCAGCTTCCTGGGCAGGAGTATGAGCGTATCAGCGCAGAGATCCGGCAAGAGCAGCAGGACGATCAGAAAGCACGAGAAGCTGCCCGACGCTTTGCGGTGTTCCATGTCATGGAGGGCGGCAGCTCCACCTACTTCCTGACCGAAGAACATCTGGAGTTCCTTCAAGCTGCCCGACGCCTTCGCAGCTATATCCGCAAGGCAATCGGTGATGCTCCCGCACACTTCACTGAAATGTTTCCTCGTGGAGAGAAGCTGTCCCGTGAGCAGTTCGAAAAATATGTGTCGGAGCGGCTGGACAACACCGGCAGAGTGGTCGGTGCATTCGACATCGATCTGGACAACGGACACCTCGATGCGCTCAACATCATGGACGGCTGGAAGCGGTTCCGCATCCAGGATGTCAGCAGCGCTGTCTACTTCGCCATGAAGAAAAGCACCGCTTCGCCGGAAGAACGGTGGCGTATCTTCCTGGATCGTCTGCACGGAAAAGAAATCACATACGAAACGGAGCCGCAGTATCTCACCGGCAGTCGGACGCTCCGTGCAGAGGATATCTCCTTTGCGGAGGATATTATTCAGAACGACAACCTGCTGGAGTTCTACATGGAAGTATCGTTCAATGCGGATGAAGTGTTTGGTACCAATGTCTGCACCACCGAGAACGATGACTGGCTGAACATTTACGCCAACTACGATCTGGAGCGTGGCTGCGTCTGCGACACATTGGAAGTGTTCCTGCAGTGTAGCAATGGCGATGAGCTGGATTTCAAGTATCGGCTCAGCCCAGAGGAACAAGCTCTGTTCATTCCCAAGATGAACACCTACTGTCAGGAGCATTGGGGGCAGAGTTTGGAGGAGTGCTGTACGGATTATCTGGCAGAGCAGAGTCCGGCATCCCCGGAGATGCAGATGTAGCGCCGTGTTGCCCCCTGTGAGCCGCTGTGTGCGGCTTTCAGCGGCTGGCCGACCGTGTACCCCACCCTGGGGAAATATGCGGGATTTGGGCCGCTTTCCAAGGGAGGGGGAAGCTGACGAAAGCGAAGCAGGAGAAAAAGCCGGGGACAATGCCGCCCCCGGCTCTCCCACTTCTGCCCGCAGTGCGGGCAGTTTCAGGCTTTTTGCACCGGGGACAAATCCACCGATGAAATGCGCCGCTGGACCCTATGAAACCGGAAATGCCCGGTGTGACGGGGTTTTCAGCGGTGACACCAGGAAAAATGAGGAGTGAATGACCTGATGACAGAAAACAGCAAGATCAAGAAGGGCTTCTGGCTCTCCGAGGATCTGGACGAAAAAATCGACATCTATCTGCGCCTCGATAACTGCTCCAGCCGGAGCGAGTTTGTTGAGCAGGCGCTCCGGTTTTACATCGGCTACCTGAACACGAAGAACGCCGGCGCCTTTCTGCCCGAAGCACTTTCTGCCATGATGACCGGCACACTGGATTACTATACCGGGCGCATGGGCTCGCTCCTGTTCAAGCAGGGCGTGGATCTCAATGTGCTGGGACAGATCATCGCCTACGACACCGACATCGACGAAGGCGAATACCAGCGCCTGCGTGGAAAAGCCATCCGGGATATGAAGCGCACCAATGGACGCATCTCGTTCAAGGACGCACTGGACTTCCAGAAGTCGGTGTAACCCATGGCAAAGCTCGTACAAAAGAGCGGCTACATCCAATCGGACAAGGCCGGCGGGTACATGAAGTACATTGCTACCCGTGAGGGCGTGGAGAAGCTGTCCGGCAACGGTCCGGTTACCAAAGGCCAGCGGGAACTGATTCAAAAGCTGCTCCATGACTTTCCCGATGCTGCGGAGCTGTTCGAGTACGAGGACTACTGCAAGACCCCCACGCTTGGAACCGCCTTCGCATTCATCACCATGGCGCTGGATGCAAACCTTCATGAGATGAATTCAGAGAGCGGGTATCTGTCCTACATTGCCACCCGTCCTCGTGTGGAGCGTCACGGCGCACATGGCCTGTTCAGCTCCGCTCCGGCAGTTGACCTGGATGCAGCCATGGCCGAGCTGGAGGCCCACGAAGGAAATGTGTGGACCATCATCTACTCTCTGCGCCGTGAAGATGCCGCCCGCCTGGAATACGACAATGCAGAATCGTGGCGCACACTGCTCATGATGCACACACAGGATCTGGCCAAGGCCATGAGGATACCGGTGGATCACTTCCGCTGGTATGCAGCCTTCCACAACGAGGGACATCACCCCCACATCCACATGATGATCTGGTCGGACAATCCCAAGGAAGGATTCCTGACCAGGGATGGCATTGCGGCTATGCGCTCCAAGCTGACCAACACCATCTTCCGTAATGAGATGAATCGGATCTACGAGCGGAAGGATGTGGCGTACAAAGAGCTGATCGAAACGGCCCAGGACACCATGCGGGAGCTGATCCGCAGAATGAATCACCAGATCTGCGACAATCCGGTCATCGAGGAGCAGATGCGCCAGCTGGTACAGGCGCTGGAAACCACCACCGGAAAAAAGCAATACGGTTATCTGAAGAAACCGCTGAAAGCTCTGGTGGACACCATCGTGGATGAACTGTCCCGACAGCCGGAAGTGACGCAGTGCTACGAAATCTGGAATCAGATCCGTGACGAGCTGAACGAGTGCTACGGCAGCCGCACACCACGGGAGCATCTCCCGCTCTCTCAGCAGAAAGAGTTTCGCAGAATCAAGAACGATATCATCCGGGAGGCCGAGAACATCCGTCTCGGCCTCCCAACTTTTGAAGATGAAGCACTACAGGACGAGCCTGAGCCGGAGGAAGCACAGGAGGAACATCAATCCTACAGCGTATTCGAACAGGCACAGCGCTACCGTGCCGCCAAATCCGTTCTGCAGGATGTCTATGCGCTGGATGAGGAACACGCAGAAGCGGTTCGGGAGTTGGAGCAGCTCTGGGCAGAGGGATATACGGTGGCAGCCCACCAGCTGGGTAAGTTCTACCGGGACGACCTCTCCACTATGCGGGACCACGAAAAAGCTGAGCGGTGGTTTCGATTGTCCGCAGAGGCCGGAAATGACTTCTCGGAATACGCCCTTGGGAAACTGCTCCTTTCTCAGAAGCGCACAGCGGAGGCAATGCGATGGCTGGATAAGGCTGCCGGACATGGGAATCAGTTTGCCCAATACCGCTTGGGAAAACTCTATCTCACCGGTGAGCCTGTGACAAAGAATGCGGCAAAGGCTCTGGAGTACCTGACCGCCGCCGCCAGACAAGGAAACCAGTTCGCACAGTATACACTGGGCAAACTGTACCTCCTGGGCCGGGATGTGGAGCAGGATCGGGAGCAGGCCAGAGAGTGGCTCACCCGCTCCGCTGCCCAAGGCAACCAGTACGCCCAATTCTTCCTCGACCGCTTCGACCAGTTCCGTGATCCGTCCGTGATGCTGGCGGCAACCAAACTGCTCCATCACATGGGCAGGATCTTCCGGGATAATTCTGCACCGCCCCATAACCCGGCCGGAATCCGCATTGACTCCAAACGGCGCAGGCGCCTGATGGAGAAGCGCATGGCCATAGGCCACAAGGCAGACGATCACGAGGAGCAGCAGTCGTATCAGCAGACCATGTAACAGGAGGAAACCATGTCGACCTATATTCACTTTACAGAAGAACAAAAGCAGCGTGCCGCCGCTGTAGACTTGGAGGAGTTTCTCCGGTTCCGTGGCGAGAAGCTGATTCCGTCCGGCAGAGAGAAACGACTGGCCAAAGACCACAGCGTTACCGTCCGCGGCAATGAATGGTATGACCATGCCGAGGAGAAAGGTGGTCACGCTGTCAGCTTTGTGCAGCGCTTCTACAACCTCAGCTACCCTGAAGCGATGACCATGCTTCTGGGCGGAGAAGTGGGAACCATCTATCCCTCTGCCACAGAGCGGGTGGAGGAACCGCCAAAGCCCTTTGTCCTGCCTCCGATCCATTCCGATATGCGTAGGGTCTATGCCTATCTGGTCAAGCATCGGAACATTGACCGAAGTGTGGTTGCCCACTTCGCCAGGGAAAAGCTCCTGTACGAAGATGCGAAATACCACAATGCAGTATTCGTAGGCACAGACGAAGAAAGTATCCCACGCCACGCCCACAAGCGGAGTACTAACAGCTACGGCAAAGCCTTCCGGCTCAATGTGGAGGGCTGCGATCCCCGCTACAGCTTTCACCATATGGGCACAGACGAAAGTCTCTTTGTATTCGAGGCGCCCATCGATATGCTCTCCTACATCACACTCCATCCGCAGGACTGGCAGCGCCACAGCTATGTAGCCTGCTGCGGTACCTCCATCCAGCCGGTGGTAAAGATGCTGGAGCGGAAGCCGCAGATCCACACTGTCCTGCTTTGCCTGGACAATGACGAGGCAGGCCACCTGGCCACCCAGCGCATGAAGGCCCAGCTGGAAGCGAACTACACGGTAAAACGGCTCGTTCCGGAGAACAAGGATTGGAACGATGACCTGACTACAGTTAGAGAACAGAAATGTGAGGTGAACATACCATGCCAGAGTTTTGGATAACTCTGTTTGAACAGCTCAAGGAGTCGAAGGTGGCTCTTTTGATTCTGGCCGGCGCCGGAATGTTTCTTGTCATTGGAGGACTTGCGGCGCTGTCCCACTGCTACACCCTGAGCGGCATCAAGTCCAGGACAGTGGGCGACGGACAGCACGGTACCGCAAGGTGGGCCACCGCAAAGGAGATCCAGCGGATCTATGCCCATGTCCCGTTCCGAGTCAGGGAGTGGCGCAGCGGCCACAACCGCCCCGCAAAGCAGGGGCTGGTGCTGGGGTGCAAGGGCAAAAAGGGTGAACTCACAGCTCTGGTAGACAGCGACGATATTCACTGTCTCATGATCGGTGCTTCCGGCATCGGCAAGACCGCATACTTTCTGTACCCCAATCTGGAATATGCCTGTGCCAGCGGCATGAGCTGGCTGGCTCTGGACAGCAAGGGCGACCTGGCTCGGAATTATGGAACCATTGCCAAGGAGTGCTATGGGTACAATGTCTCCGTCATCGACCTGCGAAATCCCACCCGCTCGGATGGCAACAATCTGCTGACACTGGTCAACCGATACATGGACATTGCCCGAAAGGAGCCGAGGAATCTGGCGGCTCGCGCAAAAGCAGAAAAATACGCTAAGATATTGTCCAAGACCATTGTCAACCCGGACGGCGATGACAGCAACCGTGGTCAGAACGCCTTCTTCTACGATGCCGCCGAAGGTCTGCTCACCTCTGTCATCCTGATGCTGGCCGAGTTCCTGCCGCCCGACGAAGACCATCCCCAGGAGCGCCGCCATATCGTTTCCGTGTTCAAGCTGGTACAGGATCTTCTGGAACCCAGCGGCATCAAGGGCAAAAGCCACTTCCAGCTTCTGATGGGCAAACTGCCACCAGACCACAAGGCACGATGGTTCGCCGGAGCTGCCCTCAATAGTGCGGAGCAGGCCATGGCCTCCGTCATGTCCACGGTACTGTCCCGGCTGAATGCCTTTCTGGATAGCGAGCTGGAGCAGATCCTATGCTTCGACAGTGCCATCGACGCCGAGAAGTTTGCTTCGGAGAAGTCCGCCATCTTCCTGATACTGCCGGAGGAGGACACGACCAAAAACTTCATGGCTGGCCTGATGATCCAGAACCTCAGCCGGGAGCTGTTCGCAGTGGCCGATGAGAACGGCGGCAAGCTGAAGAATCGGGTGGTGCTGTTCTGCGACGAGTTTGGAACCATGCCGCCCTTTGACATTCTGCCCCTGTTCTCCGCCGGCCGCTCCCGCCGCTTGACACTGGTACCCATCATTCAGTCGCTGGCGCAGCTGGAGAAAAACTACGGAAAAGAGGGCTGCGAAATCATTCAGGATAACTGCCAGGACACCATCTTCGGTGGCTTTGCTCCCAACAGTCAGACCGCAGAAGTCCTGTCCAAAGCTCTGGGTAGCCGCACCGTCCTCTCTGGCTCTGTGAGCCGCGGCAAGAACGACCCCAGCCAGAGCCTTCAGATGATGGAGCGAGCATTGCTGACCCCAGACGAGCTGAAATCCATTCCCAAGGGCAGCTTCATTGTCATGAAGACCGGTACCCATCCCATGCGGACCCGGCTCCAACTTTTCCTAAACTGGGGCATCACCTTTGGGGAGCCGTATACTGTGCCGGAGCGGGCCAACCGAGCGGTGGCCTATGCCAATCGTGTGGATCTGGAGCGTAATCTTCCAAAGTCAGATAAATCTGTGGAAGCAGAGGAGTATCGAGGTTACGCAGTAGCCGGACATGGAGGCATGGTACAAACACCAGCACAGGAGAAAAGCCACAAATACGGCAAAGGTATGAAAACCTTTGAGAAGGAGGAACTATGAGCTACTTTGGAACCATCTATGCTGACACTGAACTGCCCTCCAGAGCGAGGGCAGTTTATATGTACCTGCGGGATCGGTCAGACGCTGAAGGCAAGTGCTGGCCTGGCATCAAAACCATAGCATCAGATATGAAGCTGTCCCGCTCTACGGTCAAAAGGGCACTCCACGATCTGGAGCAACACGGTTACTTGAAAAAGACTTCCCGTCACGATAAGGTACAATAAGTTTCGCAAATTGAAAAGAGGATAAAAGAAGACATGGTTTGCAGAACTCTGGTAGAATGAAGTCGCGACACACCATTCTGAAAGGAGAGAGCAAACCATGTCCGAGAAGATTGTGCAACTAAACGAGGCCGTAATCAAGAACGAACTCAAGGAACTTGTGCGTGGGAGCGTAGAGGAAACTCTCAACGAGCTGCTGGAGACTGAGGCTCAAAAGCTGACCCAGGCGGCCCGGTACGAGCGTAATGAGCAGCGCCAGGGATACCGCAGCGGCCACTACAGCCGCAATCTTACCACCACTTCCGGGGATGTTACCCTCAAGGTACCCAAGCTCAAAGGGATCTCCTTCGAGACCGCCATCATTGAGCGGTATCGCCGCCGGGAGAGCAGCGTGGAGGAAGCCCTCATTGAGATGTACCTGGCAGGCGTGTCCGTCCGGCGCGTAGAGGATATTACCGAGGCTCTGTGGGGAAGCAAGGTGTCTCCGGCCACCATCAGCGAGCTGAATAAGAAAGCGTATGTCCACATTGAGGACTGGCGGAACCGCCCTCTGCAAGGTGGGCGCTATCCGTATGTCTATGTGGATGGGATCTACCTGCGCCGAAATTGGGGCGGAGAGTTTGAAAATGTGGCCATTCTGGTGGCGATTGCGGTAAATGAGGACGGATACCGTGAGGTTCTTGGTGCCGCCGAGGGCATGAAAGAGGACAAGGCCAGTTGGATCAGCTTCTTCCAGTGGCTCCGCAGCCGTGGCCTGGACGGAGTGAAACTCATTGTTGGCGACAAGTGTCTTGGTATGCTGGAGGCTGTGGGAGAAGTATTCCCCGAAGCCAAGTACCAGCGCTGCACCGTCCACTTTTACCGCAATGTGTTCTCTGTCACGCCTCGCTCCAAGGTGAAGCTGGTGGCAAAGATGCTCAAGGCAATCCACGCCCAGGAAAGCAAGAGGGCTGCCCGTGAGAAAGCCAAAGCCGTGGTGGAGCAACTGCGATCTATGAAGCTGAAAGAGGCTGCCAAGAAGGTGGAGGATGGCATTGAGGAAACGCTGACTTACTGCGATTTTCCCAGCGAACACTGGACTCGCATCCGTACCAATAACGTCATTGAACGGCTGAACCGGGAGATCCGCCGCCGCACTCGTGTAGTGGGCAGTTTCCCGGACGGCAACTCCGCCCTCATGCTGGTCTGTGCCCGGCTGCGCCATGTAGCCGGTACCCAGTGGGGTAACAAGAAATACATGAACATGAAGCACCTGGAGGCTGCCGTTGAGGATGCCTCCATTGCTGGCTGACTTCTCTCATGCCAGGGCCTGCAAACCATTTTGCGAAAAATACTTGACACTACCCCAAACTTGTGCTATGATAGGAGTGCAAGTCTGGCTCTCCTTTCTTTTAGGGGAGAGATTTCAATGACGGGGAGGATAAAGAATCATGTTTCCTGAAATGAGAAGAAAAGCCCAGCAGCTGCCGGACGAGCAGGCCCGGGAATTGCTGGAAAAGGGGAGCGCCGGGGTACTTTCTCTGATGGGTCCCGAGGGCTACCCTTACGGGGTGCCTCTCAGCTACCTTTACCGGGAGGGAAAGCTGTATTTCCATTCCGCTGTACAGGGGGCCAAGGTGGAGGCGCTGAAGCAGGGAGACAAGGCCAGTTTCTGTGTCATTGCAGCCGACCAGGTAGACCCAGAAAAGTTCACCACCCACTATGCCAGTGTCATTGCCTTTGGCCGGGTGCGGACGCTGGAGGACCCGGAGCAGATTCAGTTGGCCATGGAGGGACTGGGGAAAAAGTATTCCCCCGGATATGAAAAAGAAGCCAGGGAGGCGATTCGCCAGTCTGCGGGACATTTCCTGGTGCTGAAAATGGAAATTGAACATCTCACAGGGAAAAAAGCAAAATAAAACAGAGAAACCGTCCGGTCAAAAGACCGGGCGGTTTCGATTTATCCTGCGCTGTTTTTCTTGCCAGGAACAGAAGGGAAAGCTATAATAAAATGGAACGGTTCTTTTTTTAGAAAAATTTTGCAGGGGATGCAATAAAAAGGCTTTCCCCTGCATTATACAGATGACAGGAGCGAATGGTTTTATGATGACCCTATTGGTTGCAATGGCAGCTCAGGCCCGTGAGGAACTCCAACCGGAGATTCTGGAACGGCTGATGGCCGGTCTGGCCGCCGGGGACCGGGATTCCCTGGCAGCACTCTACCACCGCACCCGGGCGGCGGTATACGGACTGGCCCTCTCCTATCTGAAAAACGGCCACGATGCCCAGGATGTGACCCAGGACACCTTTGTCCGGGTCTGGGAAAAGGCGCCCCAGTATCAATCCAAGGGAAAGCCTCTTTCCTGGATTCTGGCCATTGCAAAGAACCTCTCCCTCATGAAGCTGCGGGAGCAGGGAAAACAGCAGGACCTGGAACCCCAGGAGTGGGAGAGCCTGGCCATAGACTCTCCGGACGTTACCTGGGAGGACCGTCAGATCCTCCAGGCAGCCCTCAACCGGCTGTCCCGGGAGGAGCAGCAGGTGGTCATGCTTCACGCTGTGGCGGGAATGCGGCACAGGGAAATTGCCTCCCTGTTGGATATGCCCCTTCCCACCGTGCTGTCCAAATACCATAGAGCCCTGAAAAAACTGAACACTTCGCTGAAAGGAGATGAGGAACGGTGAAGGAACAGGAACTGAACCGCAGGCTGGCTCAGGCTGTTGAGCATGCCGCTCCCAATGAACTGGAATCCGTCCTCTCCCGCTGTGAAGAACGGAAAGGAACCGTGATTTATATGACAGAGAAAAAACGTTTTGCAGTTTCCCGCCGGGTGGTTTCCTGGGCCGCAGCTGCCTGCCTGGTTCTGGCTCTGGGATTGGGCGTAGGATATTACCGCCTTACCAACACCGTGGCCTCGGTGATTTCCCTGGACGTCAACCCCAGCGTAGCGCTGTCGGTGAACAACAAACAGAAGGTCCTGGAGGCTACCGCCATCAACCAGGACGGAGTCCAGATCCTGGAGGGAATGGACTTGAAGGGGACTCATCTGAATGTGGCCATCAATGCTATTGTGGGCTCCCTTTTGAAGAACGGGTATGTGGATGAACTGGCCAATTCCATCCTGATCACGGTGGAGGACGACAACGCCACCCGAGGCGCCGCCCTGGAAGAATCCCTGGCAGGGGAAGTGGATGCTATCCTTACCTCCGCCTCGGTGAACGGCGCTATCCTCTCTCAGACTGTCACCACCGACCAGCAGGACCTGCAGGCCAAGGCGGACCAGTACGGCATTACCCTGGGCAAGGCTACCCTCATCCAGTCCATGGTGGACCAGAACAGCATGCTCTCCTTTGAGGAACTGGCCGGACTGTCGGTCAACGAGCTGAACCTTCTGGCCTCCAACCCCCAGTACCAGCCCGCCAACCTGACCTCCACCGGCACCGCCAGTGACGGAGCCTATATCGGGGTGGAAAAAGCCAAGCTGGCAGCATTCACCCATGCGGGCGTTTCCGCTGAGGACGTGACCATGGGCGAGGTGGACTTCGACTACGAGGATGGCCGGATGGTCTACGAGCTGGAATTCTACCTGAACGGGGTAGAATATGAGTATGACGTGGACGCTTCCAACGGTGTGATCGTTAAGTACAGCCAGGACGGAAAGCAGCAGACCCAGCAATCAGGACAGTCTGGGCAGCAGGGACAGTCCCAGACCACCGCTCAGTCCGGTACTGACATTGGCCAGGAAGCCGCCAAGCAGGCAGCCCTCAGCCATGCAGGGGTCACCGCTGACCAGGCAACCAACCTGGTGGTGGAAAAGGACTGGGACGACGGACGGCTGGAATACAAGGTGGATTTCTGGGTAGATACGGTGGAATACGAGTACGAAATCGACGGAACCACCGGCGCTGTCCTGAAAAATGAGAAGGAGACCCACCAGAACGCAGCCACTCAGACCATTGGGGTGGAACAGGCCAAGACCATCGCACTTCAGGCGGCAGGGTATTCTGCGGACCAGGTGCGGGAGCTGGAAGTCAGCTCTGAACTGGATGACCGGACCCCTCACTATGAGGTGAGCTTCAAGGCTGACGGAATGGAGTATGAGTATAAGATCCAGGCCCAGGACGGAACCATCCTCTCCCAGGAGAAAGATTGGGACTGATCTTTCCTGAAACAGAAAAAGGCCCGCCGTCCCAGAAGGGACGGCGGGCCTTTTTGCCTTGAAAAACCTTGACAGAATCAAAAAATTGAGCGAAATTAAAGGGAAGGAAAGCTGCCGCTCCTGCCGGAACCAAGGCCCTGGGAAGGAAAATCCCGACTAAGGGACCGGGGCGGTGATAGAATAAAGCCATTACAGGAAAGGAGAAACCAAGATGGAAAAGGAACGCTGCCCTATTATGGAATCCGACGCCCAGAACTGGGAGGCCGAATTTGATCCCGGTCTGGAAAGGGGGCTGGGAATCTATGGCCGGAAGGGGCTGGACTATTTGAAAAACTACCGGCCTGCCGTCTACAGGGAGATGCAGGAGGGGGCGTTTCTCCGCCGGCATCTGGAGGAGACAGACCGGCTGGCTTATCAGTGGCTGGATGAGATGCTTCCCACTCTGACAAAGTCAGCAGGGGCCACCCAGGAGCTGAAAGCCCGGGACCCCCTCCAGTGGGCAGGATTGATGAACAGCTGCAAGGCCCAGGTGGAGGAAATTATCTACGCCCGGCTGGTTTATGCCTGAGGGCGGGAATCCTTCCGGTCCTGACGACGGAGCCGGATAAAGTAGAGGATGCAGAGGGTCAGGTTGAGAACAGCGGAAGCAGGAACAGCCAGACTGATCAGGAACATGCCGGTCTGGGGCAGTCTGCTGAGGAAGTAGGACAGGGGAATCCGGACCAGGAAGGAAACGGTCAGGCCCTGAATCATAACAAAGGTGGTATGCTCCCGGCCGTTGAAATATCCCAGGAAGCAGAAGGTGATGGCGGACAGAAGATACTCAAAGGAACTGCCCTTCAGGTAGTCGGCGGCTGCAGTATTCGCTTTTAGCAAATCATTCATCTTGTCAAGATAGACAGACATCTAAACACCTCCTATCTTTGTCGTTGTTTGAGAGAATTAATTTCCTCTCTTATGCGCTGCGCTTCTTCCTCATAAGAAGATTTTTTTGAAAATCCAGAAATAACCATGATGCCCGCAATCGCTGTGCCAATAAGAAATATTGGGTGGATTACCATACCACAAAGAAGCATAACGATTGCTACAATCAACGGTGTTTTCGGAACAGATCCCCGTACATGACCTTCTGCGACCATCAAATCATATTCAAGATCAGCGATGCTTTTGGTTGAGGCAGCAGTCATTCTGCGGCTTGGCTGGCCTGTTGGAGCCTGTGTGGCCTCAACAGGGGGAGATGCCTGACGGTTCGCTCCGTTCTCAAGAGGAGAAACGGGAGCGGCATGAGATACGTAATTCCTCTGAGGAATATTGCTAACTGCAATGTTGGACGATTCAATAGTTCCGTCATCTCTGATGATGGTTCCACTGCTTGAAATGACTTCATCGCCGTTAATAATTGTTCCATCTTCGCCAATTCTAATTGCCATTGTATATTTCCCACCCCTATTTATTCGGATCATTCTACTAATTTTCCTGAAAGACCAGGGAGAAAATAGAATATCTCTTTCTTTTGCGTTATTGCTTGGGTTAGAGCATCCACATATTCTTCTCTTGTACAAGGAAAGTCATCATGGTGCGGGATATACCCAAACAGTTCAGTATATTTCTTGTTTAGCGGCTGGCATACTTTTCCAAATTCATACATATCCATTATGCTCCTCCTACGCTATCTCTGAGAGCTTCGGAAAGCTGCGGGAACCAGCGTTCAGCAAAGTTTGTAGAGATTCGATAGCTACCGGTTTCTATGGCAAATATATTTGCAAAAGAATCCTTTTCTCTCATACCAGCATCAGTGCCATCTTGCAGTTGTCGATCCCAATAATCGTTTTGATGTCTGTAATAGGCGACCCCTTCTTCAGTAAATCGCCTTATTACTATGGGATTGTTATGAGTCAGAGCTGAAATTATATCGGTAATATTTCTATCGAAAGCAGCACCAGTAGAAAACGCATCATCAAGCATATCATTCAGCATCATTTGCCCATAGAATGTATCCGTGTTATATCTTGCAGCGGCAGCCGAAAAGGCTTGACGAAACCTATCTCCCGTTGAAGGCCGCCCAAGAGCGTCATCAATGAAATGTCCGAGTTCATGCTGGAGTACATCTGCATACTCAGCATCTGTCATATCATTGTGCATTGCGATGTGATGATCTATGGGGGAATAGTGGCAAGACTCTTTCACTCTCATTCCATACTTGTTCAAAACATAGTGTCCAAAGCAATCTGTTTCGTACTCAGTATCTCTAATGCATTGGAGTTTGTCACAGTGCTGATTGATGGCCAAAACAATATAGTCTGGCGCCTTGGCATAGGCCGTATGAACGGCAGAAACACGGTCATGTGGCACTTTTGAGATAAACGCATCCGATAGGCAGGACATGAGTGGCACTTCGACAGCGCCATTTGTTGCCCTGTCCAAGCTGTTTGTTGCCGACGCATTTAGCGTTTTTTTTTAGCGTCACCTTGTTCGAGATCTGCATTGAATGAGATAGTAGTTCCTAAATATTGTTCCAGAATACTGATACAACTGGAAAGCGTTGCAATACCTCGGTCGGCGTTACCTGCTTCGGATGAAAAGAACGATGCAAATAAATGCTGAAACTCATTTTTCTGTTCATTGTAATTGTTGACCGTTCGACGGAGCTGCTCGAGTTCATCCATATCTTCCCTGCGTTGCTTCGAAGAATAGGTGCGATCTGTATAAACTCTGTGCAATGTCCCGTTACATCCATTTTCCCGACAATGCGTAGTATCGCTATTAATGAGAAGTCGGATTCTTCCAGAGCAGGTATCGCAAGCAAAGGTATCTGTTCGGCCTCTGTCTGTTCCTTTGCGTTGCCTTTCTTCAATTTGTCTCAACTTTAGTTTTACATTTTGAGAAATTTGTTCATCAATTTCCTGAAATGCTTGCGTGAGTTCATTTTGCAAAGGTGCAATACGCTCCCGAAATCGAACTAATGTTGGATTTAAGATTTTCTACTCGTGCTTCAGAAACAATACGATCTGCATCTTTATCACTCAAAGAAAACAGAATGCGATTTTGGAATTTGGGTATACACTCATAGATGATTTCTTTGATTGAAATAAAGTCCGGACAGCTCATTACAACATTGAAGCCACAGGTATATCCAGATTCAATCAATGTCATCAACTTTTTGTTATACGAGATGTTAGAGGTTGTGGTTTTAGCAGGAGCGAGATCTGCCAAAAAGCTATCCATAAGACCTCCCAAGTCGTTTTTGTGCGGCTTATTAACAAATCCAAATAATTCATCCCCACCGGCATCCCCAACGGTACCAAAATCCCGTCCCGGTTCGTTTTGTGTTACCAGGAAGTCATCAACGGATTTATTGTTGAGCATGAGGACGATTGGCTCAATCCATTGAAAATCGTTTATTACGATATGGATCGTAGCAAACTGAGCTTTACGCCCACCCATACCCAAGCGCTGCTGTTTTCTCTTTTCATAGATACCGTATAGCTCGTCAATCAAAGGAAGAACATCAAATACATCGTTTGCCCGTTTGATATCCGCGGCCCCGGTATTAACAACACGGGACACTTTATCAGCCAAGGGCTCACCCATCATAGAGAGACCATCAAATAAATACACAGACGGCTCTGTAACCAACGTCAGCTTGTGCGGCTCCGACTTGATAGCATTCTTCATGTACACAGCTACCAGTTGGTCGCTCATGCGTCTTTCGCTACCAACAATAAGCAATGTGCTTCGCTTCATACGGCTTACATTAAGTGTGACAGGCTGATCTATACGGATTGGCTCGCCCAAGTAAATTGGTACATTTGACAGAGCTTCGAGGTTATCAAAGGCACGGAATCCGGCACACTCAGAAAGGCGAGGAACAGTTTCACCAACGAATACTTTCGTAGGTGTAGCAATTTCTACTAAACCATACCGAGATTCAATAGCTTCTAACATTTGCTCTTGCGTATCGGTATTGCAGAATGCAACCTTAAAACCAATAGGCTTTTCTGTAACATAGTCTGCGTTATAGACCGCAGTTCCTTTCGTATCGCCCATTTTGCTGAATGCCGATTTGGCGTTACTATCTCCAAACAATAGGCTACATTCAGGTTCGGAGCATTTTAGGCCGATACGGACATAAATCTCGCTCAATGTAGAAGGTGATACTGTAAAGCCGTTGCGGAGTCTACCCATGGTCTGCGTAGCCAACACAAAGTGAATACCGCAAACTCGATACAGAGAAATAAGAATTCTTCCAATTAAAGAGTGGGTTCGACAAGGTTCATTTCACTTTTATCTCAGAACTATGATAGAGTAAGGCCAAACGCATCGCACATATATTTCGGCATAACAGTTGTCGAAGCGGCATTTCGTTTAATAAACACGATTTACTTTTTTCGCCATGCTGTGACTGATTATAAATATTAAACTATTTAACAAACGCAAGCATGTTGCGAACAGATAAAAAGGCGCCGATGCAGAAAATTGCGTCGGTGCCTTTTCTGTTTATAGAGCCTATGTTATACCGGCCGATGTCTTCTGACGGAAAGAGAGGTACTATATTTGATCACTGCGCACCGCACACAGGTGCGCTCATTTGCATTTGGATTTTCACACATTTGCACTTGATTCTACGATTGCTCAAAATATAAGTCATTTGCTTCCTGATAGATGCGGAGTTTTGTGCTTGGTCAAAGTATAATTATATGCATAGGGGCGGCAGGTGATACATATGAGCAAAGAAATTGAATTTAAAAATCGAGATAGGTTTGTCCAGTTGGGAATTGCTATCTCTGCATTAAGAAAGATGCGAGGACTTTCACAAGAGCAACTTGCCGAAAAAGCGAATGTCAGCCGTTCCCACATCAGTTCCATTGAAGCCCCTGGAATTGTTCGCCCGTTTTCCTTGGAAGTTTTCTTTAACATTGCGGATGCATTGGAAATAGGGCCTGCTGATTTGATTAGTGCTTCCGTTTTTCCAGATAAAATTATAAACAGCAGAAAGGGCTGACATCCGAGTTTAATTAAAAATAAGCTGCCAAGCAATTGGCAGGGTGAATGAACAGCGCAAGACTGCTATGTACCTACACAGTGGTTTTGTGCTGTCATTTTATTTGTAAGGAGAGATATACATGGGAGGACTTTTAAGAAACTTGTTCCGGAAGACCAATAAAATCAGTGACCCATCCCAGACAGAGGGGAAAAAGGAGCGTCCGCCCAATGACGATAATGGATATATGCGCTACTGTATCGAGTTAGAGCAAGCACTCAGAGACTTGGAAACATACCTGCTCACCTGTGATGATCCCAAAGAGATCGCCATGCAGGCTTTAAAGACTGCGTGTACATTTTACGGAGGTGACTGGGCGGGAACCATCGAGGTAGATCTGGACTTTGATGTGTGGGCTCCCGTCTGGTGGTATAATCCGGACATTCAAGACAGAACCAATCAGCTCATCTTGGAATTTGAATCATCCGACTCTATGTCTCGTTGGATTGATGTCATGCGGATTGGCAAAAATATCGTCATTCCGGATGTGAAAGCAATACAGGAAGATAATCCAGAGGAATACGCAGTTTATGAAGGGCTGTTCATTCGATCTCTGATTGCCGTTCCCTTCATACCAAGCCCTACGGGCTTTCTTGTAATTCGAAATCCCTCCCGCTATATTGATCGCTCCAGTATGCTCAGCGCGCTGGCCCATGTACTGCACCGCGCTATGGCTCAGCAAAAAGCAATTGAGAGTGCAAAATTAGCTCCTACGCCTGACTTGGTAACGAGCAGCAAAGATGTTGCTATCAACTTTTTCGGTGACATGGAGATCTGCACCAAAAAGGGAATCCTGAGTGAGCGGTTCTTCAATTCGCCAAAAAGCAGCCGTGTCATTACATACATTATCCTCAACCCCAAAACGGCACACCCACCATTGGAAATTTATCACGCTCTTTGGCCTGATGAGTGTGTTGAGCCGGAGGTAGCCGGTAGAAACATACGCGGCTATGTTTACCGTTTCCGGCAGGCATTTTCTCTCATATGTGACTACCCACTCATTGAATCTACGCCCAATGGATATCGGTTGAATCCAAATCTAAATATCATTACCGATGTACAGCAGTTTGACCGCCTGGTTGAGGCGGCCAGGCAGTCATCTTCTGAGATTCAAAAAATAAACCTCATGAAAAAGGCGGTGAAATTATATCGCGGTCCAATATTCCGCGGCGCACAAAATGAGCACTGGATCATCAGCCAGGTCAATCTATACCGCCTTCGCTATGTGTCCCTGGTCAACGACCTCCTGCACGCTCTGGCAGAAACACAGGACTATGCTTGTGTCCAGCATTATGCGCTAAACGCCATAGATCTCATGGCCGGAAATCTGAAGGCGCATTATTGGTTGGTTGTATCCACCTATCATCTCGGCTCCATCGCACTGGCCAAGAACGAGCTGCTTCGTGCCAAAGAGATTCTCACTTCTGAAGAATACACCATATTGGAGGATTATCTTAGAAAAAGCGAGGTGGTCTCCTGGGAGAAGCTGATCAAGTAGTGTTTTCACCGTATATAACACCATAAATGACTTGATTTTCGGAGCGGGAATGTTTATTTAACACGCTGCATAACGCAAGCATGTTCCAAGTGCCTGCATATAACGTCTTATGTGACGGCCCTCCAACGGGCCAATTGACCCCCGTAGTTTAGATTGATCGGGCAAAAGCTCGACATCTAAATTACGGGGGTCGTTACTTTGAAACAAAGTCTTTCTCCGATCGGGGTGCTTTTGCATTTGATTGCATAAGCACCCCCTCTTTTTTTACCTGTAAGTACATCTGCCGTTGCCGTGGACCTCCGCCCTGAAATTTGGCTCACACCCAAATTTCAAAAATCGGAGGAAATCACTATGCGCTTTGATAGAGACAACTATGGTTCACGAATCCGGAACTTACGGAAAAATCGTGGGCTTACACAAGAACAGCTGGCAGAGAAGATGAATGTCAGCACTCCCTACATAGCAAAAATCGAAAATGGAAAACAAACCGGCCCGGTTGAACTGGCTGTGGAATTTGCGGAATTCTTTGCAGTTTCTCTGGATTATCTTCTGATGGGCAAAGGAGATTTTGCGGAGGACCAGAAGCACAGACTGCGGATGGCGATCTCTCTTCTGACCGAATTGGAGGCATCCCTCTAAAAACTTTCCATTTTGGGTCGGTAAACTTTCCATTCTGTTTCTGTTGGAAGAATTGGCACGGAGTTACAATCTTCGTGAGATCAAAACATCTCATGGAACCTTGAAAAACACCGCCCCATCGGCGGTCATATCCGGTAACTTGAATACGTTAGCTGACAGAATGAGCGTCAGGCCGAGTGCGCGAAGACCACCTGTGCGGAGCATTTCGCATCAAAGGACGGCCATATAAGGTGCAGAGCGATACCCACTCAGGCCAGGACAGCCTTGGCAAGCTGTTTCGCCACAACCCTGTCAGCCTATAATGATACTTCTGCTTACGCAGCTCGGAGAGATCCTCGGAGGGGTGAGAGTCCCATGATGTGCGCCAGCACAGTTCAAGTTGCCGCCCTGCCTGGGGAAGTAGTGTCGAATACAGGCAAATAAAGCTATTGTCAAGGAACAGAAGGCCGCTCCAGACTCGGAGCCTATGCGTACTCTCCTGACCTTTGGGGGCGGCCTTCTGTCTCCTTTGATAGTAGAGATATGGGAATCGATTATAGTCTCTTATCTGCCTCCTCTCAAAACATCTGTAACATCCACGCTTCTTTCATTTCCCCCATGCTCCTCCGTTTCCAAGACTTCCTGATTGGTTACCATATTTCTGCTATCAAAAGCAGTATAGGAAAGCGAGGGATCATAATGGAAAATATTGATTTGTGCGGCGTCATCCAGCTACTCCGTTCTTTGGTAGCGCAGAAGAAAACAACGGAAAAAGAGGCCCGGAAGATATTGTCCCGAATTGCCGCGCAGACTGGCGCCAGCATTGTAATTTCCTTCTGAATTGTTGCTCTTTTCAATAGCTATTTCAGGGGTGTTGTGGTATTGTTTGTGTTGCCAAAGGAGGTGAACTGACATGGCAGAGAAGCGAATGACGGACGGCAGCATGGCGCTGCAGGAAAAGCAGTATCGAGTCATAACCATCGAGGCCACGGGAAAGCCTAAGAATGTAAAACTGCGGGTGGCTGCCTACGCCCGTGTCAGTTCGGCCTCGGATGACCAGCTCAACTCCTTCGCCGCACAGAACCAATACTACACCAGCCTGATTTCCAGCAAGGAAAATTGGAGCATGGTGGACATATATGCCGATGAAGGCATCACCGGCACATCAGCCGAGAAGCGCGAGGACTTCCAACGGCTCCTTGCAGACTGCCGCAGAGGCCTGATCGACCGAGTGTTGGTAAAGTCCATATCCCGCTTTGCCCGCAACACGAAGGAATGTCTGGAAGCGATTCGGGAGCTGAAGTCGCTGGGGGTTGGAGTGCGTTTCGAAAAAGAGAACATCGACACCGCAACCATGTCCGGCGAAATGATGACCGCACTGTTCGCATCCTTCGCTCAGGCCGAAAGCGAATCCATCTCCGGCAATATGCGCTGGAGTTACCAGAAAAGGATGCAAAGCGGGACATTCCTCCCATCCTCTGTTCCATACGGATACAGAATTTGCAATCGTCAGATTGTAATTGATGAGGAAGAAGCCAAAATCGTCCGCAGAATTTTCAAGGACTACCTTGCTGGTATCAACATGGCAGAGATTGCGGCATCACTAAATCGCATGGGAATACCAAAGCGGAAGGACAACGCCGAAATTATCTGGCATAAAACCTCCATACGATATATGCTCTCCAACGAGCGATATGTCGGTGATTCGCTATGGCAAAAAACATATATGACAGATGCGTTTCCTCCTGTAATGGTACGAAACCGTGGCGAAAAAGAAATGTATTATGCCGAGGCAACGCACCCAGCAATTATTACAAAAGAAGAATTTGACGCAGTTCAGATGCTTCTTGGGCAACGCGCAAAGCGAGAATCATGTCCAGAAAACAGATCCCCATTTGATCAAAAAGTATTCTGCGGTCAATGCGGAACATCCTTTCGAAAAAAAGTCAGCCATGGGAAAGTTTTCTGGAGCTGCAGGAAGCACAATGAGGACATCCTGAGCTGCCCTGTTACGCAAGTGCTTGATGCCGAAATTCGCAGGGCATTCCTTCGATCGCATTACAATCTCAAGATACACGGTGAGGCTATCCTCACCGAAATGCTCAACTCACTCCAGGCAATCCGCAACCGTCGGATGCTATGGAGCCTGGACGTCATTGAACTCAACAAACAAATATCGGAATTGACCAGTCAGAATCAAATGCTGGCCACGCTGAAACAGCAGGGCCTCATTGATCCTGACATTTTTATATCTCAGAACAATGAGCTGACCGAACAGCTCCGTACCGCAAAGCTAAAAAAGGAACGCCTGCTGGTCGCTGATGGCGACAGCACCATCGCCCAAACGCGGGAACTGATGGAAATACTGGATGCAGGGCCGGACTTCCTTGATGACTTCGATGCGGAGCTGTTCGGTGAACTCGTTGAGAAAATCATTGTAGACAGCAGCGAACAGCTCCGCTTCCGCCTGAAAAACGGATTAGAACTGGTCGAGATCATAGAGAGGACGGTGCGGTAATGGGCATCCGAAAGCAGCCCTTTGGATACCGGGTGGAAATGGGTGAGGTTGTTCTCCATGCCCAAGAAGCGAAGCTGGTGGAGTATATCTTCCAACAGTACCTTTCCGGTGCCTCCTTCAACACATTAGTGGCCCAACTGCGGGAGCAGTCAATTCCCTATGACGAGGGGAAGCTATGGAACAAAAACATGGTCGCCCGTATTTTGGAGGATCATCGCTACACCGGAGAAGGTGGTTATCCCGCTATTACCGACCAGGAGACATTGAGTAGAGTCCTCGAAAAGCGGAGTGCGAAACAAGCTCCTGCACAAAAAACAGAAGCGCAAAAGCTCCTGCGCCGGCTCAGCGGCCATACCGCCACAGAACAGATGGAACAGCAGGTGCTGAACCTGCTCAATGGTCTGATTATATCACCGGAACGCATCACGCTTCCAGAGCCGGAACATCTGCCCAAAACCCCAGTGCAAGCGTTGCAAAGGGAATTGGATACCGTGATGGACCAACAGCCAATCGATGAGGATGCCGCTCAGAAGCTCATCCTGGCCATCGCCGCAGCACAATACAGTGCCATAAATCCGAACCAATACGAGACCATCCGGCTCCGCAAGCTGCTCTCCAAGCAGGAGCTTATGACCGAGCTGGACGCTGAATTGCTTCAAAGTTCCGTCTCAGCCATCCTGTGCTATAGAGATGGAACCATGGATATCCAATTAAAAAACCATCAAATGATAGGAAGAAGTGAAACAGTATGAGAGAAAGCCCGCCTAAAGTTATTACCATTCCTGCAAAGCCGGAGGCTGCAGCCCAGCAGACTAATAAGCGGCAACTTCGTGTAGCTGCATACTGCCGTGTCTCCACCGACGATGAGGAGCAGCTCACCAGCTATGAAGCCCAGCAGAACTACTACACCGACAAGATCATGACCAACTGCGACTGGACTATGGCCGGGATCTTTGCTGACGAGGGCATCACAGGCACCTCGGCCCGAAAACGACCTGAATTCCTGAAGATGATCCGGATGTGCAAGCAAAAGAAAATCGACATTGTCCTGACCAAATCCATCTCCCGCTTCGCCAGAAATACGGTGGACTGCCTGAACTACATTCGTGCCCTACGAGAGCTTGGCATCGCAGTAATCTTCGAAAAAGAAAACATCAATACCCTGGAAGCAGATAGCGAGATCCTCATCACCATGCTGGGAGCTTTCGCCCAGGCTGAAAGTGAGAGCATCAGCGCCAATGTCCGCTGGGGCAAGCGCCAGGCCATGCGGGAAGGAAAAGCCATCATTCAGTACGACCGCCTCTATGCCTACGAAAAGGGCGAGGACGGAAATCCTAAAATCATCCCGGAGCAGGCCGAAGTGGTGCGGTCAATCTACCATCAATACCTGACCGGCGCCAGCCTTCGGATGATCAAGGAGCGGTTGGAGGCTGAACAGATCCCCAATGTGTCAGGAAAAGCTCAATGGACCATCACAACTATCCGCAGTATCTTGCGAAACGAGAAATATTGCGGAGATGTCCTTCTGCAAAAAACCTATATCAGCGATTGTATCAGCCGAAAGGTCATTCGCAATACCGGGCAGCTGCCCATGTATCTGGTACAGGATCACCATGATGGGATTGTAGATCGCAAAACCTTCGATGCCGTACAGGCAGAGATAGCGCGGCGCAGTGCCGGAAAGAGCCCCTCCAAAAAGAATGCGCCCACCGGCATGGCATCCTACGCCAGCAAATATGCCCTCTCGGAGCGGCTGGTCTGCGGTGAATGCGGAACGCTGTACCGCAGATGCACCTGGTCCAAGGGCGGCAAAAAGCGTGTGGTATGGCGCTGCGTCAGCCGCCTGGACTATGGAACAAAATACTGTCACAACTCGCCCACGCTGGATGAGGAACCTCTCCAGCGGTCGATCCTCGCCGCTATCAATTCCGTCATGAGTCAAAAGAGCACTCTTATCCGGCAGATCACATCCGCCATGGAGGTGGAGCTGGCCCCGGTACCCGGTGAGAGCATGAGCCTTGCAGATATCGAACAACGCCTGAACGAGCTGAATGACCGGACAAGAGAGCTGGTGGCAGAAGCCGCACGAACTAAGGATGCCGAGGCATACACCACCCAGCTGCGAGAAATTATGAATGAGGCTGCCGAATTAAAAGAAAATCGAGCCTACATAGAAGAACAGCGGCAAAATAACGCACAGGCAGTCCAGCGCATAGAGGATGCGGCAGCCGCTATGGAACAAGCATCCTGCCACATCTGTGAATGGGATGAAACCCTCATCCGGCAGCTGGTGGATACGGTCAAAGTCCACTCTGCCGAAAAAATCACGGTATACCTCCGGGGCGGCGTTCAAGTCGACCAGGATATGATATAATGAGTGAAAGAAGGTGAAGCAATCATGATCTATGCCACAGGCGATACCCATGGCAACTTCCAACGGTTTGCTCCAGAACACTTCCCAGAGCAGGCTCAAATGACCAGGGATGATTTTATGATCATCTGCGGCGACTTCGGCGGTGTATGGGAAGGCGGCAAAAAAGATGCCCGCAGCCTGGACCGGCTGGAAAACCTACCGTTTACCACGCTGTTTGTCAGCGGCAACCACGAAAACTTCGACCTGCTGGGAAAATACCCCGTAGAGGAATGGAACGGCGGGAAAATCCAGCGCATTCGGCCCCATGTAATCCATCTAATGCGCGGGCAGGTCTTCGACCTGCAGGGATATTCCTTCTTCACCATGGGCGGTGCCAGGAGTCACGATATTGACGATGGTATTCTGAATCCCAATGCGCCGGATTTTGAAGAACAGTATTGGGCTCTACGAAGAATGGGCGCCCGCTTCCGGGTCAACCATCACTCCTGGTGGAAACAGGAGCTTCCCAGTAAGTCCGAGTATGAAGAAGCTCGGCGCAGTCTGGAACGCATTCACTATGAGGTGGACTATGTGATCACCCACTGCGCCCCAAGCAGTATCGTTGACATACTGGGGAACGGTGGATATGTTCACGACCACCTGACCGACTTCTTGGAGGAAATCAGAGAACGAGCTAAGTTCCACTACTGGCTGTTCGGACATTACCACGACAACAGGATCATCGACAACCGCTTCGTTCTGCTCTGGGAACAGATGGTACAGGTGGTGTAAAACAGGCCAAAGAGAAGCACAAGAAATACTCCTGCGTTTCTCTTTGGCCTGTTTCTGAATAAGGCAGATTCTGCCGGAAAGGAGGAAGCCATGAACATTCGCAAAAACATCGATTACTCTGCCATGTTTGCCGCTATGGATACGGCAATGGCCACCGGAATGTCTCAGATGGAGCTGTACTGCCAGCTGGGCGCTTTGGTCTGTGAACGACCGGAAAAGGGTGCCGCTGTCGCAGCTGCCGAATACCTGAAAAACCGTTACCAGGATGCTTCCGGCTTCTCTCCCCGCAACCTGCGTCGGATGCGGGACTTCTACCGGATATATGGTGGGCAGCCGGAACTGCTGAAGCTGGCCATGGAGGTCAGCTGGACGCACAATGTAGTCATTCTCGAAGCAGAACTGAATCTGGAAGAACGGCGCTGGTACTTGTGCGCTGCCCAGCAATTTGGGTGGTCAAAGGCAGATCTCCAGAAAAAGATTGCGGCAGAGGCCCATCTGGAACTCCTCCTCGACGAATCAGAGGTTCCGTGCTATACTGAATGCGAAGATAGCAAATTGGAGTGTTCAAAGCATGATCAAGATACTTTTCCTCTGCCATGGGAACATTTGCAGAAGCCCGATGGCCGAGTTCATTATGAAAGATCTGGTGAAGAAGGCCAATCTGGAGCAGAGCATTCAGATCGAGTCGGCAGCCACCAGCACAGAGGAGATCGGCAATCCGGTGTATCCGCCGGCTCGCCGCAAGCTGTCCGAGCATGGCATCGATTGCTCTGGCAAGAGAGCCCGCCAACTGCTGAACAGCGACTACGAGAAATACGACCTCCTGATTGGCATGGATCATGCCAACATGCGAAGTATGTACCGCATCTGCGGCGGCGATTTTGCCGACAAGATGCATCTGCTAATGGACTTTACCAACCGTCCCGGCGAGGTAGCCGATCCGTGGTACACCGGCGATTTCGATACGACCTGGCGGGATGTAGAGGAAGGCTGCCAGGGACTTCTTCAAAAAATAATCAACAAGGAGGTGTAAATGCGTGGAAAAACTGGTTGTCAGAGGAACCGAGATCAGTGTACAATGGAATTCCAGCCGGGATGACTTTATCAGCTTGACGGACATTGCCAAGCTTAAGGACAGTGACAACCCCCGATACATCATTCAAAACTGGCTTCGCAACCGGAATACGATTGAGTTTCTTGGTGTCTGGGAGTCCCTTTACAACCCGGAATTTAACCGTGTCGAATTCGATGCGTTTAGGAGTCAGGCCGGTCTGAACAGTTTTGTGATGACTCCCCAAAAGTGGGTGGAGGCAACCGGCGCTATCGGTATCGTCTCAAAAGCTGGTCGATACGGTGGCACTTATGCACACAAAGAGATCGCCTTTGAGTTTGCCTCCTGGATTTCTGTTGAATTCAAGCTGTATCTGGTCAAGGAATTTGAGCGGCTCAAGACCGAGGAGATGAAACAACTTGGCTGGGACATCAAGCGAAATCTGGCCAAGATCAACTACCGCATCCATACGGATGCCATCAAGGAGAATCTGATTCCGCCAGAGCTTTCCCCAAAGCAGGTTTCCATAGTGTATGCCAGTGAAGCCGATGTCCTGAACATGGCCCTCTTCGGTATGACTGCAAAGCAGTGGCGGGACAGCCATCCGGATCTCAAAGGAAACATCCGCGACTACGCCAATGTCTCTCAGCTGGTCTGCCTGTCCAATCTGGAAAACCTGAATGCAGTATTTATCAGCGAAGGAATGTCTCAAGCCGAGCGTCTGGCAAAGCTCAATGCCATCGCCATCAGCCAGATGGAGATTCTGACGCAGGATCACCGGATCGAAGCTCTGGAGGCTCATAGTGCAGAACTATCTCCCCTGGAGTAAAAAATAATATACCGGACGCTTGCGAATGGACGAAGGCCGTGGCATCTATAGTGTTGCGATGTTCCACGTTGGAGCAAGCTCTATGTCGCTTGCTCCGACTTTTTTCAAAAGTCAGAGCGCGCTCATGCCGCTGCTCCTCCTTTCCAAATCGAACCCACTTCGCTGGGCTTTGATTTGGTTTTGGGTACAGGCCTGAAAGAACGGCATCTATAGTGTTGTGATGTTACAAAAATCGACACACGGTGGCTTGTCGATTTTTACTTATTTATAATTTACTCTTCTCTCATTTTGATGGACCGATTTTTGAAAGGTAGTCAATAGTAGCGAATGGTGAAGAGGTCGCTTCGAAAGTAAGTATCGGTTGGAACTGCCGACTGAGTTTGGATATGATCCACCCAGTTCTCTCTTTTACCCACAATCTCCCTCAACGCAGTTCCCTGCTGCCCGGAGATCATTCTGAAACGTGGATTTAGATATGTCCAATGCTCTCTGGAAAGTTCCTCCCTAAAAGGTTCCTCTGAGTTTTCAGAAATTCTGTGAAACCATCTGGGATGTCGCCCAGTTGGAATATAAAGAAAAAGAGGGAATCCAAATGAAAAAACGAGTATTATCCATCCTACTGGTTGCAGTGCTGCTGGTTACACTTGCAGTTCCAGCAACCGCAGCGTCTGTAAGTCAATTCACAGATGTAAAACCTGGCGCGTGGTACTATAACGCAGTGGACTATGTAACACAAAAAGGCCTATTTGCTGGAACTAGCACAACTACATTTAGCCCAGACAACAACATGACACGGGCCATGTTTGTAACGGTACTCGGGAGGCTGTCAAAAGTCGATACCGGTCGGTACAAAGGGGTTCGATTTGAAGATGTTAACGCCAAACAGTATTACGCGCCGTACGTGGAATGGGCAGCAACTTACGGCATTGTAAAAGGGACTTCAACCACCAAGTTTTCGCCCAACGACCCTATCACACGGGAGCAGCTTGCGACGATTTTATACCGCTTCGCAGAACAAACGGGCAATGATATCACTTACACAGCAGATGCCTACAATGCATTTGCAGATAAGAACAGCGTAACCCCATATGCACAGGCGGCGCTAAAGTGGGCCACGAGCAAGCATATCATCAATGGCGATGGTGGCAAGATAAAGCCCGCTAAGACGGCAACTCGTGCTGAGGTAGCACAGATGCTGATGAACAGCCGGGACATAATTGTAAAGACAGAAATTATCTCCCGCCCAGATCCTATACCTGACCCAACTCCCGATCTTGTGTATTGGGTTTCTGGCGGATCTGTATACCATTCTACCATAGATTGCCCATCTCTCGCTCGCTCTAAAAATATCCAAAGTGGAACACTAGCCGAAGCTAAAGCAGCTGGCAAAAATGATCCGTGTAAGGTTTGCCACCACTAAGAACTCTTGATTGATCGGCATCACGGCTGATCTGTAAAATGCCAAGATGCCCCCATGTAGAGGCACAACTAATTATGCCGCCCCAGAAATCATTCCGGGGCGGCATAATTAATATCGTGCATTCTCACATAATATTCAAGTGCTGCTTCAAAGCTTCCTGCAGTACGCCCGAGAAGTTCACCCGGTAGTGTCAAGAGTATTTGGTTATGCAGCCCTCCTTTTGGGGAGAATGTTCCAAAGGGTAATCTTCTCATGGGCGTTCCTCTTTATAGATCGGAACCACATTCAATTTGACATTTCAAATTCGAAGAGAACTCATTGTTGGTGCATTTATATATAATAGATACGTTATAAATTTTTATATTACTTTTTTCAGTATTACAAGTTGATTGGGAAGGTTCTTGATGGACTGTATCCGCTCCAGCACCTTGTAGACAGGATACAGTTCCTTCATCCCCTCGGCCAAACTCACATCTTTGACCCAGGTAATCCCCGGCACCATGCCCTCCAGGTCCCTACCGGTTTTCAGGCCCCATGTGAATTTGGCTTTGCTGGCTTCAATGGATTTCTCCCTGAAGTGCCGCACGACAAAGGGACTCATGGTCTCCATGTTGATCTCGGCGTCCTCAAACCATCCGCAGATAATGGACAGGATCCTCTTGACCTCCCCTTCCGTCAGGTACATGGTCAGCCCTTCCATGAGAATCAGCGCCCTGCCCGTTGGTTTCGTCACTTCCGCCGCCCAGCGCTTATCCGTGGCAGATTTCGCGATTGTGGAGATGCGCCCCTGCTCCTTGAAAAAGCGGCGGCGGATGTGGATCACCTCTGGCAAGTCCAGGTTGTACCAGCGGATCCGTCCGTTGTCCAGCCGGTAAACCCGGGTGTCCAGGCCGCAGGCGAGATTGACCACCACCGCGTCGGGATTGTTCCGGATAAAATCGCCCACCATGCGATCCAGCAAAATGGTCCGGGCAATCACCCCGCTGCTCATGGCGGTGTCCTTCTCCGCTTTGGAGAAGTCATAGTCCAGCTGTTGCACCATCTCTATGGCTTTCCCGTCGTAAAACCGATGCCCCTTCTTCTGAGAATGGGCGGCCCGGGCAAACAGGGTCTGCAGCATGGTCTCCGGAACCCCTTGAATATTTACTTTTTCCATCTCGCGTCATTCCTCCCGGCTGGGCACCGGGCGCTCCACAAGGCCATAACAGCAAACCAGATCATCATACTCTCGCTCATCAGTCCGTTGGTAAAGGCCAGCCGAAAGGGGCAGTCCGGCATCAGCAGGGTGATCAGCTTCAACAGAAGATAGAAGATCAACGGATTGGACAAAGCCATGCCCCTTGGGAAAACGCTCTTTCCCCGGGCCAATATCCAAAACCAATCGAGATAGGGCGGAAGCATCAGCACCTCACTGACGATCACGAGCCAGGACAGGTGGGCAAACAGCGCCTCCGATACGGGGACGGCAGCGGCGGCATACCCGTTTCCGGACATCCAGGCAAACCCGTACAAAATCATGATGTAAAACAGGTGTAGGCACAGCCAGGGCGTCAGACTGAACGCCGTCAGATAGCGATATGTGTTTCGCTGTCTCTCTTCTTTCAGAAAGTCCGCGATGGCAAACAGGGCGATGCCATAGAATAGGATGCCAGGAAACGCCAGCGCCATGGCAAGGGCGTTCCGCCAGGGCGCGATGTCTGCCACGCCCGCCGTCAGCCAGGATATGCTTCCCATATGCGCCGTGTCCCCATAAATCATCAGCCAATCCCCGGCGCCGAAGCAAATGCAGCCCAGGATGCCGCACGCCAGCGCAGCAACGGTTTTTCTGCCATCCATTGTGGGTGTTGTCATCTGTCTCGCCCCTTCCTTCCCGGAAACCACGAAATACAGCGGTTGGCCCGCCCGCAGTAATCCTTATATGCCGGTCCATGCAGTGCCACCAGCCATTTTTCTTCCATATGATTCATTAACACTGTCAAGTAAAACCAGTGCACCATCTCCTTTTCCCGGAACATGCGGGACATAAACCTTTTCTGAAATTCAGACGCCTGTTTGGACATAGGCTGCTTCCCCTCCTGACTGGTTATAAAATTGTACAGATCCACGCAAGCAGCGCGGCAAGAAACGGAAATATAATAATTCTCGCAAGCTGCTCCTTGCGATTAAAGCCAAGCTGGCTGTTGCCCGCGCATCCTTCTGTTTCTGGGTAAAAATGCTGGAAAAGTGGGACTTTGTCAGCAGAAACCAGTCAAAACAAATAATATCAAAGGCCTTCATCAGGTACAGCATGGCCAAAAATCTGCCAAAAAAGCCCCAGGTCTTTTTCATTTTTCTTCTGGCTGGCCGCCACGCTTTCGGTGGAATGATCCAGACCATCGGCCTTGCCCTTCGGGGAGCGCTTCAGCAGAACGGCAAAATTCGCGCCGCCCCCGCAGCCCACATCCAGCACATAGGCGTCCTCCGACAGCGGCAGATGGGGCATGGCCCAGTCAGACAGGCGCTTATGCCCGTTGTTTATGCCAAACAGCATCACCTCCCCCCAGAAGCCCTGAGGTTTTCTCGTGTCCTGTAAGATTTGATTCAGCATGGTTTCGTCACGCTCCTTTTTTGCACCGGAAGCAGGCCATGGATTCCACCGTTTCCAGCGTTACCTCCGCGTACAGTTCCTCCAGCCGCTGGCGCAGACTGTCCGCCGTCTCAAAGGGTGGGGTGAAAAATCCCTTTGGGGTGTAGATTTTGTCGATGAACCAATCTGTTCGACGGTTCTCGCCTTTGATGTAGAAGCAGCCACAGAAGGTGCCGCCGGGCTTTAACACCCGAAAGATCTCTCGGTAAGCTGCCTTCTTGTCTGGGAAGGCGTGAAAGCCGTTCAGGGACAGCACCAAATCGAAGCTACCATCGGCAAAGGTAAGTTTCCCCACATCCCCCTGCACGAAAGTCACGTTCTTCAGCGCACGGCGCTTTGCCCGCGCCATCATGTCCGGGGAGTAGTCCAGGCACGTAATACCGGCATCTGGCAGCGTCCGGTAGACCGGCATGGTCAGCACGCCGGTGCCCACTGGCACCTCCAGCAGCCGCCCGGAAAAATGCTCCGGGATGCCGGAGAGCGCCCGCTCCAGATAGCGATCGTTTTTCTCCTTGTCCATATTCCAGACCAGTCCGCACACAACTTTTCCCAACAGAGTGGAGCAGGTGATCATGCCGTCGTAGAATGTGGCCTCATTGCCTAACATCCTATAGGCGGTTTTAATTTCATCGTGCTGGCTCATTTGTCATTTCTCCCTCTGACGGCCGTGCGGTCAACCCCGCTTAGCCGCCGTCCTGCCGTCAATTCTTATCTTCTGGTTTCAATTGTTCCCGGTCTCCCATAATGAAATAGTCACAGCAGCCCCCGCCGGAGGCGATGGTCTGTTCCCGGTGCAGGACGCCATGCTGAAGGCCGATCATCACCTTGTCCAGCTCACACAGCAGGGGCATCAGCTCCTCCACGCCCAGCCTTTTACAATAGGCGCAAATGGGGCAGCGGGTGATGCGGTAATAACAGGCCTCCTCGTAAGGCTTACCCACAAAATCCACTTTGAAAGAATTGGGATACCGCCGCTCCCGCTCCGGCGTGTACCATTTCACATACTTCAAAATGCTCTTCTGGTTGGACAGCTTGCCCTGCGGCGTGTTCAGATCCACCATGGAGAAATAAAACTTCACACGGTACAAGCTCCGGCGCATCATCTCCTGAACGATCTCCGGCGCAATTCTCTTGCCACTTACGATGTAATGCGCTACAAAGGCAAGCGCAAATAACTCGTTATAGGCCATGGGATTTCCAGCTCCGATGTCATCGGCATCCAAGACGAGTTTTTTATACAGGTTGCGCGCCTTCTTCATTGTGTCTCGGGCAAAGTCCTGACCGTATCGCTCAATTAGGACTTTTTTCATCGTTCCACGGAACAGCTAGAAGTAGAAACTATTGTATTTCATACACTTGTCTCCTTTCCAACAGCTTGCACCATAAACCTCCGGCGTGGCAAAATCACAGATACAAAAGGTCTCTTTTTTACCAAGCCGCAAGAATATGGCTCAATTTCTCGTCAATGTCGATCCGTGTGGCCCTGCATTCCTTTGGGAACTGTCGGGCGGCGCGAAACGCGATTTTTATCAAAAGACTGGACCCCACGGGAAACATACGCTTTATCATTTCCTCCGGAAACACAAAGTGCGTTCCGTGCCGGTACAGCAGCATTTCATATTCACTCTCATGGGGAAGTGATCTCAGTCGTTCGTCCATCCGGCGGATGTATTTGCAGGTGTCCCAGAGCACATCATCCTCGGCACCTACAAAAACGATTTTACCCCGGATGTTCTCAATTTTGATCTTCTCTGCTTCCCGCACCGGATGTCTCCGCTCGGACTCCTCGAACATCCTGCGGCTTGCGATCATATCGCCGCCTTCCTTGGACTCCTTTCGGATCATCTGCCAATACTGGGGGTGGCGGTAGGCGTAGGGCAGGTATGGAAGCGGTTTTCCCCGATAGGAAAGGGTGGACTCCCCATTGCCGGGATGCTCCCTTGCACCGTCCTTCCCATCCTGATAGAAGCCCTCCATAATAAAGTCACAGGGCGTCATAGCGATAGTAAGGGAGATATCTTTATAATAAGAGGCCGCCACCAAGGCCAGCATCCCCGTGGTGGATGCGCCAACAATGCCGATCTTTCGGTTTCCTATGGATTTGATTGCCTCAATGGCTCGTTCGATCCGCTCCAGCGGATAGTTATGGTGACCGTAATCCTTTTTGGCTGGAGACATCGTCATAACATTGCACCCCCGGTGATGGAGCCACTTCACGGCAGATACCGCCATGCGGTCATCAATGGCATCCCCCAGCATAGCAATCATGCACCGGTTTAAAGGATCTTTGCTTTCAAAATAGGCCCCATAGAAGCCCTCCTTTTCCACGCTGTAATACACTTTTTTCATTTTCATTTCTCCCATCATTTGCATAGCAGCACCAGGACTATATTCAATTGGTTTTATCATATTGACATACGTTTTGATAAGCATTTTAAGCTCCCTCTATAGCACATTGCTTTTCACTGTTTCTTGTATTCCCGGAGCAACAACCCGCTGAACACAAAGCACAGCAACCCGCCGCCGCACAAAAGGCCAAGATAGCATGTTCCACGCAGGTCTTTCATCAACGCAATCGCCAGGGCAAGCAAGGAAAAGACCGCCCCTGCAAGCCCTCCGAAGGTCAGCGCACCAAAACCGCGATATAAACGCCTTCGGGGCAGCACACGATCCAGCTTCTGAATCCGCTCACTAATCAGTTCAATAACCCCGACCACCATGGCAGCAGCGCAGAGCAAATCCAAAATGAGAAATGCTGAAATCGCGTTGTTTCCTGTGATCTCCGGTCGTTTGACGGCGCACAGAATCAGCCCTGCCAGAAAGGCAATCCAACCGGCATTTCCGGGCAGGTCATAGGCGATCCATCTGGCATCCCTGATTTTGGATTCATACATAAAGCACATCCTCTATTCTTTCTCCATTTCACAACAGCTTCGTACTTCATCGGCCCATTTCTCTGGATGGCAAATCAGCAGTTCCTGCTTCTTTTCCAGGCGCTTCTGCATCCAGTCGGGTAGCTTCCCCTTCTGGAAAATACGGTACAGCACATGGGAGACCAGTTTGGCCCGGAGCCGCGCGGACAGTCCGCCGCTCTGGTCCAAATCAGAGCTGCCCAGAATGGCGTGATCAATCTGAATATTCCCGCGCTGGAGCAGCAGACCGACAAAGGAGCCGCCCATGGAGCAGCCGTAGGCCGCTCGGATATGCCCGCCAAAGTGCGCCTGTATGTAATCCTCGATTTTTGCGGTTTCCGTCAATATGTCCTGAAATACCGTCTGTTCCGTCTCATCAAAGCCGTCATAGGATACGCAGACCACACGAAAGTCTCGTGCCAACAACGGTACCACCGACCCGAAGTTGCGCTTCCAGTGGCAGCATGTCCCCGGCAGCAGGAAAAGCACAGGCTTTTGAGGATTTCCAAATAAATAAAATTTCACGCCGCTCTTCTCTTTTCTAAAAATAAGTTAGCAATAACTAACTTTTATCCTTAGAATTGACCGCTCCGCAGAGCGGCACATCTCATTTTCCGCCCCCAAACGCTTGCGCCCCAAAGGGTTTGGCCAATCTTCTTTTTATTATAACGATACGTTTTCTCTGTGTCAAGAACGCAATGTCGTTTTTCTGTGTGCTATATGTAGGTTTGTCAATGATGAGTTACAGACTTTGGGAGCCTTCCAGTTGAGTGGCTTCATGGGGAATTGGATGCATTCTATGGCATATGGGGACTGTTTTACCGCCTGGCTACGGTACAGAGCGGGCAATGACAAGAGATAACTCATGTAAAAATGCCTGGATTACTTCTGCTTTCCAGGCATTTTCTGCGCTATGGTGTGTATGGGAAACGTTACACCTTCCACCCGGAAGCCTGACGGCGCTCCACCACAAACCGGCGGTAGATACCGTCCTGTCCCACCAGCTCCTCGTGAGTGCCCCGCTGAACGATTTTTCCGCCGTCTACTACGAAAATACAGTCAGCATTACGAACGGTTTTCAGCCGATGGGCGATCATGATCACCGTCTTATCGTGGGTCAGCTCCTGAATGGCCTCTACCAGATCTTTCTCGTTCTCTGGATCCACATTGGCAGTGGCCTCGTCTAAAATGATGATGGGCGCGTCCTTCATAATGGCCCGGGCAATGGTAATGCGCTGACGCTCACCGCCGGAGATAGACGCCCCGCCCTCGCCGATCACCGTGTCATAGCCTTTCGGCAGGGCCTTGATGAAGTCGTGGCACCGGGCCTTTTTCGCAGCGGCAATGACTTCCTCCATAGAAGCATCCGGCTTGCCGAACCGGATGTTGTTGGCAATCGTGTCGGAAAACAGGTAGGTGCGCTGGAACACAAAGGAGAAGTTGCGCATCAGGCTGTCGTAGCTGTACGCCCGGACGTCCCGGCCTCCCAGGGTGACCCTGCCGCCCTGCACATCCCAGAAGCGGGCCATCAGGTGGCACAGGGTGGTCTTGCCGCTGCCGCTGGGGCCCACAATGGCCACTGTGGTCTTTTCGGGAATGGTCAGAGAGACATCGTCCAGAATCTTCTTTTGATCATAGGAAAAATCCACATGCTCCAGAGCAATGTCACAGCGCTCCGGGAGAATGTCCTGCCCGTCAATGTCCATAGGCGGCACATGCAAAATCGCGTTGGCCTTTTCCACGCCGATGTCGATGGAACGGAACAAGGTGGAGTAGCTGCCCGCGCTGTCCAGTTGCTCAAAGAGGATAAAGGAGCAGATCAGCATCATCAGGCACATGGCCAGAGGCATGGTTCCGTTGAAGTAAAAGACCAGTGCCGAGGCGCACACTGCCACACCTGTGAATTTATTTGCCAGGAATTGCAGGAAAGTGAAGATCACCGACGGTACCTCCATGCCGAAGGCGGCCTTGCGGCACTCGTCCACGGCATCGCCCACCTGGGTGGTGCTGTCCTTGGTCAGATCAAAATTCTTGACCTCCGCGATGCCCTGCACATACTCCAACACCTTGGCAACCAGCCGCTCGTCTGCGTTGAACTTACGCTGGGAAACAGCCTGCTCGTTCCGCTGCATCAGGGTGTTGACCAGAAAAAACACCAGCAGGCCGGCCAGTGTGACCAAGCCCATCCGCCAGTCGGAGATCAGCATCATCATGGCGATGACGCCGGCGGTGAGAAAGCCCTTGGTGGTCATCATGATCACCCGGGTGGCGATGTTCGCCATGTTCTCCATGGTGTTGGTGGTGACGGAGGCCACCTCCCCCAGGCTGTTGGCGTTGAACCAACCCATGGGAAGATACCGCAGGTGCTCGGCGATCTCAATACGCTTATTAGCGCAGGTTCGGTATCCGCCCCGGGTCTGGAGCATGGTGGACTTCATATTGATGGCGATGCTCACCAGCACCGATCCCACCACAATGGCAAGGCTGCTCCACAGGGTAGTCGTGGTCACGTTGTTTTCCAACAGCGCCACGATCACAATGTATGCAGCCGGGATGCGCATGGCGGTGCATATGGCGCTGAGCACACCCAGCCAGATGGCCGCAGTAAACAGCTTGCGGTTGTCCTCCCCGCAGAAGTTGAAGAATTTTTTCAGCGTTTGCAGCATTTACGCCACCTCCCCGTCATTGTCTTTGACACTGATGTGGGCTTCCCACATGTTCCGGTAAAGCGGGCAGCCCTCCAGCAGCTCCGCCTGGGTGCCCTGAGCAGCAATTTTGCCGTCCTCCACCACAAAGATGCGGTCGGCGTCTGCCACGGTGGACAGCCGATGGGCGATGACCAGCAGCGTTTTGCCCTGAATCAGCCGCGCCAGCGCCGACTGAATCACCGCCTCGTTCTCCGGATCCGTGTAGCTGGTGGCCTCATCTAGAATGATGATGGGCGCGTCTTTTAGCATGGCCCGGGCAATGGAGATCCTCTGGCGTTCGCCGCCGGAGAGATGTCCGCCGGAAACGCCGCAGACAGTTTGATAGCCGTGCTCCAGGCTCATAATAAATTCATGGCAACCGCATTTCTTCGCCGCGGCGATGACCTGCTCGTCTGTAGCCCCCTTGCGGCCCATGCGGATGTTGTCCATGACGGACAGGTCAAACAGGTAATTGTCCTGAGATACATAGGCAATGCGGCTGGTGCACTCCTGCAGGGGCAGGGTGCGGATATCCACGCCGCCCAGCAGGATGCTGCCGCTATCCACATCCCACAGAGAAGCCACAAGCCGGGCAATGGTGGATTTGCCGCTGCCGCTGGGCCCCACCAGAGCGTTTACCGTACCCGGTTCAATGCGCAGGCTGACCCCGTGGAGCACTTCTTTTTCACCATAGGCAAAGCGGACGTCCTTCAGCTGGATGGAGTTGTCCTTTGGCTGGGAGGAGGCGGTTCCGGGGCGGTGCAGATCCTCCTGCTCCAGAATGTCTGCCACCTCGCCGACGATGGTACCCAGCTGGGCCAGATCGTCCGTATAGGAATAGGCGGTGATCAGGGGCTGCATGACGCCGAAGGAGAGCACAATCACCGAAATCAATTGGTCCGCCGCCAGGCTGCCGTTCATGGACAGCAGACAGCCGATGGGCAGGATGCCCACCAGTGTGGAGGGGAAAATGGCCATGCCGGCCGACTGGCCGAAGATGCAGCTGCGCATCCAATCGATGAAGCAGTCCGCGCCCTCCTTGGCCGCCGATACGAACCTGGCATAGCTGGTCTTGGATTGCCCGAAGGCTTTGATGACCTCGATGCCGTTGATGTACTCCACCGCCGTGTCGTTCAGGTTTTTGGTGGCGGTGACCGCCCGATGGAATTTGGCCTCATAGCCGTTGAACATGGTCATAAAGCACAGAATCCCCAGCGGCAACACGACCAGCATGGACAGCCCCATACGCCAGTCCACAGCAAACAGCAGCACCAGCACGGCAATGGCTCCCACGATGTTGGAGGTCATTTCCGGCACGATATGGGCCAGGGTGGTTTCAACAGAGTCCACCCGCTCTACGATGACATTCTTATAGGAGCCGGAGGGCTTTTCCAGCACTGTCCCCAGGGGCAAGGTTGCCAGCTTATTCAGCAACCGCATCCGGATGTTCGCCAGCACATGAAAGGTAGCGTGGTGGGACAGGGTGGTGGAGACGGCGTGCAGCACGTAGCGCAGCACCCACCATGCCCCCATGACCAAACAGCGGTTCAGGCACCAGGCTTGCTCCGCCGTGCCGTTCAGCAGGGCGTGGATCAGCTCAATCATAATCAGGTATGGCGTCAGAGAGCAGGCCACCCCTGCCAGGGCAGTCAGTACGCTGAACAGGTACTCCCATCTGCGGGGGGCCGCCAGCTCCATCAGCCAGGAGACCGGCGAACGCTTCTGTCCGGCTTTCTTGTTCATATCAGTTCCTCCTTTTAAGTTAGTTAATGCTAACCGTTTTTCTTAACAAAAGGGGAACCACGTCCCCTCTTGCATACCATGTTTACAGACCGGTGATCATCCGCCAGCCCGGCGTGAAAAAGTCGATGATGGTTTTCAAATAGCGTTCGGCATCTGCCTTGTCATATCCATGCTCGATGGGTTGGATCAATGCGGCACAGTAGCCGCTGATCAACATATGCATCTCATCGCGCTGCATCTCCCGCGCCGGGTATCCTTGGGCTTTGCAGTCCCGAAGAAAGTCCATCATCCGATCCGTGGCTTGCTCCACCATGTCATGGGCAAAGCTCTCATAAGGAGTCCCTGCTGAGCAGCAGAGCAGCAGGCGGAAGACCTCCGGCTGCCGGTACATGACATCCATCACCATTCGAGCGTCATTCATGTCGGCGTTAAAATCCCACATTACATCGGATCGCTTTTGTTTTAGCAGGTCGTAACTGGAGGCGATGTGCTTTTCCTTCCAGCTTTCCAACTCATCCAAAGCCGGCTGCACCAGGGCCGCGAACATATCCTGCTTATTTTCAAAGTGACGGTAGAGGGCGGCCGAAGTCATCCCCACCGCATCGGCCACTGCTTTCATAGAAGCTTGCTCATAGCCCTTCTCCTGGAACTCCCGCATAGCCGCATCTACGATCTTTTCATGACTTGCAGTCTTATCTCGCGGCATCTTGTCACTCCTTTCACTCTGCTTTGTTGGTCACGTTAGCTAACGCAATTAGCTTATCACAATTGCCTTACGTTGTCAAGTGTCGTCACAACGAAAAGTAGGTAAGCTCCGATGCAGCCGTTTGGGATGTACCGGAGTTTTTATTTTGGGAGGGACGAAAAGCAGCCGGCAAGGAATGCCTTTGGATAGCCACAGGCTCCCAAACGCTGCTTGTTGGGGGTGTTGCCTTCGGCTCGGTCAGTGCTGCTGAACGCCTTCGCCGTTCAGCGGTCGCCACCGGCGACCCCCACCCCCAAACCCCTTTTGAACAGCTCCCTCGTCCTCGCAAACTTCGTATCCTTCGCCTCGCCGCAAGCGGCAAGGCTCACTCACTTTGTTGCTCGTCCTCTCCCCACGCAACCCGATTTGCTGGGCTTGCGTGGGGTGCCCTTAGAGCTGGCTGCGCGTTCTTGCGAACGCTTTGGAACACGGCAGGCTCAACGCCCATTGTGTTCCTTGCCATGTTTTTTGTGAGGCTCCGCCGCGGGTAGAGTATACTCTGACAGAATTAGGGGAAAGTTTCTTATCTGTCCTTGATTGCATGAAAGCGTGGTGTGATGAGAACTGTCTGTATAGGCGTGATCGCCCAAAACAGCCCTCCCCGGCAAGAGGAGGGCTTCGCTTGATCCCCGGATTTTTGCCGATCATGAATCATTGATTTATGGAAGCCGATTTTCATTTCCCCAGTCACAGAGCTTATCTAAAACTTCCATAAGGGAATGCCCACGGTCAGTCAGCGAATATTCAACTTTGGGAGGTATCTGTGGGTATACTTTGCGCACGATGAGCCCGTCAGCTTCCAGTTCTTTCAGATGCTGGCTCAGTGTTTTATCCGTGATCTTCTTCAGATAGCGCTGCATTTCATTGAACCGGACAGGCTCATATTCCATCAGGCAGTAAAGAATCACCGGTTTATATTTTCCTGCGATTAAAGAGAGCGTGTAGCTGTATCCGGTTTTCTCAAAATCAGCATCTTCAATGCAGTGTTTGCTCATTTTGCTTTCCTCCAGGATAGTACCTATCCATAAAGTGGGTACTTGATTTTTCTCTGGGTTTTCGTATAATTATAGTATCGGCAGACGGGGATGTCAATTCCTATTGCTGAAAAAAGAATGCCGGGAGGTATGACATAATGAAAAAAGATTTGGGAATTGTGCAGGCAGTTTACCCCATGCCTGTGTTGATGGTAGCAGCTTATGACGAGAATGAAAAGGTCAATGTCATGAACGTTGCGTGGGGGCAGATATGTGATGGGGATAAGATCATCCTTTTTATCGGTGAAGGGAAGAAAACATGGCTCAATATTAAGGCAAGCAGAGCCTTTACTGTTGCGCTTGCCGACGAAGCGCACATGGACGTCGCCGATTTCTTTGGAATCGCATCCGGCAATAAAATAAGCGATAAATTTGAGCGCACCGGCTACACGGCAGTCAAAAGTGACAAAGTCCATGCTCCGGTCATTGAGGAGTTCCCTGTTGTCATGGAATGTGAGCTTCTGGACATTCTGGATACCAAATATGTATCCGGTATTGTTGGCCGGATTGTCAATGTGAAAGCGGAAGAAGCGGTTCTCTCCGACAATGGAAAGGTTGACCCTGCAAAACTCCATGCCCTTATCTTCGACCAGTTCCAGCACGGTTATTATGTAACCGGAGAAAAGGTGGGACAGGCATGGAACGCGGGTGCCGGACTAATGAAGAAATAAGGAAAAAATCAGGGGCCTGTTGCAAAAAATGCAAAAATTGCGGCAGGCCCCCTTTATGCTTTTTTCCTTGGCAAATGCAGAATTTGAGCTCTGATTGTGGAAAAGTTTTCACATTTCGGGCATGCTTACACAGGCTCCACCGTTTTGGTGGGGCGCTTTTTTAGATTAAATCCCATGGTCAGAAAGAATAACTCTGTTTCCAAGCAGCGGAACGTACAAAAAACAAGCAGCTCACACGTAAAAAATCAATCTCTTTTTTAAAACTTAGTTCTACTGCCCTTCTGGTTTTATCAATCATCAAGAGCAGAAAAACACATTTGCTGTTGAACTGCCTTGTCGAAACAAATCGTCACTTGTCATATATCTTCCTTTCTCATGCCGTTTATTATTTTTGCATTTTTTTCCTCTTTTCTGTTGCGCATTTATGCTTTTTGTGATATACTAAAAATGCTTAGAGGTACGCAAAGCAATCCAGGAAAATACTGGAAATGCGGACGACGAACCCACGTACATTTTAAAGAGGGGAGTGTCAAAGTATGAAATGGCTTAAAAAATGGATTGAGAAAAGACGTTGGAAGCTGAAACTGGAGAGGATGGATTTCATTTGGTACTTTTATGGCGGATCAAGTTGGCAATTATTCCCTCCCTCTTATTATTACACGCATTCACCAGAAGAGGTTGAAGCGGAGACAACTAGAATTTTGAACGAACTTGAGGCAATGGTCCTGGGTTACAAAAAAAAGTTGGAAGAGTCCAAAGAAGGTTAAGTCCCTTCCTCTCTGTACATCTCAAGGAATTTCTGCCCCAAGTCCCGCGTGACGCGCCCTCTCTCCGGGTTTGGTTGGGCTGCAACTCATCTTTGTAGGTCCGGTGCGTTCTGGATCTGTACGGAAAAGCGATGGAAACACCACTATACTCTTCCTGAACAGGCAATGGAACCAAGCCCGGGAGCATTCTCCCTCAGCTTGGTTCCACTTTTTCATGCTGTGGCAAAACCATAGGCACCTTCGCCGTTGCCCCGTATCTTGTATTCGGCGGCATCCGAATGCATAGTCACTTGGCCCCAGAAAAAAGAAACGCTTCTTCTGTCATATGCCATTCCCATTTGGGAGCTTCTTGTTCTATGGGGTGTATATCGGAAACCGTCAGCAGCGCAACTGCCCTTAATCCGAGATAATGCGCAACACTAAAAACTTTATTTGGAAAGGAATCCTCAATGGATTCGTAATAGTGAAGGGATGTCCCACAAGGTAATCCGTCCCCTTGCTCATAAAAAACACAATCGCTGTTTCTGGCAGACGTAAATGGCATTCACGATGTGCGCTAGATAAGGTATAATAAATTGCGCAAATTGAAGGAGGCAAAAGAGTAGACACGGCTTGCCGGTCTCTGGTAGAATG